>FTKD01000056.1_pt1 | contig 11552 bp, 10 predicted proteins | sample 1658191 | NCBI WGS metagenome assembly FTKD01 (sample SAMEA3914808, study PRJEB12502) | metagenome | biome: forest; material: soil | place: Canada | collected 2011-08-03 | depth 0.3 m
TGCCACGCCCTGGACAGCGCCTCCCAGCCGGTCGGCTGCACGACTTCCAGCACCAGGGCGCGCACGCGATCCGGCGCGCCGCCGTCGGCGTGCTGGTACAGGCGATTCAGTTCGGACTGCAGTCGGTTCATGGTGATGGGCTGGCTCGAAGAACGTCTTGGGTGGTGGCGTGCAACGCTCAGCCGCCGTCGAATCCGTCCAGCACGTTGGCGGCGTTGCTGCCCAGCGCTGCCGCCGCGTAGCCGCCTTCGAGCACGAGGATCGTCGGGCAGCCCAGTTGCTGCAGCCGCGCACCCAGGCGCAGGAAATCGTCGGCCTGCAGCTGGAACTTCGAGATCGGGTCGCCTGCGAACGTATCCAGTCCCAGCGACACGACCAAGGCGTCGACGCGTTGTTGCTGCACGCGCCGGCACGCATGGTCCAGCGCGTCGAACCAGCGCGCGGCGGTCGTGCCGGCGGGCAGCGGGATGTTCAGGTTGTGGCCGAGACCTGCGCCGGCACCGGTCTCGTCAGCGTGGCCGAGGTAGAACGGGTACTCGGTGCGTGGATCGCCGTGCAGGCTGACCACGAGCACGTCGTCGCGTTCGTAGAACAGGCTCTGGGTGCCGTTGCCATGGTGGTAGTCGACGTCGAGGACGGCCACGCGCCCGCAGCCGCCATCGAGCAGCGCCTGCGCGGCGACGGCGGCGTTGTTCAGGAAGCAGTAGCCGCCCATGAAATCGGCGCCGGCATGATGTCCGGGCGGGCGCGTCGCGCAGAACGCGGCGCGCGTGCCTGCCGCGAGCAGCGCCGCCGCACTGACGGCGGCGTCGGCGCCGGCCTTGGCGGCGGCCCAGGTGCCGGCCGAAAGAGGCGTGCCGTTGTCCATCGAATACAGGCCCAGCCTGGCGATGAAATTCGCGGGCTCGAGATCGCTGCGCAGCGTGCGCACGGGCCAGACCGACGGGAAGGGCTGCTGCCCTGCATTGGCGGCGTCCAGCGCCAGCCACTGCGGCCAGGCGGACTCCAGGAAGGCCAGGTAGCGCGCCGAGTGCACGCGCTGCAGCACGTCGGCGGCGTCATGATCGGGCTCGCGCAACGGGTGGCCGCGCGTGCGCAGGGCGTCCAGCACGAAGGCCGCGCGTTGCGGCGTCTCGAAGCAGGGCACGCGCTCGCCGCGGAAGAACTCGTGTTCCGGGGCGTGCAGCGTGTTGAGGGGGCTGAAGAACGTGATCATGGCGGGCAACAGCTTAGCGCATGGCGGCTCGAAGCCGCCTGGATTGGGCCGGTTGCGGGCGTTCCCCATGGTCTGCTTGAGGGAGCGGTGACGCCGGATTGCGCGAAGGCGAGTCGCTGACCCAGTTCATCGAGGAAGCTGTCGTCGCGGCCGCAGCCTGGCGTCGCGTGCAGGCCGAGTTCGTCAATCGCGGCGAGGCGGCGATCGAGCGTTGGAAGCCAGAAGGCGGCGGCCGCACGGTCGACGAGGTCATGGCCGGCTTGCAGGGGCGATCGGACGGCGCCTCAACGCGCGCTCGACGCGATCAGCGAGGGAATGCGCCTGCTGTCCTGGTCGCCTTACTCCTGCCGCAAGGCGGAACTGGGCAATGGCCGTTCGCGTGAGCTGATCGTGCCGTTTGGCGACGCGGGCCATATCGTTCTGTTCGAAATCGTCGGCGACGATGTGGTCGTGGGTGCTGTTCGACACCAGCGCGAAGAGGACTACCGCCGTTGAAGGCAGGCACTTGCCACCTGTTCGACAGTGCCATGCGACCGGCTGATGTCGGCCAGCAGCAGGCGGTCGCGACGGGCAGCTTGACGGCAGTCCCGTCACGGCACCTTCGTCTGGAGATCCTCCAGTACGCTCATGGGCTCGCTCATAGGCGATCGAGCCCGTCTGCCCTTGCTCGAAGCCGCGGTTGCGGCAACGAACTTCCTCGCGCGCACGGCGACATCTCGCTGCGCTTGCACACGCGCAACCGTCGGAGACTTGTCGCACGGCCGGGCCTCGGCCGTTGGGGACGCGTGTCGGCCGGGCGCGGGCGGCGTCGGCGAGGGGCCGCTTTGCGGCGGAGAGTCCGGCTGCGCGGATGACAAGTGGCGTAGACAAGAGTGTCCGAACGCCGAGGGATCGGCAGTCCGGTTTCCATGACGCTGTTTCAGCTACCGGCGTACATCTTTTCTACTTCGGCCTGCTTCGCGACCAACCGTTGTGCCTGGCGGTCATTGCCACGAGCCTCGCGCGCCGTCTGTTCGGGCGTCTCGGACGCTTCCTGAGCAGCTTGCGCAGCGGGGCTCAAAGTCACTGTCGTTGAAGGCGGCGGTGTTGCCGGCGCAGCCACCGTGCCGGGGGTTGGCTCAGGCGTCGATGCGCCATTGCTGACCGAGGCGACTGGCGGCTGCGCGGTGGATGGGGGCGTACTGGAAATTGAGGTGTCCACGAGGTGATGTCCGGTTGGCGAGGCTTGGATCGGCCTATGACGGTTATCGGAACCAACGGCTGAAAGTGAACCATTTTCCAGTCTTGTCGATTGCTGCGGACCTTCTTGTCAGGGCGGCATCGGTCTTGCCGCCGTCAGCCGCCGGGGGCGGCCATGCTCCACAAAGCGGTCTGGTGAACTTCGGCGGTTGGCACACGTGCGCCTCTTGCCGGCCACAAGCTGCCTCTGGCGACCGTCGGCTCTCGGGAGTTCCAACAGAGCGTTTGACGCAGACCTTTGGTAACGGGAGTTCGGAGGAGGTCAGCGTATCCCGGTGCCGGTATTCCGGCGTCGAGAATCAGGCCGGGCCGGCAGGGGTTCGGCGTCCGTCGGACGATGACGCCAGCGCCCCACCAGGCAATTCGTTCCTGCGCAAATCGGCGGTAGTGTGCCCTTCGCCATCGGGCATCCATCCAGGCGGCATGAACAGGTGTCCGAGGGCGGCCCGCAGGCCCCGCGCGCGAGCGAGGTCGCGCGCAAGATTCACCCACGGCGTGAACTCGACGCGCAGCGGGTTGTAGCTGGTCTGCGGCTCGACGAGGCCGTAGCGGCACGGCAAGTCGTCCCGCTCTGCGACATAGGTGCCGAACAGCCGGTCGAAGACGATCAGCACGCCGCCGAAGTTCGCATCCAGATAGGCGGGGTTCGAAGCATGATGTACCCGGTGCGATGACGGCGTGTTGAGCAAATGTTCAAGCCAACCCAGTCGCGGGATCCAGGTCACGTGAATCCAGAACTGGTAAAGCAGATTCAGCGTGAGCACCGAGAACACGGTGCGCACGTCGAATCCCAGCCAGACCAGCGGCACGAAGAACAGTGCGGTGCCGGTCAGCTTGCCGAAGATGCCGATGCGAAATGCCGCGGCCAACGTCAGTTCGTTGGGCGAGTGGTGCACGGCATGCGCCGCCCAGAACCAGCGCACTCGGTGAGCCGCGCGGTGGTACCAGTAATAGCAGAACTCCTGGCCGATGAAGAGCAACAACACGGCTGCTGCATTGTCGATCGCTATGTTTGCGAAGCGATGATGACCGGCCCAACGCAGCAGCGGTGTCGCGATCGACAGCGGCAGCAGCAGCCCGACAGCGATGCGCGCGACGAGGTCGACGGTGGACACCGCGAACGAGCGCCAGTCGACGCCTCTCGAGCGCGCCAGCACGATGGCTTCGACCAACGCCAGTACGAACACTGCCGGCGCAGCGACGAACAACGAGAAATGCTCTAGTGGAGTCACTTTTTTTTACCGGAGATTGGGCGACGCCAGGATGATCGCCAGGGTCGCGACGGTTTGCCAGTCGGATGCGACGAAACGCTGCCGGCGTTCGCGAAACGGGTGGTGCGCCCAAACCGGAGCGCCGATACGGACCGGAAATCTTCGCCCCGGGCGGTTCGACGGATTGCTGGCTTGCGAGCTCCCAGCTCATTGCGGTCCCGGGCGTTGAGGACGACGCCGCAATTGTCTGCAGGAGCCGATCTTCGCCAGACCTGGAGCACGTTTGCTTTCCACAGATGGCGCGAACACGATCCCGACTGCCCCGGAGTCGACGCCAACGCCTGGCAAGACCAAGCCGCCGCCGCACGCATCGCAGCGAGCACCCTGTCCCAAGCGCGCGCAGCGCAATTTCGCATGCCCAACAGTGAAATTTCGCCTCCTGGCGACTCTGTGCCGATCTGCTGTTGCCGCGTCCGAACGTTTCGTCGGCCGTCGGCCAGAAGCGTCCAATCTTTTGATTCGCGTGACGGTACTGTTGACGTGTAGGCGCCAATTGACAGCACTGTGGATTCACATGCGTAATCTTGGCGATATCCGACCAGGAGACGCCAATGACATCAAGAGTTGCCAAGTGCCTGACGGCAGCACTGTTCTTCGGTCTCACCCGGGCGGCTTCAGCCGGAATCCCCGCGATCGATATCTTCCATGCCGCGGCCGTGCCTGGCACCGGAGGCTATTCAACCGTCATGGGGCCGTGCTATTGCGATCAGGAGGCGCTGTTTTCACCGATCCTGCTGCTGCAGCCCGGCACCTACGACTTCGGAGAAGTCAGAGAGTACTGGGTTCAGTCGGGCTACACCCCGGACGGTGGACCAAATCAGCCGAACCTCTATCTGCTGTTCAGTCCTGTGGAAGTGTCAGGGTTGTACCCATATGATTTCCCCCCGCCCGCTTCCTACGCTTACCCCACATTCGATCAGTGCAATCAAGACGACGTTGCATGCAATGCCAAGTACGTCGAGGCATATGCGGACTTTGACCTGATCTACACGGTGCTGCCCGGACAAAACGCCGTGCAAGTCGGCTTGATCGGCAAATTCCAGTACACGTCGCCTGTGCCCGAACCTCTTCCGTGCGCAGCCCTTACGTTTGGCTTCGCGCTGCTCGCAGGCATCGCGCGAAAGCGAAGTCGGCCGAATTGAGCGACAGGCAAGGCGAACGTCCAGCGCTGCAAAGCACGGGTCTTGTGCGGGTTGAATGCGGGCGTCCGTTGGGGACGTCCAGCGCCACGGAAAGTTGCACCGTATCTTCCGCGGGGATGTCCTCCACGAACCGCTCTGCTCAGCAACCTTTTATCGGCCAGTTGCAGTCCATGTCCGATGCCGGCTTTGGGGTCGCCCGGCGAGTGTCTTCGTCCCGATACGCACAAAATGCGAGGATCGGGAGCGATTTCTCTCTCAGAGGTTGGAGACTTTTCATGACCACGATTGCCGAGAACACAGGTCTCGTCACGTTCATCAACGTATTCACGGTCGAACCATCGAATCAACAGGAACTGCTTGACCTGCTCGCACGCGCGACGGATACATCCGTTCGTGACGTGCCAGGGTTCATCTCAGCGGCACTTCATCGAAGTGTCGACGGAACAAGGGTCGCGATGTACGCGCAGTGGAAGAGCGCGGAGCACTACCGGCACTACCAATCGATGCTATCAGACCCGGTCGCTTCACCCTACGTGGAACAGGCACTCGCCATAGCCACGTTCGACCCCCGGATGTATGAAGTGGTCAAGGTCGTTGCTGGGCCCTCCAGGCCTGGCGCCGATTGATTCGACGGGCGGGATGGCTTCGGCTAGCTGCGCTGCGTCATTGCGCCTTGTGTACGTACAACCAATGCACCGGCGTCTTGCCGTCCAGCGTGATCGTGTAACGACCGTCCCGATATGGCGCCTCCCACTCCACCGGGCGGTTGCCGTCATTGACCCCGTAGACCCTCAGGCCCGCCGGCGCACGGATAGCCACGGTGCCGACGGCGGGCTCGACAAGGTACGGCGCTTTGCTGTTGGATTGCGGCTGCGAGCGCGTGCCGATCGACACGAGCAGGTTGGTCGATGCACCGATCGGGTCGCCGTCCAGGCTCTGCACCGCGACCGATGCATTCCTTGTAACCAAGTTGAAATCGACGTCGGGCAGCGAGATCGCCTTGCCGCCGATCCAGCCCAGGGCGGCGCGCGTGCGCAGCGTGTTGATCGTGAAGACCCCGTCGTTCCAGCTTCGCCTGAGCTCGCCCGTGTCGCTGGTGACTTGCGTAGCATCGGCCGGCAACATCGACTTGCCCGGATCACGGATCACGGTTGCATCGGCAGGGTAGGCACGCCGCTGCAGCCACGGCAGCGCTTTCGACCGCGGCATGGCGATCAGCAGCTTGCCGAGTTCAAGCGCCGTTCGCATCGCCGGCGAGTTGGACACTGAAACCGCCTGCCCGAAGAAGGCGTTCTCGTCCAGATCGACGACATAGGTCGATGTGGCCTCTGCCACATGGCGTTCGCGGTACAGCAACGCTGCTGCCGGCAGCATCGCCATCAGCGACGGGTCGTTGTAGGAATTCCAGTTGGACGTACTGTTGCGACTCGGCGGTTCCTGCGAGTAGGCGAAGTGCATGAGCGCATCCCACCCTTGATGGGACGCGGTCGCGGCGAAGTACAGCGGCAGGACGTGGCGATCCTGGATCGGGAACGGTTCGTCGTTCCATTCGCTGACCGTCAGCGGATACCCCACGACGTGGGCGCTGCCTGCCCAATCCACCAGGTTCGGGAACAGCAGCGGATTCTTCTCCAGCGTGCCATAGTTGCCGTAGGTGTGCACGTCGATCAGGTTGCCGGTCGTCAGCGCGGGCAGCGAACTCAGCGGGTCCTTCCCCCAGCTGCTGGTGGTCGCGATGGGCGCCGCGTCGCCGATGCGGCGCAGGGCGGCGATCATGCTCTGGTCGAACCGATGTTCCAGATCGTTCAAGAACAACCGCGACGGCCCCGGCTCCCAGCTACGCCAGACCTTGTCCGCGGGCAGGTCGTTGTCCTTGGCGAAGGCCGAAGCAGCGTCCATGTACCACTTGTCGTGAAGAGGGACGTTCTTGTCCGGCAGCAAGGCGTTTCCGTAGTGCTGCGTGACGTCGTTTTCGTTCGTCAGCAGCAGCGCGACGACGGCCGGCTCGTCCTTGTAGGCGACGCCCGTGTAGGTATTCTTGTGCGTCAGGTACTGCTCGTCGAAGCGCAGCATCGCCTGCTGGATCGACGGATTGACGTAGTTGTAGCCCTTCAGGTCCGCCGTGTCCTTGCCCTTGCGGATCTCGTCAAATCCGTCGATGTGGTCGCCCTGCTTCAACGCGCGCTGGACGTGCAGGTCGAGCCACACGTAGATGCCTTCGTCTTTCAGGCACTTGATCCACCAATCCAGGCGCTCGACCTCGCTGTCGTCCAGGGTCTGCGTGTCCGACAAATTCGGGTATCGGCCGAAAATGTTGTTGCCCACCCAAGGCGAATCCATGTGGTGCAGGCGCACCAGGTTGTAGCCAAGTGCGGCCAGCCGCTTGGCCTGTGCACGCACCTCGCCGTGCGACGTCATGAACAGCGCGTAGGCCGCGACATTCGTGCCCCAGAAGCGCGCCGGCGTACCGTCGGCGAATACCAGCCGGCCGTTGTCCGCCCGTACCGCCCCGTGTCGGCCGGCCGGCTTGTCTTCGTGGTTGAGAAAGCTCAGGTCCGGCACCGCTCCATCGTTGCTCAGGCCGTCGAGCGGCCAACTCGCGGGCGTGCCTCCGCCCAGTCGTTCGCCCAGTGGCGCGACGGTCTCTACTCCGCCCTTGTACCGCCACGTCGCGTGCACCTTCAATTCGCCAGGTGGCATCTTGTCCTGGAAGAAGAAGGCGCGCAGGTCCGACTTGTTGCCCTTCTCGAAATACAGCGCCGCGAGGGGTTGGTCGAAGCGCACCTCCTCCTGCGGGCCGCCGTCGCGGCCCCAGCGCCAGCCGCGGTTGTCGGGCAACAGCACGGGATCGCCCATCGTCGCGTTCCAGGTCGCCTGGTCGAGGTGAAAGACGATGCCGCCGCCGCTCGCGTTCGCTACCTCCGAGTCGACATCGAAGACGAAGTCGATCGACCACCCGCCTTCGGGCTGCCGCGCGACCTGCGTCTTCATCGTCATGCCCAGGAGCTTGTCGACACCGCTGGTCTGGTAGCTGCCCGGCCCCAGCGTGTCGAACTTCACCGACATGCCCGTCCAGCGCCAACTATCGCCCCAGAACGCGTAGCCGGGGCCGTCGGCACGTTCGCCGCCGGCTTCCAGCGTCGGAAGCCCGGTGGCCTCGTCGAGGCTGCTGGTCCAACGAGTCGCGGCGCTCGCGTCATGGCAAGCGGCGGCACAGAGGCCAGCAATGACCGCACATAAGCGCAATTTCGACAAAATCGTCTCCTGGGTTCCAAACCTTGCGCGCGGCGCTTGCGTGACCGTGAGCGAAGTGACATCGAGAGCAAGCCGCGAGCCCCGGCGGCGCGTGCCGACGCCTCGGCCATGCGTATGACGTCAGCCATTCTGCCCAGGCAAAGCTCGACCGCCGCGACGTGGCTGCTTTGCGGACGCTATAGAGGCGCTGGAAAGCGTACAGCCGTGGTTCTTTTCTTGAGCACGTATCGCTCTCGTTGTACCAGTCGATACCGTTCCTCTACCACGCTGGTAGTCGAATACAATCGAGCCCACCTCCCGGGCCTTCGCTGCCCTCTGGCCGCCGCGCCGAAGGCCCATGTCGGCCAGAAGCGGCCGATCGCGAAGGGCGGCTCGCGGCAGCGTCCTTGCTCTGCTGATCTGAGGAGAGGCATCATCGAATGACAAGATTCGTGATCGGGCCCGATGCGGCTCTGCGCTTGGCCGGGTTGGAAGCCAAGATCCCAGCAATGCACCAATTGCTGGCCCCGACCTTGATCCGATCGCAATTGCTGGCTCACCTCTACGGACAGGTCCGTCGCGGGGCAATCGAAGAGCGGGCTGCCAAGCGCCAGCTCGACTATCTCCGAGGTCTGCGCCTGAGGCTGCTCGGCGACCGTAGCCTCCAGAGCGTCGCCTGGAAAATCGCCGACCGGCTCGGGTGGCCCGACACCTTCATCGCCGAATACCTCGCGCTGACGCAACTCCAGGCCGATGCGTTCGTCTGCATGGATCCTGACTTGTCGCATGCTGCGAGCGGGGTCGTGGCGGTGGCGTCCATCGACGACCTGCTGGGCTTTTCGGCGTGAGTGCACTGGTCGGAGGAGTCTTGGCGTCACTTTCAATCCAAGTCGCGAAGTCGCCGAGCCGAGCGTCGGGCTCTCGCTTGCGGCCCAATTCCGGCCACCGCGGTTGTCGGTTTTCGGGTTGTCTGATCGACGATCAACATGGATCAGCGAATGCGATCAAGGTCGATGCTTCTTGTTATTGATCTTCAGATCGGACTGGCGTCGCCCGACTACGGCGCGCGGAGCAGAGCACCGGTGGTAGCGAACGTCGAGGCGCTCTTGCACTGCTGGCGACGGTTCGCGCTGCCCGTTGCATTCACTCAGCATCTGTCTTCCTGCGAGGTCGTGCACGACGTGGCCTTGGCGGCTTTGCGTGCGTCAGGCATCGCGGTTCGAACCACGAGAGAACAGATCGATCTAGCCGAAGCTCTCCCATGAAACAAGGGATCGGACCTGGCGCCAAGATTCGGCCACTATCAGCCGTTCGCCAGCGGCAGCTTCAGAGTAGGCCGCCACAGCAGAAAGTCGCGGCTAACGAACTTCCTGCGCTCTTTGGAGAAAGGCCGTGTCGTGGGCCATGGCCTTGGCGCGCGTGACGGATTCTTTCAGTGCCGCGCTCACGTCTGACATCCTGTGTTCTTTCCCGATACGGGAGAACCGATAGACGAATCGATCCTTCCCGAATACGCGCAGTTCGTCATCTACTTTAGCGGTCTTCTTTCCGCCCAGGGGTCCGAGCTGCGTTCTGCCTTTGAGCCACCCGGACTCCAGAAGAGGTGATGTGGCAAGCGTTTGGAGTTGAGAGCTAGGGGCTTCTGCCGCGATGAAGTGGCGGAATTCGGTGTCCTGGATCTGAACACCGATGCGGAGCTTGTTCTCTCCACCCGTAGGAATTGAGTACTCGAAACCGAAGCCCGGGTTGGTGTTTGTGTAGAAGACCTCTGTGCGCAGGCCGGCCTCATCCTGCCCCAGCTTCGACAGCTCACCTTGCATCAGCTCGTCGTAGATGATCTTCGAGACAAGGTCGCGCAGCCGTATCGCGAGGAATCGAGGGTCCCTGGTTTCGTTCAAAATTTCGACGTAGTTGCTGTCTCGCTCGACCAGGCTCTTTGTCAATGTCCGAGCGGCGGACGTCAGCTTCATCAAGTTCGCGAGGCAGGCTCCGTAGTCCCGCAGAATGAATTTCATCGGCGAAGGTTGTGCGTGGTCGGCATAGGCGCTGATGGCGCTCGCGATCTCAGCCCAGGTAGCCGGTAGCCAACCAGCCAAGACCTCCTGACGCGATGTCGAGAGAAGAGCCCGCGTGATCTCGGCGGCGGGCTTCGTCTTGTCCGCCGGGCCTAGCCAAAAGCTTTGATTGCTGCCATCAAGATCCGCCTCGAGCTTGAATCCCCGTTTGAGATCCTGGTCGTATCCCTTCAACTGAGAGGCAGTCGGAATGCTCTTGAGCTTCGCTTCGATGACGTGGGCCCGACTCTCGCTGAGCAGCAGCCTGGGCTGGCCCGGTTCGTTGCCGGCTCTGAAAGGAACAAGCACGAGGTCAAGATTCCTTTTCTCACGCCAGACTGCGCAGGTCGTCGTCGGCTCGCCGTCCAAGACCGGGAAGTGAAGAGCCGTGCGCAGTCGTCGCCGTAGGCCGTCAAATTCTTCGAGATCAGACTCGAGCAGGAAAGCGAGGAAATTGGTATGGAAGAGTTCCTTGCTTCCGAGGGACATCGCAAAGGTCGGCGACTCCTTCAGCTCTCCGAGAATCTGCTTGCACTCGTCGGCGAGACTCGGTATCGGCGTCTCCCTGCCTTTCGACTTTTTGCTGGTGTTCTTCGGCATGAGATTCAGCGTGGGTAGCTGCTCGGTTGGGCTATGCGTCGTGCGGCCGGCCCTTCAGGCCCAGGCGTCGAGCTGCGTTCCCAGCATCCCCGAGGTGGCCAGTGCCGGCGCCGGCAGCGCGATCAGCAGCGCCAGCGCGGAGGCCGCGTCCTGGCCGACGGCCTTCTTCAACGGCGACTGCGGCCCGTGAGCTGGCGTGGCCGGAGGTGAGGCGTTGACGTTGGCGGGGGAGACGGCGTCCATGGCAGGCGGGCAGCGAACAAGGGCTGTCCGGTCATCATCGGCCGATCCCGCACGGACTTGAACGGGCCGGCGCTCGAACCTGACGGAAAATGGGGGAAGCGCGGTTCGCCGCCACTCTCTTCCCATTGCCTCGTGCCACATGCGCGCGGGGCGCAGAAAGCACCTTCCAGATGGCCATCCAGTGGTTCCCGGGTCACATGCACACGACCCGCAAGGCGATCGCCGAGCGCCTGCCGGACATCGACGTGGTGATCGAGTTGCTCGACGCCCGCCTGCCCGGCTCCAGCGCCAACTCGCTGCTGGCCGAGATGACGCAGGGCAAGCCGGCGCTGAAGGTGTTGAACAAGCAGGACCTGGCCGACCCCGACCTCACCGCGCAATGGCTGGCCCACTACCAGGCGCTGCCCGGCACCAACGCGCTCGGGCTGGACGCGAGCGTGACCGCGCCCGCGCGCGCGCTGATCGCCGCGTGCCGCGCGCTGGTGCCGCACCGCGGCGGCATGGTCAAGCCGGTGCGCGTGATGATCTGCGGCATCCCCAACGTGGGCAAGTC
>FTKD01000078.1_pt8 | contig 11549 bp, 8 predicted proteins | sample 1658191 | NCBI WGS metagenome assembly FTKD01 (sample SAMEA3914808, study PRJEB12502) | metagenome | biome: forest; material: soil | place: Canada | collected 2011-08-03 | depth 0.3 m
GTGGCGGTCGGGCCTGCGGCCCGACTTCGCTGCGCTCCTCGTTGCGGGGGTGCGCGGGCGAACTCGCTGCGCGCCTGCGGCGCTCCGCTCAAACAGCGCCCGCGAGTCAGTTGACGAAGCGCGCTGCGCGCGCCACCCCCGCAACTGCGGTGCTCGCCGCCACCCAATGTGCCGGCGCAGGCACCGGGCAGCCGTTCCTCGTGCGAGGCGTTCCTGCATGCCGACTCACGGAGCCCGTTCGAGGCTCAGACCGGCTCGGCCGATATCGGTCGTTCGGGCAGCCCACGCGTAGGGCAGCTGTCGCCCTGCAAAGCGGTCAGCTGGCGCGCATGGAGCCAAGCTCGCTTGATCTATGGCAGTTCCTTGTCGGTTTGAGCGAGGAAGACGATGGCTGCGGCGGTCTGATGAAGCGCGAAACCAGCAACCGAAGTAGGCAGCAGAGTGATCGTTCCACCTTGGCCGTGGCAGCCTATACGATTGCGGCCCGGTGGAAGACCGCACTCGAGCATCGATCGAAGTCCACCGAATTGCGTCGCACAGAACTGCGGTATCAGGCCCTTGTCGAACATCAGCGCGATCAGCGGCTGTGCAGTTGCGTTGGGCGGATGAGCCCAGGTCCGATTCTTCGCGATCACCTTGATCGGGCTCTCGATCATCTTCAGGCACTCGGCCAGACACTCCTTGTAGTGCCCGGTGCGATAGTGTTCATGGGCCTTCCGGAACTCAGCTTCCGCACCGGCAAATGCTTTGCCGTGCAGAGCAACACACCACGGCCTTCCAGTTCATCCTTGCTGTACTCGACGCCGAAGAACGTCAGGAGCCGATCTTGGCGGGTGACGGGCGGTAGCTCGAGCACGTGGGAGGATCGTAGCGCTTTAGTGCAGCTTCATAGGTTGGATCTCGGCCGTGTCGCCTTATAGTATGACCATAGGACCATGGGCAAAGGAGGAGAACAATGGCAGCAATTCAGAGCCTAGTGAAGTATTTCAAAGGCGGGTACGCAGAAGCTGAGAAAGAAATTCGGGGGGAGGTGTTTGTTCCGCCTGGAAACATGTCTACGCTCCTTGGGTTCGACTTTCACTCGAACGTCATCCTGCTCGGGAATAAGGGGGTTGGAAAGTCCATGTTTGTGTCGGTGCTGCATGAGGCATACCTGGACAACAAAGAGCTCTCGCTACTGATCACGCCGGGAAATATTGAGTGTGATCCGGTTCTTTCAAAGAAAACACTTAGTGATAGAAAATCCGCTGCTTATGGGCAGATTTTGAATGCTATCGCGGGAATGATTGGAAAGTATTCAAATGAGTCCGAGATTGCAGTAAGCGCCGAGGTGACTGCACTTCAGAAACTTGCAATCAAAGACGGATATTCAAAACCAGACCTCGTTTCTAAGTTTGCCAAATTGTTGGCAAAGGTCACGCCTCACGGAAGTAAACTTGCTACTGCACTACTGAAGGATCAAGGTCGGACACTCGGAAAAAACAATCTCACCGAAATCGTTGATAAATATCTAACCGACCGCAATCGTACGCTCTGGTTATTCATTGACGACATTGACGAAGCCATCGCAAAAAACTCCAAGGGCGCCTTTGACTATGGTGCTTGCTGGGCGATCGTGGCCGCTGCGCTGGAACTTTCTGAAGACATCGAGGAACTTAAATGCGTCGTGTCAGTTCGTTCGGACATTTGGCATCTCATGACGAAAACTCACGGCCATGGTACCGAACGGCGCGACAAATTGGGGCAAATTCACGAACTGAAGTTCAGTGAAGAGGAATTGCAAAAAATCTTTGAGAAGCGGATTGCTCTTGCCGCGAAACATGCAAAATCGGATCAAGGCCAAGGCGCGTTCTTTCAGCAGGGAAACATCACTCTCCCTGGAGAAACGGGTGAGAAGCGAGGTTGGGGCCAATGGATTGCAAAACAGTCACGTTTCCGACCGCGCGACCTCGTCAAACTTGTTCAAATGTTGATCAAGGCGGCCAACGATGACAAAAGTGCGGTGATCGGAGACAAGCAAGCCCACAACGTGCTCCAGCAATTTGGATCAGATCGCATCGACAACATAGTTGATGAGTATGGAAAGATCTGCCCGCAGATTCGAGAAATCATTGACGATCTGACAATCCAGAACAAATATACGTTTCTGGAAATGATGGACCAACTGATTAAGATGCCCAGCCGCCGGGCGACACAGATCGATGGCATTGCAATGCAGCCAATCAATGAGCACGCCATCGCGCTGTTGAGAATTCTTCACATGGCCTGCTTCGTAAACCCTCGCATCGATAATGCGGACGGCTACGATCACTTTAACTACAACGACTATCCAAATATCGTTTCGATTGCGCAGTTTAATGATCTGCAAAAGTATTCGTGGCAGATACATCCGACCTTCCATACTTATGCGGCCGAAAAGCGCAAGGGCAACAACTTCCGCTTCGCTGCGCAAGCAGCGTCACCGCCGCTAAAAACGAAGAGATGACCGGCTCGGCACCCGGCGTCGTTCCGATGCCGGGCGCATGATCAAGGCATGGACTACCTCGACGACCCCGATGAATTGGTAGCACTGGAACCTTCGTGGATGTCGGCTTTGCAGGGCGACAGCTGCCCTACGCGTGGGCTGCCCGAACGACCGTTATCGGCCGAGCCGGTCTGAGCCTCGAACGGGCTCCGTGAGTCGGCATGCAGGAACGCCTCGCACGAGGAACGGCTGCCCGGTGCCTGCGACGGCACATTGGGTGGCGGCGAGCACCGCAGTTGCGGGGGTGGCGCGCGCAGCGCGCTTCGTCAACTGACTCGCGGGCGCTGTTCGAGCGGAGCGCCGCAGGCGCGCAGCGAGTTCGCCCGCGCACCCCCGCAACGAGGAGCGCAGCGAAGTCGGGCCGCAGGCCCGACCGCCACACAGGGCCGGCGCAGGCACCGGGCAGCCGTTCCTCGTGCCGCGACCCGCCGGCATGAAGTCATTGGATACAGGACGGCGTATCCGACGGTCATTGACGGGGCGATGGCGATCAACGGCCCGCCCCGGACAGCCGTGCTGTGGCCCCGAGCATCCAGGTATTCCAGCGGGCCGGCATTCCAGCGCGGACTCAAGGACTGGGCCAAGAGGTGTTCCTTCGCGCTATCACGGTACCGCGTCTTGCCTTTTGCGCACCTCAGCCGGCCACGGGGTCAGCAAGGGGCAAGACCTGGTACCGCGTTCCGGGCTACCTCGCTGCGCCAGGCGAAAAAAAAAGCTCCCGGTTCATCAGGAGCTTTTCTTCGTCATCGGGTGGGGTGGCTAATGGGACTCGAACCCACGACAACCAGAATCACAATCTGGGACTCTACCAACTGAGCTATAGCCACCACCGGAGCCTGCGATTATAGCCTGAAATTTTCTCAGTTGGACGCCGAAGCGGGTTGCGCCGCGATCTTGGCGATCCGGTCGTCGTAGTACTTGACCTTGTAGCGCGCCTTCAGGGCGTCGTAGACCGCCTCGGCCTCGGATTCCTCGAAGGCGTTGGTGAACAGGTTCTTCGCCTGCAGCGCGTCGTTGCCGTCCTGCGGCTTGGGCGTGGACTTCAGCACGCGGATCACCGCGTAGCCGTCGGGCAGCTCGACGCCGACCACGGTGGGGCCCTTGGACAGGTCGGCCTTCAGCGCGGCCTCGGTCACCGGGCGCGGCACGGCGCCGCTCCGGTCGAGGCGGCCGACGGTGTTGGCCAGCGGGAGGGCCAGCGCGGGGTCGGCCTTGGCGGCGGCCACGCGGGCCTCGCCGTCCTTCTTCGCACCGGCGGCGGCCAGGCTCTTGCGCAGGGCCTCGACGACCTGGTCGCGCACCTCGGCCAGCGCGCGCGTGTGCTGCGGCGAGTACTCGACGACATGGGCCGAGACGAGCTGGCTGGTGGCGGACTCGACGGCCTCGGTGTTGTGCTTGGACTTGATCGAGTCGCTGGCGAAGATCGCCGAGAGCAGCTTGGTCGACGCGAGCGGGCCCGTGGCGCCGGGCGCCGCCTGGCGTTGCACGGTGGCGGTCTGCTTGGTCAGGTTGAACAGCTTGGCGGCCGGGTCGAGGCTGTCGGGCTGGTCGTAGACCGTGTTGGTGAACTTCTCGGCGTCGGCCTGGAACAGCTTCTGCGCGGCGGCGAGCTTGAGCTGGTCCTCGATCTGGCTCCTCACCTCGTCGAACGCCTTGGTGGCGCCGCCGCGGATGCCGGTGAGCTTGACGATCTGGAAGCCGCTGTCGATGCGGATGATGTCGCTCACGTCGCCCTGCTTCATCGAGAAGAGCGCGTCGTCGAGCGCCGGGACGCCCAGCGCGCCCTTGCGCATGAAGTCGAGGTCGCCGCCTTCCAGCGCGCCGCCGTCCTGCGAGATCTTCTTGACGACGTCAGGGAACGCCGCGGGGTTCTTGCGCACCTCGGCCAGCTCGCTCTCGGCGAGCGCCCTGGCCTTGGCCACGTCGGCGGCCGACGCGTTGGGCGCGACCTTGGCGAGGATGTAGCTCGCGCTGCGTTCCTCCGGCGTGCCGTAGGTCTTCGCGTGGTCCTTGTAGTACTGCTGCACTTCCTCCGGCAGCACCTTGGCCTGCGACTGCAGCGCGGCCGCGTCCAGCACCAGGTACTCGATCTTCGCCTGCTCGGGCGCGAAGAAATCGGCCACGTGGGCCTTGTAGTAGGCGTCGACCTGCGCGTCGGTGGGCTGCGCCTGCGCGGCGTAGTCCTTGGTGTCGAAGCGCTGCCACTGGATGTCGCGCTGGTCGAACCAGGCGTCGGTGGACGCCTTCATCGACGTGGCCGGGATGAAGCCGCTGACGGCCACGCCCTGCAGCGCCTGGTTGCGCGACAGGTTCTGGCCGATCATGTCGAACAGCAGGTTGCCGCTGAGGCCGCGCTGGGCCAGCCAGGCGTCGCGCTGCGGCTTGTCCATGGCGCGCGGCTCGGCGAACTCGGGGCTCGTCTGGTACTCACGGATGACGCGCTGGTCGCTGGCCTGCAGGCCCTCGTGGGCGACGGCCGCGGCCATCACGCGTTCGCGCACGATCTTGTCCAGCGACTGGCGCTGCGCCTCGGGCGTGTCGAGCAGCTTCAGGTCGACGCCCGGATAGCGGCTGCGGATCTGGTCGATGTCCTTGCGGTGCTGGGTGTCCCATTCGGCGCGCGAGATGTCGCGGCCATCGACCGAGGCCACCGCCAGGCCCTGCTCGTTCGACTGCATGTAGCTGGAGATGCCGAAGAACCCGAACGTCGGGATGATCAGGAGGCCGAGCCCCACCTGCAGGATACGGTTGTGCGACCGGACGAAATCAAACATGGAAAGCCTCTATGGCAAAACGACAAAGGCGAACTCGGGTGCCGGAGTTCGCCTGGTTCGATCGGACGCAGGGAAACGATCGAGGGGTGGTGGGTGCTGACGGGCTCGAACCGCCGACCTACGCCGTGTAAGGGCGCTGCTCTACCAACTGAGCTAAGCACCCGCTGGAACCGGGGTGCATCGCGCTGATCCGCCAGCGGCGGCGCGACGCCGGCCGCTCAGTTGACCGCGTCCTTCAGGCCCTTGCCCGGACGGAACTTCGGCACCTTGGCCGACTTGATCTTGATGGGTTCGTTGGTGCGCGGATTGCGGCCGGTGCGCGCGGCGCGCTTGGTCACGGCAAAGGTGCCGAACCCGACGATCGACACGCTGCCACCCTTTTTCAAGGTGGTCTTCACGCCGCCGATGACCGCTTCCAGCGCGCGCGTGGCGGCGGCCTTGGAGATGTCGGCCTGGCGGGCGATGTGTTCGATCAATTCAGACTTGTTCACGAAGGAACCCCCTCTCGGAAATACGCTGGCGATTGTTTGATGAAGCGGCCTTGACGGACCGCGGCTGACTGCCGGAAACCCGGCGTCACGCTCGAAAAACAGGGGCCTTGACGGCCACGGACGATTACAGACCTGTGCCCTGACAGTGTCAAGGGAGACGCGGATTGTATGGGGTTTCGTTACGTAACGCGGCGCCGCGCCGGACGCCGGGAAGACCGGGAAAGCCCTAACGGGCCTTGGCGCGGATCTCGGGGATGGCCTTCTGCAGGTAGTACACCATCGACCAGATCGTCAGCACCGCCGCAATGACGAGCAGCAGCGTGCCCCACCAGTGCGTGTCGATCAGGCCGAACAGCCGGTCGTTGAACAGCAGGAACGGGATCGCGACCATCTGCATGGTGGTCTTCCACTTGCCGAGCATGTGCACGGCCACGCTCTTGGACGCCCCGATCTGGGCCATCCATTCGCGCAGCGAGGAGATGGCGATCTCGCGGCCGATGATGACCAGCGCCAGCAAGGCGTTGCAGCGATCCAGGTGCACCAGCACCAGCAGCGACGCGCACACCAGGAACTTGTCGGCCACCGGATCCAGGAACGCGCCGAACGCCGAGGTCTGGTTGAGCTTGCGCGCCAGGTAGCCGTCCAGCCAGTCGGTGAGGGCCGTCACCACGAACAGCACCGTGGCGACGAGGTTGCGCGCCTCGATGGTCCACGCGATCGGCAGGTAGAACACGCCGACGATGAGCGGGATCGCGACGATGCGCGCCCAGGTCAGCAGGGTGGGGATCGTGAAGAACATCGGCTCATTCTGCCTTGCAATGCGTGACGGCCCGATGTGGGTGTCCGCAGCCGCAAGATCACGCGCTCAATCGAGCACCTTCGGCTTGAAGTGCCCGTCGTAGTCGAACAGGAACACCTGCAGGAACTTCCACGGCCTGGGCACCTGCGTCGGGTCGCCGAAGGGCGCGGCGCGCTTGACGGCGTCGATGGCGAGCTGCACCGTCCCGCCGGCCTCCGGCGGCGTGCGGATGACGCTGATGTGGCGCACGCTGCCGTCCGCGTTGACCTCCACCTCGAGGATGGGGATGCCCATCAGGATGTCGGGCGCGCGCTTCATGTAGGTGATGCCCGGATTGGCCGCGACCAGGCGCAACCCCATCTGGCGCTTGTACTCGTCGGCCGTGCGCGCGGGACGCATGTAGGGCGCGGGGGGCTGCGCGGGCGCGGGCGCCGCGCGCGGGGCCGGTGCGGGCGCGGGTGCGGGCGATGGCGCGCGCGTGGGCTGCGGCGCGGGCGACTGGCAGGCCGACAGCGCGCACAGGCCCAGCCAGGCGGCCGCGCGGCGCAGGCGCGAGGGGGATGTTCGTTCAGTGGAGGGCACGGTAGATCTCCTCGGCAAGGGTTCGGGATATGCCGTCGACGGCCATCAGGTCGTCGACGCTCGCCGCGCCGACGCCCCGCACGCCGCCGAAGCGCTGCAACAGCTTCGCACGCTTCTTCGCGCCGATGCCGGGAATTTCCTCCAGCTTGCTGCTGCCGCTGCCGGTGCGCACGCTGGCGCGCTTGGCGCGCATGCCGGTGATGGCGAAGCGGTGCGCCTCGTCGCGGATCTGCGCCACCAGCATCAGCGCGGCGGAGTCGGGCGGCAGCGCGAGCTTCTCGCGGCCGTCGGCGAACACGAGTTCCTCCAGGCCCACCTTGCGGCCCTCGCCCTTCTCCACGCCGACGATGCGCGTGACGTCGAGCCCCAGCGACTGGAACACCTCGCGCGCCATCGCGACCTGGCCGCGGCCGCCGTCCACCAGCACCAGGTCGGGCAGGCGGGCGCCGGACGACCTCCTCGCGGCCTTCGCATCGACGGCGAGAGCGGCCGAGGAGGCCGCGGCGGCCGGCTCGGCCAGCGCCGGATCGACCAGCGCCTCCTCGTTGCCGGCGCCGTCGGCGGCCAGCGGCGCGCCGGTGAGCGGGTCGGATTGCGCGTCGGCGACGGCGTCCAGCGCCGCCGCGTCCTCGGCCGACTCCGCGGGCACGGCGGCGGCGGGCGCCACGCCGAAGCGCGAATACCGGCGCGTGAGCACCTGGCGCATCGCGGCGTAGTCGTCGCCGCCGACGATGCCGGTGATGTTGAAGCGGCGGTACTGCGCGCTCTGCATCTTGTGGCCTTCATAGACCACGCACGACGCCTGCGTGGCCTCGCCGGCGGTATGGCTGATGTCGAAGCACTCGATGCGCAGGGTGTCGAGGTCGTCGGGCACCAGGTCGATGGCGTCGGCCAGCGCGCGCGTGCGTTCGCGCTGCGAGCCCTCCTCGGCCAACAGGCGGCCGAGCGCGAGGTCGGCGCCCTTCTCGCACATCTCCAGCCAGATGCGGCGCTGCTCGCGCGGGTTGTGCTGCACGTTGATCTTCATGCCGGTCTGCTGCGACAGCGCCTCCACCAGCGACTTGCTCACCGCGTGGCTGGTCACCCATTGCGGCGGCGGCGCGCTGCCCAGGTAGTGCTGCGCGATGAAGGCCTCCAGCACCTGCACGGCGGGCTCGACGGCCTCCGGCCCGGCGGCGTCGTCGTCCTCGTCGAGGCCGGCGTGCAGGCCGGCGCCGATGGCGGTGGCGTCCTCCACGTGCGTCGGGAAGTAGGCGCGGTCGCCCAGGTGGCGGCCGCCGCGCACCATCGCCAGGTTCACGCAGGCGCGGCCGCCCTGCAGCTTCACGGCGAGGATGTCGACGTCCTTGTCGCGCGCCGACAGGCTGCTCTCGTCCATGGACTGCTGGTGCAGCACGCGCGACAGCGCCGAGATGCGGTTGCGGTACTCCGCGGCGCGCTCGAACTCGAGCACCTCGGCGTGGCGCATCATCTCGGACTGCAGCTCGGTCATCACCGTCTCGTGGTCGCCCAGCAGGAAGCGCTCGGCGTCGTTCACGTCGCGCGCGTAGTCGGGCGCCGAGACCAGGCCCACGCACGGGCCCGAGCAGCGCTGGATCTGGTACAGCAGGCAGGGCCGCGAGCGGTTGGCGAACACGGTGTCCTCGCAGGTGCGCAGGCGGAACACCTTCTGGATCAGCTGGATCGTTTCCTTGACGGCCCATGCGCCCGGATAGGGGCCGAAGTACTTGTGCTTGCGGTCGACGGCGCCGCGGTAGTAGGCCACGCGCGGGAACGCGTGGGTGACCAGGCGCAGGTACGGGTAGCTCTTGTCGTCGCGGAACAGGATGTTGAACTTCGGGTTCAACGTCTTGATCAGGTTGTTCTCGAGCAGCAGCGCCTCGGCCTCGGTGCGCACCACGGTGGTCTCGAGCCGCGCGATGCGGCCGATCATGTGGCCGATGCGCGTGCCGCCGTGATCCTTCTGGAAGTAGCTGGCGACGCGGCGCTTCAGGTTGCGCGCCTTGCCCACGTACAGCACGGTGCCGGCGACGTCGAAGTAGCGGTAGACGCCGGGCATCGCGGGCAGCGCGGCCACCTCCGCCAGCAGGCGCTCGCGCGCCACGCGTGCCGCCTCCACCGCCGCGCGATCGGCCTCCTCGGCCTGGGCGGCGCGCGTGTCCTCGCGCCCAGCGTTCCCGATCCACGCCTCCACGTCCTCGGCGCTGCCAAGCTGCGCCGACGAGACGGGAAACGCCGTGGGGCCGCCCTTCTTGGCGACCGCGGCCGGCACGGCATCGTCGGGCGAGGACTTCAGTGATCTGGTACGTGGCATGGACTCGTCATTGTGCCGCGCCACGGCTGCGTATGATCGCCGCGATGTCTTCGAGCCCCGCCCCGTCCCTGCTGTGGGACGTCTTCTGCCGCGTCATCGACAACTTCGGCGACATCGGCGTGTGCTGGCGCCTCGCCTGCAACCTGGCCGGGCGCGGGCAGCGGGTGCGGCTGTGGGTGGACGACCCGGCGGCGCTGCGCTGGATGGCGCCGGACGGGCACCCTGGCGTGGAAGTGGCGCCCTGGCTGCCGTCGACCGCGTTCCCGCCGCCGGGCGACGTGGTCGTCGAGGCCTTCGGCTGCGACCCGGCGCCGGCCTTCCTCGCGGCGATGGCCGCCGCCGGGCGGCCGCCCGCGTGGATCAACCTCGAATACCTCAGCGCCGAGAGCTACGTCGAACGCAGCCACGCCCTGGCCTCGCCGCAGATGAGCGGCCCGGCGCGTGGCCTCGTGAAGTGGTTCTTCTATCCCGGCTTCACCGCGGCCACCGGCGGCCTGCTGCGCGAGGCCGGCCTGCAGGCCGAGCAGGCCGCGTTCGATCGCGCCGCCTGGCTGGCCGCCATGGGCCTCGCGCCGGCGGACGGCGAGCGCCTGGTGACGCTGTTCTGCTATCCCGGCGCCCCGGTCGATCGCCTCGTGGCCACGCTGGCCGCGGACGGCCGCCCCGCCCTGCTGGCCACGGCGCCCGGCGCGGCCACCGGCGCGACTCGGGCCGCCCTGGCCGCGGCCGGCCGCGCCGCGGCCGCGTTGCGCCAGCACGCGCTGCCCTGGCTGACCCAGCCCGATTTCGACCGCCTGCTGTGGGCCGCCGACCTGAATTTCGTGCGTGGCGAGGACTCCTGGGTGCGCGCGCAATGGGCCGGCCGGCCTTTCGTCTGGCAGGCCTACCCGCAGGACGACGGCGCGCACGGCCCGAAGATCACCGCCTTCCTCGACCTGGCGCTGGCCGGCGCCGAGGCCCCGGCGGCGGAGGCCCTGCGCGACTGGACGGCCGCCTGGAACGGCCTGGACGACCCGGCGGCGCCGCTGCCGGCCTGGACGCCGGAAACCCTGGCCGCCACCGGTGAAGCGACCCGGGCGTGGCGCGACCAAATGAGGGCTTCGACCGACCTCGTCAGCCGCCTGCTCGCCTTCGTCCAGGAAAAGCGCTAAAATACAGGGCTTTGCGTTACGTCAGCGGCAGGATGTCCGGCTGCGCGAGCGACTGCTGAAGACTGCAACCCTCCGGGGTTCGTGTCCGGCGACACCTCCTCGACCAACAGTAACGCGCTCTCTAGTCTCGACTAGCTCTGGAATCGACCCATGAAAATCGCTCAGGAAATCCGCGCCGGCAACGTCATCATGCAGGGCAAGGACCCGATGGTCGTGCTGAAGACCGAATACAGCCGCGGTGGCCGCAACGCCGCCACCGTGCGCATGAAGATGAAGAACCTGCTCAACGGTTCGGGCGCCGAAGTCGTCTTCAAGGCCGATGACAAGATGGACCAGATCATCCTCGACAAGAAGGACTGCACGTACACCTACTTCGCCGACCCGATGTACGTGTTCATGGACTCCGAATACAACCAGTTCGAGGTCGAGTCCGAGAACATGGGCGACGCCATCAACTACCTCGAGGACAACATGCCCGTCGAAGTGGTGTTCTACGACGGCAAGGCCATCTCGGTCGAACTGCCCACCAGCGTCGTGCGCGAGATCACCACCGAGCCGGCCGCCAAGGGCGACACCTCGGGCAAGGTCATGAAGCCCGCCCGCATCGCCACCGGCTTCGAGATCTCGGTGCCCAGCTTCGTCGAGTCCGGCGACAAGATCGAAATCGACACCCGCACCCACGAGTACCGCAAGCGCGTCTAAACGCTCTTCCGGTTCCAGCGAAAGCGCCTCCGGCCTCGGCCGCTGGCGCTTTTTTTGTTCATCGCCGATCTGCGGGGTGTCTTGGTTTGCGGGGCGCTTTGGTTTGCGGGGCGCGCCGGGTCAGGCACGACTCGGCGGGGGAGTCTGTTTTGTTCGTGTCCCCCGTCGGCCTGCGGCCTCCTCCTCCTTAACCTCACAAAACAGACTCCCCC
>FTKD01000776.1_pt2 | contig 11489 bp, 8 predicted proteins | sample 1658191 | NCBI WGS metagenome assembly FTKD01 (sample SAMEA3914808, study PRJEB12502) | metagenome | biome: forest; material: soil | place: Canada | collected 2011-08-03 | depth 0.3 m
CGCCAACGGCGACGACATGGAGCTGAAGAAGGAAACGCACCGGGACATGATCGTCCATGATCGCAACAACCCGTCCGTGCTCGCGTGGGAGGCCGACAACGGCAGCACCGACACGTCGTTCGCGCAAAGCCTCAAGGCGCTGTCGCGGGTGTGGGATCCGGTGAACACGCGCGCGCAGAGCGACCGCACGCCCAATCCGGCCAACGGCGACATCCTCGGCTGCAGCGGCGACGGCTGCGACATCGGCGTCAAGAACCAGTACCCGACCTCGCCGGCGTGGGGCTCGGAATATTGGGGCGACGGCGTGCAGCGTTCACTGTACGACTACGAGCTGTTGTTCGCGATGAACCCGGTCAAGAACTGGTCGCAGGGCCTGCGCCAGAACGTGTTCGGCATGGCGCACTGGTACCTCGCCGATACCCCGGGCGAGATCACCAGTCAGGTCGATGGCCCTGACAGGCCGCCATACGGCCTGGCCACCGGCGCACAGCCGGCGCTCGGCGCGACCGTGGGCACGCAGCCGTTCATGATGCGTGGCAACTCGGCGTCGATGACGGACGCCAACCGCTTCCCGCGCCTGCTGTACTACATCTACCAGGCGGCATGGACGCCGTTCGAGATCAAGCCGGTGGTCAAGCTCGCCTACCACTGGAACCGCACGGGCAACGTCACCGTCAACGCATTCAGCAACTGTCCGGCGGTGCGGCTTCTGATCAACGGCCAGCAACAGGGCGGCGACCAGATCCCGAACGCACAGAACATGGATCCGGGCAACGACACCGGTCCGACGACGGTCTCGCTGCCGCGCCAGGCGCACTGGAACGTTAGCTGGGCCGCGGGCACGCTGACGGCGCAATGCCTCGACACGAGCAGCCGCGTAGTGTCCGATGCCGCCGGCAATCCGGTGGCCGACACGCAGGTCACGGCCGGCGCGGCCGACCACATCGTGCTGTCGGTCGTGCCGGAGGTCGTGCGCCCGAACGGCCAGGCGTTCCAGGTCACGGCCAACGGCACCGACGCTGCGTTCGTCACCGCCACGGTGGTCGACGCCGCGGGCAATCGCGTGCCGACCGCCGACAACATCCTCACGTTCGCGGTCAGCGGCCCCGGCACCTACCGCGGCAGCACCGACAGCTACGTCACCTTCAACCTCGGCGAGACGCCGCGCAACGACGCGAACGGTGTGCCGGGCAACTACCTGGCGCAGGGCTATCACGCGCCGGGCGACCCGAACCTGTCGGCCGAGGGCGGCCTCGCGAAGGTCGCGGTGCGCGCGCAGTTCACGCCGGGGACCGTCACCGTGACGGCGAGCGCGCCGGGCCTGAAGAGCGGCTCCGCCACATTCAACGTCGTCGCGATCACTGGCCCGATCGCCACCGGTGTGCAACTCGTCGTCCCGGCCCAAGCCAACGGCCTGAGCATCGTCACACCGCCGGCCAGCCAGATCGTCACCGTGGGACAGTCGGCGCAGTTCTCGGTGCTCGCGGCTAGCACCGGGCCGGTGACTTTCCAGTGGATGAAGGGGACGACGCCGATCGCGGGCGCGACCAGCTTCAGCTACACGACGCCGGTGCTGACCGCGGACGACAACGGCGGCAACTACTCGGTGGTCGTCACAAGCGGTTCGTCCAGCGCGACGTCGCAGGCGGCGACGGTGCAGGTCGTGCCGCCCAGCGTGCCCACCATCACCACCGCGCCGGTCGCGCAGACCGTGGCGGCCGGCGGCGCCGCGCAGTTCAGCGTGACGGCCAACGGCTCGCCGCTGCTGACCTACCAATGGCAGAAGAACAACGCCAACATCGCGGGCGCCAACGCGGCGGTCTACACGACGCCGGCCCTGCAGACGCCTGACAGCGGCAGCACCTACGATGTCGTCGTCACCAACAGCGCCGGCACGGTCACGTCGACCGCGGCCAAACTGACGGTGACCGCGGGCACCGCGCCGACGATCGTCACGCAGCCGGCGGGCGCGGCGGTGTCGGCGGGGCAGTCGGTGACGCTGTCGGTGGTGGCGGCCGGTTCCGGCCCGCTGCACTACCAGTGGCTGCTCAACACGACGACTACCGTGGGCACGGATGCGTCGACCTTCGGCATCGCCTCGACACAGACGAGCGACGCCGGCACCTACACGGTCGTCGTCACCAACGGCTCGGGCTCGGTCACGAGTAGCGGCGCGGCGGTCACCGTCAGCGGCGGCAACGGGCCCGACCTCGCGCTCGATGCGACCCCGTCGGCGAGCAGCCAGAACGGCGGCAACGCCCCGAAGTACGCCTTCGACGGCGACCTCACCACTGCCAATCGGTGGGAGTCCCTGCAAGGCATCGACCCGCAGTGGATCGCCGCTGACATGGGCGCGGTCAAGACGTTCGACCGCGTGGTGCTGACCTGGGAGAACGCGTACGCGTCGGCGTACCAGATCCAGACTTCGCTCGACAACAACGCCTGGACGACGATCCAGACCGTCGCCGGCAAGGGCGGCACGGAGACGGTCAACTTCCCCACCACCAACTCGCGCTACGTGCGCATGCTGGGCACCGCGCGCGCAACGACCTTCGGCTACTCGATGTACGAGTTCCAGGTGTTCGACGTTCCGCAGTGCGGCGGCAGCGGCGAGCGCTACACCACGATACCGGCGCAGGCCGGCACGTACAACTCGACGATCGTCGGCCTGCCTTCGGGCCCGTTCGTGCCGACCGTGATGGACAACGTCACCAAGTTGACCTGGCAGCAATACGTCACCACGTTCCCGACGCAGGGCGCTCAGTTCACGCAGCCGATCGCGGCGCAGTATTGCACCTCGGTGGGGATGCGCCTGCCGACGCAAGCAGAAGCGCAGACGATCGCCAGCAACAACTACGCGTCGTGCGGCTTCCCGAATCCGTGGACGACGTGGACGTCTACCGGCGTGGCGGGCGACTCGACGCGGGCGTACTTCGTCTCGTCCGCTGGCGTGTCGTCGTCGCAGATCATCGACAACTCGCCGGGCTGGGCGTTGTGCGTCGGCGGCACGCAGCAGGCCTCGCCGCAGACCCTGCAGAAACTGCTGGCGCGGCCTGCGTCGGTGCCGGCCAGCAAGTCCACGAAGAGGAAATGAGGACGCGAGCCGTCGCTTTGGGCGGCGGCTCGTCCTTCTTCAGGCCGCAAGCGTGGCCTTGTACTAGAGATCCGAGAGGAACAATCATGACGACGAAACGAGATGTTCTGGCGGACGCGCTCACTGGCGCGGCCGTGCTTCCGCTGCTGTTCCTGCTCGTCGCCTGCGGTGGCGGCTCCGGCAGCAGCAATTCCGGGTCGCCCGCGGCACCGCCCACGGCGCCAACGCCAGCACCCACACCGGCGCCGCCCAGCCCGGCACCCGCGCCTTCGGGACCTGGGCCCGCGATCGCCGCGGAACCCGCCGATCAGACGGTCTCGCTGGGCCAGCGCGCGTTTTTTTCGGTGTCCGCACCGTCCGCCACGAGCTACCAATGGTCTCGCAATGGCGTGACGATCGCCGGCGCCACCAACGCCAGCTACTTCGCGCCAGCGGCGGTGGCCGGAGATGCCGAGTCGGCGTACGCCGTGGCGGTATCCGACAGCGCTGGGACGACGGCGTCGACGTCAGCCAAGCTGCATCTCAATCCCAACGCCAATGGCGCACCCCCCGATTCATTTTGGGGAAACATCGCGAGCATCCCGGCAGCGACGCAGGTGATGACGCTGAAGTTCGTCAACGCGACCAACGGCAAGTACCCTGACAGCCAGGTCTTCTGGCAGATCCGCGGGACGTCGGCGACGGGCGCGACGATCAATGAGACCCACTCGCTGGCCGAACAATCGACCTTCGATTCACCGGGCATCAACTCGACGCGCATGTACTTCTACATCGCGCCCAACCTCGCCGCGGCCACGCAGGGGCCGACCAGCTACTACGACTTCATCGAGTTCAACCTGGGCCGCTCCAACGCGTCGCAGCCTTGGAACTTCAACGGCGACACGACCCGCGTCGATGCCTTCGGCATCAAGCTGGCGATCCGTCTGCAATGCACGGACGGTACCGACCTCGTCCGCGGCGAAGACTACGGCACCTTCCTCGAGGATCGCTCGATCACGTTCCAGAAGTACCTCGCCGAGGTGCCCTCGCCGTACCAGTCCACGGGCACCCAGTTCGCGCCCTACCGCATCGTCGAACCCGGGACAGCGGCCAACTTCCAGGCAAGTGGTGCGGACGCGGCGTATTACGACGCCTACATCGACCAGGTGTGGGCGGCCAACGGGATCGACCCCGCGGTCGTGCCCAAGCCCACCGCCTACCTCAAGTTCGCGGACGGTTCCCGGCCCGACCTGGTGGCCGCGGTGGAGCGTCACGTCGCGGAGAAGGCTGGCACCTTCAAGAGCGACGGAACACTGGCCAATCCGAACTTCTGGAGCACTCAGCCTGCCAGCTCGTTCTATCCCGCCACGCCGGCCAACTACTATGCCAAGTACTGGCATACGCACGGCATCGGCGCGCTGGCCTATGGTTTCTCCTACGATGACGTCGGCGGCTACTCGTCCGATATCGGCTGCAACAACCCGCAGCGATTGATCGTCGGCATCGGTTGGTAGGGTCGCTCGATATTGCGCATCCGAGTTGGATGGCGTGTGTCGGACTCCGGCCAGTACCGGACGGTTACAGTGGCCTGCTTTGGAGGAGCCCGCCGCGGGCTCACGGCCGGCGGTGCCGGCCTAGCGGCCATTGACGATTTAGCCGGCACGATGACGCGCTCGCCATGTCCCGACTCGGCCGTTTGAAATTTCGACGACCGAGGTCAGTCTCCGACCAGTTCGTTGTACGGAGTGAGGTTCAGAACGGTCTTGGCCGCTTCATCGTATTGTTCTTCAAGCTCAGAGGCCGCGCGCTCGAGGTCTTCCATTCGCTGGAAGTCCTCGGGCACGGTGTCGCCACTGGCAATCAACTCCTGCAGTTCCTTGATGTCTCCGGCCAATGCGGAGATGGCGTACTGCAGGGTCGAAATGCTGATTTGAGGCATAAGTTGTTTCGTGGGCGCGACGCTCAGACCTTGGATTTCGCAGCTGCAATTTGCTGAACAATCGCAGCGCGAGCCATATTGTTCAACGCCCCCTGGAACGACACGATCGGCATCTTGAACTTCGGTTCCAGCTGGTAGTGAGTTCCGCTCAACTTGCGATTGTAAGGACTTGTCGTTTGCTTCTTGTCTGGACGAATGAAGATGTCGGCATCGGAGTACTCGGTGCCTTCAGGAATCCAGAAGTCAGGTGCGCTGTACCAGCCGGGGACGTCATGGAGTGAAGTGCCTCCGCCCGCTTCGACGTCCTGACCAGTCACTACGACATCGGCTTGACTTGTGCGCGTTGCACCCTTGCGATCGATGTACGTCGTTTCCTTCCATCGCGGATCGAGCACACCGTCGCCGGGATACACGCAGGCCACGAGCTCGAAGCGCTCATCCATGACGCTGCGCTTCTGACGCCACTGGCCTTGATCATTCGTTCGATTCGGCGTTTCGCGGCCAGCCTCCCGACTGCATGACGCACCGAGCACGAGCTGCGCGGCCAGGTACGATTCCGGACGTGGGGACGGCCGGTATCGACGTCGCATCGACTTGTTTGAGCGCGCCTGGGAGGCGTCTTCAGACGCTTCGGCCGCAAGGCTCTCCCAGCAGGTGCTGCTGCCCCTTGAATGGCATGCTGGGCCGGTGACCCGGCCCGGCCCGCGAGCCCGGCAGGCGCCGCGCCTGCCGGAGGGGGTCAGTTGGCTTCCGCCTGCAGCGCGGCCTGCACCCTGGGGCGCGCCGCGATGCGCTCCGCGTAGGCCTTCAGGTTCTTCAGCGCCGACAGGTCGATCTTCACGAAGTCGGCCCAGCGCATCACTGTGAACAGGTAGCTGTCGGCGACCGTGAACCGCGAGCCCATCAGGTAGTCGTGGCCGGCGAGCCTGCCTTCGATGTAGGCGAACACGCTGTCGATGCGGGCACGGAAGACGGCCTTGGCATCCTCGGGCAAATTCGGGTTGAACAGCGGGCTGAACGACTTGTGGAGCTCACTGCCGATGAAGTTCAGCCATTCCTGCATCCTGTAGCGCTCCGCCGTGCCGTTCGCGGGCGCGAGCTGCTTGTCGGGCGCCCGGTCGGCGATCATCTGGACGATCGCGGTCACTTCGGTGATCACCTCGCCGTTGTCGAGTTGAAGCGCCGGGACCTGGCCCTTCGGGTTGATCCGTGCGAAATCCGCGCCGTCTTCGAGCGTCTTGGCCTGGAGGTCGACCTTGACGAGGTCATGGGCAAGTCCCGATTCCTTCAAGGCGATATGGGGCGACAGCGAGCATGCGCCCGGCGTGAAATAGAGTTTCATGGTGGCTTCCTGTGATGGTGACGGTTTCGTGATCGGGTTGGCGGCGGTCGGATCGAGCCGCCCTAATTCGAATGGCGTTTCATGCTGGCTTCCTCTTGTGTGGGGGGTCTGGATGGATCGGCGGCGGCTCAGATCGCGCGCCCCTATTTCGAGCGGACGAACACGAGCTCTTGAAGCTCGGGGGGGCCGTCAAGCAGGCCGCTCATCAGCGCTTCTCCGAGCTTCTTGATGTAGGCGCTCTCACCGTGCGCCTTGGTTGCCTGCGCATCCTGGTAGCGCTCCATGACCACGTAGGTCTGGGGATCCTGGGGTAAGCGCAGCAGGTCGCAGTAGAGGTTGCCCGGCTCCTGCGCTCGAACCTGGGCCATCATCTCGCCCATCGCGTTCTCGAATGCGGGGTTGCTGCCAGGCTTGACCTTGAACTTGATGACGTAGGCCGTCGTGCTCTGCACGGCCGCGGCGGCCGAGGCAGTTGCGCCCGGCGTCTGCCCGTGGGCATTCAACGTCAGCATCAGGCACAGAAGGAGCCCCGGGACGAATCGGCGCGAGGACGGCTGGCCTGGCACGAGGATGCGTGCGGCGGGATTGGTGTAAGCGGGTTTCATTTGGGCGGTCTCGCAAAGTGGTGGCGATGCGTGACTTTGTCCCGAGGCCGATTGCTTTACTAGACGGTCTTCAATGACTTCACTCATCCGCTGATTGATGTAATCTGGCGGCCCCGCCTTCCTGGCATCCATCGCCATCGCCCATGCTGGACATCAGTCAGATCGCGCTGTTCGTGCACGTCGTCCGAGGCGGGAGCTTTGCCGAAGTCAGCCGCCGCTTCGACGTCCCGCCCAACACCATCAGCAGGCGCATCGCCGCATTGGAGGATGCGCTCGGCGCGCTGCTGTTCCAGCGCTCCACCCGCAAGCTGACGCTCACCACGGCCGGCCGGGCCTTCTACGACGAAGTCGCCGATTCGATCGAAACATTGGAGCGGGCCGGGCAGGCCATCCTCGGCGAGGAACATCCCGTCTCCGGGCTCATCAGGATCGCGGCTCCCGTCGACTTCCTGGATGTGTTCCCGCCCAGCTGGATTCGCGAGTTCATGCGGGCAAATCCCAAGATCCAGCTCGATTTCGTACTGGGCGACGCGGCCGTCGACCTGATCGCCCAGGGCATAGACATCGCCTTCAGGGCCGGCATGCAGTCGGACTCGAGCTACGTGATGCGCAAGATCAGCGACGCGTTCGCCGTCCTGGTGGCGAGCCCCGAATTTCTGGAGTCCGCTTCACCCAACGCCATTTCCGACCTGCGGGACATGCCCTGCATCGTCGGCTTGAGCAAGCAGGTGCGGTCCACGTGGCACCTGCATGGCCCCTCTGGAAGGACCGAGGTCACTGTCCGGGCCAGTTTCAAGGCCGATAGCTCGATCGCCCAGCTGCGGGCCTGCATTGCCGGGATCGGCATCGCCCTGCTGCCTTCCGGGCTGGTGCGCGAACCCCTGATGCATGGCAAGCTGACGCGCGTGCTGCCTCAGTACCGCCTCAATGCTGGCGGCTTCTACGTCGTGCTGCCGACTCGCCGCCACGTTCCTGCCGCGGTCCGCCAGTTCATGAACTTCGCATTGGCGAAGTTCGAAAGCGAGGACAGGTTCGAACTATGAACGTGCCGAGCCGAAGGCCACATGAATGTCGCGCGCCAACATGGCCGGTGCCGTGGTGACCCGGCGATATGGGGCTCCCGGCGATGGCGTCCGTAAGGTCAGTGAAACGATCGCCGTTCAGCAGAAGTGATTCAAGATTGGGGTTGTGGGCTCGATTGGCGCTTGTCGGCCATATCCGGTCGTTCGTGAAGGACGGCTATCGGGCAGCCTAGGTGCTGGCTGGCGCAATGGCGAACGGGCAGTGCCTGCGGCTTCGCGCCTGCTCGAGCATGTGCCTCCGCTACAGTTCCCGCTTCGCCACGCGATGGAGCCCTTGCCGATGCCACGCCTGCACCGATTCCTGGCTGCCCTGCTGCTCGCACCTGCCGCGCTGCTTGCCGCTCCTGGCGCGGGTTTTCGCGCGCTGCATGTCGCCGATCCTGTGGGCGGCGGCACCATGCCCGGTTACGTGTTCTACCCGACCGAGGAGGCGGGCAAAGACACGCGCGTCGGCCCCTACGACGTGGCTGCCACGTTCGACGCGCCGCCTTTGCCCGGCCCGAAGCCGCTGGTTGTCCTGTCGCACGGCAACGCTGGCTCCGCGCTCGGCCACCACGACCTTGCCGCCTTCCTCGCGGCGCACGGCTTTGTGGTCGCGACCATCGAGCACCCGCGCGACAACTTCCACGACACCAGCGGCGTTGGCCAGGCCGCGGTGCTCGTTGGCCGGCCAATCCAGGTGGAGGCCACGATCAGTGCGCTGCTCGCCGACCCGCAGTGGAAGCGCCTGGTCGATCCGACGCGCATCGGCGTGGCGGGCTTCTCGGCCGGCGGCTATACCAGCCTGCTGCTGGTGGGCGCGGTGCCGCATTTCCGGCGTTTCATCGACTACTGCCGCCGCTACGCCGAGGATGCGCTGTGCGCCGAGGCACCGCGCATGGAAGCCGAGGCAAAGCGTCAGGGCCGCACCCTCGAGCAACTCATGGACGACCTGCAGGGCGACCTGGCGCGATGGGGCCCGCCTGCCGACCCGCGCGTGAAGGCGGCGTTCGCAATGGCGCCGCTTAGCCTGGTGTTCGACGAGGCGGGTGCGGGCGCAATTGACCGCCCTGTCTTCCTCTACTACGGGGACGCGGACCGCATCCTGCGCCCGGGGGAGAACGCCGCGCGCCTGGCGCCGCTTGTGCCCACGCTTGTCGGCGTGAAGGCGGTCGCCGGGGCCGACCACTGGACCTTCATTCCACCGTGCAGTCCCGAACTCGCGAAGGACAATCCGATGATCTGCGCCGATTCGCCGGGCGTCTCGCGTGCCGCACTGCACGCAAAGATCCAGGAGGACGCGCTGTCGTTCTTTCGCGCAACACTGCACGTCGTGCCGGAGTGAGGGAGCGCGGCAGGGCAGGTGAAGGAGCCCCAGGCTGCGCATTGCGGTCGGATGCTCGCCGACACCGCGCCTGCGACTTGGCCGCCGGCGCCGAGGACGCATGTCGGCGGCGGATTCAACCGGTCGATGCAACACACTAACCACCGCGTAGGCGGAAGGAGTGTTGCAGATGAAGCAGCGGCCTCGAATCTACTATTCGGCCAGCCAGAAGGCGTTGATGTGGGAGCGCTGGAAGCAAGGCTGGACCCTCCACCAGATCGGACAGCTATTTGGCCGACCGCACACGTCGATCCATAACATCCTCTCCAAGACGGGTGGCATCCGGCCGCCCGAGCGCAGCCGCAGCGCAACCGCTCTGACCCTGGTAGAGAGGGAGGAGATCTCGCGAGCGCTCGTGATGGGCGAGTCGATGCGCTCCGTCGCCGTCAGGCTGGGAAGATCGCCGTCAACGATCAGCCGCGAGATCAGACGCAACGGCGGGCCCGAGCGGTATCGGGCATCCCGCGCCGACGAAGCGGCCTGGGAACGCGCCCTGCGTCCCAAGCGCTGCAAATTGGTCAGGAACCGAGCGCTGGCCGGCGTCGTGTCGGAGATGCTCCGAATGCGGTGGTCGCCGGAACAAATCGCGGGGTGGCTCAAGCATACTTACCCAAACAACTCCAGCCTGCATGTGTCACACGAGACGATCTACCGCAGTCTGTTCATTCAAGCGCGCGGCGCCTTGAAGAGAGAGCTGCTTGAGAATTTGCGGCGAACGCGCGGCATGCGCCGCTCTCGTTCCTACACGCAAAAGACTGCGATCCACGGCCAGATTGTTGACGCCGTGTCGATTAGCGAGCGCCCCGCTGGCGTCGAGGATCGGGCGGTGCCTGGTCATTGGGAAGGCGACCTGGTCTTCGGCAGTTGCAACAGCCAGATCGCGACGCTGGTCGAGCGACAGACACGGTACGTGATGCTGGTGAAGCTGGAAGGCAAAGACTCCCAGACGGTCGTCAACGCGCTCATCAAGCACGCTCGCAAGCTGCCCCAGGAGCTCTACAAGTCGCTCACCTGGGACCGAGGCACGGAGATGCACGGGCACAAGCAATTCACGTTAGCTACCGACATCCAGGTCTACTTCTGCGACCCGCAAAGCCCTTGGCAGCGGGGGAGCAACGAGAACACCAACGGGCTGCTCAGGCAGTACCTGCCCAAGGGCATCGACATCTCGGGATACTCACAGTCTCAGCTCAATGCGATCGCCAGACAATTGAACGAGAGGCCACGCAAGACGCTTGGCTTCCGGACGCCCGCTGAAATGTTCAGCGAATGTGTTGCATCGACCGGTTGAATCCGCCGCCAGGAGCGGACCTTCGGCAACGATAGCTAACGGGAAGCCCACCGAGCAGAGATGACGCCGTGCGCATACCGAACAACGCTCTAACGCCGTCGCTATTTCGCGACGAACTTCGTCAGCGTTGCGTTCACGGGGTCGGCCACATAGACGTCGCCTTTCGGACTCACGGCCACCATGTGCGCTTCGCCGAACTCGCCGAGCGCAATCCCGGGCTTGCCGAGCACCGCAATCACCTTGCCGTTCTGGTCGAGCTTCAAGAGCTGCCCCGCGAAGCCGTTGACCATGAAGATCGACCGCCGCCCGATCTCGAGGTCGCACGGCAGCCCCGCGTACTTGATCTCGCGCACGTAGGCGCCGTCGGCGGTGAAGATCTGTACGCGCTGATTCTCGCGGTCCGCGACCCAGATCCGCCCATGGCCGTCGATGTCGATGCCGTGCGCCACCTGGAACTGGCCGTGACCTGAACCCTTGCCTCCCCAGGACTTGAGGAACCTGCCGTTCTTGTCGAACTTCAGCACGCGCGCATCGCCGTCTGGCCCCGGCGTGTGGCCCTCCACCACGAACACGTCTCCGTTTGCACCGATCGCGACGTCGTTCGGCTCATTGAGCCTGTGCGAGCCCGTCACCTCGTTCCACTCACCGGCTTCGCCCTTCGTCCCGAGCGTGAGCAAAACGTCGCCGCTTGGGCTGAGCTTCAGGACGACGTGGCCGCCCACGTCCGTGGCCCAGAGGTTGTCGTCTCGATCGATACGCAGGCCGTGAGCCCGGACGAACAGGCGATCGCCGAA
>FTKD01000123.1_pt4 | contig 11437 bp, 12 predicted proteins | sample 1658191 | NCBI WGS metagenome assembly FTKD01 (sample SAMEA3914808, study PRJEB12502) | metagenome | biome: forest; material: soil | place: Canada | collected 2011-08-03 | depth 0.3 m
GCGCCGGTGACGCTGGCGGCCGACGAGGCGAGCGTGCGGGCGGCGCTGGACCGCTTTCTCGATGTCGAGTAAGCCGACGTAAAGAATCCGCGCGGCAGGACATTTCGGCGAAAGTAGAGCACCATTCCAATGCTGGCCGTCATCCGGAACGGAGATTGCCGCAATCCAGGTGGCACGTGTTTCGCCGGTGCCATGAATCGAGAGCGAGGTTTCATCATGACGAACCTTCACGCGACAACCCACGCCGCGCGCATCGTGCTCGGCACGCTCGCCGCGGTGGCGTTGCTGGCCGCCACGTCGGCCGCGGCGTCGTCCACGCCCGTCACCAGCGACCAGTTCGCGCCGGGCTGGCAGGCGCATGCCAAGCCGCTGATCAACATGGGCGTGGCTCGCCTGCGCGATCGCACCAAGTGGTACGTGCCGGGCCTCCTGCCGCGCGGCGACTACGTGCTGGTGCAGCGCGACGGCGACAAGGCCGAAGTGATCGATGGCTACCAGTTCACGGTCAAGGGCGGCAACGCCGACCTGTACCTGTACGTGATGCCCGGCTATTCGAACGTCGAGGCGCTGCCGGTCGCCGATCTGCCGGCACCCCCGGCCAGGCCGGTGCGGGGCGCCAGCGCACTCCAGTAGCGGCGTTCAAAACGGGGGACGGCGCGTTTTCGGTATGCTGACGGCATGCCGCTAGACACTCTCGACTTCCGCACCGGCGAATCGCCGAACGCCAGCATCATCATCCTGCACGGCCTCGGCGCCGACGCGAACGACTTCGTTCCCGTTGCCCAGCAGCTGGACCTGCGCACCATCGGCGACGTGCGCTACGTCTTCCCGAACGCGCCGGTGCGCGCGGTGACGATCAACGGCGGCATGCGCATGCGGGCCTGGTACGACATCCTGGGCGTCGACCTCGTGCGGCGCGAGGACGAGAAGGGCCTGCGCGAGTCGGTCGTCGACGTGCAGGGCCTGATAGACCGCGAGATCGCGGCAGGCATTCCCGCCTCGCGCATCGTGCTGGCCGGGTTCTCGCAGGGCTGCGCGATGACGCTGCTCGCCGGCCTGCGCTCGCCGCAGCGTCTCGCCGGCCTGGTGGGCCTGTCGGGTTACCTGCCGCTGGCGGCCACCACCGCGGCCGAGCGCAGCGAAGCCAACCGCGACGTGCCGATCTTCCTCGGCCATGGCCGTGCCGATCCCGTGGTGCCCATCGCCCGCGGCGTCGCCACGCGCGACGCGCTGATCGAGCTGGGTCATCCGGTGGAATGGCACGAGTACCCGATGCAGCACTCGGTCTCGCCGGAGGAGATCGACGATCTGCATGCCTGGCTGCTGAAGGTGCTGCGCTAAAACAGCGCGGCAGCGGACCGGAACGAGTCGCGCGGTCCGGCGAAGCCGGACGCGCGGCGGGTCATCAGGCCGGCTTCTTCGCCAGCTTGCCCTTGGGCGCCACGCTGGTCACCGGCGGGGTGGGACGGTCGGAACCGGCGGCCTTCGGCGCTGCGGCGTCCTTCTTGGGCTTCTTGGTGTTCTTGGTGGCACGTTGTTCTTTGGACATGGAGAGCTCCGGCTGGTTGGTGAGAGACGTCGGGCGAAATGGTAAGCCATCGCGCGGCCGCTTTTCCAGGCGGCCGGCATGCATTTCAGCAAACTCTTCAGTTGCCCCGGTGCATTTTGCCGTGCCCGCGCCGCCTGCTCCTGCCGCTCGACAGTGAAGAACGCATTGTTGGGCATATCGTTTGCTGAATGGGTCGCCGTGAGAGGCGACAAGGCGCCTCGCATCCAGCCAGGACGCGGAGCGATCGATCGAGGCCGTCGCCGTCCGGGCCCCACTCTTCACTGCAGGCACCCGGACGGAACGACATGGCGCGCAACATCAAACCCGCGAAGACGAGTACCCCCGAAGCGCCGGCGCTGCCCAAGGCGCGCACCGGCATCCAGGGCCTGGACGAAGTCACCGAAGGCGGCCTGCCGCTCGGTCGTCCGACCCTGATCTGCGGCTCCGCCGGCTCCGGCAAGACGATGCTGGCCGCCGAGTTCCTGGTGCATGGCGCCGTCGACTACGGCGAACCGGGCGTCTTCATGATGTTCGAGGAGAACGCCGAGGAGCTGGCGCAGAACCTGCGCTCGCTGGGCGTCGACCTGGACAAGCTGCGCAAGCAGAAGAAGATCGCCGTCGACCACGTGCACATCGAGCGCAACGAGATCCAGGAGACGGGCGAGTACGACCTCGAAGGCCTGTTCATCCGCCTCGGCCATGCGATCGACACCATCGGCGCGAAGCGCGTGGTGCTCGACACCATCGAGGCCTTGTTCTCCGGACTGCCCAACCACGCCGTGCTGCGCGCCGAACTGCGCCGCCTGTTCCGCTGGCTCAAGGATCGCGGCGTCACCGCGGTGATCACCGGCGAGCGTGGCGAGCAGTCGTTGACGCGCTATGGCCTCGAAGAGTACGTGGCCGACTGCGTGATCCTGCTGGACCATCGCATCGTCGACCAGGTGTCCACGCGCCGCCTGCGGGTCGTGAAGTACCGCGGCACCGAGCACGGCACCAACGAATATCCGTTCCTGATCGGCAGGAACGGCATCTCGGTGCTGCCGATCACGTCGATGCGCCTGGATCACCGGGCCTCCAGCGAACGCGTGCCCACCGGCATCGCCGGGCTGGACGACATGCTGGGCGGCACCGGGCTCTACCGCGGCAGCAGCACGCTGGTCTCGGGCGCGCCGGGCACCGGCAAGAGCAGCATCGGCGCCAGCTTCGTCGACGCCGCGTGCCGGCGCGGCGAGCGGGCGCTGATGTTCGCCTACGAGGAGTCGTCCCATCAGGTGCTGCGCAACATGGCCTCGATCGGCATCGACCTCGGACAGTGGGAGCGCCGCGGCCTGCTGCACATCGACGCCTCGCGGCCGACGCTGCATGGCCTGGAGCAGCACCTCGTGCACATGTACGAGCTCGTGCGCGACCTCGAGCCGTCGGTGGTGGTGGTCGATCCGATCAGCAACCTCACGATGGATCGCGACGACCGCTCGCTGAAGCCGACGCTGATGCGGCTGATCGACTTCCTCAAGCAGAAGGGCGTCACCGCGCTGTTCACCAGCCTGACCAGCGACATGGCGGTTGACGTGGCGGATTCGCAGGTGGGGGTGTCCTCGCTGATGGACACCTGGATCCTGCTGTCCAACATGGCCAACAACGGCGAGCGTACCCGCACGCTGCAGGTGCTGAAGTCGCGCGGCATGCCGCACTCGCACCAGGTGCGCGAATTCGTGATGGGCGACCGCGGCGTCGACCTGGTCGAGGTCTACCTGGCCGGCGACCGCGTGCTCACCGGCACGGCGCGCATCTCGCAGGTGGCGCAGGAGGAAGCCGCGAGCGACCTGCGCCGGCGCGACCACGACCGCCGGCTCAAGGAGCTGGCGAGCCATCGCAAGGCGATCGATGCGCAGATCGCGGCATTGAATGCCCAGGCCGACGAGCGTGCCGGCGAGGTGGAGTTCGCCATCGAACGCGAACGCCTGATGGCCGACGGCGTGTCGACGCGCTCGCGGACGATCGCGCGGTCGCGCGACGTGCCGCCGCCCCGGCCACGCGCCGCGCCGCCGGCCGCGCCGGCGCGAAGGGGCGCGAAATGAACGCCGGTGCATCCCTGTCCAAGGCTGCGGGCCGCGGCGCGAAGGCGGTCGCGCTGCACGAGGAGCAGCCCGGCGTCGCCGAGTGGCAGCTGCGCCTGTACGTGGCCGGCCGGACGGCCAAGTCGACCGCCGCGTTCGAGAACCTGAAACGGGTGTGCGAGACGCACCTGGCCGGCCGCTACTCGATCGAGGTGGTCGACCTGCTGGTCAACCCCCGGCTCGCGGCCGGCGACCAGATCCTGGCGGTGCCGACGCTGGTGCGCAAGTTTCCCGAGCCGATCCGCAAGATCATCGGCGACCTGTCCAACGAGGAGCGCGTGCTGGTGGGCCTCGACGTGCAGCCGATACGCTAGGCAGGCATGCTCGACACCGTCGCCAAACCCTATGTCCTCCGCCTGTACGTGACGGATGCGACCCCGAAGTCCGCGCGCGCGATCGTCAATGCGCGCCGGCTGCTGGAGGAGCATCTGCACGACCGCTACTCCCTGGAAATCCTCAACATCGCTGAGCACGTGGCCCAGGCGACCGCCGATCAGATCGTCTGCGCGCCGACGCTGCTGCGCATGGCGCCGGCGCCGGTGCGCCGCATCATCGGCGACATGTCGGACGTCGCGCGGGTGTTGAAGGGGCTCGACGTCCCGTCGACAGGCTGAGCGACAAGTGCTGGACGACGCCATGAGCACGCATCTCTTCGATCGCAACGCAAGAACGGCCGACGGCGAGGCGGGCGACGAACTGGCGCGTCTGCGGCGCGCCAACGTCGACCTCGAATCGCGCCTGCTCGAGGCGGAGGACACGCTCGCCGCGATCCGCAACGGCGACGTCGACGCGCTGATCGTCGGCGAGGACATCTACACTCTCGACAGCGCCAACGCCGCCAGCAACGCGATGCGCAAGGACGTGCTCGCGCAGATGCAGGACGCGGTGCTGGCGTTCGATGTCGACGATCACGTGATCTTCATGAATCCCGCGGCCGAGACGCAGTACGGCTGCGCGGCTTCGGAGGCCCTGGGACGGCCGCGCAGCGACCTGTTCCGCGAGCGCTGGCCCGATGCGCAACGCGCGTTGCGCGCGCGCGAGGCGTTGCGAACGCATGGCAGCTGCCGATCGGAATCGGTGCATGTTCGCGTCGACGGCCGCGAGATGCACGTCGAGTCCACCGTCTCGCTGCTGAAGGACAGCCTGCAGCGGCCGTTGGGCGCGCTCTCGGTGATCCGCAACATCGACGAACGCATCCAGGCGCAGGCGACGCTGTCTGCCGCGGCCGCGGCGCTGGCGCAGCGCGAGCGCCAGTTCGCCACGCTGGTGGAGAACTCGCCCGACATCTTCGCGCGCCTGGACCGCCAGCTGCGCTACCAGTACGTGAGCCCGGTGGTCGAACGCTACAGCGGCGTGCCCGCCTGCGCGCACATCGGCCGCACCGGCGCGGAGATGGGCATGCCGCCCGACGTGCAGGCCGAGTGGGAGCGCGCGGTACGCAAGGTGTTCGCCACCGGGCGGCTGGGCGCGATCAAGTTCAGGTTCTCCGGCGTCGCGGGCCAGGACTGGATGTTCTCGTCGCGCCTGATTCCCGAGTTCGCCGACGACGGCAGCGTGGAATCGGTGCTGTCCATCGCCTCCAACATCACCGAGCAGGAGCAGATCGACGCGGCGCTGCGCGAGAGCAAGGCGCGGCTCGAGTTCACGCTCGCGGCGGCGCACGTGGGCGAATGGGAGATCGACGTCGCCAGCGGCGAATGCCGGCATTCCGATCTCTATGACCGCTGCTTCGGCTACGACGCGCCCGTGCCGGACTGGAACCTGGACATGCTGTTCGCGCACCTGCACGCGGACGACCGCGAGCGCGTGCGCGCGCTGGCGACGCAGTCGTTCGCGACGGGCGCCGACCTCGATTTCGAATGCCGCGTCGTCTGGCCGGACGCCAGCGAGCACTGGATCGACGTGCACGGCAGCGCCTACGTCTCCGCGCGCGCCAGCGAGCGCGAGGCGCCGCGCCGGCGCTTCCTGGGCATCATCGCGGACATCACGCTGCGCAAGCACACCGAGGCCACGCTGCGCGACGCCGACCTGCGCAAGGACGAGTTCCTGGCCACGCTGGCGCACGAGCTGCGCAATCCGCTCGCGCCGATCCGCAACGCCGTGCAGATCATGCAGCTCTCGCGCGAGGAGGCGATGCACGAGAACGCACGCAAGATCATCGAGCGCCAGCTGAGGCAGATGGTGCACCTGGTGGACGACCTGCTGGACGTCAGCCGCATCAGCCAGGGCAAGGTGGAACTGCGGCTGGAACAGGTGGACGTGGCCGAGGCCGTGCTCGACGCGATCGAGACCAGCCGCCCGCTGATCGATGCCGGGCGCCACGACCTGACGACGAAGCTGGCGCCGCCGCGCGCGCTGATGGTCGACGCCGACGTCACGCGCCTGTGCCAGATCGTGGCCAATCTCCTCAACAACGCGGCCAAGTACACGCCCGAGGGCGGCCACATCCAGGTGCTGGCCGAGCGCGACGGCGCCGAGGCCGTGATCACGGTGCAGGACTCGGGCATCGGCCTCACGCAGGACATGCTGCCGCGCGTGTTCGACATGTTCGCGCAGGTCGATCGCTCGATGGAGCGGGCGCAGGGCGGCCTGGGCATCGGCCTCGCGCTGGTCAAGCGGCTGGTGGAGATGCACGGCGGCTCGGTGGCCGCGACCAGCGACGGCCCCGACCGCGGCTGCCGCTTCGTCGTCCGCCTGCCGCTGATCCGCCATCCGCACGCGCCGGCGGCGGAGGACGGCCATGAACTGGCGGCGCAGGACACCGACGGCCTGCGCGTGCTGGTGGTCGACGACAACATCGACAGCGCGCAGAGCCTGTCGCAGGTGATGCAGATCCTCGGCTACCCGATCGCGTGCGCGCACGACGGCGTCGACGCGGTGCAGATGGCGACCAGCTGGCGGCCGGCGGTCGCATTGCTGGACATCGGCATGCCGCGCATGAACGGGCTGGAGGCGGCGCGCGCCATTCGCGAGCTGCCCGGCGGCGATCGCATCTGGCTGATCGCGTTGAGCGGCTGGGGGCAGAGCGAGGACCGGCGCAAGTCGCGCGAGGCGGGCTTCGACTACCACTTCGTGAAGCCGGTGGACGTCGAGGCGTTGATCGACCTGATCCGCAAGCTGCCGAAAAGATAGGTCGAGCCCGTCGTGCAGTGTCCGCGCCGCGGGCCAAGGAAAGGCAGGGTCTTGCCGTCATCGGCGAAACTAGCGCCATGCCCAGGACGCCCATGTTCGCCCCGTTGCCAGAAGGCCCGCTCGACGTGGTGGGCGACGTCCATGGCGAGCTGGACGCCTTGCGCTCGCTGCTGGAGCACCTGGGCTACGACGCCGGCGGCCGCCATCCCGACGGCCGCCGCCTGGTCTTCGTCGGCGACCTGTGCGACCGCGGCCCCGACAGCCCCGGCGTCATCGCCCTCGTGCAGCGGCTGGTGGAGTCCGGCCGCGCGCTCGCCACGCTGGGCAACCACGAGGTGAACCTGCTGCGCGGCGACCGCAAGGACGGCAACGACTGGTTCTGGAGCGAAGGCAACGCGCGCGACGCCAAGTACGAACCGCGCGTGCACCTGCCGCCCGGCCGGCGCGACGGCGTGATCGCCTTCCTGCGCAGGCTGCCGCTGGCGCTGGAGCGCGCCGACCTGCGCGTGGTGCATGCGGCGTGGGACCTGGCGGCCATCGCCCAACTGCGCGCCGCCGACCCGGCGCTGAGCCGCGTGGAACACTTCCTGCGCTGGGACGCCGAGGCCGAAGGCCTGATCGCCGCGCGCGGCATCGGCGACGCCGCCCGGATCGAATACGGGGAGTACCGCGAGCGGCTGGTCGATCCGACGCAGGCGGTGCCGATGCTGGCGGCCACCGCGGCCGTCGACGAGATCCGCCAGATGGCCAACCCGATCCGCGTCGTCACGTCGGGCATCGAGCGCGTCGCGGCGCGGCCGTTCTTCGCCAGCGGGCACTGGCGCTTCGTGGAGCGCATCCGCTGGTGGGACGAGTACACCGACACGGTGCCGGTGGTCGTCGGCCACTACTGGCGCCAGTTCGCGCATGTGGATCGCACCATGCTGGGCAAGACCGAGGAAAACCTGTTCACCGACCTCGCGCCGACGGCCTGGCACGGCCTGCATCGCAACGTGTTCTGCATCGACTACTCGGTGGGCGGCCGTTTCCTGGAGCGCCCGCTGGTGCCCGGCGCGGTGCCGCGCTCGCGGCTGGGCGCGCTGCGCTGGCCCGAACGCGTGCTGGCGCTCGATACCGGCGAGATGCTGGCAACCTCGGAGTGATGCGCATGCCCATGAACCTCAAGCTGCGCGACCTGCTCGGAGCGATCCGCTCGATTCTCTCGATGGCCGCCATCGTCGCGTTCATCTGGTGGCTGACCAGAGGCAGTACGCACGCATCGCTCTTCTGGTGGATCCTGCTGGCCGTGATCCTCACGCCCATCGTCCTGTACGTTCTGTTCCTGGCGGCGATCGTGATCAGCGCGTTGCGGCGCGCCAGGCGCAAGCCCTGATCAGCGTTTGTCGATCAGGATCGCCCGGAAGTCGTTGACGTTGGTCAGCGTCGGCCCGGTGATCACCGAGTCGCCGAGTGTGCGGAAGAAGCCGTGGCCGTCGTTGGCGTCCAGGCTCGCGCGCGGGTTCACGCCCGCCGCCCACGCGCGCGCGAGCGTGTCGGGCGTCACGAGGGCGCCCGCGATCTCCTCCGCGCCGTCCACGCCGTCGGTGTCGCCCGCGATCGCGTGCACGCCCGCGAGGCCGTCCAGCGTCACGGCCAGCGACAGCAGGAACTCGACGTTGCGGCCGCCGCGACCGCTGCCGCGCACGGTGACGGTGGTCTCGCCGCCGGACAGCAGCACGCACGGCGCCGCGAACGGCTGGCCGCGCGTGGCCACCTGGCGCGCGATGCCGGCCATCGCCTTGCCGAGGTCGCGTGCCTCGCCTTCGAGGCTGTCGCCGAGGATGTGGACGGCGATGCCGGCGTCGCGCGCCACTTGCGCCGCGGCCTCCAGCGCGATCTGCGGCGCGGTGATCATCCGCACCTCGCTGCGTGCCAGCCGCGGGTCGCCGGGCTTCACGGATTCGCCGTCGCCCGACTCGAGAAGCCGGCGCACCGCATCGGGCACCGCCATCCTGTAGCGATCGATGATGGCCAGCGCGTCGGCGCAGCTGGTGGGGTCGCCCACGGTCGGGCCGGAGGCGATGTCGCGCGGGTCGTCGCCGGGTACGTCGGAGATCAGCAGCGTCACCACGCGCGCCGGGTGGCACAGCGCGCCGAGCCGGCCGCCCTTGAGCGCGGACAGGTGGCGGCGCACGCAGTTCATTTCGGAGATCGTCGCCCCGCTGGCCAGCAGCGCGGTGTTGACGGCGCGCTTGTCGTCCAGCGTGAGGCCGGGCGCGGGCGCGACCAGCAGCGACGAGCCGCCGCCCGAGATCAGCGCGATCACCAGGTCGTCGGCGCTCAGGCCCGTCACCTTCGCGGCGATGCGTCGGGAAGCCGCGAGACCGGCCGCGTCCGGCACCGGGTGCGCGGCCTGCACGATCTCGATGCGCTCGCACGGCACCTCGTAGCCGTAGCGCGTCACGACCAGCCCTTCCAGCGGCCCGGGCCAGTGATCCTCCAGCGCGCGCGCCATCGCGGCCGAGGCCTTGCCGGCGCCGATGACGATCGTGCGCCCCTTGGGCGGCTCGGGCAGGTGCGGCGGCAGGCACAGCGCCGGCTGGGCGGACGCGATGGCGGCGTCGAACATCTGGCGCAGCAGCGTGCGCGGATCGAAGGCGGTGTTCATGGCCATCATTCTGCACGCAGCGATTCGAGGCGCTCGCGCAGCCGCGGCGCGGCGAAGTCGAGGAAGGCGCGCAGCTTGGACGTGACGCGCTGCTGGCCGTCGAAGACGAGGTTCACGGGAATCGGCGCGGGCTCGAACTTCTGCAACAGGCGGCGCAACTGCTTTGTACGCAGCGCGGCGTCGGCCTGGTACGACAGCACCCGCGTCACGCCGAGTCCCGCGACGGCCGCATCGACGGCGGATTCCGCGGTGTTGACGACCAGGCGCGGCCGCACCGGCGTGAACACGGGCGCGTCGGGTCCGGCGAAGCGCCACGGCGAAGGGAACGGCGAGTCGAAGGTGATGCAGCGGTGCGCGGCCAGGTCGGCCGGCGTGCGCGGCGTGCCGTGCGTCTTCAGGTAGGCCGGGCTGGCGCAGACGACCGCACGCAGCGTGCCCAGGCCGATCGCGTTGAGCCGGCTGTCGGGCAGCACGCCGATGCGCACGGCCACGTCCACGTGCTCGTCCATCAGGTGCGCGATGCGGTCGCCCAGCGCGAGCCGCACGTCCACCGCGGGGCTGGCGCGCAGGAAGTCGATGACGACGGGCAGCACGTGCAGGCGGCCGAACACGATGGGCGCGGTGATCGCCAGTTCGCCGCGCGGCGTGTCGTACTCGCCGGCCACCGCGCGCTCGGCGCCGTCGACGTCGTCGAGGATGCGGCGACAAGCCTGTTCGTAGGCGCGCCCCGGGTCGGTCAGTGCCAGCCGGCGCGTGGAACGGTTGAGCAGGCGTGCACCGAGATGGCTTTCGAGTTCGGCGAGCTTGCGGCTGACGGTGGCCAGCGGCATGCCCAGGCGGCGTCCGGCCGCGGACAGGCTGCCGTCGTCCACCACGGCCAGGAACACGGTCATCGCGTCGAGTCGATCCATCGCATATTCCCGAATATTGGAAGAGTGATTCCATATTGTGACGACTAGTGGAATCTGGTGGAAGGAACGATATTCGGACCAAGCTCTCGGGAATCTCGCCATGTCCGCCCCTGTCCACTATCCCAGCGATCTCGTCTTCACGCCCTCCGTCAAGGCGCTGCAGGAGGCGCGCGGCTCGCGTCACGCCTACGCGCGCATGGAGCAGGGCCGCGGCTGGCAGACAGGCATCACGGAGGACGTGAAGGGTTTCATCGAATCGCAGACCACGCTGTTCATGGCCACCGCCAACCTGGACGGCCAGCCCTACATGCAGCACCGCGGCGGCCCGGCCGGCTTCCTGCACGTGCTGGACGAGCACACGCTGGCGTTCGCCGACTTCACCGGCAACCGCCAGTTCGTCTCCACCGGCAACCTGGCGGACAACCCGAGGGCGCAGCTGTTCCTGATGGACTACGCGCATCGCCAGCGCCTGAAGATCTGGGGCGAGGCGCGCGTCGAGACCGATCCGGCGTTCGTCGAGCGCCTGATGCCCGCGGGCTACAAGGCGCGCGCCGAGCAGGCGATCGTCTTCACCGTCAAGGCCTGGGACGCCAACTGCCCGCAGCACATCCCGCAACTGGTCGACGTGAGCGAGGTGGTGCCGGCCATCGTCGAGCGGGACAGGCGCATCGCGGAGCTGGAGGCCGAGGTGGCGCAACTGCGGCGCGGGGGTTGATTCTTCTCAGGCATCGGCGATGCAGGTATCGTCCGGAGCATGAGCTATCGCGCCACGGTCGGTCACAAGGTCTACGGCTTCGCCGATCTGCGCGAGCTGATGGGCAAGGCCAGCCCGGCCCGGTCGGGCGACCAGTTGGCCGGGGTCGGGGCGCAGACGGCGCAGGAGCGCGTCGCCGCGCAGGCCGCGCTGGCCGACGTGCCGCTGTCCGCCTTCCTGTCGCAGGCGGTGGTGCCGTACGAGAGCGACGAGGTCACGCGGCTGATCGTCGACACGCACGACGCCGCGGCGTTCGCGCCGGTGCGCCACCTGACCGTGGGCGGTTTGCGCGACTGGCTGCTGTCGGATGCGGCGACGACATCGGCG
>FTKD01327575.1_pt1 | contig 11432 bp, 8 predicted proteins | sample 1658191 | NCBI WGS metagenome assembly FTKD01 (sample SAMEA3914808, study PRJEB12502) | metagenome | biome: forest; material: soil | place: Canada | collected 2011-08-03 | depth 0.3 m
GGCGTCGGCGAGATCGTGATGGTGGTGCCCGCACCCGGCGGCGAGCTCAACCCGGTGGTACTGGGCGCGGCGCATCTGGCCGGCGTCGATCGCCTGTTCACCATCGGCGGCGCGCAGGCGGTGGCGGCGCTGGCCTATGGCACGGCCACGGTGCCGGCAGTGGACAAGATCGTCGGTCCCGGCAATGCCTACGTCGCGGCGGCGAAGCGCCTGGTGTTCGGCCGTGTCGGCATCGACTCCATCGCCGGACCTTCCGAGATCGTGGTGGTCTGCGATGGCCACACCGATCCGCGCTGGATCGCCATGGACCTGTTCTCGCAGGCCGAGCACGACGAGCTGGCGCAATCCATCCTGATTTCTCCCGATCGTGAATTCCTGGAGCGTGTCGCTGCGGCGATGGCCGGGCGCATCGCCGGGCTGCCGCGCGCCGAAATCGTGCGCGCCTCGCTGGCCGGGCGCGGCGCCCTGATCGCGGTGGGCGATCTGGATGAGGCCATCGCCCTGTCCAACCGCATTGCGCCGGAACATCTCGAGCTGTCGGTGGCCGCGCCGCGCCTGTGGCTGGAAAAAGTGCGTCACGCCGGCGCCGTGTTTCTCGGCCGGCATACGCCGGAAGCGTTCGGCGACTACTGCGCCGGGCCGAACCATGTGCTGCCCACCAGCCGCGCGGCGCGTTTCTCCAATCCGCTCGGCGTCTACGAATTCCAGAAGCGCAGCAGCCTGATCGAGTGCTCGCCGGACGGGGCGCGCCAGCTCGCCGCGATCGCCGGACGTCTGGCCGACGCCGAAGGCTTGCAGGCGCACGCGGCCAGCGCACGCGACCGATCCTGATCGCGCGGTCGCGCCATGGCAGGCGCGTGTCCGCTGCGGGGTGCGCCAGGCTTCCGATACCAAAATCGTAGAGGTGTCTGCGTCGCGGGGCCGCGTGCTATCTTTGCCCGATAAATTTAGGGAGGAGATATCGATGGCTTTGCTGGGACCATTCAGTGAATTGACCTCGCCGCAACGGCATACCTTCTTCGCTTCGCTTGCCGGCTGGTCGCTCGACGCTTTCGATTTCTTCATCTTCGTCCTGTGCCTGTCGGCGATCAGCGACGACTTCCACGTCAAGATCCACGATGTCGCGGTCGGCATCTCGCTGACCCTGGCGATGCGCCCGCTCGGCGCGTTGTTCTTCGGCTGGCTGGCGGAGAAATACGGCCGCCGCCCGATCCTGATGCTCAACGTGGTCAGCTACTCGGTGTTCGAGCTGGCCTCGGCTTTCGCCCCCAACCTGACCACCCTGCTGGTGTTGCGCGCCCTGTTCGGCTTCGCCATGGGCGGCGAATGGGGCGTCGGCGCGGCGCTGGCGCTGGAGACCCTGCCGGCCAAGGGCCGCGGCTTCTTCTCCGGCCTGCTGCAGGAAGGCTATGTCATCGGCTTCCTGGGGGCTTCGATCGTGTCCCGCTTCGCCTTCGAGTATGTCGGCTGGCGCGGCATGTTCATCATCGGCGCCCTGCCGGCCCTGCTGGTGTTCTACATCCGCCGCAACGTGCCGGAGTCTCCGGCCTGGCTCGCCGGCCAGCAGTCCAAGCGCGCCACCATCGGCGAGTTGTGGACGGTGCTCAGGGCGCATCTGCCGCTGCTGCTCTACATGATCCTGCTGATGGCCTGCTTCAACGCCTTCTCGCACGGCTCGCAGGACCTGTATAAGCCGTTCCTGCTCAAGCAGCGCGGCTACTCGCCGCAGATCAGCGATACGCTGATCATCGTGATGAACGTCGGCGCCCTGCTCGGCGGCATCTTTTTCGGCGCTTTCTCGGAAAAGCTCGGCCGCAAGCGGACCATTGCCCTGGCGGCGCTGCTGGCCCTGCCGATGATTCCCCTGTGGGCATTCTCCGCCACGCCGGTGATGCTGGCCCTGGGCGGCTTCCTGATGCAGTTCATGGTGCAGGGCGCCTGGGGCATCGTGCCGGCGCACATCAACGAGCTGGCGCCTACCGCGGTGCGCGCAATCCTGCCCGGCTTCGCCTACCAGTTCGGCAATTTCATCATGTCGCTGCTATCACCGATCCAGGCGAGCTATGCGGAGTCGAATGGCGGCGATTTCGCCACCATGCTGGCCTGGACCATCGGCATCGTCGCGGTGGTGCTGGCCGCGGTGACGCTGCTGGGGCCGGAAGCGAAGAACGTCGATATGGGTGCGAAGCAGACCTGATGGTTGTCATCCTGAGCGCAGCGAAGGATCGGGCCTCGCATTCATAGGTCTTCGCCGCGCTCAGACTGACGATGTTCCGGCAACGCTGTCGATGACACGGCGCAGCGCCCGGTAGCCTTCCACCAGCCGCGGACCGGGCCGTCCCAGCCAGGCTTCGGTGATGGGTACGATGCGGTCGTGCCGCAGCGCCGGCACGTCGGCCCATCCCGGCCGGCGGCGTACCACCTCGGCGCGATAGTTTTCCTCTTTCACCCCGCACCAGGACATCACCACCGCATCGGGCGCGGCCTCGATGATCTGGGCATCGGTCAGCGGCGCGCTCTTCGCGTCCAGCGCGCCCCAGGGATTGCTGCCGCCGGCCAGTTCGATCAGGTCGGTGGTCCAGGACTGCCGCGCCGGCGCGATCACCGGCTTGGGCCACCATTCGACCAGCACTTTCGGCGGCCGCGGCAGGCTGATCTTCGGCATCGCTGCGCGCATCCGTGCCACCAGCCGTTCGCCGCGTTCCGCCACAGCGAGAGCCTGCGCGATGCGGCGGATGTCGCCGTAGATGTCCTCCAGGCTCAGCGGATCGCAGGTGATGGTGCGCAGACCGGCGCTTTCCAGTTCGGCCACGATGCGCTCATGTCCCGGCACGGTCAGCGAGGTCAGCACCAGGTCCGGCCGCAGCGCGATCACTCCGGCTACATCCAGGTCCAGGTCGCGGCCCAGCTTGGGCAGTGCGCCGACAATGTGCGGGGGATAGTCCGAATCGGTATCGATGCCGATCAGCAGTCCGGCGCAATCCAGGGCGCAGACGATTTCGGTATTCGAGCAGGTATGCGAGAACAGCCGCATGGGAATTCCATCGGTGAAGCCCCGTACATCCGGGGCTTGAAGCCTTGAGGGCGTACAATACGCCGGGGAGCCAACCAGACAACCGCCGCCGCCAGCGTTTCGACGCGAAGCGGGAGAGGAAAGTCCGGGCTCCGCAGGGCAGTGTGCCAGTTAACGGCTGGGCGGCGCGAGCCGACGGAAAGTGCCACAGAGAACGAACCGCCTAAGTCCCGCAAGGGGCCGGCAAGGGTGAAAAGGTGCGGTAAGAGCGCACCGCGTCCCTGGTAACAGGGGCGGCACGGAAAACCCCACACGGAGCAAGGCCAAATAGGGAAGGTGGGTCGCCGCAGCGATGCGCGATCCGACGCGCGGCCCGCGCGCCTTCCGGGTAGGCTGCTGGAGACGTCGGGTGACCGCCGTCCTAGAGGAATGGTTGTCTCGGCGCCGCAAGGCTGCTAGACAGAACCCGGCTTATAGGTTGGCTCCCCACTTTTTACCACCACGGGCGGCGCGCAAGCGCTGCTCCGTGGTTTTTTGCCCTCCGCTTGAGGGTGCGAAGTGCCCCAGGCGACCCGATAAGGATAGCCAAACAGGGCATCCGGTAATCGAAACGTGACGAAAGTCGCCGTGCCGCTCTCGTCAGCACCCTCACCGGCGCCACTAATTACTTTAAGTAATCCCTCTAAGTTACTGTTTTTACAGAACTGTACTATTGTGGTGCGAGTGCGCGTAAGCCCTTGTCCAGACAGGAAATAATTCTTGCCGGGTGGTTTTTAGTGGATTATAGTGGGGTGTGAGGGAGTCCAGTGGATGATCTTGGGCGCCTATTGACCATTTTGGGGCACACCAGCGCGCAATGTTTGCCGGTTCGAACAAGCTGACGATAGACGATAAGGGACGCCTGGCGATCCCCGCGCGTCTGCGCACCCAGCTGGCCGACGAACATGGCAAGCAGATCGCCATTACGCTCGGGCCGGAATGCATCGAGGTGTATCCGGCGGCGGTGTTCCGCCGCATCGCCGAAGCCATCCCGAAAATCCCCGACCGCGCCAAGCGCATGCTGATGCAGCGCCTGTTCGTCGGCTATGCGGTGGAATCGGAACTGGATGCGCAGGGCCGGGTGGTGGTGCCGCCGATTTTGCGCGAGCTGAAACAGCTCGGCGGCGAGGTGGTGCTGGTCGGACAGATCGACCATTTCGAACTGTGGGCCGAAGCGCAGTGGACGGCGTCGACCAGCGAGGCGCAGGCGAGCTATGCCGACGCCTACGCGGCGCTCAACCTGTGACCCGGCGCCATGCCGAACGTTTCGCCCGCTGCCCGCACGACAACCGGCGGCCATGGCCGCCGACCACCGTCCCTCTCCTGCGCAGCGGGAGAGGGGAGGGCCAATCGCGGAGCGATTGGCGGGGTGAGGGAAGAGACCATCCGGTTTCGGGGCACACTTCGTGGGCCACGAGATCGGTTGGTCTCACAGGCACGGGGCACTAGCCGGATGCTCAACCACCGGCCAGTGATGCTCGCGGAAGCCCTGGCCGGACTCGCCGTCCACGCCGGAGGAATCTACGTGGATGGCACCTATGGCCGCGGCGGCCATAGCGGCGCCATCCTCGACGCCCTGCAGGGCAGCGGCATGCTGCATGCGCTGGATCGCGATCCCGAGGCGGCCGCGCAGGCCTGGAAGCAACATGCCGCCGCGCCGAATTTCCGCATCCATCCGCGCAATTTCGCCGAGCTCGGCGCTCTGGTGGGTGAGCTGGACATCGCCGGACGTATCGACGGCCTGCTGCTCGACCTGGGCGTTTCCAGCCCGCAGTTCGACGACGCCTCACGCGGCTTCAGCTTCGCCAACGACGGTCCCCTGGATATGCGCATGGACCCCCTGTCCGGCGAATCCGCCGCGCAGTGGCTGGCCCGCGCCAAGGACGAGGAGATCGCCGACGTGCTGTGGCGCTTCGGCGACGAGCGCAACAGCCGCCGCATCGCGCGGCGCATCGTCGACACGCGCGGCGAGACGCCGATTACCAGTACCGCCCAGCTCGCCGCCCTGATCGCCACCGTGCCGGGTCCGCGCAGCCACAAGATCCATCCGGCCACGCGCAGCTTCCAGGCCATCCGCATTCATATCAACGGCGAGCTGGCGGCGCTCGAAGCGGCCCTGGCGGCCTCCCCCGCGCTGCTGGCGCCGGGCGGGCGCATCGCCGTGATCAGTTTCCATTCGCTGGAAGACCGCATGGTCAAGCGCTTCCTGCGCGACCACGCGCGCGGCGACGCGCCGGTGTTCAAGCTGCTGGGCCGGGCGCAGATGCCGACCGACCAGGAAATCGCGCTCAACCCCCGTGCGCGCAGCGCGGTGCTGCGGGTGGCGGAGCGCCTGGCATGAGCGCGGCTCCCAACAACAAAAGTGGAAGCAACGGTGGCGGCACCTTCACGCCGCTGCTGCTGGCGGTGCTGGTGATGGTTTCCGCCGTGGCGGTGGTGCAGGTGAAGCAGCACAACCGCAACCTGACCACACGGCTCGACGGCATGCGCCAGGAGCGCGAGCGCCTGCAGCTGGAGTGGGCGCAGTTGCAGCTGGAGCAGGCCACGCTGGCCCAGCACGGCCGCGTCGACGAGCTGGCGCGCAGCCAGTTCGGCATGGTCGATCCGCTCGACTACCAGATCGTTTCCGGCGGCCCCGCCGCGGCCGCGCCGGAGAGGCCGCAGTGAGCGCCGCCTTCAAGCTGCGTCCGGACAAGCCCGGCAACTGGCGCCGCCAGGCGGCGCTGGGCGTGATGGCGGTGTTCGCGGTGGCGGTGCTGGGGCGCGCCTTCTACCTGCAAGTGGTGGAGAACGATTTCCTCACCCGCCAGGGCAATATGCGCCAGGTGCGCACGGTGGTGCTGCAGGCCAACCGCGGCGCGGTGCGCGACCGCAACGGCGAGCCGCTGGCGCTGTCGGCGCCGGTCGATTCGATCTGGGTGGTGCCTTCCGACCTGCTCGATGCGCCGCCCTACGTGGTGGCGATGTCCAAGCTGCTGGGCGTGTCCTCGCGCGAGCTGGAAGGCTTCCTGCGCGAGCGTTCCGATCGCCAGTTCGTCTATCTCAAGCGCCAGATCGATCCGGATGAGGCCAAGCGCTTCATGGCGCTGAACGCGCCCGGCGTGTTCTCGCAGCGCGAATACCGCCGCTACTATCCGGCCGGCGAAGTGGCGGCCCACGTGGTCGGCTTCTGCGATATCGACGGCAAGGGCCAGGAAGGCATCGAGGCCTCGCAGGACGCGGCGATGCGCGGCACGCCCGGTTCGCGGCGGGTGATCCGCGACCGCGCCGGCCATGTGATCGAGGACACCGACGACTTTACCCAGGCGCAGCCGGGGCAGGACGTCAACCTGACCCTGGACCTGCGCCTGCAATACCTGGCCTACCGCGAGTTGAAGAGCGCGGTGGAAACGAACGCCGCCAAGGGCGGTCTGATCGTGGTGGCGGACACACGCAGCGGCGACATCCTGGCCCTGGCCAGCCAGCCGGGCTACAACCCCAATCGCGCCGACGACCGCGATTCCGCCGGCCTGCGCAACCGCGCCGTGGTCGACAGCTTCGAGCCGGGCTCGACCATCAAGCCTTTGCTGATCTCGCAGGCGTTGGAGACGCATGCGGTGCCTGCCGACATCCACATCGATACCGGCCCCGGCTTCTTCAAGGTCGGCGCGCTGACCGTGCACGACGTGCATCCGGAAGGCGATATCGACCTGAGCCTGCTGCTGGCCAAGTCCAGCAACGTCGGCGCCGCCAAGATCGGCCTGACCATGGGCGCCGAATCGGTCTGGACCGGCTACCAGAAATTCGGCATCGGCGAAGCGGTGGGCTCGGGCCTGCCGGGCGAAGCCAGCGGCGTGCTGCGCAAGTACAACGACTGGGGCCAGATCGCCACCGCCACCGCGTCCTACGGCTACGGCCTCACCGTCAACGCGCTGCAGCTGGTGCGCGCCTATACCGGCATCGCCAACGATGGCCTGATGCCCTCGCTGTCGATCCTGCACCGCGACCACGAGATTCCGGCGCAGCGCGTCATCTCCGAGCAGACCGCGCGCACCATGCGCCTGTTGCTGGAAGGGGTGGTCAACAAGGGCGGCTCCGGCGTGCGCGCCATGGTGTCCGGCTACCGCGTCGCCGGCAAGACCGGCACGGTGCGCAAGAACGCCAACGGCAGCTACATCGAGGGCCATCACCAGGCGGTGTTCATCGGCATGCTGCCGGCCGAGCATCCGCGCCTGGTGGCGCTGGTGATGATCGACGATCCCAGCGGCGACGATTACTACGGCGGCGCGGTGTCCGCGCCGGTGTTCGCGCGGGTCATGGCGGGCGCGGCGCGCCTGCTGCAGATTCCGCCCGATCTGAGTCCCGGCACGCCGCAATTGCAGACCGCCGGCGCCGCCGCGATGACCGCCGCGCCGGGACTGGCGCTGGCGACGGGAGCGCGCCCGTGAACGCCGCCCTGGTGACACGTCCGCTGCGCAGCCTGCTGCAAGGCTATGCCGATGCGGTGCCCGATCTGGGCGTGACCGGCGTCGAGCTGGACAGCCGCCGCGTGATTCCCGGCAGCCTGTTCCTGGCAGTGCGCGGTCATGCCCGGCATGGCCTGGCTTTCGCCGGCGAGGCGCTCAAGCGCGGTGCCATCGCGATTGCCTGGGAGCCGGTGGACGACGTCGAGGCGCCACAGTACGAAGTGGCGACCGTGGCGGTCGAGGCGCTGGGCGCGCATGCGGGCGAGATCGCCGCGCGCTTCTGGCGTCATCCCAGCCACGGCCTGTTCAGCGTCGGCGTCACCGGCACCGATGGCAAGACTTCCACGGCGCACCTGATCGCCCAGGCGCTGGATCGTCTCGGCCTGCCCTGCGCCTACTTCGGCACGCTCGGCTATGGCCGCCTCGGCCATCTGGCCGACGCCTCCCACACCACGCCCGATGCGGTGCGCCTGCAACGCCTGCTGGCGGAGCAGCGCGACGCGGGTGCGCGCGCCTGCGCCCTGGAAGTGTCCTCGCACGCGCTCGACCAGGGCCGCGTCGCCGGCGTCGAGTTCGACGTGGCGGTGCTGACCAATGTCGGCCGCGATCATCTCGACTACCACGGCACGGTGGAAAACTACGCCGCGGCCAAGCGGCGCCTGTTCAGCTGGAACGGCTTGAAGGCCGCGGTATTGAACCGCGACGACGCGCATGCCGCGGAGTGGGCGCGGACCCTGGTGGCGGGCGCCGCAGTGACGTTGTATGGCGTGGGCGGCGAACTGCCGCCGCGCGGGCTTTATGTGCTCGGCGTCGATCCGGAACTGCACGGCGCCGGCCTGCGCTTCGAGGTGCATAGTGCTTGGGGCGAGGCGCGCATCGACAGCCGCCTGCTCGGCCGCTTCAATGTCTACAACCTGCTGGCCGCGCTGGCCAGCCTGCTGCATCAGGGCGTGCCGCTGAAGGATGCGGCCGAGGCGCTGAGCGCCTGCAACACCGTGCCGGGCCGCATCGAAGGCTTCCGCGCTGCTGCCACCGCGCCGCTGGTGGTGGTGGACTATGCCCACACGCCGCAGGCGCTGGGCCAGGTGCTGCAGGCGCTACGCGCCCACACCACCGGCAAGCTCATCTGCGTCTTCGGCTGCGGCGGCGATCGCGATCGCGGCAAGCGCCCGCTGATGGGCCGCGCCGCGGCGGAACTGGCCGATGTGGCCATCGTCACCGACGACAACCCGCGCGGCGAGAATCCGGCCGATATCGTGGCGGAAATTCTCGGCGGCATCCCGGCTGAAATGCTGGGCCGCGTCAGCGTGCAGCATGATCGCGCGCGCGCCATTGAGCAGGCCGTGCACAACGCCGGCGCCGACGATGTGGTGCTGGTGGCCGGCAAGGGCCATGAGGATTACCAGATCTACGGCAGCGAGCGGCGCGATTTCTCGGATCGCGCTTTCGTTGCCCGCCTGCTGGGCCTGGAGCAGCGCACATGAGCATGAGCGCCGCCGCCAGCACCACGGACAAGATGGAACATCTGTCGCAGATGGCGCGCCGCGTCGGCGGCCAGCTGTTGGGCGAGGATGCAGCCTTCGCCCGCGTCGTCACCGACACGCGCCAGTTGCGGCGCGGCGATCTGTTCGTGGCGTTGAAAGGCGACAATTTCGACGGTCATGACTACGTGCTGCGCGCCGCCAGTCTCGGCGCAGCCGGCTCGCTGGTGTCGCATGCTGTGGAAGGTGCGCCGGCGCAAGTGGTCAGCGCCGACAGTCTGGTGGCCTTGCAGGCCTATGCAAAAAGCTGGCGCGCCGATTTCGAGCTGCCCCTGATCGGTGTCACCGGCAGCAGCGGCAAGACCACCACCAAGCAGATGCTGGCGGCGGTCTGCGCCGCGCGCGGGCCGGTGCTGGCCACTGAGGGCAATCTCAACAACCACATCGGCCTGCCGCTGACCCTGCTGCGCCTGCGCGCCGAACACCGCAGCGCGGTGATCGAGATGGGCGCCAATCATCTGGGCGAGATCGCCCTGCTGGCCGGCCTGGCGCGGCCCGATATCGGTCTCGTCACCCAGGCCGGCGATGCCCACCTCGAAGGCTTCGGCTCTCGCGAGGGCGTGGCGCGCGGCAAGGGTGAAATGTATACGGCGCTGGCTGGCCGCGGTATCGCCGTGATCAATCGCGACGATGCCTATTTCGATTTGTGGCGCGAACTCGCCGGCGGCAGCACCGTGCTCAGCTTCGGCCTGTCGGCGGACGCCCATGTGCGCGCCGAGAACATCCACGGCCAGCCCGAGCACGCGCCGACCGCCACCGTCTTCACCCTGATCACACCGCAAGGCCGCGCCCGGGTGGAACTGCCGCTGCCCGGACGTCACAACGTGCTCAACGCGCTGGCGGCCGCCGCGGCCGGTCTGGCGCTGGGCCTGGATGTCCCCTCCATCGCCGCCGGCCTCGGCCAGGTGCGGCCGGTGGCCGGGCGTCTCAGCTGGATGAGCACGCCGCAGGGCGCGCGCCTGCTCGACGACAGCTACAACGCCAATCCCACCAGCCTGCGCGCGGCGCTCGAGCTGCTGGCCGCCCTGCCCGGCAGCCGCTGGCTGGTGCTGGGCGATATGCGCGAACTGGGCGGGGACGAAGCGGCGATCCACGAGGAGGCCGGCCGCGGCGCGCGCCTGCTGGGCATCGACCGCCTCTACACGGTCGGCGCGCTGGCGCAGCACGCGGCGGCGGGCTTTGGCGCGCAGGCCCGTCATTTCCCCAGCGCCGAAGCCCTGATCGAAGCCCTGCGCGAAGCGCTGGCCGAAGCCGACGCCGGCCAGGTGGCGCTGCTGGTCAAGGGTTCGCGTTCTTCCCGCATGGAGCGCGTTGTCGCCGCGCTGACCGGCAACACCGTGGCCGAGGCCCACTGATGCTCTACGCACTGGCCGAATACCTGCAGCACTATGTCGGCGGCTTCCGTCTGTTCGGCTACCTGTCGGTGCGCGCCATTCTCGGCATTCTCACCGCGCTGATTTTCTGCTTCGTGTTCGGGCCGCTGATCATCCGCCGCCTGCAGGTGCTCAAGTTCGGCCAGGTGATCCGCCGCGACGGTCCGCAGAGCCATCTGGCCAAGACCGGCACGCCGACCATGGGCGGCGCCATGATTCTCGGCGCCATCGCCATCGCCACCCTGCTGTGGGCGGACCTGACGAGCCGCTTCATCTGGTTCGCGCTGTTCGTGACACTGTCCTTCGGTGCGGTGGGCTTCGCCGACGACTGGCTCAAGATCAAGCACAAGTCGCCCAAGGGCCTGTCGGCGAGGAAGAAGTATTTCTGGCTGTCGCTGACCGGCCTGGCCACCTCGATCTGCATCTACTACACCACCAGGACGCCGGCCGAGACCACGCTGATCCTGCCGCTGGTCAAGGAAGCCACGCTGCAACTGGGCCTGTGGTTCATCCCCTGGAGCTACCTGGTGATCGTCGGCTCCAGCAACGCCGTCAATCTCACCGACGGACTCGACGGCCTGGCGATCATGCCGACGGTGCTGGTGGCCTCGGCGCTGGCGCTGTTCGCCTACACCACCGGCAACGTCAAGTTCGCCGGCTACCTTGGTATTCCCTACGTCGCCGGCGTGGGCGAGCTGACCATCTTCTGCACCGCCATCGCCGGCGCCGGCCTCGGCTTCCTCTGGTTCAATGCGTATCCGGCCCAGGTCTTCATGGGCGACGTCGGCGCGCTGGCGCTGGGCGCCGCGCTGGGCGTGGTGGCGGTGCTGGTGCGGCAGGAGATCGTGCTGGCCATCATGGGCGGCGTGTTCGTCGCCGAGACGGTGTCGGTGGCGCTGCAGGTGCTGTACTTCAAGTACAGCGGCGGCAAGCGCATCTTCCGCATGGCGCCGCTGCATCATCACTACGAGCTGAAGGGCTGGCCCGAGCCCAAGATCATCGTGCGTTTCTGGATCATCAC
>FTKD01000397.1_pt1 | contig 11431 bp, 14 predicted proteins | sample 1658191 | NCBI WGS metagenome assembly FTKD01 (sample SAMEA3914808, study PRJEB12502) | metagenome | biome: forest; material: soil | place: Canada | collected 2011-08-03 | depth 0.3 m
GCCTTCATGATGTTGGGCAGCGTGACGTAGCGCGGCTCGTTCAGGCGCAGGTCGGTGGTGATGATCGCGGGGATCGTCAGCTTCAGCGTCTCGGAGCCGCCGTCCACTTCGCGCGTGACGCTCACCGAGTCGGCGCTCAGCTCGACCTTCGAGGCGAACGTGGCTTGCGGCAGGTCGGCCAGCGCGGCCAGCATCTGGCCGGTCTGGTTGCAGTCGTCGTCGATGGCCTGCTTGCCCAGGATCACCAGGCCCGGCTGTTCCTTGTCGACCAGCGCCTTGAGCAGCTTGGCCACGGCCAGCGGCTGCAGCTCGACGTCGGTCTCGACCAGGATCGCGCGGTCGGCGCCGATGGCCATCGCGGTGCGCAGGGTTTCCTGGCACTGCGTGACGCCGCAGGACACGGCGATGATCTCGGTGACGACGCCTTTTTCCTTCAAGCGCACGGCCTCTTCGACGGCAATCTCGTCGAACGGATTCATGCTCATCTTGACGTTGGCGATGTCGACGCCGGTACCGTCGGACTTCACGCGCACCTTCACGTTGTAGTCGACGACGCGTTTCACGGGCACCAGAACCTTCATGACACGGAACTCCTCAAGCAATTGACGTTTACGTAAACCGGAATGGATTCTAGAGGTCTGGCGACCGAGTAGCCTTCTTACGGAAGCAACCGCTCAAGAATAGAACGAACGATCGTGCTATTTTAGATGAGCCGCTCCAGAATTCCAATAAACTTGCGCCTGATGTCGCGTCAAGCCAACCCTGCTCCCCTGTCGCCAATCGCCGCGCCGCAACCGGTGCGCATCGGCATCTTCGATTCCGGCGTCGGCGGACTCTCGGTGATGCAGGCGATCCGCGCCCGCCTGCCGCACGCCGAACTGCTCTACGCCGCCGACACAGCCTACGCGCCTTACGGCGACCGCAGCGAGGAATTCCTGTGCGACCGCTCCGAACGCATCGCGCGCTTCCTGTGCGACCAGGGCGCGCAGATGATCGTCGTCGCCTGCAATACCGCCACCGCCGCGGCCGTCGCCGCGCTGCGCGCCGCGTCGCCCACGCTGGCGCTGGTGGGCGTCGAGCCCGGCGTGAAGCCGGCCGTGGCGCTGAGTGCCGCGCACCGCATCGGCGTGCTCGCGACCACGCGCACGCTCGCGAGCGACAAGTTCCGCCGCCTGGCCGAGGCCCACGCCGACGGCGCCACGCTGGTGCTGCAGCCCTGCCCCGGCCTGGCCGATGCCATCGAGGCCGCCGACGCCCAGGGCAGCGGCCTGGACGTGCTGGTGGAACGCTACTGCGCCCCGCTGCGCGACGCCGGCGTCGACGTGGCCGTGCTCGGTTGCACCCACTACGTGTTCGCACGCGAACTGTTCGAGCGCGCGCTGCCCGGCGTGCAACTGGTCGACACCGCCGACGCCGTCGCCCGCCAGACCGCCCGCTTCGCGAGCGAACTGATCGAACGCGGCGAGGCCGACGCGAACAGTGCGTCCGAGTCCGCGTTGCGCGCCTGGAGCAGCGGTTCGCCGCAAGTGCTCGCCGCCTTCGCGCAGCGCTGGCTGGGCCTGCGCGCGGACGTGCGGGACATGCACTGCTGAACGTGGACGCCACGCCCCCGCGCGCGTCTCGCGCGCGCCCCTCGACCGAGATGCGCCGCGTGCGCCACGCGCCGCTCGGGCGCTGCCTGTATTGCCTCGCCGGCGCTGTGCCGCTGACCGAGGAACACCTGATCCCGCGCGCGCTCGGCGGCCGGCTGACGCTGCGCGACGCCGTCTGCGAGCCCTGCCGCCGCATCACGGGGCGACTCGAGCAGGCGACGCTGGCGCGCGAATTCGCCGTGCCCAGGACGCTGCTCGCGTTGAAGCGCCGACGCGCGCGCGGCAACGGCCCGAACCGCCTGCCACCGGTCGTGCTCGCGGGCGGCAGCGCCGAGCCCGTGGCACTGGCTGCCGACACGTTCCCGCGCGGCTTCTCGCTGCCCGCCTTCCAGCCCGCGGGCCTGTCGGCGGGCGCCGCTTGCGCAGATACCCCATCCCGCATCGACTTCGTCACCTGCCGACTCGATCTCGGTACGCCGACGCGTCACAGCGCGGCAGCGGCATTGCCGTTGGCCGACCCGTACGCCTACGCCTGTTCGATCGCCAAGTGGGCGTACGCGCTGGCCGTGGCCGAACGCGGCCTGGCGTGCTGCGACACACAGGCGATGCGCGACCTGCTGCTCGGCCGCCGCAACGATGTGTTCGCCTTCGTCGGCAGCCTGCCCGCGCACGCGCCTGTTGTACGCGAATGGCTGCACGAGGCGTCCGTGCGCGAGAACGGCCCGTGGCTGATCGTCAGGTTGGCGCTGTTCGCTTCGGCGGGCATGACGCCCTACGAAGTCGTCATCGGGCGTTGCGCGACCTGATTCGAGTCGAGCCCTCGGTATCCCCCTTGCCGCGAGGCAGGTTTCCCATGTGCTGCTGCAGGGAACAACAGGCTTGATCGGACAACCGACTTCCCCAGGCCTCCACCTTCAGGGAAAACATGACTGACAAACCACGCGCCAACGATCCGGCACCTCCGCCGCCCCTTCTGCTCGCCTCCGCCGACAACACCCGGGAAGGCCAGCAGCGCCATCCGATGGCAGGTCCTTCCGACGCCGAGAAGTACCGCTGGATTCGCGCCAATCGCGGCAACTTCGCCATCGCAGAAGCCCTCTCCCAATGCGACCGCGATGTCGATTTCGACAACCGCATCGCCACCGAGATGAGCATGTGCGCCGCAGGAAAAGGGTCGTACCGCATCGGCGGGCGGCACACCTGAGCTGCCCCGGCGGACCGGCCGGCGTCACCTCGAGCCACCAGCGAGGCCGTCGTCAGTGCGCGATCGCCGTCCCGCCCGATTCGAGCAGGCTGCCGACACCGAGCATCTCCAGCGAAGCACGCTGCTCGGCGGCGCGCAGGGCTTCGCCGAGGGGGGAGCGCGCACCAGTGAGGCCGCCATCGAGCAAGGCAACCCCCAGCGCGGTCAGGCCCTCGGTGAGTTGCCAGGGAATGACCAGCCTGGCGAAGAAGCTCTCCCGACGCTGCTCGAAAGCGGCGACGAAGGCACGGCTGAACTGGCTTGGCGCGCCGCCCTTGCTCCGATCGATCGCGCGCAGCGCGGCGGTCCAGCCGACGTTGTGCATCAGCCCGGTCAGATAGCCTTCGAACGGATCCAGACCGCGCGCGGCAGCCCCTTGCTGGCAGGCCACGGCCTGGGCATCCGAGTGCTGCCACAGGCGCTGCGCGCAACGCGCAGAAAGCGTGTCGGCCGACCCGTCGAACATCGGCTTGAGCACGACGCGCGCGATCGCGCGGCGCAGCCCGTTGATGCCGATCCGCCCGATCGCCTGCGCGATGTCGGCCACGCGCTCGTCGGCGCGGGCGTGCGCGCTGTTGGCCATGCGGATCACTTCGGCCACCAGGTGCGGGTCGCGCATCACGCGCTGGGCCAGCGCCGTGGCGGACTGGCCTTCGTCACGCAGGCTGTTCAGCAGTTGCGGGATGACCGCGGGAGCACGCGGCAGCAACGCGGCACGCAAGTCGTCGGAGCCCAACACGGCGTCCAGGTGCGCAAGCAACAGGCTTTCGTCGTGTTGCAAGGTGTCCGAAGGCGCAGCGGCTGCACCAATCACCCATTCGAAAAACCGCTGTCGCAAGTCGACGGCGGGGCTTGCCGCCTCGTCCATGACCGGCTCGCTGGCCGGACGGGCAGTCTCGGGCGGGCGCAATGGGGGCGGCACGACGCGCGACACCGCGCTCGCCGCCACGAGCGGCGCGAAACGGCCCCCGAACAGCGCGCCGACGCGGTGCATCCAACTGCTCATCTTTTGCCTTTGGCAATTCAACTGAACAGGTTATCGGTTGTTGCCGCGCGATCTCAAGCACACGGGGGGTCACCTGAACTCACCCGCGAGGGCGTCGTGACACGCCAGGCCGTACGCACGGCGCCGCCGTGATCGGTGTGGTCACATGGACAGCTGCGGGCCACAAAAAAGCCGCCAAGTCCCTGATTCACCGGGCGGCTGGGTTGCCATGGACTTCGACCGGTTTCCTGGAATGGTGCCCCGAGCCGGAATCGAACCGGCACGCCGCGGTCAAGCAAGCAGCAGATTTTAAGTCTGCGGTGTCTACCAATTTCACCATCGGGGCGCCCGCGCATTGTCGCAGCAGGCCGTCCGCGGACCCTGGCTCACCATTTGCCCCTGGCTCCCGACCCGACAGCCGCAAGGAGCGAGCGATGGATTGGCATTGCATCAACTTCACGCGCGGCGGCTCCCATGAATCGGAGGCCGCCGACCTCGTGCTGGCACTGGAAGACGCGTACGACAGCGCCGGCGAGCCGGCGGCGGCCGAGGTGTTCCTGTCGCGCGGCACGATCGGCGACTATGCGTTCTATCTGTCGCCCGAGGCGGCCAGCATGGCGCCAACCGTGCTGCAACGTTTCCACGCCGTGTTGTGCGATCCGCCGGTCGATCTCCACCGCTGCACGCCGATGCGCCTGTGAACCGGCGGCACGGCGCTCGCGATAATCGCGTGCATGCCACACCCCGAATCCGCACTCGACGCCTTCGCTGCCTGGTCGCGCGGCTGGGCCATCACGCGCGAAGTGCCGCCGCCGAGTCCGCATGGCGACGGTTTTCACATCGCTGTCGGCCTGCCGCGGCAGGCCGCCCGCTACGTCTTTCCCCATGCATCGCCGCTGCTGCGCGAACTGGGCACGGCGATCTCGCAGCCCTGGGTCTTTCTCAAGGCCTGCGCCGACGCCGCTGAAATGCGTGCGCTGCTGCCCGCGCATTGGCAGATGCAGCCGGACGCCTTCATGATGACCTGCGACGACGCGCCGTTCCCCGGCCGCGGCGCGCTCGCCCCGGGCTATGCGCTGCACGTCACGGACGACGGCGCGCGCACGCGACGCGCCCGCGTGCACGTGCTCGCGCACGACGACAGCCTAGCGGCCTCGGGCCACATCGCGCTCGACGAACGGCTGGCCATCTACGACCGCATCGTGACCGAGCCCGCGCACCAGCGGCGCGGCCTCGGGCGCGCGGTCATGCACGCCTTGCAGGCGCTCGCGCGTGCGCACGGGCGCCATGCCGGCGTGCTGGTGGCCACGCCCCAGGGGCGCGCGCTGTACGAGTCGCTGGGCTGGCGCCTGCATGCGCCGTGGGCGACCGCGGCGATAGCGGACGAGTCGATCGCGCCCTGACGCCGGGCTTAGACGTACGCGGCCGATACGGAAGGTCAGGCGAGGCGGAACACTTCGACAACCTCGCTCAGTCGCTTGGCCTGCTCCTTCAGGCTTTCGGCGGCCGCGGTGGATTCCTCCACGAGTGCGGCGTTCTGCTGGGTCATCTGGTCGAGCTGGGAGACGGCGACATTGACCTGGCCGATGCCGGTCGATTGTTCCGCCGTGGCGTTCGTGATTTCCCCGATGATGTCCGACACGTGTTCGACGCTCGTCACGATGTCCTTCATCGTCGCGCCAGCCTGGGTGACCAGCGCCGAGCCCGACTCGACGCGCTCGACGGACGCCTGGATGAGCGTCTTGATTTCCTTGGCGGCGTCCGCCGACCGCTTGGCCAGGCTGCGGACTTCGGTGGCGACGACCGCGAAGCCGCGGCCCTGCTCGCCGGCGCGCGCCGCTTCCACGGCGGCATTCAGCGCCAGGATGTTGGTCTGGAAGGCGATGCCGTCGATGACGCCGATGATGTCGCCGATGCGCTTGGAACTGGTGTTGATGTCGGCCATCGTGGACACGACCTGATCGACGACCGTGCCGCCCTTGGCTGCAGCCGAGGTGGCGGACGAGACGAGCGCGTTGGCCTTGTGCGCCGAACCGGCGGTCTGCGAGACCGTGCCCGTCAGTTCCTCCATCGACGCCGCGGTCTGCTGCAGGTTCGAAGCGGTCTGTTCGGTGCGGGCGGAGAGGTCGTGGCTGCCGGCGGCGATCTGGCCGGAAGCCGTCGCGATCGACTCGGTCGCGTCGCGCACCTGCGTGACGGTGCCGCGCAACGAGGCAATCATGGTCGCCAGCGCATCCAGCAGGCTGCCAGGCACAGGGGCGCGCACCATCGCGACGAGATTGCCCCCGGCGACCTGGTTCATCGCGAGCACGGCTTCTTCCGGGTCGCCGCCGATCTGCAGCAGGACGCTGCGGCCGACGAGGTAGCCAAGTCCGCCGATGGCCACCAGGATCGCAGCGGCGATGGCCAGGGACTCGATCAGGGCCGAACGGACCTCCGCGTCGACGTCGTCCGTGTAGACGCCGGCGCCGACGACCCAACCCCATTCCTTGACGCTGGTGACGTACTGCAGCTTGGGCACCGAGACGGTGCTCCCCGGCCGCGGGAATTCGCCGGGCACGAAAGCGGTTCCGTCAGGGCTGGCGTTGGCCGCCTTGATGAGTTCCTCGATGGTGTCGACGCCCTTCGAATTCCTGACCTTGCCAAGCAGGTTGTTCCCGTCCCACTCCAGCTTGAAGGGGTGCATCACGCCTTCGAAGTTGCTCGAGAAGATGTAGACGTAGTCCTTGGACGTGGCGCCGAAGCGGATTCCGCGCAGCGCGTCCTTGGCTTCCTTCTTGGCCTCCTGCTCCGGAAGAGCGCCCGACGCTGCGCGCGCCTGGAAGGAGGCAACAATGCTTCGCGCCGCCTGAACGACCGTCACCAACTGGGCGGTACGGCCGTCAACGATGCTGGCGCGCAGCCGAATGAACGAGACGGCCGTGAAAAGACACATGCCCGCGACCGACACGGCGATGAGCGCGGCGATCTTCTTCTTGAAGCTGAGAGATTTGAGCATGGTGCCTCGGAGGGGTCGTGACGGGAGGGCGGCGAACGAGTCGCCACGTCATCATTTCGACTTCCCGCAGCGCAACTGAAGCGCGGCACTCGGCCAGGCCGGCGGCGGCGTGAACTGGAGCACGACGTCTTCCTCCCCGCCAGGCGCCAGAAAGCAAAACGCCCCGCATGAGCGAGGCGCTTGACTGTCTGATTCTTGACGGAATTCTTGGAGGCGCGACCCAGAGTCGAACTGGGCTAGACGGATTTGCAATCCGATTTAATCCATTACAAACAATAGGTTGCACGAATGCCGCAAGCGACGTCGACTGCATCTGGGTGGCACGAACGTCCCAAAGGAATGCGATTTACACCCACCGCTTGCGGCATTGGATGCAGCAGGGCCATCCCTACAGCGAGGAAACCCTCAATCGCGGGCTATTCGACATGCCGATGGTCTGGATAGACAGCCTGAAAGCACCCAACTCACCCGCCGATTTGAGGATTCAGTCGTTTCTGCACGCCGGGGCGGTTTGGCTCACGCCTGAGCAATTCGCCGGCGGGCTGGCAAAAGGAGCATTTCACTACGCGCCAGGAAAGTTCGGCTCCGTCGAGTGGCGGTTCGACCCGGCGGTGGCGGGCATCCAGCCAGCTGGCCCGTTGATTCGAACGTAGGACTTCAAGGCAACGCTCGATGAGAGCTTTTTCTCGATGTGCGAGGCACCGAGCGAGGATGGACGCATTTTACTGCTCACACAAGTGCCTCAAGAATCGAAGCGAGCGAGCCAGGTCTTCAAGTAGTGCAGCGCGGGCAACTCCTCCGGTTCGGCATCACCCCAGCCCGACTTCGAGATGAAGCCGGCAGGCGCTTCGTAGCCTGCTGGCGGGGTGAACCAAATCTCTGGAATGTCAGACCGCAGAGGTGCCACGGCTCGTCCCAGTTGGGCGTAGGCCAGGGGTCGCTTTCCGGACTCCGCGTCCCCGATTTCAGGGGCCTGTCCTGCGACGAAAATGGTGCCTTTGCTGTAGGGCATGGCAGTGACCTCCGGGCCAGCCACGTTCAGCACCGTCTGAGCACCACCGACTCGGGCAAGCCTCTTTTCGTCGATGGCTGTGAGCCAATTTACCGTGCGGATGCCATCGCGGCACCGGACGCCCACTGACCCAGGATAGTCCAAGTCGAGGCCCATGAAGCGGGTAGCTAACGGGCCAAGCCTCTTGAGCGCTGCAAACATGCTGGTTCCGCCCACGGGCAGGACCCAGCCCAGACCCGCATACGCGTGCTCGACATTCAGGGCGCTGCACCAGCGTTGAAACCATACCCGGAATGTCTCGGGCGCCCCTGCCTTGAATGCGGCCAGAGGAAAATGTGCCAGGAAGTAGCCCATGTCGTCCCCGACCGTGACGAAGGACCATGGGCTGGCCACGCTGATGTCGTCCTCGGCAGAAGCCTCGATGGCCCAATCGGTCTTGAAGTTGTCCACCCGCTCTCGAAGCCGCTCGACGTCGACAGAATGGGACGGACTCGCGGTCATTCGCCGGCGGTCGCCCGCACGCTGATATGCGCGGATGCGTCCACCCGACAAGGTCAAATACTCGTTCACCAACGCCATCAGTTGTTGGCGCACTTCCTTGGAGTAGCAATTTCCCACGTAGAACGCAGCTCGCAAGCCTACTCTGGCCATCGGAAGTCCCGACCAGCTCTTGCCCTCCTCCGGCCATGGAACGGTGATGTTGTCGATGTCGTCGATTTGCATGGCAGTCACTCGAAATATTGAACGTGGAGCCGAAACAACTCAGAGAGCCAGCAGCGCGAGAAGCCAAGGCCCGGCTGCCTCCGCGGCGCTCATCAATGCAACGATGCCCGCGGCAATGCCCCCTGCGGCCACAACCTTTCCTGCTGTTTTCAAGTTCTGCGCCTTCCGCTCGGCCTCTTCCTGTGACTGCTGAGAGGGCACCTTCAAAAGTTGCTTGACCCGCTCGTCGTTGCAATCACATTGCTGTTCGTCGCCCTGCGCAGGAGCACCCGAACGCATCACACTGTAGTTGTCTGGACCGCCTGCGAGGCGCGTATAGGCGCGGTTTTGCTGCGGGTCGTTGGCGTCGCCTCCGAACTTCATTTCGACGACTCTTTCAATGTTGGAAAGTATCGGCGGCTGACAGGGGTCCTTGACAACAGTGATATCCGGTCGCCGGACCATACCGGTGCCGGATACCCACCCGTCGCCAAGCTGCTCCTTCGCACGCCCCTGCCAGTAGTCTGTGGGCTTGGTGGGAATGCCAGAGGTTTGCGACATTAACGGCATCGGAACGCCGGGAGTAGAACTCGGGTCCATCACGTACGATATCTCTGACTTGTATCGGCTCTTGTAGCCGAGGGCTTGGTCAGCCGATGAGAACACGCTGTCCACGCATGACTGATAGAGATTCTGTCCCGAGGTGCCGGTACCTGGAGTTTCCTGACAGCAGCACATCACAGCGCAGAAGAGTTTGTCGTCGACCACCTTTCGCGCAGCGGGCGTCGGAAGTCCAGGCATTCCCTGACAGGGGCAACCTTGGATAAGCTTTGAAGGGCCGCCGGTAGCTCCGGCCAGCGCACCGGACTGGAACAGCGAAGCGGCAATGACCGCGGGCGTCATCAGCGGAACGCACGGCGTGACGGCGCTCATTCCCAACCTCGCTTGGCTCGCACATCGGGGGCAGCTTGGTCGATTTGCTGCCACACGGGAGGTGGCATTTTTGCAAGCAACGCCTGGATGCGTGCGTCCACCGGGCCATCTGCGTAGTTCAGCAGCCCGGAGAGCTTCGGGATATCGCGTAGTCCAGCAAAGCGGGTTATCTCGAGCATGCAGAACGTCAGCCGGTCGACGTCGCTTGTCAGCTCTAGCCGGTTGCACGCGGCGAGCGTCTCTCGAACTTCCCGCCGAAGCAGCTCCTCGGGGAGTCCCTGAGCCAACGGGTCGCCTCGTTCTCGAATTGTCTTGACGATAAACGGCACTTCGTAGTCGGCGCGACGCTGCGCCGCCATCTCGTCGAAGGCCTCTTGCGAGATGATGAACACACGACTCCCTGTCGTTCACTGTTTCGAGCGACTATACAGTCACAGGTATTGTCACCTTGCTCCCTTTGGCGGATTTGGGGGAGGTGTGACTTTCGGCCACGTCCTCCCGGTAGCGCTGGTTATCATCGGTTAGACCAGCTGGCATATCGCCGGAAGGACGTTCATCGGAAGAGACAATGGCCGGAACCATCTGCGAGAAATCGACGCGCGCACTCCTGCGCGACATGCTCCAGGCCTGGTACCTGAAGCCAGGCCAGGTCTTCACGGCGCAACGCGCATTGAAGTGGTTCGCTGAAAACTACCCGAAGCTGCGCTCGACGAACATCACGCCTCACCTGATGCATTGCTGTCGAGCACAGGAAAGCCTGTGGAATCAGGACATGCGGATCGAATAGCAGCCGTAGCCACCAAACAAAAAGCCCAACCTACAGGTATGGGCTTGTGAGTGGTCTGGATGGCCCAGAGAGCCGTCGGCTGCAGATCCGTCTAGCCGAGTTAACCGATCAAACTTCGTTCAAATATCGGTTTCAGAACCGATTTTGATACCTTGACGTACCTCGTTCGCCACGGCCGGCGAAGGTAAGTCGTTGATTCATAAGGTTAATTTGGAGGCGCGACCCAGAGTCGAACTGGGCTAGACGGATTTGCAATCCGTTGCATAACCGATTTGCTATCGCGCCGCTGGCGGCTGACTGACCGGAGAGGCAAGCCAGAACCGACAATTCTGACAAAAAAGGGAAGCGGCAAGCTTCCCTTTTTCAAATAACCTGGAGCGGGAAACGAGACTCGAACTCGCGACCTCAACCTTGGCAAGGTTGCGCTCTACCAACTGAGCTATTCCCGCAGGTGTCAACTTTCGGACTCCAACCTCGATAACGTTTTGCGTTAGAAGTTTTCGTCTTCTTGCTGAAGCTAGCAGTTTATACCGGTTTTGTTCATCTACGCAAGCCTGACTGATTCAGTCTGGTTTGCGCAATGCCCGGGAAAAACTGCGCCGGGATGCCTTTCGACAACCCGGCACGCATTCTAACCCGAGATCAGTGCTTCATCGAGTCCGCGACGTCCGCCTTCGCGACGGGCGCTTCGACGACGGGCGCCACGACACCCTCCTTCGGCGCTTCGTCATCGGGCAGCGGCTGGGGCATGGCCTCGAGGGCCACTTCCAGCACCTTGTCGATCCAGCGCACCGGAACGATCTCGATCTGGCTCTTCACGTTCTCGGGGATGTCCTGCAGGTCCTTGACGTTGTCCTCGGGGATCATCACGGTGGTGATGCCGCCGCGGTGCGCTGCCAGGAGCTTTTCCTTCAGGCCGCCGATGGCCGTGACCTCGCCGCGCAGCGTGATCTCGCCGGTCATCGCCACGTTGGCGCGCACCGGGATGCCGGTGAGCGCCGACACGAAGGCCGTGGCCATCGCCGCGCCCGCGCTGGGGCCGTCCTTGGGCGTCGCGCCGTCGGGCACGTGGATGTGGATGTCGCGCTTCTCGAACATCTCGTCCTTGATGCCCAGGCGCGCGGCGCGACTGCGGATCACGGTGCGAGCGGCCTCGACCGACTCCTTCATCACGTCGCC
>FTKD01000167.1_pt3 | contig 11370 bp, 7 predicted proteins | sample 1658191 | NCBI WGS metagenome assembly FTKD01 (sample SAMEA3914808, study PRJEB12502) | metagenome | biome: forest; material: soil | place: Canada | collected 2011-08-03 | depth 0.3 m
TTCTTGGGCAAGAATTCGGAATATGGATAGTCCGAACCCAGCATCAGAACCATATCTGCGTTCTGCAGCGCATCGACACCTGGCGCGCCGCCGATCAATCCGACGCCGCCTATCCAATAAGGATGGTCGTATGCCACCATATCTTTGGCGCGGAATGTATGCATGACCGGCGCTTGCAAACGTTCCGCCAATTGCAATACTTGCGGTATTGCCGAGCGACATCCGGCACCGGCAAATATGGCGATTTTTTTGGACCGGCCGATCAATCGCAGTGCTTCGGCGACGTCTTCAGTGGCGGCAGCCATTTCGCGGGGCATGCGCAAGGTTGCGAGGCTTCCCATCCTGGCGCCGGTCTTTGCTTCAAACACTTCCGGCGGAATGTTCAAATGGGAGACACCACGCATGCCACAAGCATGAGCGATGGCCTGGTGAAACACATGGACGGCCTGGTCGGCATTGGAAAGCGTTTGCGTATAAACCGTGACGTCGCGGAATAACAAATCGGGATTGTTTTCCTGCATGTAGTCATTGCCCCGTTGTGCAGCAGGCACGCCGCCGGAGATCGCCAGCACCGGGGCATGATCTTTATGCGCCTCATACAAGCCCGCGATCAGATGATTGGCACCGGGGCCGGTGGTGCCGCAACAAACCGCCAGCCTACCGGTCAACTTGGCCTGGCCTGCAGCAGCGAGTGCGGCGCCTTCTTCGTGCCTTACCCCTATCCACTGCATGCCTTCTTGCCGGCGTATGGCGTCGGTAAACGGATTGAGCGCGTCGCCCACCACGCCAAAAATCTGACGGACACCAATTTCGTGCAGTGTAGCGACCAAAAGCTCAGCGACGGTTTGTTGCATTTCATTCTCCTTGCTTGAAATAGCCGCACCATACCTTAGATGCCCCACTGCATTTTATGCCCTTGCATCGGATGTAGACCGTCCTGCCGGCGCATCGTTCAGACAATCGCGGCAACGTAACATCGCATGCGGTTGAATAGGGCGAGGCATCCAGAACAGCTTTGGGGGTCGTGGGCTTCCATGCACTACCGCACGTATGGCCCATATCAAACGACCGATTTTGAAGATAGCAGCACCAATGTGCCGAGATATGTGTGTTGGCGAACGGTTGGGGTCGAGTATTGCGCGCACGCTCAATCACGATTTCTTGACGTGGTGGACGCCGAACCTTCCGCGAAGCCTGGACACCCGCCGTGGCATGGATGGCCCGCCTCCATTTGTCGACCGAGGTTCGGCATCGGCGCCGTACTTTAGGGAAATGTTCTCGATTTTGAATGTGATGATATGGCACGGGACGAAACCCTACGACAGCATTTGGTCGACGACGCGATGGCTCGCGGTACTGACAATATACCGGACCTTGCTGCCCAGCTATGGCGGTCATTGGCGTTGCACCTGGTATCTATCGTTGGCGAGAACGGCTTTAACTCGCTATACGCGAGAACCCTCGCGCTCGCCCGCGAATCGTTTCCGTGGCTTCCGGAAGGCGATGCCTCGCATCGCATCGATTTTCAATTCACTGATTTGAAAATCAGCCTTGAAGGGAAAGATCCTCTTGAAGCAGAGAAAGCAAGCCGCGCATTGTTGCACACATTTATCGATCTCATCGTTTCGCTAATTGGTGAACCCGTAATGATGGCTATTTTAAGTTCTGCTTGGGCCGGAGATGTTTCGGAACGAGAAACCGCGGGCAAGGAATTTCTCCATGAATGACAAAGTCAACATCAATCGCCTGGCAACAGGTGTTCCCGGTCTGGACCTCCTGCTGGGCGGCGGTTTGCCGGAATTCTCATTCAATATCATCGCCGGCACGCCGGGATGCGGCAAGACCACACTGGCGCATCAGATCATGTTTGCGTTGGCGAATCCGGATTGTCGGGCTCTGTTTTTTACGGTAATGGGTGAACCAGCATTGAAAATGCTCCGCTACCAGCAGCAATTCTCTTTTTTCGACAACAGCAAGATCAATCACTCGATTCGCTTCATCAATCTGGCAGACGATCTGTTGAAGGGCGATTTCGACGGGGTGATGGCGCGCATCGGCAAGGAAATGCAAGCCGATGCGCCAAAGCTGATATTTGTCGATTCATTTCGCTCGCTCGTGCAGTCCGGCAAACACGGGGAGCGGCGTACGTTGGATCTGCAATTGTTTGTGCAGCAGCTTGGGCAGCAAATGACCAGTTGGCAAACGACGGCATTCCTGATCGGCGAACATTCCCTGGCGGATGCCGATTCCAATCCCATATTCACGCTGGCGGACGGGACGTTATGGATGTCTCAGAACCTGCAACGCAATTCTGTCGTACGCAAGATTCAAGTTGTAAAAATGCGCGGCCAGGCCCAAACACCCGGTTCGCACACATTTCGCATCGATAGTGCAGGAATCAGAATTTTTCCGCGTGCCATGCTCCCTGCGGAGACAATGGATCAGGAAGTCAATCAACCTCTTTCCACCGGCAAGCGTCTTTCGATGGGCGTGCCCGGATTGAACGATATGCTCGGAGGCGGATTGCCGGTCGGATATTCGCTGCTCCTGGTGGGACCCTCCGGTTCAGGAAAGACCGTATTGTCGACGGAGTTTCTTGCCGAAGGCGTGCGTGAAGGAGAGACGGGCGTCATCGCGGCATTTGAAAAGAATCCGCGCCAGCTTCTGAGCAACAAGCTTTTCAACATGATAAAGGCCGGAAAAATCGGTGTAATCGATACCACGGCGCTCGATTTGTCGATCGACGAAATCTTGCAGGATATGATCGATTTGATCAGGAAAATGGATGCGAAGCGCGTCGTCATCGACTCTTTGTCCGGTTTCGAACTCGCACTGGCGCCCGAGTTTCGCGAAGATTATCGCGAATCGCTTTACCGAATGATTTCTGTGCTGACCGGATTGGGCGTAACTATTCTGATGACAGCGGAATTAGAGGACCGATATACCGACTTGCGCTTTAGTTCCTATGGCAATGCATTCCTTGCCGACGCCATCATTCTCCAAAGATATGTCGAAATCGAGGGAGAATTCCAACGCGTCATGTCCGTCGTGAAGGTGCGCGGCAGTGCGCATAGCAAGACTATTCGGCTGTTCGACATCGCCGACGACGCCATCACGATCGGCGAATCGCTTTCGCAGTATAAGGGCATACTGTCTGGCCGGCCCACCAAGCGTCAGCACCTTGCATAGTTGACGCGGGCGACGGGATAGCCAGGTCAGCCCCGTTCAGGCCTCGAGCGCAATCCAGGCAACCGGCCTTTTTCGAAGGCAAATTCTGTGAACTCGTCAGGCGGGAGCGGTTTGCTGCAATAAAAACCTTGTATCTCATCGCAACCATTCGCACGCAAAAATTCAAGCTGACCAGCCGTCTCAACGCCCTCAGCAATGGTACCGAGTCCGAGACTTTTTGCCAGATTGATGATCGCGCAAACGATGGCCCTGTCTTCCGGGTCGATACCAATGTCGCACACAAAGGACTGGTCTATCTTTAGCTTGCACACTTTGAATTTCTTCAGATGCGCCAACGAGGAATATCCGGTCCCGAAATCGTCGATCGACATGCGCACACCGCGCTCGTGCAGATTATTCATCACGGCGATTGCTCCCTGGGGGTCATGCAATGCCACGCCCTCGGTCAGCTCGAGCTCAAGGCACTCCGGCGGCAGGTCTTCTTCCTGCAGGATGCGCGTGACAAGGTTCGGCAAGTTTGCATGACGGAACTGCCCGGCGGAGAGATTCACCGCAATCGTAAACGGGACCAATCCGCCTTGTCTCCACAACTTTGTCTGCCGGACGGCTTGCCGCAACACCCATTCGCCTATCGGCAAAATCAAGCCGCTGGCTTCTGCCGCAGGTATAAACTCCGCGGGCGATATCGACCCCATTTCCGGATGCGTCCAGCGCAACAACGCTTCCGCGCCGACAATGCTGCCGTCTGACAGCGATATTTGCGGCTGGTAATGCACTGCCAACTGTTTGCGATCCATTGCCTGACGCAACGCACTGACAACTTGAAGATGGCGGGTCGATAGTGCCTGCATCTCGGCGGCAAAGAAACGATAACCATGGCGCCCTCCCTGTTTGGCGCAATACATCGCAGTATCTGCGCTCTTCAAAAGCGTTTCCAGGTCGCCGCCGTCATCGGGATAGAGCGCAATGCCGATCGATCCCGTCATATTCAAATCGTGCTGCTCTATCGATATGGGAGTGGAAATGACTTCCAGCATCCTTTGTGCCGTATGACTCGCTCCCTGAGCGTCGACGCCGTAAAACAAGAAGATGAACTCATCGCCACCGAGGCGCGATATGGTATCCGTCTCGCGCAACAGCGACTTCAGCCGGTCCGCCAATCCGGCAAGCAAGGCGTCGCCGACGCTATGGCCAAGCGAGTCGTTAACGTCCTTGAAATTGTCGAGATCGACGAACATCAATGCCAGCTTCTCGTGAGTGCGTTTCGCCAAGCTAATTGCATGATGCGCTTGGAGCCTCAATTGGACGCGGTTCGGCAACCCCGTGAGCGAATCGAAATTTGCCAGTCGTTGAATATGTTCTTCGGCCTGCTTCCGTTGCGTGATGTCGCTCAAGACGATACGGAATTCCAATGGGTCGTTGTAATTGCGCACGATCGTGAGCTGCAGAAGCGCCCAGAACTGGGTTCCGTCGCTTCTCGCGATCCGCAATTCGCAGTCACTGGGCGGTTGATTTTCGATTGCTCTTTTTTTGAACAGGTAAAAAACGTCTTGATCGTCTCGGAAAATGAAATTGCTAATTGGCTGATTGAGCAACGCGCTGCGAGGCGTGCGAAACTGGGAAGCGGCCGTCAGGTTGGCTTGGCCGATCAGGTTCTTTTCGCTTAGAGTAAGGTAACCAACGGGAGCGAAGTCGTAGAGGTCTATGTAGCTGCTGCGCGCGGTGTCCAATGCAAAATATGCCAGGCGCAGCTCCTCATTCTGCATCTCCAACTGAATCTGATGCACTCTCAATTCGTGTAGTATCCGTCGAGCGGCCTGGGGCGTCAGCGGGTTCTGGTATTCCGGCGTTCGGGGGGCCTTTTCCAGGAAGGCGATTTCTGCGCGCTTACGTAATTCCCTTGCATCGCTGACGAGACTATCATTGTCACCCATGGCCTGACTCCTTCAACTACCCGTACGGCGATCGCAATCGCGACTTGGACTTGCTGCCTCGTCTCCTGACTGCATGCCTTGCGAGTATCGATGGCATGCCACCGATACCTTTTTATAGTTGGTCGTCATGCCTGCCAAACAGTTTCCGCCTTGCGGCGCCGAAGCCCTACGCAAGAAACCGACTGGCAAGTCGTCAATTCAGAATGACTACAAATGGTAACTCGTTAGGTCGGTGTTAGGGGAACATCTTCTGCGCGGTTCAATTTACATGCATGAAAAACAACAAAATACATCACATTGGTGGCTATTGCCTAACCTTGATTTCCGTCAAGTAAAAAATAGCTGTGCTGTCGGATTGCTCCGCGTTTTGATCGCTCATGGGTAGGCGAATTTTACTTGGCGCCAACATCATTAGGTGCAAGTTGCTGCATTTGAAAGTGTGCCGGCACTGCGATTGATTGCGCAGACCGCGATGTCGCGTACTTGAGATATTGCATTGTCTATTTAATGATTGACGCGCCCCGATACGTGGTATAACAAAACAGCGACTACTAACAAAAACATCGACTTGATGTTTTATTGCAAGTGTTTGAGCGATGATGTTCTAAAGACAAAGTCTCCCGTCGTGACACCAGTAAGTTTTGCAACAAAAATGCGGGAGATTCTTTTGAACAACGCAAATGCGTCACAGTCATTGGCGAAATCGCTTACCGGAATACGCGGCCTCGACGAAATAACCGAAGGCGGATTGCCTAAAGGCCGTCCCAGCTTGATATGCGGCAACGCAGGTTGCGGCAAGACAATCCTGGGCATGGAGTTCCTGCTGCACGGGGCGCTCGACTATAACGAACCCGGCGTTTTCGTTTCGTTCGAAGAAACCGATGACGATCTGACCAGCAACTTCGCGGCATTGGGCTACGACCTGAAGGATCTTGATGCACGCCGTTTGCTGTCGATCGAATATGTCTACATCGAACGCAGCGAAATCGAAGAGGCCGGCGAGTACAGCCTGGATGGTCTGTTCATTCGATTAGGGCAAGCAATCGATGCCATTGGTGCCAAGAGAATCGTGTTGGACACGATCGAAGTGTTGTTTGGCGGCCTATCGAATACGGCAATTCTGCGCGCCGAGCTGCGCCGCCTTTTCCGCTGGCTGAAAGAAAAAGGCGTCACGGCGATCGTGACCGGCGAGCGTGGGGAGCGCACCCTGACGCGCTACGGGCTGGAAGAATATGTCGCCGACTGCGTGATCCTGCTTGATCTTCGCGTCGAGGAACAAATCGCCACCCGGCGCCTGCGCATCGTCAAGTATCGCGGCAGCGAACACGGCGCCAATGAATATCCATTCCTTATCGACAAGCAAGGCATCTCGATACTGCCGATCACGTCTTTGGGGCTTGACCATACGGTATCGAACGAGCGGATTTCCAGCGGCATTCCACGCCTCGATACCATGTTGAGCGGAGAAGGCTATTATCGCGGCAGCTCCATTCTTGTTTCAGGTACGGCCGGGTCGGGAAAGAGCAGCGTGTCGGCAAAATTCGTCGATGCCGCATGCGGCCGCGGCGAGCGCTGCCTGTACTTTGCTTTCGAGGAGTCACCGCAGCAAATCATGCGCAACATGCTCTCGATCGGCATTGACCTGGCTCCCTGGGTAGCGCAAGGTCTGCTCCGGTTCCACGCGTCGCGCCCCTCGGTGCATGGGCTGGAAATGCATCTGGTGACCATGCACAAGCTCATTCTCGAATACGAGCCGATGAATGTCATCGTCGATCCGATTTCGGCTTTGACTGTGGTCGGCTCGGACAAGGAAGCCAAATCGATGCTCACCCGCCTGATCGACTTCCTCAAGACCCGCAAAATTACGACCCTATTGACCGGAGTGACGCACCTCGGCGACAAATTGGAAGCAAGCAACGATGAAATTCCTTCGCTGATCGATACCTGGCTCAGCCTGCGCGACATAGAGCACCAAGGCGAACGCAATCGCGGCATGTACATATTGAAGTCGCGCGGCATGGCCCACTCGAACCAGATTCGCGAATTCATATTGAGCGACAAGGGCATCGACCTGTTCGACGTTTATCTCGGCCCGGACGGCGTATTGACCGGTGCTGCGCGCGTCGGCCAGGAAGCACTGGACAAGTCGAACATCGTCTCACGGCAACACGATATCCAGCGCAAGAAACGCGAATATGAACACAAGCGGCAAGCGCTGGAAGCCAATATCCTCGCGCTGCGCGAAGAGTTCGATACCGCCACTGAAATCATCGAAAGCCTTTCGGAAGAAGAGAAACAACGCGACGCCGTGATCATCCACGACCGGGCCGACATGGCCAAGCTGCGGCGCGCGGATCTTGCCGCCATCTAAGGAAGCATCATGCTTGAATTGATTGCAGGAACAGGAAAAATGCCCACACAAACGGGTGTCGCGGACAAAAAATGGATGTTGCGTCTCTATGTCGCCGGCCAAACGCTGAAGTCAATCGTGGCACGCGCCAATTTACATGCCATTTGCGAGCAGCATATGCCCGACAAGTACCATGTCGACGTGATCGACCTGCTGGAGAATCCCAGGCTGGCGAAGGACGATCAAATCATTGCCATACCGACCTTGGTACGCAACTCGCCGGTCCCCGTGAGAAAAATCATAGGGGACCTCTCCAACACGGAACGCGTCCTGATAGGCCTGGATATTCATCCTGCCGACGGGTGATGCGACAAGCCCATAACGGGACACCATGGGCTCAATGCGCAAATGGGCGGCAGGGGCTGCAATGCCCGGCGCCTGTTTTGAGCATTTGACCGAAGCGAAGTGCGATGAATCAGCTACCTGCCATCCGTCAATTTCCTACCGATTCTGCGAACGAAGTGGCTTGTTTACGTGTCCGTCTGCGTGAAGCGGAGGAAACGCTGGATGCGATACGCTACGGGCGGGTGGACGCCCTGGTGGTGTCCAAGAACGACGAGGACAAGGTGTTCACCTTGCGGGGCGCCGAGCACACCTACCGCATGATGGTCGAGGCAATGAACGAAGGGGTGATTACCCTGGCGGTCGATGGCACCATACTGTATTGCAACCGCTGTTTTTCCGACATGCTGGAATTGCCCCTGGTTGAAATCACAGGCAAGACTTTGCAGACGTTTGTCGTTCCAGCCAACATCGCCACAATCAACGGCATGCTGGATGGGACGGAGAGCAATAAAGCCGAGATCTGGTTGCTCGATGCCCATGGCGCAAAGCTTCCCGTTTTCCTGTCTCCCAAGATCTTGCGGATCAAGGACGAACCAACCGTCATCTACATGGTGGCGATGGATTTGACTTCTCACAAGCAATATGAAGCCAGGCTGGAATATCTGGCCAACTACGACGCCTTGACCGGGTTGGCGAACAGGAATCGCCTTCACGACCGCCTTAAGCAGGCAATCGTGTCGGCGGAACGTTACCGTCATCATGTCGCCGTCGCCTTTATCGACCTCGACCAGTTCAAATTCATCAACGACAGCCTGGGGCATCACATTGGCGACCAGGTGTTAAAAAGCGTCGCTGAGCGCCTGAATTCCTGCCTGCGGGAGAACGATACGGTAGCCCGCCACGGGGGGGACGAATTCGTGGTGGTAATCGACCATTCCGACGAAGCGGTCATTTCCCTGCTGATGCCGAGAATACTGGCCTGCATTGCCGAACCGATTGTGGTTGAGGACCACGAGCTGCAGGTTACTTGCAGCATCGGCTTCAGCCTTTATCCGATCGATGGGCTGGACGCCGACACGCTGTTAAAAAACGCCGATGCAGCGATGTATCGCGCCAAGGAACAGGGTCGCAACAACGTGCAGTTCTATACGGAAGAATTGAATCACAAAATAAGCAAAAGACTGGGTATGGAGTCCATGTTGCGGCATGCGCTGGAACGCGGCGAGTTCTTCCTGCACTACCAGCCGCAGGTCGACTTGCAAACCGGTTGCATCAGCGGCGTGGAAGCGTTGATTCGATGGAATCACGGAGCGGAAAGGATCATTGCACCGGCCGATTTTATTCCGCTGGCGGAAGAGCTTGGCCTGATCGTTCCGATAGGCGAATGGGTGCTTCGAACCGCCTGTAGGCAAATGAAAGCCTGGCAAGAAGCGGGTTTGCCGAATATCAGCGTCGCAGTCAATCTGTCGGCGCGGCAATTCAAGCAAAAGGACTTGGTGGAGATGATCGCAGAGGTACTGCGAGATGCCAGGTTGGACCCGCGCTATCTGGATATTGAGTTGACTGAAAGCATGGTGATGCACAACGTCGAGGCGGCGGTGATTACCCTCGGCAAGCTGAAGGACATGGGAATCAATCTGTCGATTGACGATTTCGGTACGGGATATTCCAGCCTGAATTACTTGAAGCGCTTTCCGATTGACGTTCTAAAAATCGATCAATCTTTCGTCAGGGACATCACCAGCGACGCCGCCGATGCCGCGATCGCACGCTCCATCATCGCGCTGGCGCATAGTCTGAAACTGAAGGTGATCGCGGAAGGCGTTGAAACTGCGGGACAACTGAATTATCTGGGCACACATCATTGCGATATCGTACAAGGCTACTATTATAGCCGGCCGATGTCGGCTGTCGCTTGCGGGCAGTTTCTCCTGCGCGGAAAAAGATTGACGCGGTCATTTGGCGGTCGACCGGTTTCCAGGCAATCATTGTTGATCGTCGATGATGACGCCAATATGGCATCTGCGCTGCGGCGTCTGTTTCGTCCGGATAATTATCAAATTCTAACCGCGAAGACGGCAACCGAAGGCTTCGAATTATTGGCACGGCACGACGTTCACGTTGTTATTTGCGGTCATCGGATGGCAGGCACGAGCGGCACCGAATTTTTGAACAGGGTCAAGGATATCTACCCGAACACGGTCCGCGTCATGCTCTCCGGCTATACCGATCTGGAATCGATCATCGCAGCCATCAATCGCGGCGCAATCTATCGCTTTTTTACCAAGCCTTGGGATGACGACATATTGCGACATGATATTCGCGAAGCGTTCGAGCATCATTTGCTATTGTGCAACATGAAACCGAAAGATGAATCCGAATGTCGCATTCTGACAATCGATGCTTAGAGTTTGCCGAACCCGCAACATGCCCATCCGTGCCTGTTTTTCAACTAAAATTGGATGATCCAGGCAGAGAACCCGCCCCCACAGCTCACGAGTGTTGAACCTGCATTATGGCAACCCCATCAAACGTTGCGAAAAATAGCCTGCCTGTGACGAGCCTTTTGACAATGTACGAGGTTGTAGTCGCGACACACGTGGCAATCTTGCGGGCAAAAACACCGGAGGAGCTTTATCGGTCGGTGTGCGAAACGATTGTCGAAAGCGGGCAATTCCTGCTATGTGCCATCGTCAGCCCGAATCCGATCACGTCGCGGATCAGCGTCGACGCGGCGGCAGGAAGCGCCGCCGGCGCACTACGCCAGGCCCACATGTTGACAGACGCGTCCCTGGCCGAGGAACGCGGCATTCTTGGCGAAGCATTTCGAACTTGTGAAGTAGCCGTCAGCAATGATTTCCTTGCGGATAGCCGGCTGGCGTCCTGGCATGTTGACGCAAGAAAGATGGGGGTGGCAGCCGGCGCGGCGATACCGCTGTCGGCTGACGAGACTCCAATAGGCGTGATCCTGCTTTATGCTCGCGCAAAGCACGTATTTGACGATGAGGTGATCGGCTTATTGCGACACATTGCTGAAAGTGTCGCCTCTGCGCTGGTTAATTTTGAACGTGAAATAGATCGCACATGCGCTGAGGACTCGTTACGGGCCAGCGAGGAGAAATACCGCACCGTTCTCGAGACCTTGCAGGAGGGGTACTACGAAGTCGATTTGAAGGGCCGGCCGATCCTCAACAACAGCGCCTATTTCCATATCTTCGGATATACCTCCAGCGACTTTGGAGAGTTCGACTACCGCAAGCACTACACACCTGAGATGTCAGCGGTGGTCTATGAAGCTTTTAATAAGGTTTACCGGAGCGGCGTATCCATTCCAAGTCTCTATTGGGAGTTCCAGCACAAGAACGGCAGTACCGTTCAGGTGGAGGGATCCGTTAACCTCATTCGGAATTCTAACGGTGAAGCCATCGGATTCCGGGGAATTTTTCGCGATGTGACGGCCAGGCTCAAGACCGAGGAGGCATTGCGCACCAGCGAAGCGCGGTTTCGCGCCCTCACGCATCTCTCGTCCGATTGGTATTGGGAACAGGATGC
>FTKD01001470.1_pt3 | contig 11329 bp, 14 predicted proteins | sample 1658191 | NCBI WGS metagenome assembly FTKD01 (sample SAMEA3914808, study PRJEB12502) | metagenome | biome: forest; material: soil | place: Canada | collected 2011-08-03 | depth 0.3 m
TCGTTGCGCGTGGACAGGGCGCGGGCCTGGCAGAAACCCGCCATGCCCGCCGGGCTCGATCCGGCTTCGGCGCCGCCGGCGATGAACACTTCCGCATCGCCGCACTGGATCATGCGCATCGCTGAGCCGATCGCATGCACCGAAGTGGTACAGGCGCTGACCGCGGCGAAGTTCGGGCCGGTGATCTTCAGATCAATGGAGATGTAGCCCGAAATCATGTTGATGATGCTCGACGGCACGAAGAACGGCGATACGCGCCGCGGTCCGCCTTTATGCAACGCCCCTACTTCCTCCTCGATCGAGCCGATGCCGCCGATACCGGAACCAACGCAGATGCCGATGCGGTCGCGGTTGGCATCGTTGATCTCCAGTCCGGCGTCGCGCACGGCCTGCTTGGCCGCGGCGACACCGTAATGGATGAATGGATCGGTCTTGCGGATTTCCTTCGGCCCCATCCAGTCTTCCACCCGGAAGCCGGCGACCAGCCCGGCGAACTTGGTGCTGTAGGCCGACACGTCATAGGCCGTGATAGGGGCTATGCCGCTATTCCCGGCAACGATGTTCGACCAGGCGGTATTGAGATCGGAACCGACGGGCGAAACAATGCCCATGCCGGTGACGACCACGCGGCGTCGAGTCATGGCGATGATCTGGATTTGAAGAGGGGGTTTTGCTGCGCCTTCCGATGAATCAGGAGGCTTGGTTGGTGTGCGACTTGATGTAGTTCAGCACGTCCGCGAACGTGACGATCTTTTCGGCTTCTTCGTCGGGGATATCGATCTCGAATTCCTCTTCAAGCGCCATCACCAGTTCCACGGTGTCGAGCGAGTCGGCGCCGAGATCTTCGACAAACGAAGCGTCGGGGGTAATCTGGTCTTCGCTGACCGACAACTGCTCAGCGATGATCTTCTTGACTTTCTCTTCCAAGCTGCTCATGAGACTCCCTCGTTCGGGGTGGTAAAAAACGTCGCTTAGTGTAGCCAGATTCGCCGCACGTGTCGCCAGCGAATCACCTGATTCTTGCTAATTTAACCGATTGATTTCCATTAAATCATATACATGCCGCCGTTGACATGCAGCGTCTCGCCGGTGATATAGGCGGCTTCGCTGGACGCCAGGAAGGCGGTTGCGGCGGCAATGTCGGCCGGTGCGCCGAGTCGCCTGACCGCCATCTGCTGCAGCAGGGCGGCGCGGGTCTCCTCTTTCAACTCTTTGGTCATGTCGGTTTCTACAAAACCGGGGGCCACCACGTTGACCGTGATGTTACGCGAGCCGATCTCGCGCGCCAGGGATTTGGAGAAGCCGATCAGGCCGGCCTTGGCGGCGGCGTAATTGACCTGGCCGGCATTGCCCATGGTGCCGACCACCGAGCCGATGCTGATGATGCGGCCATGGCGCTGCTTCATCATCCCCGGCACCACCGCCTTGGCCAGGCGAAACACCGCGCTGAGGTCGGTTTCCAGCACCTGCGACCAGTCCTCGTCCTTCATCCGCAGCAGCAGCGTGTCGCGGGTGACGCCGGCGTTGTTGACCAGGATGGTGATCGGACCGAAAGTCTTGCCGATTTCGCCGACCACCGCCTCGATCGAGGCCGGATCGCGCACATCGAGCACCCGGCCGGCGCCGTTCCAGGCCTGCAGTTCGGCACCGATCGTCTCGGCGCCGGCGGCGCTGGTGGCGGTGCCGATGACGCGCGCGCCGTCCTGTGCCAGACGCATGGCGATGGCCTTGCCGATGCCGCGGCTGGCGCCGGTGACCAGCGCCACCGCGTTGTCGCCGAAGCGCCCGCTTCCCCCACTTCCCGCTGTGCTCATGCCTGTTGTTGCTCCGTTGCGAGACTGGCGCGCGCTTTCTGGATGCCTTCCGGCTCTTCCAGAGCAATGAAAGTGCCAGCGCCCAGAATACGCTTGTTGAGATTGCTCAGGACCTTGCCCGGTCCGCATTCGAAAAAGGCGCCGACGCCGGATTGCGCCATCGCCGCCACGCTCTGCGACCAGCGAACCGGATGATGCAACTGCCCGATGAGGGCGTCGCGAATCCCGTCCGGCCCATCGTGCGGCTTGCCGTCGATGTTGTGGATCACCGGCAGCTTCGGCTGCCGCACCTCGACTTGCAGCAGGCGTTGGCCCAATTGCGCCGCCGCGCCGCGCATCAGCGAGCAGTGCGAGGGCACCGACATCTGCAGCGGCACCACCTTGCGCACGCCCAGATCCTTGGCGTTGGCCAGCAGCCAGTCCAGTCCGGCCTTGCTGCCCGCCACCACCACCTGTCCGGGAGCATTGAAGTTGGCCGGTTCCAGCGCGCCGGGCCCAGGGAACTCGCCGCAGATTTTCTCCACCGCGGCGTCATCCAGGCCGATGATCGCGGCCATCGCGCCCTCGCCCGCCGGCACCGCGCTCTGCATCAGTTCGCCGCGCAGCTCGACCAGCCGCAGCGCGTCGCCGAATGCCAGGGATTCCGCCGCCACCAGGGCCGTGTATTCGCCCAGGCTATGCCCGGCCAGCACCGCCGGCAGGGCGCCGCCGCCGGCGCGCCATACGCGCCATACCGCAATGCCGGCGGCCAGCAGCGCCGGCTGGGTGCGCTGGGTGCGATTCAACTCCTCTTCCGGGCCTGAACTGACCAGGCTCGACACGTCCCAGCCGAGCACTTCAGAGGCTTCCCTGAAGGTTTCATCCACCAGCGGCTCGCCCGCGGCAAGACTGGCCAGCATGCCGACCGATTGCGAACCCTGACCCGGAAACAATAACGCGTACTTCATGCCGCCAGACCTCCCCAAAAGCAACATGCTATCCATAGAGTGCGGCCATGCGCAGCCGTACTGCTCAATTCGAACCGCGATGGCCCCCATCAGAGACTCCACCACGAACCCTGCTCCAGACATAGGCCAGCAAGGCGTACGCCAAGGCACTGCAAATGCCGTAAAGATGCGATTCCGCTACCACCCCGCCGCCGATCAACTCGGTTTCGGAGGCCGGCGCGCCCACCACCAGTTCCCAGCTGATCCTGGCGGCCAGGAACACCAGGCAGGCAATGGCGATTTCATCGCGTCGCAGGGCCTGTCGCCCGAACCCCAGCACAAACAGTCCGTAAATCAGCCCGGACAGCCCGACATAGGTCCGCACCTGGGGAGCGAAGCAGTACAGGCATAGACTCATGCCCGTGCCGACCACCAGCAGCCGGCGCAGCCACTCCGCCACCGACAGTTGCTCCGGGCAGAGCAGGACCAGCAGCGCCAGGCTCAGCACGTTGAGCAGCAGGTGCCAGTAACCGAGATGCACCAGGTTGCCGCTGAACAGCCGCCACCACTCCCCGGCTGCAACGGCGGCGCGATCATAGCGCAGGATTTGGGACAATTGCGGCCCGGCCAGGGTCAGCAGCAGGCACAGCAGCGACAAGGCGGCTGGCGGCCCCCACACCCGCGGGGAACTTAGGGACGGCTCTGCTATCATAAGTGCTGGTTATCGCGGCTATTTTTCATTACAAAATCATGAACAAATCTATCCTGCGCCGCCGCGCGGCGGGCTTCACCCTAATCGAAATCATGGTCGTGGTGGTGATTCTCGGCATTCTTGCCGCGATCGTCGTGCCACGTGTCATGGATGCGCCGGACAAGGCCCGCATCACCAAGGCCAAGCAGGATATCGCCGCGATGCAATCGGCGCTCAACCTGTACAAGCTCGACAACTACGTCTACCCCAGCACCCAGCAGGGTCTGGAGTCGCTGGTGGCCCCGCCGCAGGGCGAACCGGCCGCGCGCAACTGGAAGCCGGGCGGCTACATCGACCGCCTGCCGCAGGATCCCTGGCAGCACCCCTACCAGTATCTCAATCCTGGCCTGCACGGCGAAATCGACATCTTCAGCCTCGGCGCCGACAACGCGCCCGGCGGCGATGGCATCAACGCCGACATCGGCAACTGGAATCTGGGTGGGTGAGCAGGCAAGCGAAGCAAAGCTTCGCTTGCCTGCGAACGCCAGGCCATGGATGGCCTGGCCGGGCTTTCCAATAACCGCACGGTCCCGCCAGGGACGGCTTTGATGCACTTGGCAGACACAATGGCGAACGCCCGATCATCCATGGCCGGGCCGGGCTTTCCCATAGCCGCGCGGTCCCGCCAGGGACGGCCAGGACTCACTTGCAGAACAGCGGTTGCCTTGAGAGCCTGATCCGTGCGGCAACGCCCTCACCGACGTGGAGCCCGCGGCTTCACCCTGATCGAAATCCTCGTCGTCATCGTCATCATGAGCGTCCTCGCCACTTTTGTCGGCCTGAAGATCGGCAATCGCGCACTGGATGACCGCTTGCAGACCGAATCGGAACGTTTCGAGCAGCTGATGAAGCTGGCGCAGGAAGAGTCGCAGGTGAAGGGCGTCCCGATCGGCGTGCGTTTCACCACCAGCGGCTACCAGTTCCTCAGCTTCAACGACAAGGGCCAGTGGGTGGAGTACAACCAGGGCGCACTGCGCACACGCCCGCTGCTTACGCCGTTTTACGCCGAATTGCAGGTGGAAGGCCGCATGGTGGCGCCGGCGCAGGACGACAAGCCCGGAGCGGACCTCGACAATCAAAAGAAGAAAATCCAGCCGCAAATCCTGCTGCTGCCGGGCGGAGAAAGCAGCGCCTTCGCCGTCGATGTGAAGGCGCAGAACTATCCGTCCTATTTCCATATCGAGTCCGACGTATTGGGACGTATCCAGCGCGAACGGCGGTCCCTGCAGTGAACCCATTCAAAACGGCGGCCAAAGCGGCAACTCGCGGCGGGTCCGCCCAGGGCGGCTTTACCCTGCTTGAAGTGCTGGTCGCCGTCACGGTGCTGGCGCTGGCCCTGACCGCGATCATTGCCGGCGGCTCCAACTACGCCCGTTCCGCAACAGGCCTGCGCGACAAGACGGTGGCCCTGTGGGTGGCGCGCAATCGCCTGGCCGAGATCGAGCTGCTGCCGGTATGGCCGCAAGTCGGCACCGCCAGCGATGACGTGCAGATGGGTGGCGACACCTGGACCTGGCGCACCGAGGTTTTGAGCACACAGGATCCGACCCTGAGGCGCATCAACATCGGGGTGGAAAAGAAATCGGATGCGCAGAAGCACAACTACATCGAGCTGAGCAGTTTCATTTCCGGCGCGGGACGGCAGCAATCGCAATGAAGCGCACGATTCCCGGCCGTCCGCTAAAGCCCTGCTCATCCGCCGGCGCGCGCGGCTTCACCCTGCTGGAAATCCTGGTGGTGATCCTGATTTTCGGCATCTTCGCCACCATGGCCTACGGCGGTCTCAATACCGTGCTCAGCACCCGCCGCCATATCGATGAATCGCTGACCCGCACCGCGGAATACCAGAAAGCCTATTTGCGCCTGCGCGACGACTTCGTCAACGGCTCCGGGCGTACCGTTCGCGATAGCGACGGGGTGAGCCAACCGGCCTTCATCTACGACAGCTACAACAAGCGTCTCGAATTCACCCGCGGCGGCTGGAGCAATCCGGCCCTGCTGCCGCGCTCCACCCTGGAGCGGGTCAGTTATTTTCTCGACGATTCCAAGTCCGACAATTTCAGACTGATACGGCGCAGCTGGCGCGTGCTGGACCGCGCCCCGCAGACCGAGCCGGTGGACCTGAGCCTGCTGGAGCATGTCGAGCAGGTGCAGTGGCGCTTTCTCGACAAGAGCAGCGCCTGGCAGCAACAGTGGCCGGCCACCGGCACCACGCTAAGCAGCAGCAACCTCAGCAACGGCAACGGCAACAGCGCCGCTGCCGCAGTCCTGCCGCCGCTGGCGGCGGAACTGACCCTGCGCACCCGCGACTGGGGTGAGCTGCGCCTGCTGTTCCGCTTCGGACCCGATGGCCTGAACAACAACTGCACTTCCACGAACACCGGCAGCAGCAGCGGCAGCACCACGGGAGGATGCTGATGAAACGCCAGCGCGGCATCGCCCTGATCACCGCGATCTTCGTCGTCGCCCTGGCCAGCATTGCCGCGGTGGGCATGTTCGAGGCGGCCAATATCTCGGTGCACCGCAGCGCCAACCTGGTTCAGTCCGAGGCGGAGTTGTGGTATGCCACCGGCGTCGAGTCCTGGGTCAAGGGCATCCTGATCCAGGACGCCAAGCTCAACAACAAGGCCGTGGGCTTCAACGGCCTCTGGGCCCAGCCGGTGGATTTCCTGCCGATCGACGGCGGCGGCATCCGCGGCCATATCGTGGACCTGCAGGGGCGCTTCAACCTCAACAATATCGGCGTAGGCGTGCTCAACACCAACGCCAATCCCGGCACCGCGGCCACCGGCCCGATGATCTATATCGAGCAGTTCGACCGCCTGCTCGACAATCTGCCGAACTTCGACGCTTCCAAGTACCACGGCATGGGCTACGCCATCCGCGACTGGATCGACGCCGACGACCAGCGCTCCGGCACCAATGGCGCCGAGGATCAGGACTACCTGTCGCAGGACCCGCCGTATCGCGCCGCCAACCAGCCGTTTCGCAGCGTCAGCGAACTGATGCTGGTCAAGGGCATGACCAAGGAACTGTACGCGGCCCTGCAGCCCTACGTCGCGGCCCTGCCGACCAGTGCTCCGGGCTCGATCCCGGTCAATCCCCCCACCGCTGCCACCCTGGGCGGCACGGCTACCTGGATCAACGTCAATACCGCGCCCGAACCGGTGCTGCTGTCCCTGGCTCCCAACATCACCAACAAGGCGGCGGTGGAAAGATTCATCGCAATTCGCAAAACCCAGCCGATCACCAACCCCGGCGACCTCAACGTCGGTTCAGGCAGCTCCTCCGGCAGCTCTTCCAGCGAGATCGCGTTCATTCCCCCTCTTACCGGGACCACTAACGCCGGCACGGTTCCGATCAATGTCCTCAGCAACTATTTCGAGCTTCAGGCCGAGGTTTTCATTGGCAGCGGTCGGCTCGCGCTGTACAGTGTCTTCTATAGGGCAAACGGCACACCCGTAGTGCTGGCCCATAGCACCAATACCGAATAATTACGCCCCCCTAGCCCGCCGCCTGACCGTGCGCGAAACCCTGTACATCCGCCTGCGCCAACCCTCCGGTGACGCACCGACGCCCTATGCCGTGGTCAGCACCGACGGCCTGGGCGGGGCGCCCGCCAGCGTGTTCGTGCGCGAAGCCCCCCTGCACGAGGTGATCGCGCAGGCGGCCGGCCGCAAGATGGTGGTGTTTGCGCCGGGCGCGGAAGTGCGGCTGACCCAGGTCAAGGTTCCTGCCAAGCAGCCGGCGAAAGTCCTGCAGGCCGCCCCATTCGTGCTGGAAGACCAGCTCGCCGATGATGTCGAAACCCTGCATTTCGCGCTGGGGCCGCGCCAGCCGGACGGCTCGTTTCCGGTGGCGGTGGCCTCTCATTCGCATATGGAGGAATGGCTGGCGCCATTCCGCGAACGCAATGCCCTGCCCGATGCACTGATCCCCGAAACCCTGGCGCTGCCCTGGGAAAATGGCGGCCCGTGGACGGTGTTGCCGGAGCCGGATCATCTGACCGCGCGTACCGGCGCATTCAGCGGCTTCAGCTGCGTGCCGCAGGATTTCGAACTGTTCCTGCAACTGGCGGAGAACGGCGTGCAGCACCCCCTGCGCGTGCTGGTGTCGATGGGCGAGCAGGTGGACTACACGCCCCTGAAGCGGCCGCTGGAACTGCTGCCCGGCTTCAATCATCCACTCGAGGCGATGGTGCGGCACCTGCGCCTGGCGCAGGCCATCAACCTGCTGCAAGGCGTCTATTCGCAGCGCGAAAGCCTGGACCGCTTCTGGCGCCCTTGGCGCTTTGCCGCGATGTTGCTGGCCGCCGCATTCGTGCTGGGCATCGTGGTCAACACGGTCGAGGCGCTGCGCTTCAAGCATGCCGCGGCGGCGCAGCAGAGCGCCAATGAAACCCGCTTCAACCAGCTGTTTCCGGGCCAGCGCGTCGCCGCGGTATCGCTCGGCACCCAGGTCGAGCAGCAGGCGCAGATCCTCAGCCACGGCAATGGCCAGGGCGGGCCGCTGCCGCTGCTGCAACAGGCCGCCGACAGCCTCGTCGCCGTTCCGGGCTTGACCCTGAATAACGCCGAGTACCGTGAGGGCGCCCTGTTTCTCGACCTGAGCGGCACCGACCTGCAATTGCTGGAAAAACTGCGCGGCTGGTATGCGTCCCATCACTGCGCCACCCTGGAAGTGCAGTCGGCCGATTCCGGCGAGAGCGGCGCCAAGATCCGTCTCAAGCTGACCGCGGGCAAGTGCTCATGAAGTCCCTGCGCGAACAGCTGGAACCGCAACTGGCGCAGCTCAACCGGCAGCTGGCGCCGCTGCGCACGCGCTTTGAAGCACTACAGCCGCGCGAACAATTGCTGGTCGCCGCCGCCGGCTTGGTTCTGACCCTGGCCCTGATCTGGCTGGTGCTGTGGCAACCCTTCGCCCTGGCCCGCAGCCATCGCGCGGAGGAGCTGGAGTCGGCGCGCTCGCTGGCGGCGCGCATCGAACAGATCGGCGCCCAGGTGCAGGCACGGCCATCCAGCGGCGCGCCCGTCGTCGGGCACGATGTATCCCTGCTCTCGGCGGTGGATAAGGCGAGCAAGGACGGGGTTCTCGGCAAGCCGCTGTCGCGCATCAATCCGGACGGCGAAAACCAGGTGCGCGTGTGGATCGATGATGTGCCGTTCGATGCCTTGCTGCGCTGGGTGGACGATCTGCAATCGCACTACGATGTGCGCGTCGACAATATCGCCATGGAGCGACGCTCCGCGGCCGGCGTGGTCAGTGCGCGCCTGTCCCTGATGCGCGCGCCATGAAAGCACGCAGCCTGATCCTGATTGGCTTGCTGGTGTTCATCTGGACCCTGCTGCTGAGCGCCCCGGCCGGCAGTCTCTATGCCTGGCTCGCTCCCAAGACTTCGGCGGTCCAGCTCTATGGCCTCGAAGGCAGCCTCAACCAGGGTCAGGTGCAGACGCTGGGCCTCAACGGCCGGCCGCTGCTGCAGAACCTGCGCTGGAGTTTCCAGCCCTGGTGGCTGCCGCTGCTACGCGCCAGTTTCCATGTCGAGGGCGGCAATCAGGATCTGAACCTGAAAGGCCGCGTCGCCCTGGTCTTCGGCGGGATCAATCTGGCCAGCACCCAGGGCGGTGGCGGCATCAAGGCGCTGGCCGCCGTGGCGGGCTTTCCGTTCGTGCCGGTCGATGGTCAGGCCAGCTTCGATATCGACAGCCTGAAACTGCGCAACGGTTTTCCAAAATCCGCCAGCGGCACCGCGGAACTGCACGGCCTGGCCTTCACCCTGGGCAAGGATCCGCTGCCGCTGGGCGACTTCAAGGCCACCATCAGCACTCAGCCGCCGCCCGCCGGCACCAGCGGCAACGACAGCATCAAGCTGGTCATCGAAACCCTGTCGGGACCGCTCGACGCCAGCGGCGAAGTGCATGTGCAGGCGGATCGCAGCTACGACTACGATCTCCAGCTCAAGGCCAAGGACAACGCCGATCCGAACCTGCGCAACCTGCTGCAGGGCGGCGGCCTGGGTCAGCCGGACACGCGCGGCTACTACCATCTGCGCAACCGGGGCAGCCTGCCCGGCGCGCCACCGGGACGATGAGCTGGAATTCGCACATTACGGTTGCCTGTGTAATCGAGCGCGAGGGGCGTTTCCTGCTGGTGGAAGAGCAGACCGCTGACGGCCTGCTGCTGAATCAACCCGCGGGTCATTGGGAAGAAGGTGAAACCCTGCACGCCGCGGCGCTGCGCGAGACACTCGAGGAAAGCGCGTGGGAAGTCGAGCTGACCGCCCTGCTCGGCCTATATGCCTACAAGCCGGCGCACCTCGATCACGGCTTCCTGCGCGTGGCCTTCGCCGCAAAGGCCTTGCGGCACCACCCGCAGCAGCCACTGGACAGCGGCATCGAACGCGCCCTGTGGATGAGCCGCGACGAGCTGGCGGCCTGCGCCGAGCGGCATCGCAGCCCGATGGTGCTGCGCGGCGTCGACGACTACCTGGCCGGCAAACGCTACCCGCTCGACCTGCTCAACCATCTGCAATAATTGCCGGGTGACCAGTCCCTTTGACCGCAGTCCCCTGCAAGGCGCTCTCGTCCTGCTGGTCGGCGCCGCACTTTACACCGTGCTGCTGCCGCAGATGATCGGCGTGGGAGCGGCGCTGCATGCACCCGGGCTCCTGTCGTCCCTGATCGGCGACCCTCATGCCCGCTTCTGGGTCTGGGACCAGCTGATCCACACCCTGGTGGTGGCGCTGGTGAGCCTGCCGTTTGCCTGGGTGTTGTCGCGCCTGTATACGCGGCGACTACTCCCCGCGGCTCTGCTGGTGGTGACGCCGACGGTGATCTGGATGGTGCTGGACTATCTGAGCCTGCATCAGGAAATCCCCGACGTACCAACGGCGATGAACGCCATCTACGCCATCGACGTTGCCAAGATCGTGTTGATCATGCCGTTGCTGAGCAGTCTGTTGCGGCCGCGATCGACGCCGGCTTTGCGCCCGGCGGCGGCACGGCAATGAGCACGGCCGCGGCGCATGTCGTGGTCGGCCTCTCCGGCGGCGTCGATTCCGCGGTTTGCGCCTGGCTGCTGAAGGAACAGGGCTACCGCGTCTCGGCCCTGTTCATGGTCAACTGGACCGAGGACGAAGAGGGCTATTGCACCTCGGCCGAGGATTTCCAGTCGGCGCGCGCGGTGTGCGAGGAACTGGACATCCCGCTGCACCGCGTCGATTTCTCCGCCGAATACCGGGCGCGCGTGTTCGACCACTTCCTTGCCGACTACCGCGCCGGCAAGACGCCCAATCCCGATGTGCTGTGCAACCGCGAAGTGAAGTTCCAGCCGTTCCGCGAGCACGCGCTGCGCCTGGGCGCGGATTTCGTCGCCACCGGACACTATGCGCGCATCGAACAGGCCGCCGACGGCCCATGCCTGCTGCGCGCGGCCGACGACAACAAGGACCAGAGCTATTTTCTGGCGGCGGTGGCGCGCGAGCACTTCCAGCGCGTGCTGTTTCCCATCGGCGGCCTGACCAAGCCGATGGTGCGCGAAATCGCCCGCCGCGCCGGCCTGCCCAACCATCGCCGCAAGGACTCGACCGGCATCTGCTTCATCGGCGAACGCGAATTCCGCGGCTTCCTGTCGCAATACCTGCAACCCGATCCCGGGCCGATCGAGGACGACGCCGGCCGCCTCATCGGCGAGCATCGCGGACTGATGTACTACACCCTCGGCCAGCGGCGCGGCCTGGCCATCGGCGGTCAGCGCGGCGCGCGCGAAGCGCCGTGGTATGTGATCGGCAAGGACGCCGCGCGCAATACCCTGGTGGTGTCGCAGCAGGCCGACCATCC
>FTKD01002339.1_pt1 | contig 11276 bp, 8 predicted proteins | sample 1658191 | NCBI WGS metagenome assembly FTKD01 (sample SAMEA3914808, study PRJEB12502) | metagenome | biome: forest; material: soil | place: Canada | collected 2011-08-03 | depth 0.3 m
GCCGCCGCGCGCTCGCGCGAGGTCGCTTGCACCTTCTTGACCGGCGCGCTCAGCAGCCCATCCATCGCATCCAGGGAGACTTTCATCACTGCACCTCGGCATCGTTTCGATGCTCGGTGTAGCGACTGTCCGCCGCGTCTGTCGACGCGTCTGGAGCCTGCAGACGCTCGCAGCAGACGCTGCGACCCTCCACAGGCTGGGCGGTCGACCGTGTGCTTTTCGCGGCTAGGGCCGCCCGCACACTCTCGCAGCTGGACGCTGCTCCCCGTCCGTCACGCCCACGCCGCTCCGCGTCGAGGGCTCAATGCAGCGCCGCTGCCTCCTGCCCATCCCACCGCCTGCGTCGGCGTGCTGCGCAGGAAGCCACCCCGGTATTCGAGCAGCGTTCTCCTTGCCGTCGACCACTTCGAGGCTGGACGCCTCGTCGCATCCCAGGGTGGCTTCCTGCGCTGGCGCTCCGGCAGCGGCGGCCTCACGCCTTCGGCTGCGGCCCAACACCCTCGTGCGCCTGGGGGCGCAGCGGCGCTTGGACCGCGCCTCGATGGTGTTGGCTCCCCGGCCCTTCAGTGACCACGCTGGGGCGCGGTGCACTTCAGGGTCTGCCACGACGCCTGTCGTGTCAGCCCGTCGTCCTGCGGCGACGGCGCCCAACACCCGCTCGCGCCGCGTCAGCGCCGCCAGCGTTGCATGGCGATGAGAGCTTCGAGTTGTCGCAGCTCGCGCTCGCCGAGGCGCCAGGCCGTCGCGTGGACGACCGCTGCCAGCCCGGCCAGCGCGCGCTCGGCGTCGGTGCTCAGGGCCGGCTCGGGCCGGCCTTCGTCATCGAGCAGTCGGGTCGGCGCCGAGGGGTCAGCGTTGAGGTACCAAGCGAGGTCGGGGCGTGTATGCATGCCCCATGTAGTGACCGCGCGCCACGCGCCACCCCAGTTACTCGTCTTCGTCGTCGAAGTCGTCCAAGCCCTCGGGTTTGAACTCCGGGTGCTTGAGGTAAAGCGGGTTCATGACTTCGAGCAGTAGGTCTCCCATGACCCGGCCAACCACCTCACGATACCGCTCGAACTCCGCTGCACTGCAGCGCTGTTGGACTTGAGCGACCGAGGCATCTAGCTTCTCGCCGATTTCCAACATCAAGTCACTGACGGCGTGAGCAACTTCCTTGTCTTCAAACATCTTAGAGACCACCGTAAATCGGGTTACCCGGGAATGGGATGAGAAGCAGCAGCAACCACAGGGGGCTGGGCGGCGTCGGCGGCGTCGGCGTGAATTGGGGAGCCGGGTCAGGCTCAGGAGCCGGCGCCGGTGCAGGCCCGCCGGGATTGCACCCCGCCCTGGTCATGCAACGGTTCACGCAGTTCCAGAACCGGAAACCGTTGTTCCCTGATGGCAAGGACGAGCGAGAACACTGCGCAATGCATTTGTCCTTGACCGCCTTGCAGTCAGGCGTGTCGCAGCCCGATGTCGGCTTAGACGAGGGCGTTGCCGGCGTACCCAATATGTCTTCCGCCGACACGCCCGAGAGCCCATTCGGGTCGACTCGGCTCAACGGGTTGCCATTGACGTATCCGTACGTCGACATGCTCCCACCAGCCAGTCCGATTGGGTCGCTTTCCGGATACCTACCAAGCGCCGGGTTGTAGTCTCGATGCCAGTTGTAGAGCATCCGCCCCGACGCACTTCCGTCGTACCGGAAGACGTTTTTCCCAGGCCCATCAAGGACTTGCGGGTGGATGAAGAAGACAACCTCCGTGCAGTTGGAGCAAATTTCGCCTAGAGGCACATTCTAGGGCTCGCGCGGCCGCGTGCGGCCACGCGTTTTAGCGGCTAAAGAGGAGGCCCGGACGTGGCGACGCGGCCAGCGCGCAGCGGCGGCGGCCGGGAGTTCTTCAGCGTGAGCGGGAGTTGTTCAGCGTGCAGGCGCTGGGTCGGCGTCGTCGTCCTCGGCGTCGAGCGCCAGGAGCTGTTCCAGCGCGTCGCCGGCTTCAGTGGCTACGTGGCCCTTGGTCAGCTCGCTTTTGACGCCTGGAAGCGCGTTTGCGGCCCTCGGATGGGTCGCCGCGTGCACCTGCACCAGCTTGCCGATGGCGACGTGGGTGTAAATCTGGGTCGTGCTCAGGTCGGCATGGCCCAGCAACACCTGGATGTAGCGCAGCTCGGCGCCGGCTTCGAGCATGTGCGTCGCGCAGGCGTGGCGCAGCGCGTGGCAGGAGCCGTGCTCGATGCCCATTCGACGCAGGTGGTACGTCACCAGGTCGCTGAGCCGGCTGCCGCCGTAGGGCTCGCCGTAGTCGGTCAGGAACAGCACCCAGGCCGTGCCGGGCTGCACCTGACTCGCCTGGTGCACGAGCATCGGCCGCACCTCGACACAGTAGCGTCGCAGCCAGTGCGCCGCGCTCGCGCCCATCGGCACGTAGCGGTCGCGGGCGCCCTTGCCCTGGCGGATGAAGACGGTGCCCTGGGTCAAGTCCACGTCGCCCACCTGCAGCCGGGCCAGTTCGCTGCGGCGCATGCCGCTGCCGTACAGCAGCTCCAGCATCGCGCGGTCACGCACGCCGGTCAGGCCCTCGACGTCGGGCTTGGCCATGAGCTGCTGCACCTGGTCAACGCTGAGCAGCACGCGCGGCAAGGTGCGCGGCAGGCGCGGCAGCTCCAGGTCGGAGGCGGGGTTGGCCAGGATGTGGCCGTCCCGCGTGAGCCACTTGCACCAACCGCGCAGCGCCGCGATGAGCACCTCTTGGCTTCGCAGGCTCAGGGGCTGGCCGTTGCTGGCGCCCTTGCGCTGGCTGCGCGCCAGGTACAGGTGCCGCTGGTACGCCTCGAGGATGGGCCGCGTGAGTTCACGCGGATGCCGCAAGCCGCGCTCATGCGCCCACGTCACGAAGCGGGCCAGGCCGCGCTGACGGATGCCCACCGTGGTCGCCGACAGCCGGCTCACCTCGGCCCAGCGCAGGTACTCGTGCACCCATGCGGCCAGCGGCAGCGCCGTCCACGTCGGCGCGGCCGTCTCGCCGGTTCGATGCTTACGGCGCAGCTTGCGCTTGTGCCGGCGCGCTGACTCGGGGTTGGGGCCGGTGCCGGCCGTGGGCGTCATGCCGTGGCTGCGACCTGCGGGGTCGTGTACGACCGGCCGTTCACTGCCTCGACCCTATCAGTGGGGGCCGCGTCCCCCGCGACTTTCCCGCCAACCCGCATGGATGCTCGCTTTGGGGTCGTTTCGTCACCCCGCGACATGGCCGCGACTTCCACCTGCAACCCCGCGACTTCACCCCCGGCACCCCGCGACTTTGGCGTCGTAGCCTCGACCAGTTGGGCCGGGTTCACGAGCCCGCACAGGAGCGTCACGCCGCCGTCGCCAGCATCGCCGCCCGCGACCTGCAGCCAGTAGTGCACCTGGCCGCCGCGTCCGCTGCGCTCGCTGGCCACCAGCTCCAGCGCCGCCAGGCGCTCCAGGTGCAGGCGCAACTGCGTGTCGCCCCAGCCGCACGCCTCGCGCAGCTCGCGCCGCGTGAAGCGCACGTCCTCGACCGGCACGCCGCGCGCAGCGGCGCGCTCGGCGACGTAGCCGCTGACGGCGCGCAGCAGCTTGCGCGTGACGGGCGGCAGCTCGTCGAGGCTGCGTCCCAGCACGTCGTTGGCGAGGACGTGCGCAGCCTCGATGTCCTCGCGCGTGACCTCGATGTACTCGATGGCCTGGCCGCCGGCCTGGGCCTGGCGCACCGGCCGTTGGTGTTGGTGCAGCAGCGCAATCGCGTCGATGAGGGTGAGGTACTTCTCGTGGTCGCGCCGGGCGCGCGCGTGCCGCGCGTGGAAGCTCAGTTGCTCGGCGTACGGGTTCACCACGGCCAGCGGCTTGAGCAGCCGCTGCGCGTGGCGGTGCCGCGCGTGGATGTCATGCTTGTTCTGCCGCGCGAGCAGGCCCGCGAGCGTGCGCCGTTCGCGCTGGCGCGCGTGGATGGCCTCGGTCTGCTGCCGGCCCTCGTCCACGGTCAGCACCAAGCAGCGGTTCATCAGTTCCTCGTCGATGTCGATAGCCGTCGTCGTGAGCATCAGCATCACCGGGCCTTCGACGTGGTACTCCTGCGTCACGAGCGCGCCCGACTGCGGGTCTTTGCCGGTCGCCGCCATCGTCAGCTCGCCGTCCGACTGCAGCAGCTTGAGCGCGTAGCTCGCGCGCGCCGCGCCTTCTTCCTCGGCCAGCGCCAGGATGCGGTGCTTCAGGTCGGTCTGGCCCATGTAGTACAGGCTCTGGCCGGTCATCGCGCTGTAGCGGATGCGCGCTTCCTCGGGCATGAAGGCCAGCACGGCGTCCATCAACGAGGTCTTGCCGGCCGCCGACGACGACTGCACCAGCACGGCCAGCGGGCTGGCTAGCAGCCGCGAGACGCACGCCAGGTACGCCGTGAGCTTGTTGGTCGGCTCGCCCACCAGGCCACAGGCGTCGAAGTCCGCCGCGATGCGCTGCAACAGGTTCGGGGCCTTAAGCCACGCCAGCGCCGCCTCGTGTTCCGCGTCGGTCATCGAGGGCACGACTTGCTTCGGCGCCGAGGCCTCGCGCTCGCGCTGCTCGATGGCCTGCTCCACGGCCAGCAGCACGCGCCCGAGTTCGCGCAACAGCTCGCGCTGCAGCGCCTCGGCGTCACGCCCACCGAGTTCGGCCGCCGCCTGCGCGGCGAAGACAGCACGCGAGCGCGCGCTGTACAAGTCCACGCTGTCGACGTGCAGCGCGGCCACCGGCCGCACCGCGTCCGACGCCTGCTGCACGCGCACGTTGAGCTTGAGGCTCGCGCCGGGATGCACCTTCGGCACGCCGCGCACGGCCCATGTCCGAGCGCCGCACACCAAGCGCAGGACATCGCCGTCGACCTCGATACTCGCGTCGGCGTCGACGTGTACCTCATGGGGTACTGCGGCGGGCGCCGCCACGGTCGGCAGCATCGGCGCAGGCGGCACCGTCACGACAGGGGACGCGGGTTCAGCGGCTAAGGAGGAAGGGGTTTTCTCTTTCGCTGCTGTCGCTTCGGCCGGCGTGCTCGTCTGGCCCACCGTCAGGGCCGGCGCGTCGCCCTTGCCGAGCCACTGTGCCTTGCGCACCAACAAGGCCAGGCTCTTGGCCGCCGGCTGCACTTTCAGCGCGTACTCGTTGGCGTCCATGCCCCGAGGGAACTGCACGCGGTAGCAGTCGACGCCGCGAGCCATCAGCGTCTCGGCCATCTTGGTCGCGCCACGCTCGCCCGCGTCGTCGCGGTCGAACGCGATGAGGACGCGCCGCGCGCGTCCTTGCACCGGCGTCGCGAGCAGCGCGAGCAGTTCGTCCGTCACGCCCTCGACGCCGTAGGCCGCCGTCACGTGGCGCAGGCCCGCGCACCAGAAGGTCATGGCGTCGATGAGCGACTCGCACACGATGACCTCGGGGCTTGCCTGCACGTCGTCGAGGTTCCAGACGCCAGCGTGCGGCCCGGGCAGGTAGAGGTGCTTGGGCGTGCCGGCGCGCAGGTTGTCCAGCAGCTTGCGACCGTACACCTCGACCACCTGGCCCTCGGCATCCAAGACCGGCACCACGAGCGAGCCGTTGAAGTGCTCGTGTCCGCTCTCGCGGTACAGGCCCACGCGCTGCAGCCGCGTGCGGATGTCGGCGCCGGCCTTGCGAGTCTTGTCCGGCAGGCGCAGGCCCAGCGTCCGGTCGGCCACGCCGAGGCGGAAGCGCTCGACCAGCTCGGGGTGCTCCAGGCCACGCGACGCGAGGTAGGCCCGCGCCTCGCTCGTGGCCTGCAGGCGCTCGTGGTAGTAATCGACCGCCTGGCGCAGCAGCGCCTGGTCGTCGGCGTCGAAGGCCACCGGCGCCGGCAGCGCCTTGATGGTCGCTCGCTTGACTTGGCCCGTGGCTTGGCCTTCGGCCAGGCCGGGCACGCCCTCGCGCAGCAGCTCCACCGCGTGACGGAAGCTCACGCCGCGCCGCTTCATGACCCAATCAATCGGGCCGCCACCGAGCCCGCAACCGAAGCAGTGCCACAGGTTCTTGGCCGGCGTCACCACCAAGCTCGCCGTCTCGTCGGCGTGGAACGGGCACCGGCCCAGCCAGTCCTTGCCCGAGTGCTTCAGCTCGATGCCCGAGGCCTCGACCAGGCGCTCGACGCTCACCTCGTTCTTCAGCCGCTCCAGCTCGGTTTCAGGGATGCGCGCCATCGGTGGGAGTCCTTTTCCGAGCGCAGCACAGGGTCTTTGCCGCGAACAGGTCGATAAAAGAATAACTACGCGGACTGTACCACCCACAGTGGTATTCTTGTGAACCTCCAGCACCTCGCTCGGTATCGTCATGGCTCACCTTTCGCATCCCGCTTCCACGGCCGTGACCATCACCACCGAAGAACGCCTCTTCTTCATCGAGCTCGGCGGGCGTATCGCCCAGCTCCGCAAGACCCGAGGTATGACGCAAGTCCAGCTCGCCGAAGTGCTCGGCGTGTCGCAGCAAACGGCCCAGGCGTACGAGGCTGGCATGCGCCGCATGCCCGTGTCCACGCTGCCGCTGCTCGCCAAGACGCTGGAGGTGTCGCTGGAGACGCTGTTCGGCGAGGAGCCGGCCAAGACCACGCGCAGCCGTCGCGGCCCCGTGCCGCAATGGCAGCAGCACGTCGAGGCTATCTCCAAGCTGCCCCGCGCCAAGCAGCGCTTCGTCACGCAGGTGCTTGAGACGGTGCTGGCCCAGCAGGCCCAGCACTGACGCAGCCCGCGACGCCGCGACCTCAGCGGCTATGAAGCCCCGCACAGCGGGGCTTGGCGGAGCGTTTTCTCTTTTGAAGAAGAAGGACGGGCACCGCCCGGCCCTTGGACAACTATGTCTAACTATCCCTGGCCGCTGTCGGCCAGGGCCGTTTTAGCCTTCCCACTCTTGCGCTTCGCCTGGGGCTGCGGCGCCTGCGCCGCCTTCGGCATCATTCGCCAGCGCGTCGTGCGCGTGGCAACGCGCTCCAGCACCACGGGCGGCGGTGGAGGCGGAGCGTGCTTGCCGCGCTTGCGCTTCACCTTCTTCGGCACCTCCACCAGCACCACGCCCTCGATGCGCGAGCCCAGCTCGCCGTACTGCGTCAGCGGCCGGCTTCGGTACAGGCCCGCTTCTCGCGTGACGCCCTGGTCGCCGGCCGCCGGCTCGGTCGGCTGCGCCACCGCAGCCAGGCCACCGCGCAGCTTCAGGTACTCGTACGCGTCGCCGTGCTGCTGGCTCGCCTCGACGCGGCCCGTCGCATCACCGCCGCGCGCGGCGCGCCACAGCGCGTGCAGCTCAGGCTCGGTCGGCGGTTCCTTGGCGCGACGCAGCTCGTCCCACAGCGTCAAGCAGCTCTTGATGCCGAAGAACTGCGCGCCGCGCATGCCCCACAGCGCGCGGTACGCGTCGATGGCGAGCAGGTTGCTCTGCTCGCGCTTGGTCTTGGGCTTCGCGTCCTCGCCGTCGAACGCGCCCTCGGCGCCGATGGACTTGCTCACGTATTTGATGACGTAGCTCGCGCCGCTGCCCTTGTCGCGGTCGATGATGGACACGTCGACCTGCGCGCCCTCGCGCTTGCGCTTGAGCGGCCGGCTCACGCCGGCCAGCGCGTGCGCCTTGGTCTCGAACATCGCGTCACCGCCATCGGCGTTGTCACGGCGCACCTTGAGCTTGCCGGGGAAGTGGCCGAGGAAGGCGGCGAACACGTCGGCCTGATGCTCGGGCGCGTACAGCAGCCAGAAGTGCCTGTGCGGGCAGCCGTCGCGATGCGGCTCCGCCGCCCACAGACCGCTCACCGCAATGCCCTTCTTGTCGAGGTCGCGACGAACACACTGCCAGCGCGCACCGAGTTCCGCACTCGCCTCGGCCGGGGTCTTGCCGTTCCAACGATGCGTCGCCTTGACATGCGACGGGTTCGGGTGCCACTCGCTTTCGAGGGTCGCGGTCAGCAGGGCCACGGTGAGGCCACCGTCCACGGCCAGGCTGTCCATCGCGGCGACGAACGCGTACAGCCGCGAGAGCTTCTGCCGCGCGTCCTTCGTGACGGCCGCCATCGGCAGTTCGACCAACTCGCCGTCAATCTCGGCGCTCAGCACCGTCTCGTCGAGCCAGCGCTGTTGCGCCTGGCGTTGCGTCGCGCGCAGGTGCTGCGCCTGCGCGCTGCAATACGCGCTGCCGTTTCGGCCCACGCGTCCGAGCTTGAGCTCCAGGAGCTCGGTCTCCTGTGCGATGCGCCGGCGCAGCGTGCGCCGCCAGTACGCAGCATCGAGCACGCGCGCGACGCGCGCTTCGAGGCGGGCTTGCTTGGTCTTGCCCTTGCCCCGGACTTCGATGCCGAAGACTCGCTCGGCAACGTCGACCAGGCGCGCCGCATCGAACTCGCCAGCACCATCGACGGTGGCGAGTGCGCGCAGCCGCTCGGGGATGCGCAGCGCCTCGTCGCAGAGGTCGGCGTACGACCAGTGCAGGTAGCGCTGCACGCCACGCGCGTGGCGCAGCAGCTCGGCCTGCCAGGCACTCGCCTCGGCGAGCGCAGCGTCGAGCTGCGCGGCCTGCTTCGGGTGCAGCTCGGCGCCCGGCGGCGGGAGGTAGGGACTAAGGGGACTGAAGGCGCTCGCGGCGCGTGCCTGCGCAGCGCAGGCGATGACGGCCGACAGCTCGGTCGGCGAGTTCGAGGACATTGACGTGACTCCGTGCAAGAGGAGCCGCGTCTAGGAACGCCTTGTTATCCCTTTCAGCTTTAGCGCGCTAAAGGCTTTACGCTTTCAGCCGCGCCAAAGACTGACGGCCCCTCTCGGGGCCGTCAGCTGGTGGGCTCGCGGCCCACCGAATCAGGTTGCACGGATGGCCTCATCAAGCAGCGAGGTGTCCTGCGTCGTATAGCAACCGGTTTAAACGCGCTGCGCCAACGTCAGCGGCGCCTCGGTGCACCCCCGCCACACCAGCGGCAGGCCCAGGTTCACGCGAGCGAGCGTGACGCGGCTGGCGAGCGTGGCCTGGTCGGCCGCGCTGTACCGCGCCCAGCGCTCACGGGCGGCTTTGGCGATGCGCGCGCCGTGGTTCTGCTCGGCATCGAACACGATGAACACACCACCGAGCACGAGCGGCGAGTCCGGGTGCAGCCGGCGCCCGACGTGTTCGGTCATGGCGCAGATGCGCATGAGGTCGGCGGTGGCTTTCGCAGCCGACTCGGTCTCGCAGACGAAGAGCTTGTCGCCGCGCACGAGCACCGCATCGACGTGGCGGCCCAGGCGTTTAAAAAGCTGTTCGCGTGTCAGCGGCGCGCGGCCGTTGGCGATGCCGTACTCCGTGACGGCTCGGTAGCCCTGGGCCTGCTTATGCAAGCACCAGCGCGAGGTCAGCGCCGAGTGCCGGTACGCGGGCCCACCCACCGACAGGTCAAGGCCATGATGGGCCTCGATGCCACGCAGCTCCAGCGCGGCCACTCCTGGCCTGGTCAGGACGAACGCGGTTCCGCCGAGTGCATGGCGACGGGCTTTCAGCTCGCCAGCCTCGACCAGCACGCGCACCGTTCTCTGCGACATCTGCTCGCCATACCGCGCACGTGGCCAGCAGGCCGCCGCCAGGTCAGCGCAGCGCAGGTGGCCGTGCTCGGCGACCGCGCGCAGCACCGCCAGACGGTTGGCCGCCGCGCGCTCGCGCGAGGTCGCTTGCACCTTCTTGACCGGCGCGCTCAGCAGCCCATCCATCGCATCCAGGGAGACTTTCATCACTGCACCTCGGCATCGTTTCGATGCTCGGTGTAGCGACTGTCCGCCGCGTCTGTCGACGCGTCTGGAGCCTGCAGACGCTCGCAGCAGACGCTGCGACCCTCCACAGGCTGGGCGGTCGACCGTGTGCTTTTCGCGGCTAGGGCCGCCCGCACACTCTCGCAGCTGGACGCTGCTCCCCGTCCGTCACGCCCACGCCGCTCCGCGTCGAGGGCTCAATGCAGCGCCGCTGCCTCCTGCCCATCCCACCGCCTGCGTCGGCGTGCTGCGCAGGAAGCCACCCCGGTATTCGAGCAGCGTTCTCCTTGCCGTCGACCACTTCGAGGCTGGACGCCTCGTCGCATCCCAGGGTGGCTTCCTGCGCTGGCGCTCCGGCAGCGGCGGCCTCACGCCTTCGGCTGCGGCCCAACACCCTCGTGCGCCTGGGGGCGCAGCGGCGCTTGGACCGCGCCTCGATGGTGTTGGCTCCCCGGCCCTTCAGTGACCACGCTGGGGCGCGGTGCACTTCAGGGTCTGCCACGACGCCTGTCGTGTCAGCCCGTCGTCCTGCGGCGACGGCGCCCAACACCCGCTCGCGCCGCGTCAGCGCCGCCAGCGTTGCATGGCGATGAGAGCTTCGAGTTGTCGCAGCTCGCGCTCGCCGAGGCGCCAGGCCGTCGCGTGGACGACCGCTGCCAGCCCGGCCAGCGCGCGCTCGGCGTCGGTGCTCAGGGCCGGCTCGGGCCGGCCTTCGTCATCGAGCAGTCGGGTCGGCGCCGAGGGGTCAGCGTTGAGGTACCAAGCGAGGTCGGGGCGTGTATGCATGCCCCATGTAGTGACCGCGCGCCACGCGCCACCCCAGTTACTCGTCTTCGTCGTCGAAGTCGTCCAAGCCCTCGGGTTTGAACTCCGGGTGCTTGAGGTAAAGCGGGTTCATGACTTCGAGCAGTAGGTCTCCCATGACCCGGCCAACCACCTCACGATACCGCTCGAACTCCGCTGCACTGCAGCGCTGTTGGACTTGAGCGACCGAGGCATCTAGCTTCTCGCCGATTTCCAACATCAAGTCACTGACGGCGTGAGCAACTTCCTTGTCTTCAAACATCTTAGAGACCACCGTAAATCGGGTTACCCGGGAATGGGATGAGAAGCAGCAGCAACCACAGGGGGCTGGGCGGCGTCGGCGGCGTCGGCGTGAATTGGGGAGCCGGGTCAGGCTCAGGAGCCGGCGCCGGTGCAGGCCCGCCGGGATTGCACCCCGCCCTGGTCATGCAACGGTTCACGCAGTTCCAGAACCGGAAACCGTTGTTCCCTGATGGCAAGGACGAGCGAGAACACTGCGCAATGCATTTGTCCTTGACCGCCTTGCAGTCAGGCGTGTCGCAGCCCGATGTCGGCTTAGACGAGGGCGTTGCCGGCGTACCCAATATGTCTTCCGCCGACACGCCCGAGAGCCCATTCGGGTCGACTCGGCTCAACGGGTTGCCATTGACGTATCCGTACGTCGACATGCTCCCACCAGCCAGTCCGATTGGGTCGCTTTCCGGATACCTACCAAGCGCCGGGTTGTAGTCTCGATGCCAGTTGTA
>FTKD01347615.1_pt1 | contig 11222 bp, 7 predicted proteins | sample 1658191 | NCBI WGS metagenome assembly FTKD01 (sample SAMEA3914808, study PRJEB12502) | metagenome | biome: forest; material: soil | place: Canada | collected 2011-08-03 | depth 0.3 m
GCCGCCAGATAGGCGTCGTCCTCGACACGGGCGGGATCGAGCGCCAGCGGCGCGATCTTGGTCCGCAGGAAGTGGTCCGGGCAGGAGGTGCCCCTCGCGGCAAGGCGCTGGAAATCGCGGCCGCCGACGAACTCCAGCACCTCGGCGCTGTCGCTGAAATGGCCGACCTTCGACCGCCCGCCGATCATCAGACCGCGCAGCCTGGGCATCAGGCGGGACGCCGCCTGAGCGCGAGCAGCTGGGTCGAGCGGCGCCACGAGCTGGCCCCCGAACGCGGGCCCGTTGGCCAGCCGCGCGTTCAATCGCTGGGCCGCCGTCGCGACCAGATCGATGGTGTTGTCGTAGCAGGCCTTGGAATCCTCGCCCCAGCAGATGATTCCGTGGCCGGCCAGCATGACCCCCCGCAATCCGGGATTGGCCTGCACATAGGCGCGCAGGGTCAGGCCGAGATCGAAGCCCGGCCGCTTCCAGGGCAGCCAGCCGACCGCGCCGCCATAGATCTCTCGGGTTGCGGCTTCCCCATCGGAGGCGGCCGCCAGCGCGATCACCGCGTCAGGATGCACATGGTCGATCTGCGGGAAGGGGAGGTAGGCGTGCAGCGGCGTGTCGATGGAGGCCGCGCGCGGGTTGAGATCGAAGGTGCAGTGCGGAAGGTAGCCCACCATCTCGTCTTCGAAATCGACGCCCCGGTAGAGCGCTTCGAGCGCCAGGAGCTTCTCCAGATAGAGGGTGGAAAATCCGGCGAGCGTCATCGACCCGAGATCGCCGCCCGACCCCTTCACCCACAGCACCTCGACCGGCTCGCCGGTGAGCGGATCGGACTGGGTGAGTTTCGCGGAGGTGTTGCCGCCGCCGAAGTTGGTGACGGTCAGGTCGGACCCCAGCAGATTGGATCGGTAAAGCAGCAGTTCGGCGGGACCGAGCTTCGCCGCCGCCTCATCTGACCAACGCGATGTCGGCGCCTGGAACGGAAGCGCAGTCTTGGGCACAACGGTCCTTTGCATAGTCAGCCTGACGTGGCGGACCGTAGCGTCCCCTCTATTCGGGTTCAATCATCTTCGATAGAAACACATCAAAATAGATCGGGAGGAGAGGGGGTGGCGCGCGGCAGTGCGGTGATCCTGGACGTTGGCAAGACCAATGCAAAGCTCACGCTTTGGGACGGTCAAGGCCGCCTCGTCGCCCGCCGGAGCCGCCCCAACCAGACGCCGTCCGGACCCGGCTATCGCGCCTTGGATGTCGAAGGTCTCGAGACCTGGCTGGAGCAGGGGCTGCGGGCGTTCGCGGGGCTCGCGGACGTGCGCGCCATCGTGCCGGTCGCCCATGGCGCCGCGGCGAGCCTTGTGCACGACGGGGCAGTCTTCGCGCCGCCGATGGACTATGAGGACGAGGGCGGCGACGGTGAGCGGGCGGCCTACGCGGCGCAGCGCGACTCCTTCGAGGCGACGGGGTCGCCGCTCCTGCCGCAGGGGCTGAACCTCGGCTTCCAGCTGCACCGGCTGGAGCAGGTCACCGGGCCTTGGCCGGACGCGCTGAAGATCCTGCCGTGGCCGCAGCACTGGGCCTGGCGGCTGAGCGGCGTGATGGCGAGCGAGGTTTCGAGCCTGGGCTGCCACACCGATCTGTGGCGTCCCTCCGAAGCCTGCCCCAGCGCGCTGGCCCGCGGGCGCGGGTGGGCCGATCGCCTCGCACCCCTGCGGCGGGCGGGCGACGTGCTCGGGCCGATCACACCGGAATGGGCGCGGCGCACCGGCTTGCCCGCCGATTGCGTGGCGCACTGCGGCCTGCACGACAGCAACGCCGCGTTCCTGGCCGCCCGGGCGCATGGCGAGAGTTCCGGGGCCGAAGCCACCGTGCTGTCCACCGGCACCTGGTTCGTCGCCATGCGCGCCCTGGGGCCCGCGGCCGCGCGTCCGGCGTTCGGGATCACGCACGAAGGGCGGGATTGCCTGGTCAATGTGGACGTCGAGGGGCGGCTTGTGCCCTCGGCGCGCTTCATGGGCGGCCGCGAGGCGGACCTCATCCGCGGCGCCGACAGCTCACATCCCGCCGGGCCGGACGACCCCGGCGTCCTCGCCGGCAAGCTCGCGGATCTGGTGGCTGCCGGCGTGAGCATCCTTCCCAGCTTCGCGCCGGGCGTCGGCCCGTTCCCGCGACGCCGGGGGCGGTGGATCGGCCGGCCGCAATCGGCAGCCGACCGGCGCTGCGCCCTCGGCCTCTACCTCGCCCTGATGGCCGACCAGATGCTGCAGCTCGTCGGGGCGCGCGAGCGGCTGCTGATCGAAGGCCCGTTCGCGGAGGACGCGGTCCTGGTTCGCGCGCTCGCCACCCTTCGGCGGGACGAGGCGGTCTATGTCTCGAATGCGCCCGACCAGGTGGCGCACGGAGCCCTGCGCCTGATCTGGCCGGATCTGGCGCCGCCGCCGCCTCTGCGGCGCGTCGAGCCCTTGGACGTCGCGCTCGATGCCTATCGCGACCGGTGGCAGGCGGCGGTTCGCGCCGAAGCGGATGATTGAAACGAACCATTTGCATTCAGAAAAGATCATCGGCACTGTGCCGACAACATGCCGGCTAAGTGCATGCACAGAGAGGGATCGCAGTGGCCACGGAAGCGGACGCACGCCCGGCGGCTTCGACCGCAGAGATCGGCCTGCTACGCGGCCCGCTCTCCCTCGCCATCGCCTGCTTCATCGTCTGGGGCTTCGCCTATGGGCTGCTCGACGTGCTCAACAAGCATGTCCAGGAGACGCTGCATGTCGGGAAGGCCCAGTCCACCTGGCTGCAGATGGCCTATTTCGGGGCCTATCTGCTGATCAGCCTGCCCGCCGGCCTCCTGCTTCAGGCCCGGGGCTACAAGGTCGGCATCGTCTCCGGCCTGATGCTCACCGCGATCGGCGCCCTGCTGTTCATCCCGGCGGCGCAGGCGGCCAGCTTCCCGGCCTTCGTGGCCTCGATGTTCGTCCTGGCGAGCGGCCTCTGCGTCCTAGAGACCTCGGCCGACACCTATGTGAACGTGCTTGGCGCGCCAGAGCACGCGTCGCGGCGACTCAACCTCGCCCAGTCGTTCAACGCGCTCGGCGTCTTCTTCGGGCCGCTGGTCGGCGGGGCGCTGTTCTTCGCGGACAAGACCGCCGGCGGGAAGTCCGGCGGCGATCAGAGCGCCGTCCAGTTGACCTACCTAGTGGTCGCCGTTGCGGTGGTGATCTTCGCCGTCGTCGTGGCCCGCGCCCGCCTCCCTGAGCTGCGGGAGGCGGCCGAAACGAAACGCTCCGGCGGCGTCACCGCCGGCGGCCCGCTGCGGCGTCCCCATTTCGTGCTCGGCGTCGTGACCCAGGCGCTCTACATCGGAGCCCAAGTCGGGATCGGCGCCTTCTTCATCAATCTGGTCACCGAGACCTGGCCCGGCCTCAGTTCGCGGGCCGGCGCCTTCATGCTGTCGATCGCCACCGCCGGCTATCTGGTCGGACGCTTCGCCACGACGGGCCTTCTGCTGAGGTTCCGGCCGCGTGCGGTGCTGACCACCTATGGACTGATCAATGTCGCCCTGTGCCTGGTGGTCGCCGCCGGTCTGGAGCGCGTGTCGGCCGTGGCCCTGATCGCGGTGTTCTTCTTCATGTCGACGATGTTCGCGACGGTCTTCACGCTCGGCGTCGCCGATCTCGGCCCCGCCACCAAGCGCGGGGCCTCGGTCATGGTGATGGCGATCGGCGGCGGGGTGCTGCTGCCCTATCCCATGGGCCTGTTGGCGGAGGCCTACGGTACGCCGACGGCGTTCCTGCTGCCCGCCTGCTGCTTCGCCGTCGTGGCCCTCTACGGCTGGCGCGGCGCGGCCGTGCGGCCGCAGGGCGGTCCGGCGCTCGCGGAGACCTTGGCCAATGGGTGAGCGGATGGCTGCGATGAAGTCTCTGGGACCTTTGGGCGCCGCGGTTCTCGCCGCCATGCTTTGCGCGGTATCCGCGGCCCGCGCGCAGCCCGCCGATCCGGCCGCCATTCGCCTCTACGGCAAGGCCCCCGCCGCCGCGGCGAACCCCGAACGGACGGATGTGCGCGATGGCCTGCGGGTGATCCGCAATGTCTCGGACCCCACCCTGACCGCCTTCCTGCCGGACCCTGCCAAGGCGACCGGTACGGCGGTCATCGTCGCGCCGGGCGGGGCGTTCATGTTGCTGTCCTACGACAGCGAGGGGGCGCTGGTCGCGCGGCGCCTGGCGGAGCACGGCGTGGCCGCCTTCCTCCTGAAGTACCGGCTGGAGCCCACGCCCAACGATCCCGCCGCCTTCGCGGTGGTGCTGATGCGCCGCCTGAGCGGGGCCCGGAACGCCGACGCGGCGAGCGGCGGGACGAGCCCTTTCACGACCGAGGATCAGGCGACGGCGGACGGCGCCGAGGCCTTGCGGCTGGTGCGCCGCCGGGCGGCGGAGTGGAAGATCGATCCCCACCGGGTCGGCTTCCTGGGCTTTTCGGCCGGCGCGATCATGACCACCAACCTGGCGACGGCGGACGAGCGCGCCTCGCGGCCGGACTTCGTGGGCGTGATCTATGGCGCGCTGCGCGGGCCGGTTCCCGCCGACGCGCCGCCGGCCTTCTTCGCCACGGCGAGCGACGACCCGCTGCTCGGCAAGGCGGCGATCCCGATGGTCGAGGCCTGGCGCGCCGCCAGGCGCCCGGCCGAACTGCATCTCTACGAGCGGGGCGGCCACGGGTTCGGCCTGGTGCCCAAGGGCTCCAGCAGCGACCACTGGCTCGACGAGTTCCTCTGGTGGATGCAGGGCCGCGGCCTGCTGAAGGCCGCCGCCCGTTGAGCCGCGTGAGGAGTCTGGCCTTCAGCCTCGCGACGGTCGAAGGGCCGCCGCCTGGTGCTGGACCTCGGCGAGGTGTGTGAGCTTGCGGTGGTCTCGGTGGGCGACTATTGGGCTGCCTTTGCGAAGACCGGCGATCCGAACGGAACCGGCCGTCCCGTCTGGCCGCGGTATGACGCCGCCCATGACCAGCGGCTGGAGATCACGGCCACAGGCGCGGCGGCGCAGGGCTCCGCCGGCGGCGCGTCGCTCGACGCGTTGCGCGCCCATTTTGCCTCCGCCGCTCGCCCTTAGGCGCCGGAGGAGTAGAGAGGCTCCGGCCGGTCGGCCGTCGATTCCCGCCGCGCCGGCGATTTCCGGCGGGGGGTGAGGGTCACTGAAATCGGCCCGGCGCCGGTCGCAAACACCCGGACCGCGCCCTCGACGAGGCTTGTGCTGCAGGCGCCCTCGATCGTGACGTCCACGCCCGTGGGATAGGCTGCGGCGGGGGTCGCGATCTCTGTGGGCGCATCGATGCTGGGGTCGGCGTCGATCCGCGCCTCGAAGACGCCAGAGGCTCGATTGAAGTGCTGGGAGGCGAGACACCCCTGCGCCGCCCGGACGTACGGCCTCGCAAAACCCTCCACGGCCCGGCCGCCGTCGTGGCCGGCGTCCTGCTGGTCTCGGGAGAAGATCGAGAGGTCCTCCTGGTTCCAGCCGTCGCCGGCGCGGGGATCGTTGCGGTTGGAGGCCGAGTAGTTCCACCAGGTGGCCGACAGGCCGAGGGCGTCGAGCGCGTCGCTCATCAGGTGCAGGGCGAGCGCCTGCTTGGCGAACACTTGCGGTCCGCGCTCGCCTGCGGCCCAGGCGGCATAGGACGCGCCTTGGTCCAGGTCAAACTGGACGCCGATCTCGCCGATCAGCGTCGGTCCCCCGAACGGCTCGGCAAGCGCCTGGCGCGCGCGAAGTCCCTCGATGTAGCTGTCGCGCACCTGGCTCTCGCCGTGGAGGCGCCGGCCGGTGAAGGCGTCGATGTGGTCGTCGATCTCGAACCGCTTCGTCGCGAGGCTGGCGAGATCGTACCAGTGGGGCGCGTTCACCGACCCCGGTGGCATGGCGAGAGGATACTTGCGGCCGACGAAGGGGCCGGCCACCTCGATCTCGGCGAACAGGATCCAATCCGGCCGATGGGTGCGGATCACGCCGGCCACCGCCTCAAACAGCGGCGCGAAGACGTCGCGGGGGATGTCGAGCACGCCATCGGGCCCCCGGCGGAAGGCGCCGTCGTCCAGGCCGACGGGCTGCCCGTCCTTGAGCGCATAGATCCCGGCGGCCTCGAATGGGCAAGGCGCGCCGTCGCGCCAGATCGAGAGGCCGGCGGTGTTGAGCGTGCGTTCGGCGACCACCCGCGGCGCGCCTTCCTCGCGGCCGCCGAGGACCGGCACCGTCGTCGTGACCCCGCGCGCCAGGGCGAGGCCGTCCAGCGGGCTGATCGCCGGTCCGATGGCCACCGGCGAAGGGTTGTCGACGCCACGCTCGGAAAGGCCCTGTCCGAGCCAGCCGATCGAGGGCTCGTTGAGACTGTCGAAGCCGATCACGTGGGGCATGGGGGCCAGACGACGCGCCAGCTGGTCCACGCAGGCCAGATAATGACGCTGCAGGAAGTCCTGGATGTTCACCCCGTCCACGCGGAAGTCGGGCGTCAGCCAGCGACCGCCGAAGAACAGGCTCCACATGACGCCATTGGCCGGCAGCTTGTAGTTCGAGGACCAGGACATCCGCGGGTAGCCCGCCTGATGCGGATTGGGGTCCGCGTGGTCGAAGGCGTGCTGCATTACCAGGGCGGCGTCCGCGTCATGGAAGCGCGTGAAGTCCAGTCCGACCGCCTCGAAGGTCCAGCCCGGCGCCCCGCAGCCGCCGCTCATCCGGCTCCAGGCGTCCTGGTGGAAATCCACCAGCACATGGAAGCCGTGGTCGCCGGCCAGCCGCGCAACCTCGGCGAAATAGTCGAGGTAGGCCTCGTCGTAGAGCCCGGGCCCGGCGTGTTCGACGGCTTCCCAGGTGGTCAGGAGACGCAGGCAGTTGAAGCCCCACGATCGCAGCCGCGCGAAATGCTCCGCCGCTTCGGCCAGCGGAAAGGGACGCCCGATGAAACTGACGGTGCGATGATCCGAGAAGTCGCTGGGCCGGTGGGTGCCGCCGTCCGGCCAGGGCACCTTGGAATCGCCCCCCAGGTTCACCCCGCGCAGCAGCACCTCGCGTCCGTCCGCGTCGATGAAACGATCTCCAAGGACGCGAAGCGGCGAGGGCGACATGGACGGACCCTGATCGGCGCTGTCAGCAGGCCGTTCGCCTCCTGTCGTCACGCATGGAACAATACAAACAGTTTAGACCGTTTCTAACTGGTCGTGACAACCCCTTCGGGTGTCGCACGCGCGGAATGAACGCTAGGCGGGCGGCGGCTCGGCCGGCGGGACGTGACCCTCATAGAGGGCGCGCAGGAGGCGTTTGAGCAGTTGGATCGCCTCTTCGAGCTCCTTGCGGTCCTTGATCATCATCAGATCGATGGACAGCCCACGGACGGCCGCCACGAACAGCCGGCGCATGGCGTTCACCTCCGGCAGGTCGGGAAACCCGCCTTCGCGGAGGATCTGCTCGACGGTCGCGCGCGAGGCGGCCTCGATCTGCCATTCCAGCGGCGCCAGGCGCGCGGCCAGGTCCGGGTCCGAGCGCGAACCCATCATGATCTCGAGCACGGCCATCGCCGAAGGGCGGGTGAGCACGTCCCACATCAGGTCCGGGAACTGGAAGAACCGTTCGCGCGGCGAGGGCGCCGAGGCGCCCCGGACGCGGTACTCCTGCGTCTCGCGGGCATAGACCTCGCTGACCACCGCCAGCATGAGGTCCACCTTGGTGGGGTACTGGTGGAGCATGGCCCCGCGGCTGACGCCGGCGGCCTCGGCGATCAGGCCGGTGGTGGTCGCGCCGTAGCCTACGCGGTGCAGCACGGAGATCGCTGCGTCGATCAGCTTGCGCTGGGTCTCGGCGCTACGCTCCGCCTGCGTCCGCCGCTCGACCAGGGTCTTTCGCGGGCGACGCGATCGGCGCGGACTGGCCGGAATGTTCAAAGCCTCGTCGCTCACCGCCTCGATCCCTCTTCTGGCCTGCAAGGTGTAACGCGGCCGTCACGCTGAGTCAGGCACGAGCGCCGATCACGGAGCGATAGCGGTCGTCCACCGACGGAAAGGCGCCACTCGGCGCCGCGGTGGCTCCGGGCGGCGAGTGAGGCGCACGCGGGTAGCTGCGCCGGTTCAGACTCAAAACTTCGCGCGAAGGCCAAGCGAGGTCAGTCGGCCGACCGTCGAGCCGTTCGCGTAGCCGACGTTGGTGTTGGCGTAGGGCGGGTTCTCGTCGAGCAGGTTGTCCAGGTTCAGCGTGAGCATGACGTTCGAGAGCGGACCCCGGTCGGGCAGGTCGTAGGCAAGGAACAGGTCGACGGTCTTGAAGGCGTCGATGCGGCTCTGTCCGACCAGTCCCAGGATCGGATAGCCGCCCCGGTAGTTGAAGGCGACCCGGCCGGTGAAGGCGTCGATCTTCCCGCCCACCGAAGCCACGTAGAACAGCTTGCCGGTGCCGTTCTTCAGGGTGTCGGTGAACGGGCCGCTGGCGCCGGACGCCAGCTCCTTGCTGAGGGTGTAGGTGCCGTCGAGCCGGGCGTTGAGGAGCGCCGCGCCCACTTGGCGCGTATAGGAGACGTCGAAATCGACGCCGTCCTGCCGCAGGGCGCCGAAGTTGTTGAGCCGGGCGTCGACCAACAGGAACGGCGAGCGGCCGACGTAGAGGCTCTCGATGCTCGGCGCTCCGAGGATCGGCAGGTTGCCGGCCGCGGCCTTGGCCTGCGCCAGCGTCGGATTGATGGTGAAGAACGGCGCGAAGTTGGGGTCCGTGAACAGCGTCGCCGAGGACACCAGGCCGATCAGATCGGTCATGTCCACCTTGTACCAGGTGGCGCTGAGCAGCAGTCCATCGACGGCGTGCGGCTTCCAGTCGAAGCCCGCCTGCCAGGTCTTGGCGGTCTCGGGGCGCAGGTTCGGATTGCCGCCGGCCAGGATGATCGTCGGCCGGAACAGGTCGGTGATAGGGCTGCCCACCGGCCGGAACGGACTGATTTGCAGGATCTGGACCTGCGAGGAGATGGCGCTCGACGAAATGGTGGGCAGGTCGGGCGCGTGGAACGCGGTCCCATAGTTCGCGCGGAACAGCAGGTCGTCGACCGGCCGGTAGTTGAAGCCGAACTTGGGATTGGTCGTCCCGCCGACGTCGTTGTAGTCGTCATGCCGCACCGAGGCGGAGAACTCCAGGCTCCGCAGGCCCGGCCGGCCGTTGTCCGGGCCGACGATCGGCACGAGAAGCTCGGCGAAGACGGCCTTGTCCTCGCGCGAGGCGGAGGCGTTCGGGACCGGGCCCGTGGCGCTGCGCGGGCCGCTGCGGAGCTGCTGCTTGAGGTTCTGGTAGAGATATTCGGCGCCCACCGCGAGCCGGACGTCGCCGCCGGGCAGGGTGAAGAGGGAGCCGTCCGCGACCACCTGGAACTGGGCCATGCGCTGGCTCGCCAGGGCCAGGTTCTCGAAGTCTTTGATGGTCGCCAGGACAGCCGGGTTGGTGGCCGAGAGGTCGTAGGGGTTGAGCGCCGTGGCGGTTGTGGTCCCGCCGAGCGCCAGCGCGCCGGCGGAGGCGTTGACCAGGTCCTCGTGGATCTCGTTGTAGCTGCGTCCGACGTTGGCTTGCGCCCGCACCTGCCAGCGATCGGTGACGTCGTATTTCAGTGTCGAGGTCGCGCCATAGGACTGGAACTGTTGGGGCGTGACGTTGCTGGGGCCGAACACGCCGGCATAGGAGAATGCGACCGACTGCGAGGTCTCGGCGCCGATCGGCCGGAAATACGGATTTGCCGCGGTAATGGAGCCCGACTGCGACGATCGGGCGGTGCGGACGACGGTGTTGCGCTGCGACCAGTAGGCCGTCGTGGTGAATTCGAGGTTTGGCGCGAGTTGCTGCACGAACGATCCGAACACGCTGTGGCGGGTTTCCTGCGGATAGATGTCGACGGCCTTCTGGTCGTCGCAGCGGTTGAGCGTTCCGGCGACCCGCCCCGGCAAGGCGTAGGTCGTCGCCCCAATGGTGATGTTGCCCGGGTTGCAGGCGGTGTTCCTCAGGTCGGAGCCGCCCTGGGCCGTATGGTTGGACGTGGCGTAGTCCCGGTTCGCGCCCAGCAGGTCGTCGTGCCGGGCGTAGGCGTAGGACAGGACGGCTGAGCCTCCGGTCCAGCGGCGGCCGAGCGTCAGGTTGGCGTCGGCGGTGCTGTAGTGGTCGGCGAAGCCGTAGTGGCCGGTCGCCTCGATGCCGTCGAAGCTGCGGCGCGTGACGAAGTTGATCACGCCGCCGATCGCATCGGAGCCGTAGATCGAGGAGCCGCCGCCCGGCGTCACCTCCACCCGTTCCAGGATCCCGGGCGGAATGATCGTCGGATCGGGAAAGGTCTGCAGGATGCCGGCGCCGACGATCCGGTGGCCGTCCATCAGGATCAGGGTCGTGCTGTCGCCGGGCAGGCCGAGGTTGCGCAGGTTCGGCGTCACCAGCGGGCTGCCGGCATCCTGGTTGCCGCGGGGCAGGGTGCCGAAGAAGCCGATCTGCGGGATCGTCGCCAGAAGGTCGCCTGACGAGGCGACGCCGCTCGCGACGATATCCTCATGCGGGACGCTGATCAGGTCGGTGCCCGTCGGGGCGACGCCGCGCAGCAGGGTGCCGGTGACGATCACCTCGGAGACTTCACCGTTCGCCGCCGTCTTGCCGGCCGGCGCGGATTGGGTCTGGGCGGTCTGGGCTTGCGCCGCCGCGGCGAACAGCACAGCGGCGAGGGCGGCCGCGGTCGCGGCCGACGACTTAAGGACTTGCACGCGAGTCATGATTTCCTTCCCCCCAGGGGACTACGCGCCCCTTATCTTGATGGCATCCTACATACGGGATAGCCTGCTTGTAAATGGGCCATCGGCGCGGGCGTCGAGGCCTGAAGACGAGGGGGAAGACATGGTCCGGTCGCCGTTGGTGTGCTGGGGGGCGAGCCTGGCCGCTTCGATCTTCCTGCTGGGAGGCGGCGCGGCGTCGGCAGGCGCCGCGAGCCCTTCCGTGACCGTCGAGAGCGGGCGGATCGCCGGCGAGCCGTCGGGAGCCGCCGTCGTCTTCCGGGGCATTCCCTATGCCGCGCCGCCGGTCGGCGCCCTGCGTTGGCGGCCGCCGCAGCGGGCGGCGGCCTGGAGCGGCGTGCGGCCGGCGACCCAGTTCGGTCCCGCCTGCCCACAGGCCGGCGGGGAAGGCGTGACGGATATCGTCCGCTACGGCGGCGCGCCCGAGCCCACGAGCGAGGACTGCCTGACGCTCAACGTC
>FTKD01001473.1_pt2 | contig 11186 bp, 11 predicted proteins | sample 1658191 | NCBI WGS metagenome assembly FTKD01 (sample SAMEA3914808, study PRJEB12502) | metagenome | biome: forest; material: soil | place: Canada | collected 2011-08-03 | depth 0.3 m
CGACACGGTGCCGCGTAGCGTGGGTGCGGGAGCGGCCGCCAGGCCTCGCGGAGGCGCAATACGCCAATGAGTGCACAACCCGCCTATAAGCGCATCCTCGTAAAGCTTTCCGGTGAGGGCGGCCGCGACACGGTGCCGCGTAGCGTGGGTGCGGGAGCGGCCGCCAGGCCTCGCGGAGGCGCAATTCACCAATGAGTGCACAGCCTGCCTATAAGCGCATCCTCGTAAAGCTTTCCGGTGAGGGCGGCCGCGACACGGTGCCGCGTAGCGTGGGTGCGGGAGCGGCCGCCAGGCCTCGCAAGGGCGGAATACGCTAATGAGTGCGCAGCCTGCCTATAAGCGCATTCTCGTAAAGCTTTCCGGCGAGGCCTTGATGGGGGAGATGGACTACGGCATTTCGCCGGATGTGATGTCGCGCCTGGCCCTCGAGATCAAGGAAGTGATCGAACTCGGAGTGCAGGTCGCGGTGGTGGTCGGCGGCGGCAACATCTTCCGTGGCGAGGGCCTGGCCCGCGCCGGCATGGATCGCGTCACCGGCGACCAGATGGGCATGCTGGCCACCGTCATCAATGCCCTGGCGATCCAGGACGCGATCGAGCGCATCGGCTTGTCGGCACGGGTGCAGTCGGCGATCCGCATCAACGAAGTGTGCGAGGACTACATCCGCCGCCGCGCCATCCGTCATCTGGAGCGGGGCCGGGTGGTGGTGTTCGCCGCCGGCACCGGCAACCCCTTCTTCACCACCGACTCGGCCGCGGCGCTGCGTGCCATCGAGGTCAACGCCGACCTGCTGCTCAAGGCGACCAAGGTCGACGGCGTCTACACCGCCGATCCGCACAAGGACGCCCAGGCCAAGCGCTACGACGTGCTGACCTATGACGAGGCGCTGGACCGGCGCCTGGGCGTGATGGACCAGACCGCGCTGGTGCTGTGCCGCGACCACAAGATCAATCTGCGCGTGTACGACATGTTCCGCGCCGGCGCCCTGATGCGCATCGTCACCGGCGACACCAGCATCGGCACGCTGGTCAGGGTTTAAGACAGGCAACAAAGAAAATCAGTGGAGCGATCATGATCGAAGACATCAAGAAAGATGCCGCCGCACGCATGCAGAAATGCGTCGACGTCCTCAAGCAGGCCCTGACCAAGCTGCGCACCGGGCGCGCCAATACGGCCCTGCTGGAGCATGTGCGCATCGACTACTACGGCACCGAGACGCCGTTGACCCAGGTGGCCAGCGTGGTGGTGGAGGATGCGCGCACCATCCTGATCAGCCCCTGGGAAAAGAACATGGTGCAGGCCATCGAGAAGGCGATCATGGCGGCCAACCTGGGATTGAATCCGAATACCGCCGGCACCAGCATCCGCATCAACCTGCCGCCGCTGACCGAAGAGCGCCGCCGCGACCTGATCAAGGTGGTGAAGTCGGAGACCGAGCAGGCGCGCGTGGCGATCCGCAACGTGCGGCGCGACGCCAACCAGGACATCAAGGAACTGGGCAAGGAAAAGCTCATCACCGGCGATGAAGAGAAGGATGGCGAGGGCGCCATCCAGAAGCTCACCGACCAGTTCGTCGCCAAGGCCGACGAAGTGATGGCGGCGAAGGAAAAAGAGTTGCTCGCGGTTTAAGGGCCGACCCCGCCCGTGACCCGTGAAGCCCCGCTGATGGCGGCGCCGCCGGCGCCGCGCCATGTCGCCGTGGTCATGGATGGCAATGGCCGCTGGGCCAAGCAGCGCCACAAGGCGCGCGCACTCGGCCACCGTGCAGGGGTGTCCGCCGCGCGCCGCATCGTGCGCAGCTGCCTGAACCAGGGCGTGGAAGTGCTGACGCTGTTCGCTTTCAGCCAGGAAAACTGGCAGCGCCCGCCGCTGGAAGTGCGGCTGCTGATGGAATTGTTCGTGCTTACCCTCGGACGCGAGATCGACAGCCTGCACAAGAACGGGGTGCGCATCCGTTTCATCGGCGACCACAGCGATTTCCCCGGGTCCCTGCGCGAGTTGATGCGCAATGCCGAGGTGCAAACCCGCGCCAATGAGGACCTGACCCTGGTGATCGCCGCCGGTTACGGCGGGCAGTGGGACATCGCCCAGGCGGCGCAGCGGGTCTGCGCCGAGGGCTTGCCGCTGACCACCGCCAACCTGGAATCGCGCCTGGTCACCGCCGACCTGCCGCACCCGGATCTGCTGATCCGCACCGGCGGAGAGAAGCGCATCAGCAACTTTCTGCTGTGGCAGCTGGCTTACAGCGAACTCTATTTCAGCGACGTGCTGTGGCCGGATTTCGATGCGGCCGAACTGGAGCGAGCCCTGCACTGGTACTCTGGCCGCGAGCGGCGGTTCGGCCGTGTGCCGGAAAGCGCCTGAAGGGTCCCCGCCATGCTATTGCAACGCGTCATCACCGCCCTGGTGCTGCTGCCCCTGGTGCTCGGCGCCTGTTGGTACGCCCCGCCGCTGTGGCTGTATCTGATCTTCGGCGGCGCCGGCCTGCTCGGCGCCTGGGAATGGACCGCGATGATGGGGCTGCAATCGCCCCCGGCCCGTTACGCCTTCCTGTTGCTCACCGCTGCAGCCCTGGCCGGGGCCTGGCTGGTGCGCGCCTGGTGGCCGTGGATCGCCGCGCCCAGTCTGGCCTGGTGGATCTTCGCCTTCTTTCTCATCCCCGGCTTTCCCGGCAACCTGCAGCGCAACAAGCCGCCGCTGCCGGCGCTGGGTCTGCTCGGCCTGGTCTGGCTGGTGCCGACCATCCTGTGCCTGGTCCAGGTGCGCGAGCACGCCGGCGGGGACGACCCGCTGCGCCTGATGTACGTGCTGGCCCTGGTCTGGGCGGCGGACGTCGGCGCCTATCTGGCCGGCCGCAACTTCGGCCGCAACAAGCTGGCGCCCACCGTCTCGCCCGGCAAGACCCGCGAAGGGGCGCTGGGCGGTCTGCTGCTGTGCGCGGTGTACGCCTGCGCTGCGGGTTCCTACGTGTTCCAACCTGCGGGCCTGAAGCAGTTCAGCCTGCTGGTGGGCTTGAGCCTGGGGGTCGCGGCGCTATCCATCGTCGGCGACCTCGGCGTGAGCATGTTCAAGCGCCTGGCCGGTCTCAAGGACAGCGGCAAGCTATTGCCGGGTCACGGCGGCATCCTCGACCGTATCGACAGCCTGCTCGCGGCTGCCCCGGCCATGGCCCTGGGCCTGTACTGGCTGCAGCTTTGAACGGCGCCGACCGGGCCCATGTTGAACGCAAACGCCCGGCGCGCGGTCGAACTCAGCGCACAGCGTCATACTTGGGTATCTTTGCGCGTATTGAAACCGGTTCGGGAGCCTGGAGCGCGGTCAGCCGCGATGGTTCCGGGGAAATTCTGCGGGCCCACCACGGCCCGGTCTGCGGCAGCGATCGGCAAAGCGCCAGTTCGTGCCGGGAGTGTTGTTGATGATTGAGTACTTGCAGTCGGGCGTGCACAACGCTGTTTGGTTCCTCATCGCCATTGCCATCATGGTGGCGTTTCATGAATTCGGGCATTTCTGGGTGGCGCGCCGCTTCGGCGTCAAGGTGCTGCGCTTTTCGGTGGGCTTCTCCTTCGGCGTGTTCAAGCCGCTGTGGCGCTGGCGCGGGCGTGACGGGGTGGAATACCAGATCGGCTCGATTCCCCTGGGCGGCTATGTAAAGCTGCTCGACGAGCGTGAAGGGCCGGTGGCCGAGGCCGACTTGCCGAGGGCCTTCAACCGCCAGCCGGTGGGCGTGCGCATCGCCGTATTCGCTGCCGGCCCGGTGTTCAACTTCATTCTTGCCATCGTGTTCTTCTGGCTGATGCTGATGGTCGGCGTGCCGGGCCTGAAGCCTTTCCTGGCCGAGCCCGCTGCGGGAACCGTCGCCGCTGCCGCCGCCCTGCATGAGGGCGACCTCGTGATCAGCCTGAACGGCAAGGCGGTCAGCAGCTGGGATGCCCTGCGCACCGATCTGATCAAGAACGTGTTCACCAGGCAGGGGACCTCGGTGCTGGTCCAGGGCAGGGACGGCGCGCGCCGGCAGGTGACGCTGGATCTTGGCAAGGTGCGCAGCGATCCGCAGTACCTGTTCGACGACCTCGGGTTCGATCCGTATCAGCCGCCGATCGAGCCGGTTCTCGCCGCCATCTCACCCGACAGTCCGGCCGAGCGGGCAGGACTGAAAGCCGGCGATCGGGCTGTCGCACTGGATGGGGTGCCCCTGAAGAGTTTCCAGGAATTCTCCCGCGGCGTATCCAGTCGGGCGGGGCAGGTGATCAAGCTCGACGTGCAGCGCGGCACCGAGCTGCTGCACATTTCGGTGATCCCGAATGTGGTCAGCGACCACGGCGTCAGCATCGCGCGCATCGGCGCCAGTGCTAAGTTGATGGCGAAGGACGACAAGTTGTGGCAGGATTTGCAGATAAACCAGCAGTACGGTCCCGTGGAGGCGCTGCCGTTGGCATTGCAGGCCACCTGGGATACGGCCGTGACGGTAGTCGAATTCGTCGGCCACATGGTTGTTGGTGATATTTCTACCAAGAATATCAGCGGGCCGATCAATACCGCCCAAGTGGTGGGATTGTCGGCAAGCATCGGTTTGTGGGCGTTTTTGAAAATCATCGCCATCGTCAGCCTGAATCTGGGGATCGTCAATCTGTTGCCGGTCCCCCTGCTCGACGGCGGGCAGATTTTGTATGGATTGGTGGAGTGGGTGAAGGGATCCCCCCTTTCAGAGCGTGCGCAGGCGTTTGGCCAGCAGATCGGCCTGACGCTGCTGGTGCTGTTGATGGGACTGGCTTTTTACAACGATTTAGCACGCCTTATAGGCTGACCCGGAATGGGCTTTTTGAGATCTAAACGACGCGGGATTCCTGTTGCCCTGAGCTTTCTGGCCGTGCTGGCGCTGCAGGGCGCCGCCTGGGCGGTGGAGCCATTCAAAATTCGCGAAATCCGCGCCGAGGGCCTGCAACGTCTCGAAATCGGCACGGTCCTGACCTACCTGCCGCTGGCGGTGGGCGATGAACTCAACGACAACACCTCGCGCGAGGCGATCCGCGGGCTTTATGGCTCCGGACTGTTCCAGGACGTCGAGCTGAACCGCGATGGCGATGCCCTGGTGATCAAGGTCAAGGAACGTCCGGAAATCGCCAGCTTCAGCATCAAGGGCAACGACAAGATCGGTGGTGAGGAACTCGACAAGTCGCTGAAGGACCTGGGTCTGGCGCAGGGCGAACTGTTCAAGCGCGAGCTGCTCGATCAGGTGCAGCAGGAATTGCGCCGTCAGTATTACGCCAACGGTTTCTACGACGTCGACATCGATACCCACGTCGACACCCTGCCCAACAACCGCGTCGACATCAAGATCCAGGTCACCGAGGGTTCCGTCTCCAAGATCAAGGAGATCAACATCCTCGGCAACAAGAGCTTCCCCAAGGATGTGCTGCTGGAGCAGCTCAAGCTGCAGAACACCATCTGGTGGAAACTGTTCCAGAAGAGCGACCGCTATTCCAAGCAGCAGCTCGGCGGCGATCTGGAAGCCCTGAGCTCCTACTACCAGGACCGCGGCTACCTTCAGTTCAACATCATTTCGGTCCAGGTGGAGCTGTCGCCGGACAAGAAGGATGTCTATGTCACCCTGAACGTCGAAGAGGGTGACAAGTACACGGTGAAGAGCCACCGCTTCTCCGGCGAAACCGTCCTCAACGAGGAATTCCTCAACCGTCTGGTCAGCACACCCGACGGCAGCCAGTTCTCGCGCCGCGAAGCGACCGAGAGCTCGGATCGCATCGAAGCCGCCCTGTCCGATATCGGCTATGCCTTCGCCAAGGTAACGCCGCTGCCGGAAGTGGACGAGTCGAAGCGCCAGGTCAGCCTCAATTACTACATCGAGCCGGGCAAGCGCGCCTACATCCGCCACATCAATTTCGTCGGCAACGCCGGCACCAACGACGAGACCCTGCGCCGCGAAATGCGCCAGCTGGAAGCCTCGCCGTTCTCCAAGAGCGCGGTGGAGCGTTCACGCGTGCGCCTGCAGCGTCTGCCGTTCATCGAGTCGGCCGAAGTCGAAACCAAGCCGGTGCCGGGGGCGGACGATCTGGTCGATCTCGAATACAAGGTCAAGGAACGCCAGCCCGGCCAGGTCCAGTTCGGCGTCGGTTACTCCGGCTCGCAGGGCTTCCTGATCAGCGCCAGCGTCAGCAATTCCAACTTCCTCGGCACCGGCAACACGGTGTCCCTGACCGCGGAAAACAGCTCCCTGACGCGCCAGCTCAACCTGAGCTGGACCAATCCGTATTTCACCTCGGACGGCATCAGCCAGACCATTTCCACCTACTACCGCCGATCCAAGGGCGTGATCCGCTACAGCTCCGGCTTCGACTACAACGTCCTCGGCGCGGATCTGACCTACGGCATCCCCTTGTCGGAATTCACCTTCCTGCGCCTCGGCGGCGGCGTTTCCCGCACCGCCATCCAGACTTTCCCGAGCAACAGCTCCGATCAGGTGCTGGAATTCGTCATCCAGAACGGCACCACCTACAACGAGTACCAGTTGCACACCGGCATCGCGCGCGACACCCGCAACCGCACCTTCTTCGCCAGCAGCGGCTCGCTGTCCCGCCTCAACGTCGACGTCGCCCTGCCGGGCAGCGATCTGCTGTACTACAACGCCAGCCTGCAGCAGCAGCAATACTTCCCCATGCCGTTCAAGTTCTTCACCGAATTCGATGGCACGGTCGGCTTCATCAACAATTACGGCAGTACCCAGGGTGTGCCGCCGTATCAGAACTACTTCGCCGGCGGCCCCAATACCGTACGCGGTTATCGGGATGGCACGCTGGGTCCGCGCGATACGCCGAACTTCAATCCGTTCGGCGGCAAGCTGCGCACCACGGCGCAAACCACGCTGGTATTCCCGCTGCCGGTGGTGAGCGACAACAAGACCACGCGCCTGGGCGCCTTCTTCGACATCGGCAACGTCTATGCCAGCGCCGGAGATTTCAAGGTGTCCCAGTTGCGTCAGGGTACGGGCATTTCCTTCAGTTTCTTTACACCGATCCTGGGCCTGCTCGATTTGAGTTACGCTTTCCCGCTGAACGCGAAGCCGGGTGACGAAACGCAGCATTTCCAGCTGACGTTCGGCAACGGCTTCTGATTATTCCAACAACAGACGCTGTTTTTTCCAACGACACAAACACTTAGAGAGACTGACATGATGCAAAAGCGTATTCGTGCACTCGGCCTTGCCGCAGTGCTGCTGGCCGCTACGACCGCCGCCCAGGCCGATGTGAAGATCGCCGCTGTCAGGAACGACCTGCTGCAGAATTCTGCACAGATCAAGGCTGCCCAGGCGCAGATCCAGTCGGAAGTCGACAAGCGCCGCGCCGGGCTCGAAGCCCAGGCCAAGCAGCTCGCCGACGATGTCCAGAAATACCAGCGTGACGGCGCCACCCTGTCGGTGGAGCAGCGCGACAAGACCGAAAAGGATCTGAACACCCGCAAGGCGCAGCTCGACTACGATCAGCGCAAGGCCCAGGACGAACTGCAGGCGCGCAGCCAGGAATTGCAGGGCGCTGCCGTCAACAAGATCCGGGATGTGATCTTCCAGGTCGGCAAGGAAAAGGGTTACGACCTGGTGGTCAGCGATGCCTTCATCATCAACCCGGCGGTGGACATCACCGACGACGTGCTGAAGCGCCTCAACGCGCAGGGCGCAGCCAAGTAATCGCGGAGAACGCGGCGGCGGAAGCTGGCGGGGACCGGCATGGCTGAACAGGCCGATACCATTGCATATACGCTCGGCGAGCTGGCGCAGCGATTCACGCTGACGCTGCAGGGGGATGCGCAGTTGCGCATCACCGGCGTCAGCGCGCTTGCTCCCGGCAAGCCGGGCCACCTCAGCTTCTGTGCCGACCCGCGCTTGCGTCCCGAGCTTGCCGCGACGCAGGCGGCCGCGGTCGTCATTACCGCCCGCGATGCCCAGAAATTCGCCGGCAATGCCCTGGTGGCGCCCGATCCGGCGCTGGCCTTCGCCCGCATCGCGGCGTTATTCGATTTCAGCAGGCAATTCACCCCGGGCGTGCACCCAGCCGCGGTGGTGGAGCCGGGCGCGGTGATTGGCGCCGGCTGCTGGATCGCCCCGCAGGCCGTGATCGAAGCGGGCGCCAGCATCGGCGATCGCTCCTTTATCGGGCCGCACTGCCTGGTTCGCCGCGGCGCGGTGATCGGCCCGGACAGCCGCCTGGAAAGCCGTGTCTACGTCGGTGAGCGCTGTCGCCTCGGCGCCCGTGCCCATGTGATGCCGGGCGCGGTCATCGGCAGCCGCGGTTTCGGCCTGGCGCGGTCCGCGGAAGGCTGGCTGGAGGTGCCGCAGCTGGGCATCGTGTCGATCGGCGATGATGTCGAAATCGGCGCCAATACCACCATCGACCGCGGGGCGCTGGACGACACGGTGATCGAGGACGGGGTCAAGCTCGACAATATCATCCAGATCGCGCATAACTGCCGCATTGGGGCGCATACCGCCATCGCGGCCTGCGTCGGCATCGCCGGCAGCACCGTCATCGGCAAACGTTGCCTGATCGGCGGCGCCACGGTGATCAACGGCCATATCCGGATTGCGGACGATATCGTGATCCTGGGCAAGACGATGGTGACGAAGTCGCTGACCCAGGCTGGCGTCTACGGTTCGGGCACGCCGGCCTTGCCGGCGCGCGAATGGCGCAAACAGGTTGCGCGCATCCGCCGCTTGCCGCATGTTGAGCAGCGCCTGGAACAGATTGAAAAAATACTAAAACTGGAACCGAAACCCGGAGACGCGAGTGAGCCAGACGATATTTGATATCCGCGCCATCATGGGGATGCTGGCGCATCGGTCCCCCTTCCTGCTGGTCGACAAGGTCATTGCCTATGAAAAGGGCAAGTCGCTGACCGCAATCAAGAACGTGACCTACAACGAGCCGTTCTTCACCGGCCATTTTCCCGATGTGCCAACCATGCCGGGCGTGCTGATCCTGGAGGCACTGGCCCAGACCTGCGGCCTGCTCACTTCGCAGGAAACCGGAATCAAGCCGGAATCCGGGGTGATCTTCTATTTCGCCGGCATCGACAACGCGCGTTTCAAGCGCATCGTCGTTCCCGGCGACCAGCTGACGCTGGACGTGGCGATCGACAAGATCAAGCGCAACCTGTGGCGCTTCAAGGCGCGCGCCTCGGTCGACGGCGAGCTGGCCTGCGAGGCCGATCTGATGTGCGTGTTCAAGCGGCCTCCCGGCGCCGAAGAGGGCGCGGCGGCTGCCGCCGAAAAGAGCGGCGAATGAGCGGAAGGATTCATCCAACGGCGGTGATCGACCCGGGGGCCGAGTTGCACGAGACCGTCGAGATCGGCCCCTATACGGTGATCGGATCCGGAGTGAGTATCGGCGAGGGCAGCTGGATCGGTCCTCACGTGGTGCTGCAGGGGCCGATGAGCCTGGGCCGGCGCAACCGGGTCTACCAGTTCGCCTCGCTCGGCGAAATTTCCCAGGACAAGACGGCGAAGAAGGACGATGCGACGCGGGTCGAGATCGGCGACGACAACACCATTCGCGAGTACGTCACCATCCAGCGCGGCACGCTCAAGGAGAAGGGCCTGACCCGTATCGGCAACGACAACTGGATCATGGCCTACTGCCATATCGCCCACGACTGCATCATCGACGACCACACCATTTTCGCCAACGGCACCACCCTGGCGGGGCATGTGCATGTCGAGGATTTTGTCGTGTTCGGCGGCGTCACCATGGTTGCCCAGTTTTGCAACATCGGCGCGCACAGTTTTTCCGCCGGCGGCGCCGGCATCACCCGCGATGTGCCGCCGTTCGTGATCGTGCAAGGCAATCCGGCGGCGCCGCGGGGCATCAATATCGAAGGCATCCGCCGGCGCAATTTCACCGCCGAGGACATCACCGATATCAAGCATGGCTACCGCACCATGTTTCTGGCCGGTCTGCGCCAGGATGAAATGAAGGCGGAGCTTGCCGAAATCGCCCAGCGCTCGCCGCATGTGCGGCGCATGCTCGAGTTCGTCGAAAACTCGAAGCGCTTGATCCAGAAATAAGGGCGCGGTCCGTGAAATTCGCCCTGATCGCAGGAGAAGCATCGGGCGACCTGCTCGGTGGGGCGTTGGTGCATGCCCTGCGCAGCCGTTTTCCCGATGCGACTTTCTACGGCGTCACCGGTCCGCGCATGCGTGAAGCCGGCTGCGACAGCGTTGAGACCATCGACCGCTTGTCGGTGATGGGGCTGGCCGAAGTGCTGCCCAAGTTGCCGGACATCCTGCGCATGCGCGGCGAACTGTACCGGCATTTCAGCGCCGACCGGCCGGATTGCGTCATCGGCATCGATGCGCCGGACTTCAATCTTCCCCTGGAACGCCGCCTGCGCCGGAGCGGACTGCCGACGGTGCACGTGGTCAGCCCGACCGTGTGGGCCTGGCGGCCGGGGCGGGTGAAGAACATTGCCCGCGCGGTAGACCTGATCCTGTGCCTGTTTCCGTTCGAGCCCCGCTTCTACGCCGAGCACAAGGTGCGAGCCGAGTACATCGGCCATCCGCTGGCCGAGGAATTGGCGGATCCGATCGACGGGGATGATGCGCGCCGCTTGCTGGATCTGCCGCCAGGCCCCTGTGTGGCGATTCTCCCCGGCAGCCGCGGCGGCGAGTTGAAATATCTGGCCGAACCCTTCGTGCGGACCGCCGCCTGGCTGGCGCAGCGCATGCCGGGGCTTTCCTTTGTGGTGCCGCTGGCCAAGCCCGCGCTGCGGCCGCTATTCGAGCGGGCCGTGGCTGCGCATGCGCCACAGCTGCGCTGGAAACTGGTGGACGGACACTCGCGCGAAGCGATGCGCGCCGCCGACGTGGTGTTGCTCGCCTCGGGCACGGCGACCCTGGAATGCCTGCTGCTGGATCGGCCGATGGTGGTGAGTTATCGCACCTCCGCGCTGACCGCGCGCCTGGTGCGGATGCTGATTAAAATCGACCGGGTGAGTCTGCCCAATCTGCTGTGCCAGGAACCGGTGGTGCCCGAATACCTCCAGGAAGAGGCGGATGCGGCGCACCTGGGTCCGGCCGTGCTGGAGCTGCTAAGCCAGCCGGCGGCGCGCGAGCGGCAGACCGCCCAATTCGCAGCGGTACGTCGGGAACTTCGCCGCGGCGCGGCCGACAGCGCCGCCGCCGC
>FTKD01000750.1_pt6 | contig 11174 bp, 13 predicted proteins | sample 1658191 | NCBI WGS metagenome assembly FTKD01 (sample SAMEA3914808, study PRJEB12502) | metagenome | biome: forest; material: soil | place: Canada | collected 2011-08-03 | depth 0.3 m
GTGCCGTTCATGATCGCCAGGCCTTCCTTCGGGCGCAGGCGCAGCGGCGCGCGACCCAGCGCGGCCAGCGCCTCGGCGGCAGGCTGGATGCGGCCCTGGAACAGCACGTTGCGTTCGCCGCACAGCGCGGCGGCCACGTACGACAGCGGGGTGAGGTCGCCGCTGGCGCCCACCGAGCCCTCGGCGGGGATCTGCGGCAGCACGTCGTGCGCGAGGAAGGCCGTCAGTTGATCGAGCAGCTCGATGCTGACGCCCGACACGCCTTGCGCGAGAGACTGCAGGCGCGTGGCCAGCACGGCGCGCGTCTCGCCGGGGTCGAGCATGCGGCCCAGGCCCACGCCGTGGTACGCGAACAGGTGGTGCGGCAGCTCGGCGACCAGCTCCGGCGGGATCACGACGGTGCACGAATCGCCGTAGCCGGTGGTGACGCCGTAGACGACGCCGTCCTCGCGCAGCAGGCGTTCGAGAAAGTCGGCGCCGCGGCCGATGCGCGCGCGGAACGCAGGGTCGGCGGACAGCTCGGCGCCGGCCGCGCGCGACGCGAGGCGGCAGACGTCTTCGATCGTCAGCCGGTTGCCGTCGAACGTGATGGAACGGGAATCAGTCATGGCGCTGGGGCGTGAAGGGAGCGGCCAGCGCTCCGGGTTGATTCCAGAAGGAAAAGAAATTGAACCATTCGTAGGGTGCGCGCGCCAACAGGCGCTCGATGCGCTGCGCGAAGTCGGCGGCGTAGACGGCGCAGGCGCCCAGGCGGTCGCCGCGCGGCAGCAGCACGCGCTCGGCCAGGCGCTCGAACACCACTTCGTGCGTGTCGCCCTGGCGGATGCAGCCCAGCGAATACAGCGGGCACTTGAGCAGCGACGCCAGCATGTAGGCGCCGGTGGGGAACGGCGCGACGTGGCCGAGGAACGGCACCTGCACCGCACTCGCCCGCCCGGCCACGATCGGCACGCGATCGCCGGCGATCGCCACGAACTCGCCGCGCTCGACGCGCTCGGCCAGCAGCACCGCAGTGGCCGGCGAGATCTCGGTGACCTGCATCAGCGAGATGCCACGCCCCGGCGACAGCCGCTCCAGCATGCGGTTGAAGCGCTCGGCATGCACCGTGTGCACCAGCACCGTCAGCTTCATGCCCGGCGTGGCGTCGGCCGAGGCCTGGCACATCTCGAGGCAGCCCATGTGCGCCGTGACGAGCAGCGCGCCCTGCTTCGCGCGCACCATCGCGTCGATCGCCTCGCGGCCGACGAAGCGGATGCGGTCGAGCCGGTAGCGGCCGCCGACGGCCAGCATCTTGTCGAGGATGGTCTCGGCGAACGACAGGAAGTGGCGGATCGTGTCGCGCCGGCCCGGCGCGTGGCCCAGCGCCCCGGTGGCCTGCTGCAGCCGCTGCAGGTATTCCAGCGACGCCTCGCGCGCCGCGCGGTTGATGATCCAGTACCACAGCACGACCGGGTACAGCACGACGCGGAACGGCAGCCGGCCGCCGACGCGAAACAGCCCGTACATCAGCCACATGCCGCCGGCGAAGGTCTCCTCGCCGATCGCCGACCAGTGGCGCAGCCCGGTGCCCGAAGGCCGTTGCTCCACGGCGCTCATAAAGCAACCTCCGTCCTGCGGACTGCGGTGCGAGCGCCCTTCGGAACGGCCGGGCGGGCGCTCATCGCGCCGACACCTTGCGCCACAGCAGCAGCGGCGAACGCAGCAGCATCCCGAACGCGAGCCGCGTGTGCATCTTCGTGATGAGCCAGTTGTCCAGGCCGAGGCGGAAGTGCGACAGCCCGTCCTGCGGGTAGGTGACGCGCGTGGGGATGCTCACGATCTTCAGGCCGCGCCAGTGCAGGCGCACCAGCACCTCGGGATCGAAGTCCATGCGCCGACCCAGGCGGGCCTCGTCGAACAGCTGGACGACCGGCGCCAGCGGATACACGCGGAACCCGCACATCGAATCGCGGATCTCCAGCGACAGCGAGTTGATCCAGACCCAGACGTGCGTCGCGTAGCGGCCGACCAGGCGACCCAGCGGCACCGTCTCGTCGTAGACCGGCACGCCGCAGATCACCGCGCCGGGCGCGGCGGCGGCGCGGGCCAGGAACGCGGGGATGTCGCCGGCGTCGTGCTGGCCGTCGGCGTCGATCTGCAGCGCGTGCGAATAACCGGCAACTGCAGCCGCGCGCAGGCCGGCCATCATCGCGCCGCCCTTGCCCTGGTTCAACGCGAGCCGCACCAGCGTGACGTCGGGCGCCTGCGCCAGCGTGTCGAGCACGGCCGCACAGTCGGCGGAACTGCCGTCGTCGACGAGGATGCAGTGCAGCGCGTTGGCGCGCACGTTGGCGGCGACGGCGCCCACGGCTTCGCCATGGTTGTAGACCGGGATCACGGCCACGGGACGGAATGCGACGCTCGTCATGCGGCCTCCGCGTCGGCGAACACGATGCGGCCGCTCGAATGGCGGCCGGCCGTCGAGCGGTATTCGAACTGCAGCGTGGCCGTCCCGGCGTTCCAGTGCCACTCGATGTCGAGGTGCATGCCGGGCAGCGCCGGCTGCGAGAATTTCAGGGCGTCCATGCGAACGAAACGAGGCGGCATCGCGAAGCGCTCGCGTGCGAAGGCGATCGCCCAGTCGACCTGCGCGACGCCGGGCAGGATCGGGGAGCCGGGGAAGTGGCCGTCGAAGACCAGCAGATCGGCCGTGAGCGCGATCGAGCATTGGGCGTGCGCCGGCTCCGCGATGCGCCACTTCGGCGTCGGCCGGTGCGGCCGCGCCGCGGGCCCGGCCGAGAACAACGCGCCGAGCAAGGCCTCGGTGCTCTTGCCCTGCGCGTTGACCGGCAGCGCGTCGACGAAGCGCCAGCGGCGCGGCAAGGCCACGCGATCGATCGCCACGAACAAGGCTTCGCGCAGCTCGGCGACCAGCGCCGCCTTGCCGATGCGTTGCAGCTTCGCGCGACCCGCATCGGTCAGCGCGGCGACGACCGCGGGACGCGCCGCATGGGCCACGACGGCGCCGTTCGCGTCGACGTCCGGCCGCTCGGCGGCCAGCATCAGCACGCGCGCCTCGGCCACGTCGTCGCAAGCCGCCAGGCGTTGTTCCATGGCGGTGAGCGACACCCGCTTCTCCTCGATCTTGACGATGCGGTCGGCGCGGCCGTGCAGCTCGAAGCCGTCCATGCCGTCGCCGGCCGGCGTGGCCCGGTCGGCGGTGTGCCACCAGGCCCCGTCGGGCAAGTGCGGCGAGCGCACGCACAGCTCGCCGTCGGCGATGCGGAACTCGATGCCGGGCAACGGCTGCCAGGTGTCGCCATGGCGCGCGCGCTGGCGCCATGCCACGCCGCCGGTCTCGGAGCTGCCATACACCTCCACCGGCGCCACGCCCAGCAACGCCAGCGTGCTCTCGGCGGCCTCGGGCGGCAGCGGGCCGCCGGACGAGAACACGCCGCGCAGGCCGACGCGCGCGGACGACCAGTCGAGTGCCTCGGACAGTCGACGCAGGTGCGCCGGGCTGGCCACCAGCACGGCCGGGCCGGCGATGTTGCGCGCGATCTGCTCGTTGAACACGAGGCGCTCGGCCACGAACGGCCGACCGGCCGCCAACGGCCACAGCACGCGAAACAGCAGGCCGTAGATGTGCTGGTGCGTCACGGTGGCCCAGACCAGCGGCGCGGGCCCGGCAGCGCCGCCGAAATCGGCCAGCCCCTGCACGGCATCGCCGGCCGCCACCGTCTCGGGCGCCAGGTTCACCGGCGCCAGGCCGGTGTCGCACAGCGCGCCGAAGCGCGCCTCCAGCGCGTGCACCTCGGCGTCGAGCTGCGCGAGCCGCTTGGGAATGGCCAGCGGTTCGCCGTTGGTGCCCGAGGTGTAGACGATCAGTTGCGTCGCGGCGGGATCCAGCGGCGGCCACGCGGACTCGTGCGCCGCGGGCGCGGGACGCACGAGCGCGCCCGGCAGGTCGCCCAGGAAGCCGTCGCTGGCGCCGCGCAGCCGCGCGAGGGTGTCGTCCTGCATGTCGCCCGGCACGATCACCGTCTTGCCGGCATGCCAGGCACCGAACAACGCGGTGGCGAAGTCGTAGGTGTCCTCGACGAACAGCGCCCAGCGCGTGCCGGGCTGCGCCGCGAGCGTGTCGCGCCACGCCGCCACCTGCGCCACGAAGTCGGCCTGGGACAGCGGTTCGCCGCCGCGCCATGCCACCGCGCTCGCGGGCGCTGCGTCGCGGCGCGGCAACGCGGTCAGCGGACGCCAGCCGGCCGCGTCAACCATGGGCAGCCCCGTCGCCCTGGCGCGCCCGATCGGCCGCCGCGATGCGGCCCCGCACGCGTCGTCGCACCAGCCATTCGCCGCCCATCAGCAGGCCCATGGCCGCATACGACAGCAGGCCGTTGTACAGCGCCCAGACGCCCGCGCTCGCCCATAGCGCGGTGGCCGCGGCGATCAGCCCGTTGACGACGAAGAAGCCACACCAGACCTGCGTGACGCGGCGCGTGTAGGCGATGGCAGCGGGCGGGAAGTTCGTCTCGCGCAGGCGCGCCAGGCGCTCGACCACGGTCGGGCCGCGCCACAGGCTCAGCGCGAACAGGCCGAACATCACCAGGTTGACGAGCGCCGGATACAGCTTCAGCGGGCCCCAGCGGTCGCCGAGGAAACTGGCGCCGGCGAGCAGCGTGGCCAGCGCGGCCGCGCCCAGCCAGAACGACTCGCGCGTGACCCAGGCGCGCGCCAGCGCGAGCGCCACCAGCAGCAGCGCGATCCAGCGCGGGCTGACATGGCCCAGCGCCAGGTACACGACGACCGGATACGCGAGGCTCGCCACCAGCAGCACGGCGGCCAGCAGCGGCGGCGTCTTGCGGGGCGGGGCAACAGCGGAGGCCGGCGTGGCGTGGGCCATCGAAGGGATCATCAGGCGTGCGGCTCGTGCACCAGGCCGTACAGCGCGTCGACGACGTCCTGCACCGTGCGCACCGACTTGAACGCCTCGGGCTGCAGGCGCTTGCCCACCAGGGGCTTGAGCTGCACGATGAGGTCGACGGCGTCGATCGAGTCGATGTCCAGATCCTCGACCAGGCGCGATTCGCGCGTGATGCGCGACGGCTCGATGTCGAAGGTCTGCTGCAGGATGTCGACGATCCGGGCGAAGATATCGTCTTTGGTCATGATGGAAATCCGTCCGAAATGAGGGTGCTCAGGCTTTGCCTTGAGCGATGACGAATGCAGCCAGCGTCTTGACGCTCGCGAAATGGGCGCGCACCTCCTCGGACTCGGCCGACAGGCTCACGCCGTAGCGCTTTTGCAGCGCGAGGCCCAGTTCGAGCGCGTCGATCGAATCCAGGCCAAGGCCGTTGACGAACAGCGGCGCGTCCGTGTCGATGTCGGCCGGCGTGAGGTCTTCCAGCGCCAACGAGGAAATGATGAGTTCCTTGATGTCGTTCTCAAGCTGTTGCATGGGGTCTCTCCGCGCCCAGATGGCGCGCCAGTTCGTCGTTGAGGCGGCGCGCGGCCAGCGCTTGCGCGCCGACCTCGGCCAGATGGGCGTCGACCGGAATGTCGTCGCCGACGTCGATCACGAAATGTCCTGCGCGGCGCGGCACGCGCCACCACTTGTCGCTCTTGCCCAGCATCTGTTGCGAGCAGGTGATGCGCACCGGGGTGATCGGCAGCTCGCCGCGCACCGCCAGGTTGGCGGCGCCGCGCTGCAGGCGGCCCAGCGCGCTGCCGGCCGGCGTGCGCGTGCCTTCGGGAAACACGATCAGGTTGTGGCCGGCGCGCACGGAGGCCACGCAGTCGGCGATCAGGCCGGGGCCGGAATCGTTGCAGACGAAGCCCGCGGCGCGCACCGGCCCGCGCGTGAACGGGTTGCGCAGCAGCGCCGCCTTGACGATGCAGTCGGCGTCGCGCACCAGCGACATCAGGAACACCACGTCGATCAGCGACGGATGGCTCGCGAGGATCAGCAGGCCGCGCCGGTGCAGGCGTTCGCGCCCGCGCACTTCGAGGCTGCACAGGCCCAGGCCGCAGATCATCGCGACGAACAGGCGGAACAGGTGATGGAGGGTCCAGCGCGCGAGCGCCGAGCGCCGCCGGTGATGGCGCACGACCACCAGCAGCAGCGGAAACACGATCCCGCCCAGCAGCAGCCCGCCGACGCCGAAGCCGGCGAACGAGAACCCGGTGGCGATCACGCGCCACCAGCGGTTCAGCAACGAGCTGCGCTGTTGCGCGGACGGGGCGGCCGACTCAGGCATCGCGGCTCCAGAGACAGCGCCGGCCGTCGACCTGCTGCGCAAGCGAGGGTGCGCCGGACAGGCCGAACCACAGCGCCTGCAGGCTGGCGGGCAGATGCGGCAGTTCGACGTCGTCGTTCGCGCTCGCGGCCTGCCAGTCGAGATGCAGCGCCCGCTCGCCGGCATGCGGCCGGCGCAGGCGCCACGCCCAGGCGAAGTGCGCGGACGGCTCGTCCTCGAAGCAGGCATAGCCCGCGGGCAGCGGCGAGTCGTAGACGACCAGGCTGGCGCTGCGTGCGCCGTCGTCCAGCAGCGCCACCGCCTCGACCACGCCGGCCGCCGCCGTCGCCCGGCCGGCGGCGATGGCCGACGAGTTGCGGCGGTCGCCGCGCGTCAGCGCGATCATCGCGCCGATCGCGTTGTGCACCGACAGGCCGAAGGCCGTGGGCGACAACGCGCTGCCGCGCGCCTGCTCGGCGAGCAACTCCAGGCAACGGCCCGTCTCGCCGTAGCGCGACGCGTAGACCGTGGGGTTGTCGTGCGGGTTGTCGTGCGGGTTGTCGTGTGAACCGACGGCGTCGCGCAGCGCCGCTCCGCCGCCCAGGTCCAGCGCGGCCTGCGCGACCAGGCGGCCCAGCGGCGAGAAGCGCCGGCGCAGCAGCGGGGCCACGCCCGCCAGCGCGACCTGGGGCTCGCCCTCGGGCAGCCATGGCGCGGCCGCCCACTGCGACCAGCGCTGCGGCGTGTCCACGCCGGGCGCACACGCCGCCCAGGACTCGATGACGAAAGAAGAACTCAATTGGCTAGCCCTGACGCCGACGTTCGCCGCGGGTCGCGGCGCCGTTTTTCGTTTTGTCCGCGGCTTTTTGCCGCGTGACCTCAAGGTCCGTTTCGCCGCCTGCCGGAAACCCCGGCGGGTACGCATTCACGGCCTCCCCTTCCAACCCGGCATTTTAGCCTGCGCCAAGGGCTCATTCATGGGGAGACATGCCGAGAGAACGCTCTGTTTCACGGCGTGACGCGCCGCAATTCACGACGAACCGCCAATCGATAGCCAACCCTCGCAAGGGTTCTCCCCAACACCCGGCTCGACCACCGCCCGGGCCGCGGGTTTTCACTGCGATTTTCGAACTGGGCGATGCCGCATCTGGCGACCTGCCGCGTGCATCTGGCGACCGTGGCCGTCGCCTCGTCGCTTGTCGCTGGCGCCGCGCGAACCGGGCCGCGACCATGCCTGCATTCCGTCCCCGCATCCACCTAAAGGAAACGCGCATGAACTCGCTGTCCGACATCTTCACCCACACGCCGACCTCGGTCTGGGCCGTGCTAGCCGCGCTCGTGTTGCTGGGCCTGCGCCAGACGCGCACGCAAGACATGTCGGCAAGGCGGGTCTGGCTCGTGCCCGCCGTGGTCGGCGTGGCCTCGCTGGCCGGCGCGTTGCGCGGCTTCGCCGGTGCCGGCGAACTGCTGACCGGCGCCTGCTGGGTCGCCGGCGCGGCGCTGGGCTTCGCGTCCAACCGCTCGCTGGACCTGCCGCGCCGCGTCAGCGCCAACGCCGACGGCAGCTTCCGCATCGGCGGCAGCATCGCGCCGCTGCTGCTGTTCGTCGGCGTGTTCCTGGTGCGCTACGTCGTCAACGTCGCGCTCGCGATCCAGCCGGCGCTGTCGGGCAACCCCGCGGCCGCCGCGGCCGCCGCGATCGCCTACGGCTTCACCGCCGGCCTGCTGGCGGCGCGCTCGCGCAAGATCTGGGCGACGCGCGCCGGCGCCGACGCCCCGCTCGTGGCCTGATCCTTCAAGGACGACAATCGGACCTTTCTTCACGCGATGCGACCCGCTGCCGTGCCTCTTCCATCCGATCTCACGCGCAGCGCCGCGGCGCCCGGGCCACCCGCGCCCGACACGACGTTCGGCCCGGGCTACCTCTGGCATCACGGAGCGCAGGTCGTCGCGGCCAACTGCGCCATCGCCGCGTTGATCGCCACGATCAACGGCGGGCACTTCGGCAGGACGCTGGTGTATGCGCAGTGCATCGGCATGTCGATCTGGCTGGTCATCGAGTTCGGTCGCCTGCTGCTGCCCAAGCAGGCCAACGGCTGGCCCGCCGGCTGGCGCGGCATCGCGCTGGTGGCCGTCGCCTGCCTGGTGGGCTACGTGGCGGGCACCTCGCTGTCCGACGCGATCTTCGGCTACTCGAGTTGGAGCGGCTACCTGCGCGAGCCCGGCGCGCTGCTGCGCGATTTCGGCCCGACGGCCACGTTCTGCGCCTTCGTCAGCGGCTGGTTCTACATGCGCGGCCAGGCGCGTGCGCACCGCGCGCAGGCGGCCGTCGCCGCGCACGAGGCCACGCTCGCGCGCCTGAACCTGCTGCAGTCGCAGCTCGAGCCGCACATGCTGTTCAACACGCTGGCCAACCTGCGCGCGCTGATCGCCGCCGATGCGCCGCGCGCCCAGGAGATGCTGGATCACCTGATCGCCTTCCTGCGCGCCACGCTCAACGCCAGCCGACTCGCCGAACATCCGCTCGCCGACGAGTTCGCACGCATCGCCGACTACCTGGCGTTGATGCAGGTGCGCATGGGCGACCGGCTGCAGGCCGGCATCGCGCTGCCGCCGGAACTCGCGGCCATCGCCGTGCCGCCGCTGCTGCTGCAGCCCCTGGTGGAGAACGCGATCAAGCACGGCCTCGAGCCGCAGCGCGGGCCGGGCGAGCTGCGCGTCCGCGCGGCACTCGACGGCGCGACGCTGGTGCTCACCGTCATCGACTCCGGCCGCGGCCTCGCGGCCGCTGCGGCGGCGCGCGCACGCGATCCGATCGAGGCCGGCTCCGGCTTCGGGCTCGCACAGATCCGCGAACGCCTGCAGACGCTGCACGGCGACGCGGCCCGCTTCACGCTCGCGCCGCGCGCCGAAGGCGGCACGCTCGCCGAGATCCGCCTGCCGGTCGGCACGCACGCACACTTGCCGAAGAACCCCACGCCATGACCACCGCCCTGATCGCCGAAGACGAGCCGCTGCTCGCGCAGGCCCTGCGTGCCGAGCTGGCGCGCGCGTGGCCCGAACTGCAATTGCTGGACAGCGCCGTGGACGGCGACGACGCCGTCGAGCGCGTGCTGACGGGGCGTCCCGACATCGTGTTCCTGGACATCCGCATGCCCGGACGCAGCGGGCTGGAGGCGGCCGAGGCCATCGTCGAGGAGTGGCCCGCAGACGCCGCGGCGCTGCCGTTGATCGTCTTCGTCACCGCCTACGACCAGTACGCGATGCAGGCGTTCGAGCGCGCCGCCGTCGACTACCTGCAAAAGCCCGTGCAGCCGGCCCGCCTCGCCGCCTGCTGCGCGCGCCTGAAGGACACGATCGCGCTGCGCGCGGCGGCGAAGAATGCGTCGGCGTCGTCCGCCACGCAAGACGACGCGGCATTGCTCGGACGCCTGCGCACGCTGCTGGGCGCCGCGCTCCGGGCATCGCACGGCGATGCGGCTGCGCCCTCATCGCAGGACGATGCGGCTGCGCCCTCATCGCAAGACGATGCGGCTGCGCCCTCATCGCAAGACGATGCGGCTGTGCCCGCATCACAGGACGATGCGGCTGCGCCGCCGCTGACGATCCTGCAGGCCAGCATCGGCGCGACGCTGCACATGATTCCCGTCGACGAGGTGGTCTATTTCGAAGCCGCCGACAAGTACGTGCGGGTGGTGACGGCCACGCGCGAGGCGCTGATCCGGATGTCGCTGCGCGAGCTGTCGCCGCGATTGAGCGCCGAGCGCTTCTGGCAGATCCACCGCGGCACCGTCGTGCGCGCGGACGCGATCGCCACGGCCACGCGCGACGATTCGGGCAAGGTCTTTCTCACCTTGCGCGAGCGACCTGAACGGCTGGTGGCGAGCCGTCTCTACGCGCATCTTTTTCGGGGGATGTGATCGCCGCGGGCGGCAGTTGTCCGCGCATCGCCTGGTCCCAGCGCTGCAGGCGCTCAGGGCTGACGTCGAAATGCTGGCCGAACAGCAACGGTCCCTGGCGCGCCATCATCGCGGCCACGCGCGCCGCGGCCGGATCGCCGGCATCGGCGGCGGCCGACAACTGCGCGTAGGCCTGGGGCCATTGCTGCGCCTCGTACGCCTGCATCGCCACCTGGAAGCGGCCCTGCGGCACGTCGCCATGACCGCGCAGGCCGGTGCCCGTCAGCGCGATGCAGGCGGCGACGATCGCCGTCGCGCCGATCAACACCTGCGCTCCGGTGTCGATCCAGCGGGCCGTCGTGCTCATCGTCATCGCGTGCTGCATGCTGGTCTCCTTGTGCTGCGGCAGACCGACCTTCCGATGTGCCGAGGCGCGAGTATGGAAAACAGCGCGCGCCAGGGCTATCCCTCTTGAGAGGGGGCCGTCCGGCGGCCCGTTCGGCCCGGGAAGACCCGCACAACTAGAATCTCGACAGACATGAACACGCCCAAGACCCCCACCGCCTCCGCGCCGGCCGACGAAGCCGTCAAGCCCGCCAATTTCCTGCGCAACGTCATCGAGCGCGACCTCGAGGCGGGCACGTACGCGAATCGACAGTGGGGTGGCGACCCGGGCGATGCGGCGCATCACGCCGCCGGCGTGCCCGACGCGGCGCGCGTGCGGCTGCGCTTCCCGCCCGAGCCGAACGGCTACCTGCACGTGGGCCACGCCAAGAGCATCTGCCTGAACTTCGGTCTGGCGCGCGACTACGGCGGCGTCTGCCACCTGCGCTTCGACGACACCAACCCGGAAAAGGAAGAGCAGGAGTACGTCGACGGCATCAAGGAGAACGTGCGCTGGCTCGGCTTCGATTGGGAGTCGCCGCTCGGCAGCAACCTGTTCTTCGCCAGCGACGACTTCGACTTCATGTATCGCGCCGCCGAGGCGCTGACGCAGGCCGGCCTGGCCTACGTCGACGAGCAGTCGGCCGACCAGATCCGCGCCAACCGCGGCGACTTC
>FTKD01000367.1_pt4 | contig 11151 bp, 8 predicted proteins | sample 1658191 | NCBI WGS metagenome assembly FTKD01 (sample SAMEA3914808, study PRJEB12502) | metagenome | biome: forest; material: soil | place: Canada | collected 2011-08-03 | depth 0.3 m
GGCCACGGCCAGCAGCACGGCTGCCCATAGCACCAGCAAGTGCTCGGCCCAGGGCATGTGGCTGCCCCAGGGCAACGGCAGCCACAGCAGGAGGAGCAGCAGGCCGAAGAACGCCAGGCGTTCGAGCGCCGCGCCCCACTGCGGACGAGGTCGCGGCTTCACGGCGCCCCGCCGGCGGCAAGCCCGCCCGAAGACGGCAGGGCGCCCCATTCCGCGCACTGGTGCGCCTGCTGCGGATTCAACTCCCCGGCCAGGCAGGCCAGACGCGCCGCCCGGGCATAGCCGCACCACTGTTCGAGCTTGAGCGCGGCGGCGGCGCTGCACAGGTTGTTCTCGTCGGCGTGGCGGAAGCTGGCCAGCAGGAAGTCATCGTGCTGCTTGGCCAGGGTGTAGCGCAGGCTCGGCAGCCAGGCCTGGCGCGCGGCCAGGCCCGCCTGGTGCCATAGCTCGGCGGCAAGGTCGGCCTGGGCGCGTTGCAGTTCGGGTTCGTGCGGGCCGAGCTCGTTGACCCGTGCGGCGGCGAAGGCCACGCGCTCATCGGTCGGCGACAGCGCGGCAAGCTGCAACTCGTACTGCATCCAGGCGCGGGCGTCGGCCGGGCCGTAGCGCAGCGCGGTTTCGAGCTGCTGGTTGGCCGCCTCGGTGCTGCCGCTGTCCCACAGTACCGCGGCGTAGATGCGCCGGTAATCGGCACGCCAGGGCGCCAGCCGCACGGCGTCGGCGGCCTGGGAGGTGCGCAGGATCAGCGGCGGCCGCGGATCGGCGGCGCGCAGGGCGTTGAGATCCGCCACCAAGGTAACGCCGGCCACCGCCGCCAGCCCCAGCGCGACGACGGCCAAGCCGCCCCAGGCGAGCCGCTTGGGGATGGCCTGCAGCCGCCGCGGAGAAGCCGGGGGCCGGGCGCGTCGTCTACTCGTACTCGTAGTAATAGGCTTCGGTGTAGTGGTTGTGGCGCTTCAGGTCGACCTGGTTGACGATGCTGCCGATCAGGTTGGCCTGCACCAGCTGCAGGCGCTTGACCACGTGCTTGACGGTGCGGCGGTTGACCTTGTCCGGCTTGACCACGAACAGCACACCGTCGACCAGGCGGCTGAGGATCAGCGAGTCGGCGCCGACCTGGCAGGGCGGGCAGTCGAAAATGATGTGGTCGTACTGCGGCTTGAGCTGCTGGATCAGGTCGTGGAAGGCGTCCGACGACAGGATGTCGGCCGGGTTCGACACGGTCTTGCCGGCCAGCAGGACGTGGAACGGCAGGTTCGGCGGCTGCTGCACGCTCTCTTCCAGGGTGGCCTGGCCGTTGAGCACCTGGATCAGGCCGGCCGGCCCCGGCTTGAGGCCGAGATAGCGGGTCAGCGAGGGCTTGCGCAGGTCGGCCTCGATCAGCAGCACCTTGCCGTTGGCGCCCAGCCCCGCGGCGAGGCAGGCCGACAGGGTGCTCTTGCCCTCGTCCGGCAGCGAGGAGGTGACCATCAGCAGGTGCTGGTGCTGGCCCCAGTTCGAGACCTGCAGCGCGGTCAGCACACTGCGCAGCCCCTCCGCATAGGGCGAGCGCGGCTGTTCCAGGATGAAGCGCACTGGCGAGGAGTCGCGCGGCAGGTTCGGGATCAGCGGCAGCACGCCGAAAGCCGGGATGCGGGTCAGCGCCTCGAGATCGTCGGCGGAGCGGATTTCCTCGCTCAGCAGGTGGCGCAAGGTGGCCAGCACGATACCGACCAGCAGGCCGGCCAGGCCGGCCAGCACGGTGATCTTGCCCTTGCGCGGCGAGAACGGATGCATCGGCGCCACCGCCGGGTCGATGACCCGCGCGTTGGCGCCGCTGAAGCTCTCGCCGGTATTGGCTTCCTTGAACTGCTTGAGGAAGGTGTCGAACAGCTGGCGGTTGCTGTCGACGTTCCGCTCCAGCACGTTCATCTGGTAGGACTTGTCGTCGAGGCTGCGCAGCTGGGTCTGGTTGGAGGACACTTGCCCGGCCAGCGCGGAGTAGTTCTGGCGGGCGATGTCGTACTGCGCCTTGACGCCCTGCGCCGCCATGCGCAGCGCCTGGTAGTAGGAGGACCTGGCCGCGTCGAGGCGGCCGCGGGCGACGTCCATCGCCGGATGCCTGGGACCGTAGCGCTGCTCCTGCTGGCGGTAGGATTCCTGCGCGTCGAGGTAGCTGGCGCTGGCTTTCTGCACCACCGGGTCGAGCAACAGGGTGCTGATGCCTTCCAGGCGGCTCGGGTCGTCGCCGGCGGCGCTGACCTTGGCCGCGGCGTTGCCGAGGTCGGTGACCTTGAGCTGGGCGTCGCGCAGCTGCTTGGAGGTGTCGACCAGCTGCTCCTGCAGCAGGTTGCGCTCGCCGCCGACGTTGACCAGCTTCTGACTGTCGCGGAAGTCCTGCAGGGTCTTCTCGGACTGCTCCATCTGGCCGCGCACGTCGCCCATCTTCTCCGACAGCCAGTTCACCGCCTGGCGGGTGATGTTGAGGCGGGACTGCAGCGCGCTTTCGATGTACTGGTTGGCGACCTCGTTGGCGATATTCGCCGCGAGGTCGGGCGAGTGCGAGTCGTAGTTGATCTTGACCAGCTGGGTGCCGAGGATCGGCTCGATGCTGAGGTGGCCGAGCAGGCTGTCGACGGCATTGTTTTTCTTGGCCCGCGCGATCTGCTCCGGGGTGCCGCTGCTGTCGGCCGGCAGCAGCGAGGCGAGCAGGGCCAGCGGCGAGAAGCGGCCCGGCTTCTGGTCGTTCTCGAAATCGGGCGAATCCATCAGCTTGAGCTTGTCCACCACCCGTTCCGCCACACTGCGGGCGTGCAGGATCTCGTACTGCGAAGCGTAGTACTCGTAGGTGCCGGTGCCCGGGTTGTAGACCTGCGTGTCGGTCTGGATCGCCCGGTTGTCGCGCGCCTCGATCAGCAGGGTCAGGGTCGAGCGGTATACCGGCGACACGGCGAAGGTGTACAGCGCGGCCGCGACCGCGGCGAGGAAACCGATCGCCAGCACGCCCCACTTGTAGCGGTTCAGGGTGCGGATCAGGTCCGGCAGATCGATCAGTTCATGGTCGCCGTAGGCCGGTTCCGGGTACTGCGCCTTGATAGGCTGCTGCGGAAGCGGCTGCAGCTGACTTTGCATGTTCAAAACGTCCGCTCCTCGACAAAGATGGTGTCACCCGGCAGCAGCTGCGAATCCATCGACAGGCGCACCCGTGCGTTCTTCGGCGCATTCTCGTGCTGCACGAAGATATTGCCCGGCGAGGCGTAGTCGGTCATGCCGCCGGCCAGGGCCAGGGCCTGCTGCAGGGTCAGGCCGAGGGTGAACGGATACGACGCCGGCCGCCGCACTTGCCCGGAGATGTAGATCGGGCGGTAGTCGGCGACGCTGACACGCACGTCCGGGTTGACCAGGTAGCCGTTGCGCAGCCCGGCGGCGATGGCGGCGGCCAGCTGCGGCGTGGTGCGCCCGCCGGCGACCACCTGGCCGAGGAACGGATAGTTGATCTTGCCGGTGGGGTCGATCAGCACCCGCACCGACAGGTCAGGCTCGCCGTAAACGTTGACCTGCACCGAGTCGCCAGGTGCCAGCCGGTAGACCGCGGCGTCGAGCGCGGCGGCGGCGCTGGTGCTGCGGGTGACCGGAGCACGGGAGTCCCGCTGTTCGACAGGAGCGGCACAGGAGTACAGCGTGGCGAGCAGGATGCCCGCCGCAGTCAGACGGAAATAGGGCCGCATGTGTTGTCGTAGGAATCCCGCAGAGCGCTCTAAAGGTTGGAGAAGAACAGATACTTGATGCCGACGAACGCGTCGGCGCGGCTGTAATCGAGGGTGCCGTCCCGCGAGTTGCGGCGGCCGAAGGCGCTGATGCCGAACACGCTGAAGTCGCGGGTCACGGCGTAGGTGGCGAACAGCGCGCCGAAATAATTGTTGTCGCGGCGCGGCGAGTCGACGAAATTGGTGTGGACGTAGTTGCCCGCCACGCGGGTGTAGAAGTGCTGCGTCCAGTCTTCCATCCACTGCACCTGCACGTAGTGGGTGTTGATGAAGCCGGCATCGGAGATATAGCTGGGATCGCTGCGCTGGCCGGTGTCGACCACGAACAGGCGGTAGGCCCGCGGGTTCCAGTTGAGCGACGCGTTCCAGGCCGCACCGGTGAAGTCCGGGCGGCTGCCGTGGTCGAACTGGCGGCGCAGCGCGCCGACGCGGAAGTCGCCGAAGGTCTTGGCGCTGGCGTACCAGCGCGCGCCGGCCAGAACCTCGTACTGCATGGCGCTCTGGTCGGCGAAACCGGTGAAGGTATTCGGCTGGTTGAACTTGGACGCGCTGAAATCCGCCAGCACCTGGGTCTTGGGAGTGATGGCGTAGTACGCGACGGCATCGCCGGTCAGCGCGTTGTAGTTCTCGTAACGGGTCCCGTCCTTGTTGTTGAGGTAGGTGCGCTGGGCGTAGCTGACTTTCACGTCGGTCGACAGCCCGCGGATGCTGGCACCATGCAGCCAGTCCAGGCTGACGTTGCCGCTGCCCCATTTGTCGGGCGAGGTGGCGGTCGTGGTGGTGATGCCGGCGCCCTCGGTGCGGTTGGTGCCGAACGGGTCATGGCCGTAGGAGTAGTGGCCGTCCAGGTTGAAGTGATCGAACTGCAACGGCGCCCAGTGGGCGCCGATGCTGGCGCTGCCGTCGGCATAGTCGTCATGCTGGCCGGGCGTATTGTAGCTGACCAGGGTGCTGTCGAGAGCGCCGCTGAGCTGCAGGCGCGGCAGGTCGTTGGTGTACTGCAGGCTCGGCTGCAGCGCCCAGCCCCAGGCCCGCACCTTGCTCTGGTTGTCCGAGGCGTAGTACATGTTGTCGGTATAGGTGCGCATCAGGTTGCTCTGCGCGCTGAAGCGGCCGCCGAGCAGGCTCGAGCTGTCCGAGTCGCTGGTCTGGCCGGTCGCGGTCGAGCTCTTCTGCTGGCCCGCTTCGAACGGCTGGCCGGGAAGGATGAAGGCGCCGCTGCCCTGCGCGCTTGCGGCGGCGGCATAGCCCCCCATCGCCGCACTCCCCAACACCGTGACCCACCGCAGTCGCCGATTCTTCACTGGAACTCGCCCCCGAAAATTTTTAACCACATAATTCTGAGTCGCGCCAAGCGAATGCCGGTGCGGCTTCAGATTTCACCTGAGAGAACAGATATTAGGCATCGGCGCGCCGACCGTCCATAGGCTTGCGTCACTATCTTCCGGCACCGCTCGCTCGCCAGGCAAGGCCGCGAGCCCGCGCCAAACAGTTCACCCGGCCCCGGCTGTTGCTCTATTCTAGCCTCCGGCTGGAGGAGCGACGTGACACTTCCGTGTACGCGGGCACAGCCATAACCATCAAGAGAACCATGAGCCTCGTCACCAAATTCGCGCGCGCCGTGCTGCCGCAGCCCCTGGTACCGGCAGCCAAAAGGGCTGCGATCAATGCCGGCCTGCTGCCGCAGCCGCCCCATCAGTACCCGTTCCGCGAGCTGATGCACCACGATCCGTCGGCACGGCCGAACTATCGATGGGGCACGCTGTGCGCCGCGTTCCTGGCCAAAACATTGGGCTACGAACGGATTTCGGTGATCGAATTCGGCGTCGCCGGCGGCGACGGCCTGCTCGCCCTGGAGCAGGTTTCGGCCCAGGCTTCGGCTGCTTCCGGCGTGGCGATCGACGTCTACGGCTTCGACACCGGCACCGGCCTGACCAAGCCGCTGGACTACCGCGACCTGCCGCAGCTGTGGTCCGAGGGCGACTACGTCATGGACGTGCCGAAACTGAAGAGCCGCCTGAAGAACGCGCAGCTGATGCTGGGCCCGGTGGCGGAAACGGTGCCGAAGTTCCTGGCCGGCAAGCCCGCGCCGATCGGCTTTGTGGTATTCGACCTGGACCTGTATTCCTCGACCATGGACGCGTTCGGCATCTTCGACGCCCCGGACGAGTCGCTGCTGCCGCGGGTGACCTGCTATTTCGACGATATCGCCGGCTATTCGCACAGCGATTTCAACGGCGAGCGCCTGGCCATGGCCGACTTCAACAAATCGCACGAAACACGAAAGATTTCACAGATTTACGGCTTGAAGCACGCGATGAACCTGGACCAGTGGTGGATCGAGATGATGTTCATGTTCCATGCCTTCAGACACCCGCGCTACAACGACTACGACGGCACCAATCCACTGCGCCAGATTCCACTGAAGGATGGCGCCTGAGTCATTTTTACCCAATGGGAAACTGTGACACAGAGCTATCGCTGGGCATTTTTTACCCCTGTACGGTCTTCCCTGCGTGCCCGCGCTTTGCTAACGTCAGCGGTGCCGGAAAGGGACACTTCTGTCAAGCAATTAGGTAAGGACGCAACGACCGCGCCCAGTATCATTGCGGCTCGAAAATCCCTCTCCGGCAGTGTCAGGTTGCCGAGAACAACGATGGTTTCGCGCAAGTGGTCATGCACAGCCGATACGCTGCGGCGCTCGCTCGCGGACGAGACACTGCGCAATTGCGGCGAGCGGCAAGCCGGTCGGAGGTATGGAGGATGAGCGACCTAGTGACGGATACAGGCGAGGTGGAGTTGGAACTGCCGCTCCAGATCTCCCTGGCGTCCGATCAGATGCCGGATTCGGTTTCGACCGGCGAGGATCTGCCGGGCATCGGTTTCTGGACCTCGAGCGCCAAGCGCGTTTTCGACGTCGTCTGCAGCGCCCTGCTGCTGGCTGTGCTGTCTCCCGTGTTCCTGATCATCGGCATCGTCCTGCTGCGCAGCGGCCGGCCGATCCTGTTCGCCCAGGAGCGTGCCGGACGCGGTGGCCGCGCGTTCCGCTGCCTCAAGTTCCGCACCATGATTCCCGGCGCCGAGGAAATCCTCGAGCGCCTGCTGCAACAGGATCCGGCGCTGCGGCGCGAGTGGCAGCAGAACCAGAAGCTCAAGGTCGATTTCCGCATCACCCGCCTTGGCGCCCTGCTGCGCAAGTGGAGCCTGGATGAGCTGCCGCAGCTGTGGAACGTGCTGTGCGGCGACATGAGCCTGGTCGGCCCCCGCCCCGCCCTGCTCGACCAGATGCACCTGTACGGCAGCTCGGCCAGGTATTACTACGCTGTGCGCCCGGGCATCACCGGCCCCTGGCAGGTCGGCGCGCGCGGCAACGGCTTCGAGCGGCGCATCGAGCTGGACTGCCTGTATGTGCGAGAGCTCGGCTTCTGGAAGGACCTGGGCCTGCTGTTGCGGACCATTCCCGCCGTGCTGAGCGCGCGCGGCGCGAAGTAAGCAGCGGCACGCGGCCGGCGCGTAAATCCCGTTCCGCCGGCCCTGTCCGGCGTTCTCGCCTCACCCTCCGGTTTCCCTCACCTGCGCGCCGCGGCGCCGGCGCCACGGCACCGACGGGGAAACGTAAGCCCTTATGCCGGCTGCCGCGCGGAAACCGGACGGCTGCCGCGAGCACCCTGCGCGATCAGCGACCACGCCGCCGGGATCAGCAGCAGGTAGCACAGGCCGGCCAGGGCCATGGTGACGTTGATGCCCAGGGCCATGCCGGTGATCACCGCCAGGGCCGAGGCCAGCACGCCGGTGGCGCCGTTGATGCCCCAGAACCAGGGTGTCGGCTCCGGGTCCACCGCCTCGACCAGCTGCATGCCGGTGGGGAAGGCGAAGCCGAGCAGGAAACCGATCGGCATCACCACCGCCAGCGAGCAGACGATGCGCACCGGCAGGGCCTGGGCGGTGGTGGCGTGGAACAGGTCGGTGAGCCAGTGCTGGCCGGCGAACAGGGCCGCCGCAACCAGCCCGCCCCACACGGCGAACGCGCCACGCGAGTTCAGCGGCAGTCGGCCCGAAACCAGGGCGCCCAGGCCGGTGGAGAAGATCAGGCTGAACAGGCACACGCCGAGCGAATAGATCGGGTGGCCGAGATAGACGCTGAAATACTGCAGCAACGAGATCTCGCCGAACATGAAGCCCAGGCCGATCAGGGCGAAGTAGGCCGTGCCCGAGACGATCAGGGCGCGCGGCGCCGAACGCGCGGCGTTGCGCAGCGGCAGCACGATGGTCAGCAGCACCGCCACCACCGAGATCGCCAGGATCAGCAGCAGGGTCAGGGAGGCGCGGGTGTTGCCGACCACCACGCCGGTGCCGAGCTGGCCGTGCATCAGGCTGCGCACCGCCTCGGGGATGTGGCTGAAGCGCAGCTGGTTGAAGAAGAACGGCCGGTTGTCGGTCGGCACCGACAGGTCGAGGAAGGCGGAGGACGCCACCTGGTTGATCTCGTCGATCGACCTGGCGTCGGCGATGGCCTTGAGCAGCGGGCTGTCCGGCTCGCGGTCCGGGGCCAGCAGCACCGGGAAGCCGAGGCGGTCGGCCTCGTTCTCCAGCGCCTTGACCTGCTCTGGCGTAAACGGCTGCCTGGCCAGCACCAGGGTGGCGATGTTGTCGGCATGGGCGACGAACATGTGCGAGCGCGCATCGGGATCGCCGGCATCGTGGATGGCGCCGGCGGCCAGGGCGATCATGCGGCCGGTTTCGTCGATGTTGTTGGGATTGAACCAGCGGCTGACGGTGAACACGCCGCCGTCGTTGAGGCGGCCGAGGAAGGCGCGCCAGCCCTCCAGGGTGTAGAGGCCGTTCTCGCTCAGGCTGAACGCGCCGGCCCCGGTGGCGGCCCAGGTGTCGATCATGCTCATCTCGATCAGGTCGAAATGCTCGGGCGTGCTGGCGAACCAGCTGCGCGCGTCGTCGACGTGCAGCTTGAGGTCGGGGATGGTGGTGAGCCCGGAGAACTTGCTGTAGAACGGATGGGTGGTGTGCAGGCCGACGAAGATCGGGTTCAGTTCCACCCCGGTGATGTCGGAGACGCCGTAGAGATGGGCCGACATCAGGTCGCGGCCGCCGCCGACGCCAATCACCGCCGACTTCCTGATCCCCGGCAGGTTGTAGCCCAGGTTGACCAGGTCGTAGCGCAGGAAATCGATCGAGGCCTTGCTGCCGTCGTAGTGGTGCATGATGGTGCCGGCGGCGCCGTCGATGTTCAGCGTCACCATCGGCACGTTCAGGTCCTTGGGCATCTTCGGCGACGGCCCCCACAGGTAGGGGAAGCCCTGGATCTGCGGCGAGGCGATGATGCGGGAGTAGGAGTTCCACTTCTCGTAGCGGCTGAACAGGTCGTGCTCGACCGCGTCCTTGACGTAGATCGGCTTGAGGCCGAACGGCACCGCCGTGTTGAACACGGTCAGCAGCGCCAGCACGCCGGTAGCCCATAGCGCGCGCTTCTTCGCCAGGGCCAGCGCCGTGCCGCTGGCGGCGAAGCAGACGGCGGCCAGCGCCGCCACGGCACCGGAAAAGATCATGGCGGAGGGGCCGTCGAGCAGGTTCAGCAGCAGCACCACCGAAGCACAGCCGAGGGCGGCGCCGAGCATGTCGACGCCGTAGACCTGGTTCACCGGGAACGGGCTGCGGGTCAGCGCCACGCTCACCGCGACGCCGGCGAAGACATACGGCAGGGCCATCGCCGCCATCAGCAGGCCCCAGGCGGCGATGGTGCTGAGCGAGGGCACCAGCGAGGTCATGACGCTGAACTGCACCAGCAGCGAGGCCGGCATCGCCAGCGCCGCCAGCAGGGAGAAGCGCGACAGCTCCGCGGCGAGCCGCTCCGGCACGAAGCGCTCGCGGTGCAGGTAGACCCACACCGCGCCGGCGGTCATGCCCAGCATGGCCACGCTGATGGCGAAGAACGCCAGGTAGTACCAGGCGATCACCGACAGCACCCGCGTCTGCACGATCTGGAACACCAGCACCGAATAGGTGATCAGGAACACCCCGAGCAGGAACGGGCGGCGGGACAGCGTCGCGTTCGGGGAGGATGGCGCGGTTATCACGGGGACTTCTCCGGGGGTTCGACAGCGTTGTCCGGGGCGGCGGGATCGAAACGATGGAAGCTTCGGTCCGAGGGGTCGAAATAGAGCAGCTTGAAGTTGCTGCTGCCGTGCAGCTCCAGGCGCAGCGTGGTCCACTCGATGGCGCCGGGCACGGGCGGCGGCCCGGGCAGCAGCTCGGCTTCGACCTGCGGCGCCGGTCTGATGCGCGCCGGCCGGTCGTGCGGCACGAAGGCGCCGCACCAGTCGATGCCGCAGGACTGGGTGAACTCGTATTGTCGTGGCGCGGCGCCGGGCTTGAGCGACACCGTGCAGGGCTGGCGCAGGCGCAGCGCCGATGCCGGGCAGGCGAAATCGGCGGCCTTGACCAGCTGCGCCGGCACCCCGCCGGCCAGCCGCAACCAGCGCGCCTGCGAATGCCAGCTCACCGGATCGTTGAGCACCACCACCGTATCGCCGGGGGCGAAGCTCTTCAGCTGGTCGAGGTACTGGCGGCTGATTTGCGAGTACTCCACCACCAGCGGCTTGATCTGGTTCCAGCGCCCTTCGGCGCGCCAGGCGGTGGCGCCCACGCCCAGCACCATGCACAACGCGGCCAGCAGCGCCAGACGCGGCGCCTGACGCTCACCGAGCCAGATGCCGAGCGCGGCCAGCAGGCACACCGACAGCACGGCGCCGAAGCGGTCGGCGACGCCGACCAGGATCATGAAGACATAGGAAAACAGCAGGGCCAGCTCGACCGGGTGCGGCGCCTGGCGCCGGCGCAACAGGCGCTGGCCGATGATGCCGCCCGCGGCGAAGATGAAACCCAGGTTGGCGCCGAGCAGCAGCCAGGCCTGCAGCTTCTGCGCCAGCGGCCCCTCCAGGTGGAACGGCAGCGTCTCCAGCCAGAACGGCCATTGCAAGGCCTGGCGCAGCAGCTGCCGCAGCGGATCGGCGTTGCCGTTGCCGAGTACGTAGACGCCGCCGGCGGGGGTGCCGAACATGGACAGGCGCAGACCGATCCACAACAGCAGGGGCAGAACCAGCGCAAACACCGGCCACAGCGAGGCTCCGCTCTGGCCGCGGCCGCGCCACCACTGCCACAGCGACAGCACCAGCAGCGCGCCGAGCACCGGCAGCGAGGTCTCCTTGGTGAACAGGGCCAGCAACAACATGGCGGCGGCGAGCCACCAGCGGCGGCGGGCGAATGCCAGCAAGGCCAGCAACCCGAGCGCCGCGGCCAGGGGATCGAAGGCGGCGTAGGCCATCAGCAGGGTGCCGATTTCCGGAACCATCGGCGGCGTCAGCGGCACCAGCAGCGCCAGCAGCAGGGC
>FTKD01000128.1_pt4 | contig 11137 bp, 12 predicted proteins | sample 1658191 | NCBI WGS metagenome assembly FTKD01 (sample SAMEA3914808, study PRJEB12502) | metagenome | biome: forest; material: soil | place: Canada | collected 2011-08-03 | depth 0.3 m
CGCCTGGCGATGACCCAGCCGGCGGCCAGTCACGCGCTCAAGCGGCTGCACGCGGCCGTCGGCGAGGAACTGCTGCTGCGCACGGCCTTCGGCATGCGGCCCACCGCGCGGGCCGAGGCGCTGTGGCCGCAAGTGCGCGCCGCGCTGACGCAGCTGCAGGGGGCGCTGTCGCCGCGCAGCTACGACCCGACGCGCGATCCGGCCACCTTCAACATCGCGATGGCGGACGCCACGGCGGCGATGCTGTTGCCCCAGCTGATCTCGGCGATAGAGACGGAGCGGGCGCTCGCGAATATCCGCGTGTTGCCGCTGACGACCCGGGATCCGCGCCGCCTGGTCGAGGAAGCCGACGCCGACCTGGCCGTCGGCTACTTCCCGAACGCGATCGCCGCCATCGTCGCGCAAGGCGACGACGCCGCGCTGCACCATCGCCAGCTCTACGCCACCGAATACGTGTGCGTGATGCGGCGCGACCATCCGCTGGCCGACCGGGAACTGACGCTGGACGCCTTCGTCGAGGCGCACCACCTGCTGGTCAGTTTCTCGGGGCGTCCGCACGGCTTCGTCGACCAGGCGCTGGCCACGCTGGGCCGCCAGCGCCGCATCGTGCTGACCGTCAACCAGTTCGCCACCGCGGGCAGCGTCGTCGCGAAATCGGACCTGCTCACGGTGCTGCCGCGCCAGTTCCTGCCGGCCACCGGCGCCGAGCACCGGCTGATCCAGAAGCCGCTGCCGCTGGCGCTGGCCGCCGTCAACGTCGAGATGGTGTGGCACCTGCGCAAGGACGACGACCCGGCGCACCGCTGGCTGCGCGAGCGCCTGGTCGAGGCGGCCGCGCAGCAGCCCAGCGTCCGGCGTTAGAGCACCGCGGCGATCGCGTTGGCCGTGGCCTCGACGTTGCCGGTGTTCAGGCCGGCCACGCACATGCGGCCCGAGCGGATCAGGTAGACGCCGAACTCCACGCGCAGGCGATCGACCTGGGCCGCGGACAGGCCGGTGTAGCTGAACATGCCACGCTGGGTCAGGAAGTAATCGAAGTTGCGGCCCGGCACCTTGGCGCTGAGCACGCCGTGCAAGGTCATGCGCATCGCCTTGATGCGCTGGCGCATCGCGTTGACGTCGTCCACCCACGAGGCGTGCAGCGCGGGCGTGTCCAGCACGGCGGCGACGACCGCGCCCGCGTGGATGGCCGGGCTCGAGTAGTTGCGGCGCACCGTGGCCTTGAGCTGGCCCAGCGCCAGCGCGGCTTCCGCGGCCGTGGGGCAGACGACGCTGAGGCCGCCGGCGCGCTCGCCGTACAGGCTCATGCTCTTGGAGAACGAGTTGGCGCAGAAGAACGGCACGCCGGCGTCGGCCAGCGCGCGGATCGCGAACGCATCCTCTTCGATGCCTTCGCCGTAGCCCTGGTAGGCGATGTCCAGGAACGGCAGCAACTGGCGCTGCTTGAGCACGGGGATCAGCGTCTCCCACTGCGCCGGCGTCAGGTCGACGCCGGTCGGGTTGTGGCAGCAGGCGTGCAGCAGCACGATGCTGCGCGGCGCCAGGTCGGACAGCGCCGCCAGCATCGCGTCGAACTTCAGCCCGCCGGTGGCGGCGTCGTAGTACGGGTAGGTGGACACCTTGATGCCGGCACCCTCGAACATCGAGCGGTGGTTGTCCCAGGTCGGGTCGCTCACCCACAGGCCGGAGCCGGGGAACCAGCGCTTGATGAAGTCGGCGCCGACCTTCAGCGCGCTGCTGGAGCCCACCGTCTGCAGCGTGACGACGCGGCCTTCGGCCACCGCCTTCGAGCCGGCGCCGAACAGCAGGGTCTGCACGCCACGGCGGAAGTCGGCGTTGCCCTCGATCGGCAGGTAGGGCTTGGCGCCGCCCTTGTCGAGCAGCAGGGCCTCGGCCTTGCGCACGCAATCGAGTACCGGGATGCGGCCTTCGTCGTCGAAGTAGATGCCGATCGACAAGTTGATCTTGTGGGTGCGGGGATCCTTCTGGAAATCCTCGTTCAACGACAGGATCGGGTCACCGGCGAACGGTTCAATGTGCTCGAACATGGGGCTTGGGCTCGGTTGAGGGTCGAAGACGGATTATCGACCCTGGCCGCCCCATTGCATCCAGTGACCATGGGCATGCGACGTGGCGGCCAGCTCCCAGGCGACGCCGCCCTGTCCGTCGGAGCGGCCCACGGTCCAGGCCGTCGCGTTCGGCAGCTTCATCGCGTCGACCTCGGGCAGCGCCGGCCACCAGGTGCGCGAGAGGCCGGGATCTTCGGCGCTGATCCAGACGGCGCCGCGCGCGGCGATCCAGGCCTGCAGTCGTTCGACATGTCGACGCAGCAGTTCGGCGTCGAAGTACGCCAGCACCCAGCTGTTGAAGACGACCGGTGTCACGTCGCCGGGCAACGCGGACAGCCACTCGCCGATCGTCGCGGCCGCATCGGCCGTCGCACTCACCGGCCAGCGCTGCGCGCGCGCGATCGCCACCGCGGCGTCGAAACGCGCCCTGCGCTCGCCATCGTGCGGCCACAGGCAGGCGCGCAGCCAGCGGATGGCGGCGGTGTCGTGGACGTCGATCGGGCTCAGGTCGATGCCCGCGCGCGACACGAGCTCCGGCACCGCCGCGCTCGCGGGGCGCGCGCCCGCGAGCACGCGGCACGCGATCTCGGGCGCGCGCGTGTCCCGATCCGGCGGCGTCGTGGCGATCGTCGCGCCGGTCGCATCGTCGACGTAGCGATAGCGCCAGTGGTCGACGCCCAGGTTCAGCCCGGCGCTGCAGCCGACGTCCAGCAGCGCGAAGCGGCGCTGGCCCGTCTTGTCGGCCAGCGACTGCAGCACGGGCCACAGGACGGCGCAGCGGCCGATCTCGTTGGTCTGGGTCGTGCGCGTCTCGATGCGCGACACCAGTGCCGCGCGATCACGGGCGATGAAGTCGCCAAGGCGCCCGAGCAACGCGGCATCGGGCGCGCGCGCGTCCCCCACGCTGGCGTAGTAGTCGGCCAACGCCGGACGTTCGCCGCGCTCGACCAGCTCCAGCACGCGATCCTGCAGCGCCGCAAGCCACAGCGTGGGCGATTGCTGCGACGCCGGCGCCGCGGCGAGCAGCGCGGCCCAGTCCGCGTGCTCGGCCGCAGCGGCGGTCAACGCCGCGTACAGAGGATCGTGCGATACCGCGTGATTCGCGAAATGCGCGAACTTGGCTTGCAGGCGCGCGACGACGGCGCCGTCGAGTTCGGAAGTCATGGAAGCGGAATCCGGAGTGGCGATGCGGTGAGCGTAGTCGCGCGTCGAATGCAAAATTGTCAACTACCCGACAATCCGGTCATGAGCCCCGACGTCCGCGCGCTGTTCGACCTCAACTTCCCGGACATCGCCTGGACCGCCGAGCTGTGGGCCGACGCCGAATCGCGCTTGCGCGTGCGCAAGCTCGCCGCCGGCGCGACGCTGTTCGCGCAAGGCCAGGCGACGCCGGCGCTGTTCGGCGTGCTCGCCGGCTGCGTCGAGACGCGTTTCTCGACCTCGCAGGGGCAGCTGTCGGTGGTGGAGAACGTGGAGCCCGGGCGCACCTTCGGCCTGGCGTCGTTCGTCACGGGCCTTCCGTCCACCTACGAGGCGCTGGCGCTGGAGCCGACGCGCCTGCTGGTGATCGGGCCGCCGGCCTACGCGTGGCTGATGGACGCGGTACCCGGCTTCGCGCGCGCGCTGATGCGCGAGTTCGCGCGCCGCTACGACGGCACGCTCAAGCTGCTGGAGGCGGCGCGCCATCGCGGCGCCGAGGAGCGCCTGTGCATCGCGCTGCAGCACCTGCGCCGCGAAGGCCGGGCCACGCAGGTCGGCCCCGGCCCGTGGACGATGCAGCTGACGCAGGCCGAGCTGGCCACCCGGGCGAACGTGTCGCGCCAGACCGCCAACGAGTGGCTCGCGCAATGGGCCGGACGCGGCTGGATCGTGCGGCGCTACCGGGCGCTGACGATCGCGCGCTGGCCGACGCCCTAAGCCGCGAGCGCGGCCTCGATGTCGGCGCGCATCTTGTCCGGATCGTCGGTCGGTGCGAAGCGCTTGATCACATGGCCGTCCTTGCCGACCAGGAACTTGGTGAAGTTCCACTTGATCGCCTCGATGCCCAGCATGCCCGGCTTCTCGTTCTTGAGCCACTTCCACAGCGGATCGGCCTTGGCGCCGTTGACGTCCACCTTGGCCATCATCGGGAACGTGACCCCGTAGTTCAGCTGGCAGAAGCTCTCGATCTCCTCGTTGGCGCCCGGATCCTGGTGCCCGAACTGGTTGCACGGGAAGCCGACGACCACCAGCCCGCGCTCCTTGTAGTCGGCCGCGAGTTGCTCCAGCCCGGCGAACTGCGGCGTGAAGCCGCACTTGCTGGCCGTGTTGACGATCACGAAGACCTTGCCGCGCTGGGCGCCGAAATCGGCCGGCGCGCCCTGGATCGAGGTGGCGGAAAAATCGTACAGCGACTTGGCGGACATGAACGCTCCTGGAGATGTGAGGCCGATGGTAGATCGCCGCGCGCGCGGCCGACATGCGCGTGAACGCGAACAACCAGCCGAAAAAGGGTTACCGCTTTTCGAGCACGCTGGCCAGCGTCGCGGCCAGGATCAGCGCGCCGCCGACCAGCACCGTCGGGTGCAGCGTGGCGCCGCCCCACCAGATGGAGGTCAACGCGGCGAACAGCACCTCGCAGGGCATCACCACCGCGGTAGCCGCCGCCGACAGGCGCGCGGCGCCGTATTGCAGGCACAGGTTGGAGGCCATGAAGGCGATCGCGAGGCCGAACGCCGGCAGCAGCCATGCGCTCGACGCTACCGGCCAGTGCACGCCTGCCGCGCCGACGGTCGACAGGCCGGCCGCCGTGGTGCCCGCCACCACCGCGCCGCCGAAGAACATCGCCAGCGCGCGCCCTTCCTCGGGCTGCGCCGACTCGCGCTTGAGCATCACGTTGTTCAGCGCGAACGCGAAGCCGCCCAGCAGCGCCAGCACATCGGGCAGCAGGCCTGCGCCGGCCGCCGCGTGGCCGCCTTCGGCCGCCGTGTCGTGCGACAGCACCAGCGCCGCGCCGGCCAGCGCCATCGCGACGCGCGCGATCGAGCCGGCGGTCAGCTTCTCCTTGAGGATGATGCGCGCCAGCAGCAGCGACCACAGCGGCATCAGGTAGAACAGCAGCACCACGCGCACGACGTCGCCGATGCTCACCGACCAGTTGAAGGTGGCGTTCGTCGCCCCTGAGCCCAGGAAGATCAGCCACAGGGCAGGATGGCCGAAGAACTGCCGCAGCGCGTCCGGCCGCCAGGCGACGATCGCCGCCACCGACAGCACGTAGATGATCGTCGTGGCCCACAGCGGATGCAGGCCCATCGCCTGCAGGTGGCGGAACGGCCACCACGACACGCCCCAGACGAAGGCGTTGACCAGCAAGGCGAGCACCGGTCCCGCGGAGCGGGGCCGCGGGAGAGTGGCGGTTGTCACGTTCTTAGTGGTCGTCGCAGCGCGCGATCTTGAGCAAGCCCTCGACCTCTTCGCGGTGATGAACGAGATTGCGCTGGTGCCAGCGGCGGATCATCCAGCTCGTGAACGCGACGAAGACGCCGAAGATCGTGATCGAGCCGAACACCGACAACCCGATGCGCGTCATGCCGGTGTAGAACGCGCCCAGGCCCAGGATGGCCGCCTGCTCGTTGAAGTTCTGCACCGCGATCGAACGCCCCGATCCCATCAGGTTGTGGCCGCGGTGCTGCAGCAACGCGTTCATCGGCACCACCATGTAGCCGCCGATGGCGCCCAGCACCAGGAGGAAGGGCGCGGCGATCCAGACGTTGTGGATCGCGTTCATCGCGATCACCAGCACGCCCATCAGGATGCCCAGCACGATCACGCGCGTCGCCCGCGCCAGGCTCACGGTGGCCGACGCCACCAGCGCCCCGACCGCGGTGCCCAGGCCCACCAGCAGCAGCAGCAGCGAGGCCTGCGACGTGGAATAGGCGAGCGCGCTGGCCGCCCAGGCGAGCACGACGTAGCGCAGGTTGCCCGACACGCCCCAGAACAGCGTGGTGGTGGCCAGCGAGATCTGGCCCAGCTTGTCGTCCCACAGGCGGGCGTTGCACTGGCTGAAATCGCGCACCAGGTCCACCAGCCGGCCCGACAGCGGCTCCAGCGGCGCGTCGGTGCGCGGGATGCGCAGGTTGAACGCCGCGGCGATCGCGTACAGCACCACCATGCAGGCGATCGAGGCCTGGGCCGGCGTGTGGATGCCGAAGTCGACCAACGGTAGGTGGACGGACAGCAGCAGCGGCGCGATCTTCGGGCCGGTCAGTTGTCCGCCCAGGCCCACGCCCAGGATGATGGACAGGATGGTCAGGCCCTCGATCCAGCCGTTGGCCTTGACCAGCTGGGACGTGGGCAACAGCTCGGTGAGGATGCCGTACTTGGCCGGCGAGTACGCCGCGGCGCCCAGGCCGACGAACGCATAGGAGATCAGCGGATGGCCGCCGAACAGCATCATCAGGCACCCGAGCACCTTGATGCCGTTCGCGTAGAACATCACCTTGCCCTTGGGCTGCGCGTCCGAGAAGGCCCCCAGCAAGGGCGCCAGCACCACGTAGAACAGCGCGAACATCGGCACGAGCGCCGCGGGCTGCCACTGCGGCGCGCCGGCGCTTCTCAACATCTCGACGGCGGCAACGAACAAGGCGTTGTCTGCCAGCGAGCTGAAGAACTGCGCCGACATGATGGTGTAGAAACCTCTTTTCATTCGTTCGGCATCGTCGGCGTCGAGGCCACCCGAGAGGCCCCGCGCCTGGGAAATCTCTCCAAAGGGCGAGCGGCTTTATAGCACGCGGGGCCATTTTCGCCCCGTGGACGAAGTCACGCCGCGGCGCCCGCGCACGGACTGGCAGAATTCGCGCATGCCCCGTCCCATCGAAGCCCTGATCCACACCGAAGCCCTGGCCCACAACATCGGACGCGCCCGCGCAGCGGCGCCCGATGCGCGCGTCTGGGCGGTCGTCAAGGCCAACGCCTACGGTCACGGAATAGAACGAGCGTTCGATGGTCTACGAGGAGCGGACGGCTTCGCGCTGCTCGATTTCGACGAGGCGCAACGCATCCGCGCGCTCGGCTGGCGCGGCCCGATCCTGATGCTGGAAGGCTGCTTCGAGCAGCGCGACCTGGAGCTCTGCTCGCGCCTCGGGCTGTGGCACGCGGTGCATTGCGAGGCCCAGATCGACTGGCTGGCCGAGCACAAGACCCACACCCCGCACAGGGTCTTCCTGAAGTTGAACAGCGGCATGAACCGGCTCGGTTTCACGCCGACGGCGTTCCGCGGCGCCCGGGCGCGGCTGGAGCTGCTGCCGCAGGTCGACGAGATCTCGCTGATGACGCACTTCTCGGACGCCGACGGCGAGCGCGGCGTCGCCCACCAGCTGGCGGTGTTCGAGGCCGTCGCGCGCGACATGGCCGGCGAACGCACGCTCGCCAACAGCGCGGCCACGTTGCGCCACGGCGCCGACCCGCTCGCCAAGGCGCCGCGCATCGACGGCGACTGGGTGCGCGCCGGCATCATGAGCTACGGCAGCGCGCCCGATTACCCCGAACGCACGATCGCCGACTGGAAGCTGCGCCCGGCGATGACGCTGCGCAGCAAGCTGATCGGCGTGCAGCAGCTGCAGGCCGGCGACACCGTGGGCTACGGCAGCACGTTCACCGCCGACGGCCCGCTGCGCATCGGCGTGGTGGCCTGCGGCTACGCCGACGGCTACCCGCGCCACGCGCCCACCGGCACGCCGGTGCTGGTGGACGGCGTGCGCACGCGCATCGTCGGCCGGGTGTCGATGGACATGATCACGGTGGACCTGAGCCCGGTACCGCACGCCGGGATGGGCTCGGAAGTGACGCTGTGGGGCAACGGTCCCGGGCCCGCGGCACCGGTGCTGCCCATCGACGAGGTGGCCCGGCCGGCGGGCACGATCGGCTACGAGCTGATGTGCGCGCTGGCCTTGCGCGTGCCGGTGACCGTCACCGCCTGAGGCCGTCCTCAGGCGCGCACGTCGGTCACCGGGTTCGCGCCGTAGTCCGCGCGTTCGAGCAGCGCGATCACCTTGGCCGCCGCCGCCGCCGGGCTGTCGAGCGCGCCGCTGCGATGCCACTCGTCGAACTGCGGCTGCGCGGCAAACCGCCGCGGGTCGGCGCCGCGCAGCTGCCGTTGCATGTCGGTGTCGATGATGCCCGGCGCCACCGAGGCCACCCGGGCGCCGTGGGGCCGCGCCGCCTCCTCGAGCGCGAGTGCGCGCGCGAAGTGATCCAGGCCCGCCTTTTGAGCGCAGTACGCGCCGCTGCCGCCCAGCGCGCGGCGGCCCAGGCCGGACGACACGAACAGCACCCGGCGATCGCAGGCCGCCCAGTGCGCCGTCGCGCGCAGGAAGACGGCGGTGAGCGCGACCGGCGCCTCGAGTCCGATGCGCAGGCTGCGCGCGAGCTCGCCCGGCTCGGAATCGGCGACGTCGGCCGGATCGGTGAGCAGCGCGGCGTTGTGGATCACGCGCGCACGGGCCGGCAACCGGCCACCGGCGCGGCGCCCGAAATCGGCCAGCCACGCGACCAGCCGTTCGGCCACCGGCATCGGGTCGGCCAGGTCGACCTGCCATTGCTCGAGCCCGCCCGCGCCGCCGGCGGCGAGCGCGGTCGACTGCTGGCGCGCCAGGCCGAGAACGAATGCCCCCTCGGCCAGGTAGTGCGCGGCCATTGCCTGGCCCAGCCCGCGCGAGGCGCCGGTGACGATGACGAGGGAAGAAGCGGTCAAGGCGGACTCCCGAAGCAGGGGTTCAGGCGGCGCGGCGGAACGTGGCCAGCAGCGTGCCGGCGACGACGAACAGGCCGCCGAAGCAGCGGTTCATGATGCGTACGTGGTGCGGCTCGTTGAGCGCCCGCAGCACGCGCGACGCCAGCGCCACGTAGCCGGCCATCACCACCAGGTCGGTGAGGGACAGCGACATCATGATGATGAAGTACTGCGGGATCAGCGGGTGCGACAGGTCGATGAAGTTGGGCACCACGGCCGCCATGAACACCGTGCCCTTCGGGTTGGTCGCGTTGATCGCCCAGCCGCGCATGATCAGCTGCTTGCGGGTGAGGACGGGCGCGTCGGTGGCGGCCACCAGCGGCTTGTCGCTGGCGCGCCATTGCGAGATGCCGATCCACACGAGGTAGGCCGCGCCCAGGAACTTCAGCACCATGAAGGCCGTGTTGGACGCCGCGATGATCGCGCCGAGTCCGGCGACGACGATGCCCACCAGCGTCCAGATGCCCAGCACCAGGCCGAACACCATGAAGTAGCCGCGCCGGAAGCCGTAGTTCAGGCCGGCGCTCATCGCCGCGATGGCGCCCGGGCCGGGCGACAGGCTGATCGCCCAGCAGGCGAGGAAGAACGTGATCCAGGTGGCGAGCGTCATGCGGATTTTCCGGGGTGGGTCGACATGATGAACGAATGTCGGCCGCCCGCGGTCGCCGCGGGCTTCCCGACGGGGCTTCAGTTGTCGGCCAGCGACAGGCTGTACGTCAGGTAGACCTCGTCGCGCTGCCAGCCCAGGGATTCATAGAGCGCCTGGGCCCGCGTGTTGGTGCGGGCGGTGCTGAGATCGAGCCGGACCGCGCCGGCCTCGCGTCCGAACGCCTGCGCCGCCAGCATCAGCGCCCGGCCGACGCCGGCGCGCCGCACGCCGGCGTCGACGAACAGGTCGTACAGCACGAAGATGCGCGCCGCGGCCACCGAGCACCAGCCGGGATACAGCTGGCAGAAGCCGAGCAGCGCGCCGTCGCCTTCGGCCACCAGGATCGCCGACTCGCCACGCTCCATGCGCGCGTGCAGGTACGCGCTGGCGAGCGCGACGTCGCCCGGCTGCTCGTAGAAGCGGCGATAGGCGTCGAACAGCGGCGCGAGCGCGTCGAGGTCGTCCAGCGTGGCGTGGCGGGTGGTGAAGGTGCTCATGGCGTCATCGTAGCCGGCACTCCCGGGCAGAAATCGCGCAGTTTTCCGACCTGTTGTTTTGAACAGTAGGTGACAATGGGCCCATGGCTGCTCCCAAGACCGTCTATACCTGCTCCGCCTGTGGCGGCACCAACCCGAAGTGGCTGGGGCGCTGCCCCCACTGCGAAGCGTGGAACACGCTGGAGGAAGGCGTCGGCGAACCCACCGGGGCCGCCGCGGCCAAGAACCGCTTCCAGGCGCTCACCCGCAGCCAGCCGGTGGCCACGCTGGCCGACATCGACGCCGGCGAGATCGCGCGCACGCCCACCGGCATCGAGGAGCTGGATCGCGTGCTGGGCGGCGGCATCGTGGCCGGCGGCGTGGTGCTGATCGGCGGCGATCCGGGCATCGGCAAGAGCACGCTGCTGCTGCAGGCCATCGACGCGCTGGCCGGCCAGATGAAGGTGCTGTACGTCACCGGCGAAGAGTCCGGCGCCCAGCTGGCGCTGCGCTCGCGCCGCCTCGACCTCACCGGCGCGCACGTGCGCGTGCTGGCCGAGATCAACCTCGAGCGCATCCTGGCCACGATCGCCGCCGAGCAGCCGGCGTTCTGCGTCATCGATTCGATCCAGACGCTTTATTCGGAGCAGCTCACGTCGGCGCCGGGCTCGGTGGCCCAGGTGCGCGAGTGCTCGGCGCAGCTCACGCGCACCGCCAAGTCGGGCGGCTGCACCATCGTGCTGGTGGGCCACGTCACCAAGGACGGCAGCCTGGCCGGCCCGCGCGTGCTGGAGCACATCGTCGACACGGTGCTGTACTTCGAGGGCGACACGCACTCCAGCTTCCGCCTGGTGCGCGCGTTCAAGAACCGCTTCGGCGCCGTCAACGAGATCGGCGTGTTCGCGATGACCGAGCGCGGCCTCAAGGGCGTGGCCAATCCGAGCGCCATCTTCCTGTCCACGCACGGCGATCCGGTGCCGGGTACCTGCGTGCTGGTGACGCTGGAAGGCACGCGGCCGATGCTGGTGGAGATCCAGGCGCTGGTCGACGCCGGCGGCCCCAGCCCGCGCCGGCTGTCGGTAGGCCTGGATCGCGACCGGCTCGCGATGCTGCTGGCCGTGCTGCACCGCCACGCGGGTGTGTCCACCGGCGACCAGGACGTGTTCGTCAACGC
>FTKD01000995.1_pt6 | contig 11110 bp, 10 predicted proteins | sample 1658191 | NCBI WGS metagenome assembly FTKD01 (sample SAMEA3914808, study PRJEB12502) | metagenome | biome: forest; material: soil | place: Canada | collected 2011-08-03 | depth 0.3 m
CCGCGCAGGCGCGCGATGGCGGCGAGGTCGTGGCGGTGGCCAGTGACTTTCCTTTCCAGGCCCGGGAAGCGATGCGTCTCGTGCAGGAAGTGCGCCGGGCTGACGTCGTGGTGGCGCACCAGGCCCAGCATGGTCGAGCCGTAGCGGCGCCAGTACTTGTCGCGCAACGCGTCGGCCTCGGCGGGCGTGACGCCCAGGGTGTCGACGACGTAGCTGCGCATCGTGTCGTTCATCTGCGCGAACACCCACGCGCCGGCGTCGTGCAGCGTGTTGTCGAGGTCGAACAGCCAGACGCGCTCGCGCGTCATGATCCGTGCGCCATGTCGCGGCCCAGCCCCCAGATGCCGCCCATCAGCAGCAGCGCGCCGAGCCACTGCGCGGGCTGCAGGTGCTCGCCCAGGAACGCCGCCGCCAGCAGCACCGCGGTCAGCGGCTCGACCAGCGTCGCCACCGTCAACGCGGTGGGGCTCAGGCGCGCCGCGCCCCAGCTGAACGCCAGCAGCGCCAGCGCGGCGGTGACCATGCCCAGGTACAGCAGCCAGGCCTCGGGCGTCGCCTCGTGCGGCAGCTGCAGCGGCCAGATCAGGCCGGACAGCCCCATCACCGCCGTGGCCGCCAGCGTCAACGCCGTCGTCGCGGTGCCGGCCCCCCAGCGGCGCGAGATCGCCGGGCTGACCAGCGTGAAGCCGGCATACAGCAGGGCCGAGCCGACCGACGCGGCAACGCCCCGGATCCAGTCGTCGACGGTCGCACCCGGGCGCGCGCCGCCCTCCGTGCCGCCGCCGACGATCAACAACACCGTGCCGGCCAGCGACGCGGCCAGGATCGCGACCAGCATCGCGCTGGCACGCTGGCGCCCGCGCGCGAGCGCCCATGCCGTGACGAACACCGGCGGCAGGCACAGCGCGATCAAGGTGGGAATGGCCGCGCCGATGTGGGCGATGCCGATGAACCACAGCAGCACGTAGGACGCCATCACGGCGCCGGCGGCCAGCAGCGGCGCGCCCTCGCGCAGCAGGCGACGCCAGGGCATCGTGCGCCCGAACACGAGCAGCAGCGCCGCGGCGCCCAGCACAAAGCGCCAGAACGAGATGCTTTGCGGCTGGTAGCCGTGGCGCGCCACGAGCAGGTTCACGACCAGCGAGCCGGTGCCCCAGAGAAACGCCGCGCCGCAGGCGGCGCCCAGGCGCAGCCCCGTTCCGCTCACCGGGCGCGGATCATCGTGCCGTAGGCCTGATCCGTGAGGATTTCGAGCAGCATCGCGTGCGGCACGCGGCCGTCGATGATGTGCACGGCGTTGACGCCCGAGCGCGCGGCGTCGAGCGCCGACGAGATCTTGGGCAGCATGCCGCCCGAGATCGTGCCGTCGGCGAACAGCTCGTCGATCTGGCGCGCCGTCAGGTCGGTGAGCAGCTTGCCCTGCTTGTCCAGCACGCCCGGCGTGTTGGTGAGCAGCACCAGCTTCTCGGCGCCCAGCACCTCGGCCAGCTTGCCGGCGACGACGTCGGCGTTGATGTTGAAGCTGACGTTGCCTTCGCCGAAGCCGATCGGGCTGATGACCGGGATGAACTGGTCGTCCTGCAGCGCCTTGACCACCGCGGGATCGATCGAGACGATGTCGCCGACCTGGCCGACGTCGTGTTCGATCTCGGGGTTGTCCTTGTCCTTCATCTTGAGCTTGCGCGCGCGGATCATGCCGCCGTCGAAACCGGTGAGGCCCACGGCCTTGCCGCCGGCGGAGTTGATCAGGCCGACGATGTCCTGCTGCACCTCGCCGCCCAGCACCCATTCGACGACGTCCATCGTCTCCTTGTCGGTGACGCGCATGCCCTGGATGAACGTGCCCTTCTTGCCGAGCTTGGACAGCGCGGTGTCGATCTGCGGGCCGCCCCCGTGCACGACGACCGGGTTCAGGCCGACCAGCTTGAGCAGCACCACGTCCTCGGCGAAATCCTGCTGCAGCGCCGGCTCGGTCATGGCGTTGCCGCCATACTTGATGATGATGGTCTTGCCGTGGAACTTGCGGATGTAGGGCAGCGCCTGCGACAGGATCTCGGCCTTGTCGCGCGGCGAGACGTGCGACAGATCGGCGGGAGCATCGACGGACGCGGGCGTCTGGTCGGCGGAACTGGAGGGCGTGGGCGTGTTCATGCGGCGATTCTATTGACGTTGCGCGACCGCTGCGTGTCGGCGAACGGCCTGTTTCAAGGGTTTTCGCCGACGGGCGCCCTGGTTTCTTCCGGCGAGCGCCTCGTCACCCTCTGTATTCCGATAACCCTGCCAGCGCGTTGAGGAGATACCAAGGAAAATGGAACCATGAAACGCCTACTCGTCACCGCCGCCCTGCTTGCCCTGTCCGCGCTCGCTTCCGCCCAGGCCGTCGTGGCCGGCGAAGTGAAGAAGATCGACAAGCCGGCCGGGCGCATCACGCTCAAGCACGCCGAGATCAAGGCCTTCGACATGCCGGGCATGACCGGCGCCTACAAGGTGCAGGATCCGGCCATGCTCGACAAAGTGCAGGTCGGCGACCGCGTCCAGTTCAACCTCGACCGCGTCAACAGCGTCTACACGATCACCAAGATCGACGTGCAGAAATGAGCTGACGCTTTCGCCCCAGGCGAAGGCTTGAACGCAAAAACGCCGCGCTGGTTCGCACCAGCCGCGGCGTTCTCGCTTTCGGACGGCCACGGTCAGAAGTGGATGCCGCGCATCATCTGCTGCATCGCCACGGCCTCGGCCGACAGCTTGGGCTTGCCGCTCTTGTCGCCGCTGGCCGCCGACGAGTCGGGGAACATGCGGAAGCTGGTGTTCATCACGATCTGCGCGACGCGCGGCACCAGCGCATGCAGCGTCTCGCCCACCACGCCCAGGCGCGTGGCGATGCGCACCGGCTTCTCGACGCAGGCCTGCGCGATCATGTCCGCGGCCTCCTCGGGCGACAGCGTGGGCACGTTGGCGTAGATCTTGGTGGGCGCGATCATCGGCGTGCGCACCAGCGGCATGTTGATGGTGGTGAACGTGACGCCGACATCGGCGTACTCGCTCGACGCGCAGCGCGTCCACGCGTCGAGCGCGGCCTTGCTGGCCACGTAGGCCGAGAACCGCGGCGCGTTGGTGAGCACGCCGATCGAGCTGATGTTGACGATGTGGCCCTTGTGCTTGGCCACCATGCCCGGCAGCAGGCCCATCGTGATGCGCAGGCAGCCGAAGTAGTTCAGCTGCATCGTGCGCTCGAAGTCGTGGAAGCGGTCGTAGCTGGCCTCGATGGCGCGGCGGATCGAGCGGCCGGCGTTGTTGATCAGGAAGTCGACGCCGCCGTGGTTGGCGTTGATCCACTCGATGAAGGCCTTGGTGCCGGCCTCGTCGGCCAGGTCGACCGGGTAGGTCTCCACGATCGCGTCGGCGCGGCCGGCCTGCTTCGCGTAGGCCAGGATCTCCTTCTTCGCCTCGGCCAGCTTGTCCTCGTCGCGCGCGCAGATCAGCGTGACGGCGCCGGCCTCGGCAAACTTGCAGGCCGCGGCCAGGCCGATGCCCGACGAGCCGCCGGTGACCAGCACCACCTTGCCCGCGACGGTGCCCTTGAGGCTGTGGTCGATCGACAGCGCCGGGTCGAGGTGGCGCTCCCAGTAGTCCCACAGCCGCCACGCGTAGTCCTTGAGCGGCGGGCAGGCGATGCCGCTGCCCTTGAGGGCGGCCAGCGTGTCGCGGTTGTCGAAGCGCGTGGGGTAGTTGATGAAGGTGAGGATCTCTTCGGGCAGGCCCAGGTCCTTCATCACGGCGTTGCGCACGCGACGCACCGGCGCCAGCGCCATCAGACTCTTCTTGAGCCCGCGCGGGATGAAGCCCAGCAGCGCGGCGTTGATGAACACGTTCATCTTCGGCGCGTGCGCGGCCTTGGAGAAGATCGCCAGCACGTCGCCCACGCGCAGGCCTTCAGGGTCGACCAGGTGCCAGCACTGGCCGCTGCCCTTGTGCTCCTGGTGGCTGATGTGGTCGAGCGCGGCCACGACGAAATCGACCGGCACGATGTTGATGCGCCCGCCCTCCAGGCCGATGCCCGGCATCCACGGCGGCAGGATCTGGCGCATGCGCTGGATCAGCTTGAAGAAGTAGTACGGGCCGTCGATCTTGTCCATCTCGCCGCTGCTCGAATCGCCGACGACCATGGCCGGGCGGTACACACTCCAGGGCACCTTGCACTCCTTGCGCACGATCTTCTCGGACTCGTGCTTGGTGGCGAAGTACGGATGGTCGAGGTTCTCGGCCTCGTCGAACATGTCCTCGCGGAACACGCCTTCGTACAGGCCGGCGGCGGCGATCGACGACACGTGGTTGAAGCGCTTCGCCTCGATCGCCTTGGCGAACTCGACCGCGTTGCGCGTGCCCTCGATGTTGACGGCGACCTGGGTCTGCTCGTCGGCCGCCAGGTCGTACACCGCGGCGAGGTGGTACATCTGGTCGATGTTGCCCTTGAGCGCCTTGACCTGGTCGGCCGCCACGCCCAGCTTCTTGCCGGTGAGGTCGCCCATGACCGGAATCGCGCGGCCCTTGGCGGCGCCCCAGTACGCGAGCAGGTCGGGCAGCTTGGCCTCGGAGCCGGGTCGCAACAGGAAATACACCGTGGCGCCGCGGCGGGCCAGCAGGGCCTTGACGAGTCGCTTGCCGATGAAGCCGGTCGCCCCGGTCACGAAATACTGCATACGGTGTCTCCTCTGATTTGGAATTGACGTCTCTCGCGCCGATTGTGGGACATGGCCGCGCGGCGGCGCACACGTGTTTGTCCGATGCAACGCCTGCCCTAGGGCCGAGGGGATCGCGTAGAGCCGGCACCCTACGTAATTAGGCTGCGCGCTCCAGCAGCGCCGCCTATATTCGAGCCTCGACCACGAGTGGTGGTCACCGCACGACCCCCATTCAAGCAACAAAGGATCACGTCATGGTCAAGAAGCTCTCCAAGATCGCCGCCAAGAAGGCCGCCTCCCCCGCCGGCATGCTCGACAGCCAGCTCGCCAACTCCGTCAAGGACTCGGCGCAGCAGATCTGGCTGGCCGGCATGGGCGCATTCGCCAAGGCGCAAGCCGAAGGCGGCAAGGTGTTCGACGCGCTGGTCAAGGAAGGCGTGAGCCTGCAGCGCAAGACGCAAGCCGTGGCCGAAGAGAAGCTGGGCGACGTCACTGGCAAGATGAGCTCGATGGCTTCGGAAGTCACCAGCAAGGCCGGCGCGTCGTGGGACAAGCTCGAGAACATCTTCGAAGAGCGCACCGCGAAGGCCCTCGGCAAGCTGGGCGTGCCCACCGCCAAGGACGTGGCCGAACTGACGCGCCGCGTCGAGGAACTGAGCGCCGCCGTCGCCAGGCTGTCGAAGTCGCCGAAGGCCGCCGCGCCCAAGGCTGCCGCCAAGGCACCGGCAAAGAAGGCTGCTGCCAAGGCGCCGGCGAAGAAGGTCGCTGCGAAGCCGGCCGCCAAGCGCGCTGTGCGCAAGACGGCATCGAACGCCGCCACGACGACGGCCTGATCCGTCCGTGATGCTGGCGGCGCCCGGGGCACGCGCTCCGTCCGCCGGCTCACCGAAGGCGCCAGCCTCATCGCTGGCGCCTTTGTCGTTTCTGGACGGCGGCAGCGTGGAGGGTTGCACCCAGCGCCTGGGCACATGCCCTGCCGAACCGGCATCGGAACCGTTTCCGTGCCCTTGAACACGAGCCTTCGATGACCCCGTCCGACACGTCCCCGCCCGCATCCGCCCACGCGTCACGCGCGACGCGCCGCAAGGGCGCGCGCGTGGGCCTGGCGCTCGCCGGCGGTGGCCCGCTGGGCGCCATCTGGGAGATCGGCGCGCTGTGCGCGCTGGAGGAGACACTGGTCGGCATCGCCTTCACGCGCATGGACGGCTACGTCGGCATCTCTGCCGGCGGCTTCATCGCCGCGGGCCTGGCCAACGGCATGACGCCGCGCCAGATGTGCACGGCCTTCATCGAGAACGTCGGCGGCGACGACGACCTGATCCATCCGTCGATCTTCGTGCACCCGGCCTGGAGCGAATACGCCGCGCGGCTGAAGATGTTGCCGCGCCTGGTCGCCCAGGCCGCGTGGCGCATCGCGCTCGGCACGGCCTCCGGCGTCGAGGTGATCGAGCGACTCGGCCGCGCACTGCCCACCGGCGTGTTCAGCAACGCGCCGATCGAGGCGCACCTGCGCTCGGTGTTCTCGGCGCCCGGCCGCACCGACGACTTCCGCAAGCTGGACCGCCGCCTGGTGCTGGTGGCCACCGACCTGGACACCGGCGCCGTCGCCCCGTTCGGCCTGCCCGGCTGGGACGACGTGCCGATCTCCCGCGCCGTCACCGCCAGCGCCGCGCTGCCGGGCCTCTATCCGCCGGTGCGCATCGGCGAGCGCCATTACGTGGACGGCGCCTTGAAGAAGACGCTGCACGCGCGCGTGCTGCTCGACCAGGACATCGATCTCGTCCTGTGCCTGAACCCGCTGGTGCCGTTCGACGCCACCTACGCGCCCACGCACACCGTGCGCCTGGGCACCGACGCGATCCCCCGGCTCGTCGAGGGCGGCCTGCCGCTGGTGGCGAGCCAGGGCTTTCGCTCGCTGATCCATTCGCGGCTGGAGCTGGGCATGGCGGGCTACGGCCTGAGCCATCCGGACGTCGACATCGCGCTGTTCGAGCCCGACCACCGCGACCCGGAGATGTTCGGCGCGAACACGTTCAGCTACTCGGCGCGCCGCCAGCTGGCCGAACATGCGTATCAGTCGACGCGCAAGAACCTGCGCACGCGCCGCCGCGCGCTGCACGCGATGTTCCAGCCGCACGGCATCGCGATCGCCGACAAGGTGCTGGACGATCCGACGCGGCGGCTGGTCACGTACGCGCCGCGGCTGACGCCGGCGTGGCATGACGCGGCGCCGGATCGGCTCGGCGGCGCGCTGCGGCGCCTGGGCGGCGTGCTGGACGAACTGCAGTCGTCGCTGGCGACGGCCTGAGCCAGGCCCTGGCGAGGCTCAGGTACCTGGACGAGGCGTGGCCGCTCGATCGGTCATCGCGACGACGCCGCGGCTGCGGGTGCGGCGGCCGATGTCGGCCCTGCGCCGGTGGGTGACCGCGCGATCGCCTGCTCCGCCGTTACTGCCAAGGGTGCCGCCGCGAATCGCGCCGGCTCCGAGCGGGCGTTCGCCAGGTTCAGGATCATCTGCCACAGGAACCCGCCGCTCACCAGCAAGGCGAGCGCCGCGACGCCTCGAGCCAGCCTGCGACGTCGCGGCGCGACGCCATGGGCACCGTATGCCGCCTCCCGCGGTGGTACCACGAGGCCGGCGGCGGCAGTCATGGCGGGGGATGGCTTCGTCGGAGCGTCCGGGCCCGGGGTCGCACGCACGCGCGGCGGCAGCACGAGCGTCGCGGGCTCGCCATTCAGTTCGGCCTGCAGCAACTCGTCCACCGCGCGCACGACATCCGCATTCACATCGTCGCGACCCTGCAGGTAGAGCTGCAGCAGGATGTGCCCGCACAGGCGGTTGACGCGGGCAGGGTTGCCTTTGCAGCGCGCATGGATCGCCGCCGTCGCGGTCGCGTCGAAGGCCGGACAGCCCATCCAGCCCGCGCGGACCAGGCGCTCCAGGACGTACTCGTGCGTCCCCGCGGCGTCGAGCGGCTCGACACGCACCGGCGCGCCGATGTCCAGCGGCTGGCCGATGCGTTGCAGCGCCTCGAGGCTGGTCGGCGTGGAGCGTCCGACGAGGCACACCTGCAGCGCGGCGCGCCCTTCGAGGCGCACGGCCGTCAGCTTGCGCAGGCGCCTCAGGGTGGCGACGTCCAGCTGATGCGCTTCATCGACCAGGAGCAGCGCAGCGCGCCCGCCGCGGACGAGGCCCTCGAGTTGACGGATCACTCCCCCCAGCGGCGGAGCGGCTCCGGCGCGGGGCATGCCGAGCGCCTCGGCGACGCGATCGAACAGCTGGTCGCCTTCGATGCGCACGCGCGGCAACTCGGCGGCCACGTGGCGCGTCCGGTCGACCTCCTCCAGCATCCGCCGTCCGACGGTGGTCTTGCCGACCCCGAATTCACCGATGAGCGGTATGAACTCGTCGCCGCGGCCAAGCCTGTCCTGCACGGCCCGGATGGCCGCGCGATGCGGTGCCACGTCGACGTAGAAGCGCGAATCGGGCGTGACGCAGAACGGCAGGTTCGCCAACCCGAAACAGGCTTCGTACATCGATGCCTCCGGCACCCCTGCCCTCCCGGGAACTCTGGTGATGAATAGTTCCCGCAGACACTAGCACCCTGCCCGATGCCGTCAATCCCTCGTTGCGAAGGCGGCCCCGCGCCGTTTCTTCGAGACGAGGGCCGGAGTCCTCCGACGCATGAGCGCTGCTCAGCCCAGGTAGCGCTTTTCCAGGTGCGCCTTGAAATGCGCCGGATTGAGCGTCTCGCCAGAAGCCCGCAACACCAGGTCGTCGGTGTTCCAGCGGCTCGCCTGCAGCCAGATATTCTCGCGCAGCCAGTCGAACACCGGCGCGAGATTGCCGGCGCCGATCTGCGCGTCGAGGTCGGGAATCCGGCTGCGCATCGTGGCGAACCACTGCGACGCGTACATCGCGCCCAGCGAGTAGCAGGCGAAGTAGCCGAACAGGCCCTCGGACCAGTGCACGTCCTGCATCGGGCCGTCGCGGTAGTTGCCGCGCGTGTCGACGCCCAGCAGCTTCATCATCTGCTCGTCCCACAGCGCCGGGATGTCGTCGACCTCGTAGCGGCCTTCGATGAGCCCGCGCTCGATCTCGTAGCGCATGATCACGTGCGCCGGATAGGTGACCTCGTCGGCGTCGACGCGGATGAGGCCGGGCTGCACGCGGGTGACCAGGCGCTGCAGGTTGCCCGTCTCCAGCGCGGGCTGGTCGCCGAAGGCGGTGCGGATCAGCGGCGCAATGTGGGCGACGAAGCCGGGGTGGCAGCCCACCTGCATCTCGAACGACAGGCTCTGGCTCTCGTGGATGGCCATCGAACGCGCCTCGGCCACCGGCTGGCCCAGCAGCTCGCGCGGCAGGTTCTGCTCGTAGCGGCCGTGGCCCGTCTCGTGGATCGTGCCCATCAGGCTCTGCACGAACTCGTCGTCGCGAAAACGCGTGGTGAGCCGCACGTCCTCGGGCACGCCGCCGGAGAACGGGTGCGAGCTGACGTCCAGCCGGCCGCCGTCGAAATCGAAGTCCAGCAGGCGCATCACCTGCTCGCACAGCTGGCGCTGCGCGGCGCGGTCGAACGGGCCGACGGGCGTCAGCACGGACTCGCCGGCCTGCTTGTGCGTGATCTGCGCGATCAGGCCCGGCAGCCACTGCTTGACCTCGCCGAAGATGCGATCGACGGTGGCGCCGCGCATGCCGGGCTCGTAGCGGTCGATCAGCGCGTCATAGGGCGACAGGCCGCTGCGCTCGGCCAGATGGCGCGCCTCCTCGCGGCCCACCTCCAGCACCGTCTTGAGGTTGACGGCGAAGCCGGCCCAGTCGTTGGCCTGGCGCTGGGTGCGCCACGCGTACTCGCAGCGCGAGGTGGCCAGCGCGCGGCGCTCCACCAGTTCGGCCGGCAGCGCGTTGGCGCGGAACCAGTCGCGTTCGATCTCGCGCAGGTTGGCGCGCTGCGGCTCGCTCAGCGCCTCGTCCTTCGCGCGCGCGAGGTGCGCCTTCAGCTGCGCATCGGTGCGCATGCCGTGCGTGAGCATCGCGATCTCGGCCAGGGCCTGGCCACGGGCCTCGTTGCCCTTGGGCGGCATGTTGGCCGCCTGGTCCCAGCTGGCCATGCTTTGCAGGTGGCCCAGGCGGTACAGCCGCAACCAGGTGCGGGTCAACGTGTCGTAGGACGGGGTGGACGAGGTGGCGGCGGACGTTGTCATTGTGGTTCCCTGAGGTCGTTGTCTCGGTCTGGCGTGCGGCATTCGTGGTGCGCGCGCCGTCCGGCGCCTGCATTCTCACCCGCCCCACCATGCTCGCCGCCTACCGGTTTGCCCGGTACCCCCACTTGGGCGGGGCGCACGACCATCCTTGGGTTTCAGATGAACCCATGCAGCCCGAGCCAGAGTCTCAGGTGCGGCCAGATCCAGACCATCGCCGTGGTCATGATCAGGTAGCGCAGGAACTTGCCGATCGCCATGTAGCCCACGCAGGGCCAGAACGGCAGCCGCAGCCAGCCGGCCACGGCGCACAGCGGATCGCCGACGATCGGCAGCCAGCTGAGCAGGCAGGCGGGGGCGCCGTAGCGGTCGACGATCGCCCGCGCGCGCCGGCTGGCCGGCCCCGGCGGCTTCTTGTGCGCCAGGCCCTCGTACGCGCGTTCGGCGCCGTAGCCGGTCGCCCAGCTGATCGCGCCGCCAATGGTGTTGCCGATCGTCGCCACGAGAATGGCCCACCAGATCAGATGCGGGTTCCACAGCACCAGGCCGGCCAGCGCCGGCTCGGAGCCGAGCGGCAGCAGCGTCGCCGAAACCAGCGATATGACGAACAGCGTCGACAGGCCGTGTTGCGGCAGCGAGAGCCAGGCGAGCACGCCAGCGAACCATTGATCCATGCGGCCGCATTGTGCGTGAGCCATGCCGTCAGATGGCTGAACGTGCGGATTCGCACGCCGCCGTGGCGCCCGCGCCACCCCCTTCCGGATATACTTCTGCCTCGTTTTGCAGCACCTCGACCGTGTCCGAACCACGCTCGACAGCAGGTGCCCTGCCCACCACCTCCCCCGGATCCCTTCCCCATGCACATTGGCGCGATCGAGCTGCCGAACGCCCTGTTCGTCGCCCCCATGGCCGGGGTGACGGATCGGCCGTTCCGCATGTTGTGCAAGCGCCTGGGCGCCGGCTACGCGGTCAGCGAGATGGTGACCTCGCGCAAGGACCTGTGGCACACGCTCAAGACCTCGCGCCGTGCCAACCACGATGGCGAGACGGCGCCGATCTCGGTGCAGATCGCCGGCACCGACGCCGCGATGATGGCCGACGCCGCGCGCTACAACATCGATCGCGGCGCCCGCATCATCGACATCAACATGGGCTGCCCGGCCAAGAAGGTCTGCAACAAGTGGGCCGGCTCGGCGCTGATGCAGGACGAGCCGCTGGCGCTCGAG
>FTKD01000613.1_pt2 | contig 11089 bp, 9 predicted proteins | sample 1658191 | NCBI WGS metagenome assembly FTKD01 (sample SAMEA3914808, study PRJEB12502) | metagenome | biome: forest; material: soil | place: Canada | collected 2011-08-03 | depth 0.3 m
GTCTTCATGGGCATGGGCGAGCCGGCGCACAACCTCGACAACGTGATGGAGGCGATCGATCTGCTCGGCACCGCCGGCGGCATCGGCCACAAGAACCTCGTCTTCTCCACCGTCGGCGACCACCGCGTGTTCGAGCGCCTGCCGCAAGGGCCGGTCAAGCCGGCGCTGGCGCTGTCGCTGCACTCCACCAAGGACGCGCTGCGGCGCGAGCTGCTGCCGCGCGCGCCGCGCCTGACGCCCGACGAACTGGTCGAGCTCGGCGAGCGCTATGCCCGCGCCACCGGATACCCGATCCAGTATCAGTGGACGCTGCTGGACGGCATCAACGACGGCGACGACGAGATAGCCGGCATCGTGCGCCTGCTCAAGGGCAAGTACGCGTTGATGAACATGATCCCGTACAACACCAACGAAGGCCTGGGCTTCACGCGGCCTTCGCCTGACAAGGCCGCCGCGATCGCGCGCACGCTGCAGTCGCGCGGCGTGCTGACCAAGCTGCGCCAGTCGGCTGGCCAGGATGTGGAAGGCGGCTGCGGGCAGTTGCGCGCGCGTGCCGTCGATGGCGGCGCGGTGGTGCGCATGCCCAAGCGCGGCGAGCGCGCGACAACGTCTCCGGCGAACTGACTCAGGGCGCCGGCGCGGCGGGCTGGAATACGGTCCAGCGGTCGTCCTTGAACAGGTACAGCGCCGACGACAGGCGGTAGTCGCCGCCGCCCGAATGCAGCCCGGCGATGCCCTTGCGCAGGCTGTCCACGGCAGGCGTGTCGGACACCGGCGCGAACAGCAGCAGGTCGGTGCGCGGCACCGCCACGACCAGGCCTTGCGGATGCGCGGCTAGCAAGCGGCGCCAGAACGCGCGATCGAGGAAGTAGCTGCTGTCGTAGTCGGCCGATCGGCCGTTGACGATCTGCAGGTTGTGCCACGGGCGCGCGGCCGGTGCGCCGTGCAGGCGCTCGAGATTGGCCAGCGCGACGGCCACCGCCTGTTCCGGGGCCAGCGCCAGCGCGGCGAGTTCCTCGGTGTGCAGCGTGCGCATCGAGTCGGCGGCGACGTAGACCAGGCGCGCCTGCAGATCGCCGATCAGGTCGTACCAGGCCGGCGACATCGAGGCCGTAGCTCCGTTGGGCAGCGGCACCTGGATCGTCGCGACGGGCGCGAGGCCGTCCTCGGTGCGGCTCGCGTCGCCGGCGTGGCGCAGCACGACCAGCAGCGTGTCCCGGCCATCCTGGGCCTGGGCGGGTGGGGACGGGAGGGACATCGTGATGGCCGCGGTGAAGAGGAGGGCGGTTCGTGGTTGCATGAGTCTCGCGGCACCGAGTGTCGCCTCATTCCACGACCTTGCCGCGCCCGGCCTTGATTTCCGCCCGCGCGCTCTTGCCCGCCAGCCGCCGCTTCTTGGAGCCGTAAGTGGGCTTGGTCGGCCGCCGCACGAGCGGCGCCTTCTCGACGGAGTCCACCAGCTCCTGCAGCCGCAGCCACGCGTCGCCGCGGTTCTGGTCCTGGCTGCGGTACTGCTGCGCCTTGATCACGACCACGCCCTCGTCGGTGATCCGGTGGTCGCGCAGCGCCAGCAGGCGTTCCTTCACCGGGTCGGGCAGCGAGGAGGCGTGGACGTCGAAGCGCAGGTGCACCGCGCTGGACACCTTGTTGACGTTCTGGCCGCCGGCGCCCTGGGCGCGGATCGCGGTGATCTCCACCTCGTCGGGCGGGATCGTCAGCGGCATGGGAGGGCTCTTGCGTTCACCGGCCTATTGGAGCCTGTTTTCGAAACGGCCGGGGCCGACGCTGCCTGGCCGTTTCGTGACAGCACGCGAACCCGACTAAAAACGACTGACACTCGCACGGGGTCATGAGCAAAAAGTCACGGCTGAGGCAAGATGGCCCATTTCGCCGTCAGCGGTGATTCCACTGCAAGGAGAACCCATGCCCTTGGCCACGCCCGCGCCGTTCGCGCACGCCCTGCAGACCTTCAAGATGCCTTCGGGCGCCACCGGCCGCTTCCACTCGCTGCCGGCGCTCACGGTCGAGTTTCCCCAGATCGCCCGCCTGCCGGTGTCGATCCGGATCGTGCTGGAAGCGGTGCTGCGCCACTGCGACGGCCGCCGCATCACGCCCGAGCACGTGCGCCAGCTGGCCCACTGGGCGCCGAACGGCGTGCGCAGCGAGGAGATCCCGTTCGTGGTCTCCCGCGTCGTGCTGCAGGATTTCACCGGCGTGCCGCTGCTGGCCGACCTGGCCGCGATGCGCTCCGAGGCCGCGCACCAGAAGAAGGATCCGAAGACCATCGAGCCGCTGGTGCCGGTGGACCTGGTGGTCGACCACAGCGTGATGATCGACGACTTCGGCCACAAGAACTCGCTCGACATCAACATGAAGATCGAGTTCCAGCGCAACAACGAGCGCTACAAGTTCATGAAGTGGGGCATGCAGGCGTTCGACACCTTCGGCGTCGTACCGCCGGGCTTCGGCATCGTCCACCAGGTCAACCTCGAGTACCTGGCGCGCGGCGTGCACAAGCAAGCCGACGCCTCCGGCAAGCCGCCGGTGTACTACCCCGACACGCTGGTGGGCACCGATAGCCACACCACGATGATCAACGGCCTGGGCGTGGTCGGCTGGGGCGTGGGCGGCATCGAGGCCGAGGCCGCGATGCTGGGCCAGCCGGTCTATTTCCTCACCCCCGACGTCGTCGGCTTCGAGTTCACCGGCAAGCTGCGCGAGGGCGTGACCGCCACCGACCTGGTGCTCACCGTCACCGAGATGCTGCGCAAGGCCAAGGTGGTGGGCAAGTTCGTCGAGTTCTACGGTGCCGGCACGGCGCTGCTGTCGGTGCCCGACCGCGCCACGCTGGCCAACATGGCGCCCGAGTACGGCGCCACGATGGGCTTCTTCTCCGTCGACGAGAAGACGGTGGAGTACATGCGCGGCACCGGCCGCACGGCCGCGGAGATCGAGGCCTTCGAGGCCTACTTCCGCGCACAGGGCCTGTTCGGGACGCCGGCCAGCGGGAGCATCGACTTCAGCGAATCGCTGACGCTGGACCTGTCCACCGTCGCGCCCAGCCTGGCCGGCCCGAAGCGGCCACAGGATCGCATCGAGATCGGCAAGCTGTCGAAGAAGTTCGACGAGCTGCTCGTGACGCCCGCGGCCAGCAACGGCTACAACCTGCCGCCGGACCAGGTCGCGCGGCGCGCGGTCACCGCCAGCGGCATCGAGATCGGCCACGGCGACGTGCTGATCGCCGCCATCACCAGTTGCACCAACACCAGCAACCCGAGCGTGATGCTGGCCGCCGGACTGCTGGCCAAGAAGGCGGTGGCGGCGGGGCTGTCGGTCAAGCCGCACATCAAGACCTCGCTGGCACCCGGCTCGCGCATCGTCACCGAGTACCTCGAGAAGGCCGGCCTGCTGCCGGCGCTGGAGAAGCTGGGCTTCAACGTGGCGGCCTACGGCTGCACCACCTGCATCGGCAACGCCGGCGACCTGACGCCCGAGCTGAACCAGGCCATCGTCGAGAACGACCTGGTGGCCGCGGCCGTGCTGTCGGGCAACCGCAACTTCGAGGCGCGCATCCACCCGAACCTGAAGGCCAACTTCCTCGCCAGCCCGCCGCTGGTGCTGGCCTATGCGATCGCCGGCAACGTCAAGGTGGACCTGATGACGCAGCCGGTGGGCCGCAACGCCGCCGGCAAGGACGTCTGGCTGGGCGACATCTGGCCGACCAGCGAGGAGGTCTATGCGCTGATGAAGTTCGCGATGGACGCCGACGCGTTCCGCGCCAACTACGCGCAGGTCAAGACCAATCCGGGCAAGCTGTGGGGCGACATCACCGGCGTCACGGGCCAGGTCTACGACTGGCCCAAGAGCACCTACATCGCGCGCCCGCCGTTCTTCGACGGCTTCACGCAGCAGCCCAAGCCGGCCCCGACGTCCGTCACGGGCGCGCGCATCATGGCGCTGTTCGGCGACTCGATCACCACCGACCACATCTCGCCGGCCGGCTCGATCAAGACCGACTCGCCCGCCGGCAAGTACCTGCAGGCCAACGGCGTGCTGCCGGCCGACTTCAATTCCTACGGCTCGCGCCGCGGCCACCACGAAGTGATGATGCGCGGCACCTTCGCCAACGTGCGCATCAAGAACCTGATGCTGCCGGCGCGTGCCGACGGCGGCCGCGTGGAAGGCGGCTACACGCTGTACCAGGGCAGCCAGGGCACGGCGGAGGTGCCGGTCGACAGCTCCACGCCGGTCTCGATCTACGACGCGGCGATGGCCTACCAGGCCAGCGGCACGCCCACGGTCGTGTTCGCGGGCGAGGAATACGGCACCGGCTCCAGCCGCGACTGGGCCGCCAAGGGCACGTACCTGCTGGGCATCAAGGCCGTCGTCGCGCGCAGCTTCGAACGCATCCACCGCAACAACCTGGTGGGCATGGGCGTGCTGCCGCTGCAGTTCAAGGCCGGCGTCACCTGGGCCAGCCTGGGGCTGACGGGCAACGAGACCATCGACATCGAATGGGGCGCGCCCATCGTGCCGCAGTCCGAGGCGACGCTGGTGATCCATCGCCCCGACGGCAAGAGCCAGCGCGTGAAGGTGATCCTGCGCATCGACACGCCGATCGAGGTGGACTACTACGCGCACGGCGGCATCCTGCCCTACGTGCTGCGCCAGCTGCTGGCGTCCTGAGCCGCTTGGCAGCTCGATGAACAACGGCCGCCGTCCTCCGGGAACGGCGGCCGTTCCCGCTTTCTCAAGCGCCTTCGGCGAAGTCCGTGGCCAGGCCCGGCGCGCGCCAGCGCTCGAGTTCGGCCTGCATCGCGGCGAGCTTGGCGGCCAGCCCGTTGACCGCGAGCGCGCCGGCCGTGAACCGCAGCGGCGGCTGCGCCTCCGCGGCGAGCTTGACCACCGCTTCGGCGAGCAGGATCGGGTCACCGGGCTGCTTGCCGTTGCGTTGCTCGAAACTCGCACGCATGGCATCCCGGCGCTCGGCGTAGTCGGCCACCTCGTGGGCCACGAACCGGATCGATTCGGGCGTCAGGAAGTCGGTGCGGAACGGACCCGGCTCGACGATGGTGACATGGATGTCGAACGGCGCCAGCTCGGCGGCGAGCGACTCCGAGAAGCCTTCGACCGCGAACTTGCTGGAGCAGTACAGCGACCCCGTCTCGATGCCGCGGAAGCCTGCCACCGAGGACAGGTTGAAGATGTGCCCGCGCCGCGCGGCACGCATCGCGGGCAGGGCCGCACGCGTGACGTTGAACAGGCCGAACACGTTGGTGGCGTATTGCGCCTCGACGTCGGCGGCCGTCGTTTCCTCGAAATAGCCGAGGTGGCCGTAGCCGGCGTTGTTGACCAGCACGTCGATCGCGCCGAAGCGTGCCAGCGCCGCGGCGACCGCGGCCCGGGCCTGCGCGGCGTCGCTGACGTCGAGGTCCAGCGCCAGCAGGTTCGCGTTGTCCGGGCCGAGCCTGTCGCTGACCGCCGACCGCTGGCGGCCGGTGGCGACGACGCGGTCGCCGGCCTTCAGCGCGGCGGTGGCGATGTCGGCACCGAGCCCGCGGCCGGCACCGGTGATGAACCAGGTCTTGCTCATGATGGATCCTTTCGTTGACAGGGCTCCATCGTGCGCCGGCAGTTGCCGATCCGAGTAGAACCATGCTGGCGATTGATTGCACGATCCTGTCAATCGCGGGGATTTCGTGCAGCCGGCTCTTGCGCGCGGTCGGACGACGCGATTCAATGCGGCCATGGCCTCCTCGCTGTCCGAACTGCAGTCCCTGATCGCGCGTCACGCACGCCCGGACGCGCCCGCGACGGCGTTGTCCGGCGTCCGCGCGACGGTTTCGCCGGTGCCCACCGAGGTGACGCACCATGTCAGCGAGCCGGGGCTGGGTATCGTCGTGCAGGGCGCGAAGCGGACGGTCGTCGGCGACCGCGTGTTCGAGTATGGCGAGGGCGACTTCATCGTCAACTCGGTGGACCTGCCGATCGCGAGTCGCATCACGCGCGCGAGCGCGGCGCGACCCTACCTGGCCTTCGGGCTGAGGCTGAGCCCGGCCGCGATCGCGTCGTTGCTGCTCGAGGCGCCTGGCGCCGATGAACTCGTCGCGGTCCCATGCGGCATGGGCGTGCACAAGGCCCCGGCCGACCTGCTCGAGGCGGCCGTGCGCCTGCTGCGGTTGCTGGACGCCCCACGCGACGCCCCGGTGCTGCGCCCGTTGATCGAGCGCGAGATCCTGTGGCGCCTGCTGTGCGGCGAGCAGGGCGGCCGCGTGCGCCAGATCGGCCTGGCCGACAGCCGGCTCGCGCAGGTGAGCCACGCCATCCGCCATCTCCGGCAGCACTACGCGGAGCCCGTGAGCATCGACGAGCTGGCGCGGCTGGCCACGATGAGCGAGTCGTCGTTCCACCGCCATTTCCGCGCCGTGACGGCCATGACGCCGATCCAGTTCCAGAAGCAGATCCGGCTGCAGGAGGCGCGCGCGCGCCTGCTGGCCGACGCCGACGACGTGGCCGCGGTCGGCTTCGCGGTAGGCTACGACAGCGCGTCGCAGTTCAGCCGCGAGTACAGCCGGATGTTCGGCGCGCCGCCGGGGCGCGACGTGGCGCGGCTGCGGCTGGTCTCGCCGCTGGAACGCAGCGCCGCCTAAGCGACCTGAGCCAGCGCGCGCTCGAAGTCGTCCAGCAGGTCCGCGATGTCCTCGATGCCCACCGACAGCCGGATCAGCCCGTCGGCGATGCCCATCTCGGCGCGGCGCTCGGCGCCCATCTCGTGGAAGATCGTGTGGGCCACGGGGATCGCCAACGTGCGGTTGTCGGCCAGATGGCTGGACACGATCACCAGTTGCAGCGCGTCGAGGAATGCGAAGCAGTCGATGCCTTCGCGCAGCTCGAAGCTCAGCAGCGGGCCGAAGCCGCCGTGGAACAGCTTCGCGGCGCGTTCGTGCTGCGCATGGCTGGCCAGGCCGGGATAGTGGACGCGGCGAACAGCCGGCTGGGCCTCCAGCCAGCGGGCCATCTGCAACGCGTTGTCGCACACGCGCGGGATGCGCAGCGCGAGCGTCTCGGCGCCGGCGGCAATGCGGTGCGCGTCTTCCGCACGCAGCGTGGCGCCGAGGTCGCGCAGCCCTTTCTTGCGGATCTGCAGCAGGCCCCAGCTGGCCGGCGGCCCCTTGCGATAGGCCGGCAGGATGTTGTCGAACGTCGCCCAGTCGAACAGTCCGGTGTCGACCACGGCGCCCCCCATCGCGTTGGCGTGGCCGCCGATGCCCTTGGTGAGCGCGTGCACGACGAGGCCGGCGTCCACGCGGCTGCCCTTGAGCAGGAACGGCGTGGTCAAGGTGTTGTCGACGACGAACAGCACGCCCAGGTCGCGGCACAGACGGCCGATGCCTTCGAGGTCGGCGACCTGCGTCACCGGGTTGGCGATCGTCTCGACGAACACGATCCGCGTGGCCGGGGTGACGGCCGCCCGCACCGCTTCGGCGTCGGTGGCGTCGACGAAGGAGACCGCGATGCCGATGCCTTGCAGCGTCTGCATCAGGCTGTTGGTGTTGCCGAACAGGAAGCGGCTGCTGACGATGTGGTCGCCGGCGCGCAGCAAGGACAGGAAGACGGCCGAGATCGCCGCCATGCCGGTGGAGAAGCACGCGCTGCCGCGGGCGTCCTCCAGCAGCGTCACCTTGGCCTCGAGCGCCGCGCCGGTCGGGTTGCCCTGGCGTGCGTAGACGGGGCCGGACTGGATGCCCTGGAACACCTCGGCGAGATCGCGGGCGCTCGGGTAGCTGAAGGCCGCGCTGAGGTGCAGCGGCTTGTGCGAGCCGCCGGCCTCCACGCCGCCGAGGCGGTCGGAGTGCAGCAGGCGGGTCGTGGCGCCGTAGGCGCGCTTGGTGGGGGCAGTCATGCTGGTCAGGTCATTGTTGCGAACGACCATTCTCGTGCAGACCGGACGCCCCCGCCTTCTCAATCCCTCAAGGCTTGAGGTCGAACACCAGCACTTCGGCCTTTTCACCACCCTCGAGCACCAGCGTGGGCTCGTCGCGGATCTTCAGCGCATCGCCGGCGCCCAGCGGCTGGCCGTTGACGCGCAGGCTGCCGCGCGCCACGTGCACGTAGGTCAGGCGGCCGGCCGGCAGCGGCAGTTCCTGGCGTTCGGCACCGTCGAACAGGCCGGCGAAGATGCGCGCGTCGGCGTTGAGCGTCACCGCGCCGGGCACCTTGTCGGGGCTGCCGACCAGCGCCAGCTTGCCGCGCTTGCTGGCGTCGGGCACGTTGACCTGCTCGTAGCCCGGCGCGAGGCCGCCGCGTTCCGGCAGGATCCAGATCTGCAGGAAGTGCGTGGCCGAGTCCTTCGAGTGGTTGAACTCGCTGTGGCGCACGCCGGTGCCGGCGGTCATGCGCTGCACGTCGCCGGGCACGATCACGCCGGCGTTGGCGCCGCCGGGCGTGCCGTTGCCCATCGAATCCTGGTGCGCGAGGGCGCCCTCCAGCACGTAGCTGATGATCTCCATGTCGCGATGGCCGTGGGTGCCGAAGCCCTGGCCGGCGTGGACGGTGTCGTCGTTGAGCACGCGCAGGTTGCCGAAGCCCATGTGCGCCGGGTCGTGGTAGTCGGCGAACGAGAAGCTGTGGTGGCTGTTGAGCCAGCCGTGGTCGGCGTGGCCGCGGTCTTGAGCCTTGCGAAGCGTGAGCATGAGTTTCTCCAGTCGTTGTGTCAGCGATGCCGCTGATGGCGTGAGAAGAAGTGTCTGCTCGAGGCGGCCCTCGACGATCCAAAGGATTCGAACGCAGCGTTGAGCGTCGAGGGCTTGACGCCTCGGAACCTGTGAATGAATCCGGCGTGACCGAGCGGGTCGACCAAAGGCGTCCGAGCCAGGCGCAAATGCGAGTCGTAGCGGTGCTTACGGCGAGCATTTGCAACGACGCTCGGGTGTCTTCGTGCGGCACGAGCGGGCATGCCGGATTCGTTCACAGGTTCTCAGTGCCAGGTTCGCGGATCGACGCGGTAGTAGTCGCGCAGCAGCGCGAACAGCGCCGGGTGGCGGTCGGCGAGCGCGCCGGCCTGCTCGAAGAACACCTCGGTGACCACGGCGAAGAACTCGGCTTCGTTGGTGGCGCCGTAGTCGCTGATCAGGTCGGTGGGCGGGGGCTCGACGTCATCGCAGGAGGATCCGAACCACGACCAACCCGCCTGGGCCCGCGCCTGCGCGGCCTCGCGTGCGCGGATGCGCGCCTGCAGGGCGGCGAACTCGTCGGCCATCACCTGCGCCCAGCGCGCGTGCGCGGCGCGCGAACCGAGCAGCGGCGCGCCGTTGGCGCTGCCGGTCTCCTGGTCCAGCTGGTGCGCGAACTCGTGCAGCACCACGTTGTGGCCGTCGTCCGGCGCGCGCGCGCCGTCCAGCACGTCCTGCCACGACAGGATCACCTGGCCCTGCGACCACGACTCGCCGGCCAGCACGCGACGCTCGTCGCGCAGCACGCCGCCCGGTGACGCGTGGACGCGATCGACCACGAACGCGCCCGGATAGACCAGGATCTGCTTGAGCTCGGGAAACAGCGGGCCGCCGTGGTTCAGCCGCAGCAGACAGGCCTGGGCGGCGATGGTCACGCGCATCTCGTCCGTGACGGCCAGGCCGGCGCAGCCCAGAAATGGCTTCTCGGCGAGGAAGACCAGGATGCGCCGCCGCAACTGGTGCTGCAGATCGGGCGGCAACTGCCGATACAGGGGGACGCGGCGCTGGAGAATGCTGCGCCAGTCGGCCGGGAACGGCCTGCCGGCCCAGGCCTGGCGGCGCCGGGCACGCCAGCGCGGAGCCCCGGCGATGGCGGCGACGAGCAGCAGGGCGGCGACGAGGACGATGGCGAGCGACATGGCGTTGCAGTGAGGTCGCCACGGGGCGGTCTCCTGCATATGGTCGCCCGGCGGCAGGATTCAAGCTGCGGGCCGTACGATGGCAGGGCCGTTCGCGCGGTCATCCGACACGAAAAGCGAGACCCCCACCTTGGCAGCTCCGGCACCGACCCCGCCCGCTCCGGCCTCGGCCACGCCGCCGGCGGCGGAGCGGCGCGCGGCAACCGGTGCGCTGGGCGAGGCCCTGGCCGCCAGCGCTGCGCTGGCTCCGGCGCTCGCGGTACTCCAGTCGCTCGCCGACCCCGCCGCGCAACGCGAGGCGCTCCGCGCTCTGCAGCCTGCCGTTCAGGCCCTTTCGCTCGCACTGGCGCGGCTGGAAGCTTCCGCCGACGCTCCGGCCCGTGCCGAAGGCGGCGGCGATGCGCTGACCGGCCTGGCCGACCGCGCCGAGCTGGCCGCCGCCGGTGCCGCGCTGGCCCGGCGGTACACGGACACGCCGCTGATGGTGCTGGCCGCCGACGTCGACCACCTGCGCCACGTCAACGACGCCTGGTCGCAGGCCACCGGCGACGCGGTGCTGCGGGCGGTGGCCGCCGTCCTGCGCGCGCAGTCGCGCCCGCGGGACGTGCTCGCGCGCGCGGACGGCAACCTGTTCGTGGTCGCGCTCGGCGGCCCCGTCTCGACGACGCGGGCCCTGCTGGTGGCCGAACGGCTGCGCGCCGCGATCGAGGCGCATGCCTGGGATGGCGTGCAGGCCGGGCTGCGCGTGACGGCCAGCATCGGCGTGGCGGCCCGCGCCCCGGGCGAGTCGCTGGACGACGTGCTGGCGCGCGCCGGCGCCGCGCTGCAGGAATGCAAGCGCGGCGGACGCAACCAGGTGCGCGCGCGCAGCTGAACCCGCGCTCCGGGACGCCCCGGGCCCGGCCGCCCGCCGCTCGGGCCGCGCCGCCCGCTAAAATGGCGGGTTGGTCGAACTTTCCCGGGCTTGAACCGTCGAACCCCGGCTCCACCTCGACCGCACGCTTGCCCGGCAGCACGGCGCCCCGCGCCGTCGCTGCCTTCCACGTTTTCCCTGAGGACCTTCCGCCGTGTTCCTGATCTCCACCGCCTACGCCCAGACCGCGGCGCCTGCCGCCTCGTCCGGAGACAACAGCTTCCTGTTCATCATGATCCCGATGTTCGTGATCATGTACTTCGTGATGATCCGGCCGCAGCAGAAGCGCGCCAAGGAACAGAAGG
>FTKD01000956.1_pt4 | contig 11013 bp, 8 predicted proteins | sample 1658191 | NCBI WGS metagenome assembly FTKD01 (sample SAMEA3914808, study PRJEB12502) | metagenome | biome: forest; material: soil | place: Canada | collected 2011-08-03 | depth 0.3 m
TCCTTGCTGGAGTCGAACTTCGTGCCGCGGCCGTTGGCGGCGGTGGGGTCGGACAGCCAGCCGGTGTAGTGGACGGTGACGGACTGGCCGGACGTGGCGACCGGGCCGTCGCCGATCTTGGTGTCTTCGTATTGCAGGCCGGAGGGGGTGGTGGTCATGTTGTGTTCACTCTGGTTGAGGAGGGAAGGCGACGTCAGAGGCGCCGCCGCGGGAGGCATCATGCCACCGACCGCGCGCAGCATGTCCGCCCAGGCCGGGACGGCCAGCGCCAGCCAGCGGGCCGGAGTCTCGCTGAGGTCGCTGCCGTCGTGCAGCGCGGCGGGCAGGCCCAGCACCCGGGCGGCGCGGCGCAGCGCGGTCACGGCGTCGACGTCGCTGCGCAAGGGCAGCGGCCGCGCGCCGGTCTGCTTGGACAGCTTCTGGCCGTCGTCGGCGTAGACCAGCGGTGTGTGCAGGTAGCGCGGCGCCGGCAGGCCGAGTGTGCGTTGCAGGTGGATCTGGCGGGCGGTGTTGTCGGCCAGGTCGGCGCCGCGCACGACGTCGGTGATCCCTTGCGCGGCGTCGTCGACGACCACCGCCAACTGGTAGGCCCACAGGCCGTCGGCGCGCTTTAATACGAAGTCGCCGACGCCGTGCGTGACGTCCTGGCGCTGGTCGCCGAGCAGGCGGTCGTGCCAGTCGACCGTGACATCCTCGCCCGCGGCCGTGCGCGTGCGCAGGCGCCACGCGGGCGTGCGCCTGAACGGCACGCCGGGCGCGGCGTCGGTCGGCGCGAACGTGGGCGGACAGCAGGTGCCGGGATAGATCCGCTCCCCGTGCGCGACGTGGGGGACGCCCGCGCGCGCGAGCGCGGCGGCGATGTCCGAGCGCGAGCAGACGCAGGGATAGGCCCAGCCGCTGCGCTTCAACTCGGCCAGCGCGGCCTCGTAGTGCTCGCCGCGCCGCGATTGCCAGGTGGGCGGGGCGTCGGGGACTAGGCCCAGCGCGTCCAGCTGCGCCAGGATGCCGGTGTCGGCGTCGGGGATACAGCGTGGGGTATCGACGTTCTCGATGCGCACCAGCCATCGGCCGCCATGCGCGCGCGCATCCAGCCAGCTCGCCAGCGCGGCCACCAGCGAGCCGGCGTGCAGCAGCCCGGTGGGCGACGGCGCGAAGCGGCCGACGTAGGTCACTTGCCCTCGGGCGGGCAGGGGCCGCCGCGCAGCAGCAGCGCCGAGCGCGTGGTGGGGCTCTCCAGCTGCTGCAGCCACCATTGCAGCGCCAGGCCTTGCGGCGCCTTCTGCGGCTGCGGCGCGGCGGCACTGCGCCAGCCGTAGGACAGGCTGGCCGACATGCGCTGGCGCGTCACTTCCTTGACGACGAGGCGGCCGGCGGCGATGTGCTCGCGCACCAGCACCTCGGGCAGGAAGCCGACGCCCAGGCCCATCATCTGCGCCTCGAGCTTGGCCTGCATGCTGCTGACGGTGAGCACGTCCTGGCCCGGCTGGATGTTGATCGTCAGCGGCGACATGCGCTGCGCCGAGTCGGCCACGGCCACGCTGCGGTGTTGTTTGAGCAGCGAGTCGCTGAGCGGCTCCTGCATGCCGGCCAGCGGATGGTGCGGCGCCACCACGTAGACGAACGGTGCCTCGCCAAGCGGCCTGATCTCGATGCCTGCGGGCGCCAGCGTGCCCTCGGGCAGGCCGATCGCGAGGTCTGCCGCGCCCAGCATCAACGCCTCCACGGTGCCCGCCATCACCTCTGTGCGCAGGCGCAGCCGGGTGCCCGGGCCCGCGCCGTCGTGCAGCTCGGGCGGGCGCAGCGCGTAGAACGCCTCGCACAGCTCGAACAGCGTCTGGCGCGAGACGACGGCGTCGGCGGCGATCGTCAGCTGCGTCTCCCAGCCGGTGGACACGCGGTGCACGCGATTGGCGACGGCGTCCATCTCGGCGAGCAGGCGCCGCCCTTCGTTGAGCAGCTCGGTGCCGGCGGCGGTGAGCCGCGCCTGGCGCGAGCTGCGGTCGAACAGCAGCACGTCCAGCGCGTCCTCCAGCTGGCGCACGCTGTAGGTGAGGGCGGACGGCACCTTGCCGAGCTCGCGCGCCGCGGCGGCGAAGCTGCCGGTGCGGGCGATGGTGTCCATCATCGTGAGGGCTTCGGGCGTGAGCGCGAAGCGTCTGTCAAGTGTCATCAGGAGTCCTTCGTGCTGCGCACTACGGGCTGAGCGGCTGCTGGCGGCCGGGCGCCGCTCGCGGGCTCCGATGCCGCAGGGTCCGCGGGAACTGGGTGGTGGGCGGGGCGGGCGTCGAGGCCGAGGAAGGCGCGCACGGGAACGACGCTGCGTTGCGCATCTTCCTCCTGCGGCACGTGGCCGAGGCCGGGAAGGATCACGAGCTGGCTGCCGGCGATGTCCTGCTGGAAATGATGCGCGTTGACCGGCGGCACCAGGTGGTCCCGTTCGCCCCACAGGATCAGCGTGGGCACGTGCAGCGTCGCGATGCGTTCGGGCGCGAGGTCGGTGGCGATCTCCTGCATCCGGATGTTGAGCGCGCGCCGGTTGCCTTCGCGCGTCAGCATCTCGAAGTAGCGGTCGACCAGTGCGCCGGTGACGCGCGACGGGTCGCCGTAGACGTCCCGGACGCTGTCCTCCACCACCGAGCGCGGCGTGAGGAATTCGCTGATGCGGTTGACCACCGGCACGCGCGCGATCTGGAAGCCGACGGGGATGTGCTCGGGCACGAACGCGTAGCCGGTGGCGTCCACCAGGATCAGCTTGTCCACGCGCGCCGGCGCCAGCGCGGCCACGCGCCAGGCCACCTCACCGCCGAGCGAGTTGCCGCCGATGGCGAAGCGCTGGACGCGCAGCGCGTCGAGGAAGTCGAGCGTGAAGCGGGCGAGGTTGTCGGCGTGGTAGTCGTCGCGCGGGTACTTGCCGGTGAACGGGCCGGTGAGGCCGAAGCCGGGCAGGTCGAACGTGATCACGCGCTTGCTCGCGCGCAGGTCGCCCACCCAGCCCTGCCAGGTATGCAGGCTGGCGGCGGTGCCGTGCAGCAGCACCAGCGGTACGGGATCGTCCTTGGGCCCTTCGTCGCGGAAGTGCACGAACTGGCCCTTCAGGTACATGAAGTCCGACGGCGGCGGCGCCCAGCGCGTGACCAGGCTGTCGACGGTGCGGTCGGGGGCGTGCGTGAGCGTGACGGCGAGCGCCGTGAGCATCAGCAGCACGCCGATGGTGCGGACGATGGCTTGCATCTTCAATGGGATTCCACGAAGTCGCCGACGCGTTCGCACGGCGGCGGATCGCCCGGCGCGAGGTCGGCGGCGACGGTGCGGCGTTCGTCGAACACGAAGCACTCGCCGCGCCAGCCCGGCGCCGCGCCTTCGGTGGCCGCGAAGTAGCCGAGGATGCCGCCCTCGAGCTGCAGCACGTCGGGCAGATCGCGTTCGCGCATGTACAGCGCCGCCTTCTCGCAGCGGATGCCGCCGGTGCAGAAGCTCACCACGGTCTTGCCTTCGAGCTCGGCGCGATGGGCGTCGAAGGCCGCGGGGAAGTCGCTGAACTTGGCTATGCGCCAGTCATGCGCGCCGTCGAAGGTGCCGGCGTCGACCTCGAAGGCGTTGCGGGTGTCCAGCAGCGCCAGCTCGCGGCCGGCGTCGTCGTGGCCTTGCGCGAGCCAGCGCGCGAGCGTGGCCGGTTCCACCGACGCGGCGCGGCCCTGCTGCGGCGCGATCGTGGGGTGGTTCATGCGGATCAGCTCGTTCTTGATCTTCACCTTCAGGCGCTTGAACGGCATCGCGTCGCTGAAGCTGTCCTTGGTGGGCAGGCCCGCGAACGGCGGTTCGGCACGCAGCGCCGTGGCGATCCAGTGGCGCAGCGCCGCGTCCTCGCCGGCCATGAACAGGTTGACGCCTTCGTGGGCGAGCAGCACGGTGCCCTTGAGGCCGGCGGCATCGGCGCTCGCCTCGAGGCGGTCGCGCAGCGCGGGCAGGTCGTCGAGTTCGACGAAGCGGTAGGTGGAGATATTGAGGAACGGCATGGACACGGGCAACGAGGCGGCGCGCGGACGGCAGGCCCGGCGCGCAAGAGGCGTATTTTCACCCGGGCGGGCGCCGCGCGCTTGGCGGCGTTCCTAGCACACCTTGTTGCGCGAAAAGCCGGGTTTTGGCGCCGGGCGTCTGGCCACCGCCTCCCTACAATCGACCCATGGCTTTCGTTCACCTGCGCACCCACTCCGAATTCTCCGTCGTCGATGGCACGCTACGCATCGACGACGTCGCGGCGGCCGCCAAGGCGGACGGGCAGGTGGCGCTGGGCATCACCGACCTGTCCAACCTGTTCGGCGCCATCAAGTTCTACAAGGCCTGCCGCGGCAAGGGCGTCAAGCCCCTCATCGGCGTCGACGTGTGGATGGATCCGCTGCCCGACGCCGCCGACCGCGTGCCCACGCGCCTGGCGCTGCTGGTGCAGGACACCCAGGGCTACCTGAACCTGTGCGAGCTGCTGGGCCGCAGCTGGACCAAGAACGTGCAGCGCGCGCAGGCCTGGGTGCGCTGGGACTGGCTGGAGGAACTCGGCGGCGGCATGATCGCGCTGTCGGGCGCCGACCTGGGCGCGGTCGGGCAGGCGCTGCTGGGCGGCGACGGCGAGCGTGCCGCGGCCGCCGCCACCGAGCTGTCCCGCATCTTCCCCGGCCGCTTCTATCTCGAACTGCAGCGCGCCGGCCTGTCCACCAACGAGGCCCACGTGCGCGCCACGGTGCCGCTGGCGGCCCGGCTGCAGTTGCCGGTGGTGGCCACGCATCCGGTGCAGTTCCAGGAACCCGACGATTTCGACGCCCACGAGGCGCGCGTGTGCATCGCCGAAGGCGAGACGCTGTCCAATCCGCGCCGCGTCAAGCGCTTCACGCGCGAGCAGTATTTCAAGAGCCAGGCGCAGATGGAGGCCCTGTTCGCCGACATCCCGTCGGCCGTGGCCAACTCGGTGGAGATCGCGCGACGCTGCAACCTCACGCTCGCGATGGGCAAGAACTACCTGCCCAACTTCCCGACGCCGATCCTGGTCGACGGCAGCGCGATGCCGATGGGCGACTACTTCCGCCAGCTGAGCTTCGACGGCCTGGAGGAGCGCCTGCTGCAGCTGTACCCCGACCCGGCGAAGCGTGACGCGAAGCGTCCCGAATACGTGGAACGGCTCGAGTTCGAGATCGTCACGATCCTGAACATGGGCTTCCCCGGCTACTTCCTGATCGTGTCGGACTTCATCCTGTGGGCCAAGACGCACGGCTGTCCGGTGGGCCCGGGCCGCGGATCCGGCGCCGGCTCGCTGGTGGCCTACGCGCTCAAGATCACCGACCTCGACCCGCTCGAATACAAGCTGCTGTTCGAACGCTTCCTGAACCCGGAACGCGTCTCGATGCCCGACTTCGACATCGACTTCTGCCAGGGCAACCGCGACCGCGTCATCGACTACGTCAAGGACAAGTACGGCCGCGACGCGGTGAGCCAGATCGCCACCTTCGGCACGATGGCGGCCAAGGCGGCGCTGCGCGACGTCGGCCGCGTGCTGGGCATGGGCTACGGCCACGTCGACTCCATCGCCAAGCTGATCCCGGCGCCTCCGGGCAAGTCGGTGACGCTGGCCAAGGTGCCCGCGAACCCCGATCCGGGCATCATCTACGCCCGCAAGGAGGCGCCCGAGCTCGAGCAGCGCGAGGCCGCGGAAGAAGAAGTGGCCGAACTCCTGTCGCTGGCCGCGCGCGTCGAAGGCATCGTGCGCAACATCGGCATGCACGCCGGCGGCGTGCTGATCGCGCCGGGCAAGATCACCGACTTCTGTCCGCTGTACCAGCAGCCCGGCAGCGATTCGGCCGTCAGCCAATACGACAAGGACGACGTGGAGGCCATCGGCCTGGTCAAGTTCGACTTCCTGGGCCTGGCCACGCTGACCATCCTCGAGCTCGCGAAGGACTTCATCCTCGCGCGCCGCCCCGAGCGCGCCGGCTTCAACTTCGAATCGCTGACGCTGGACGATCCGAAGGTCTATCGCCTGTTCTCCGACGGCCTCACCGAGTCGGTGTTCCAGTTCGAATCGCGCGGCATGCAGGGCATGTTGCGCGATGCCAAGCCGAGCCGTTTCGGCGACCTCATCGCGCTGGTCGCGCTGTACCGCCCGGGCCCGATGGACCTGATCCCCACCTTCGTCGCGCGCAAGCACGGCAAGGAGCCGGTGGAGTACCCGCATCCGCTGGTCGAGCCGGTGCTGTCCGAGACCTACGGGATCATGGTCTACCAGGAACAGGTGATGCAGACGGCCCAGGTGCTGGGCGGCTACTCGCTCGGCGGCGCCGACATGCTGCGGCGCGCGATGGGCAAGAAGAAGGCCGAGGAGATGGCCAAGCATCGCGAGATTTTCCGCGAGGGCGCGGCCGCGAACAAGATCGGGCCGGAGCAGGCCGACGAGATCTTCGACCTGATGGAGAAGTTCGCGGGCTACGGCTTCAACAAGTCGCACGCCGCCGCGTACGCGCTGCTGTCGTATCACACCGCCTGGCTGAAGGCGCATTGCCCCGCGGAGTTCTACGCGGCCAACATGACGATCGAAATGGGCGACAGCGAGAAGCTGAAGGTGCTGCTCGCCGACGCCAAGCAGTTCGGCGTCACGTTCACGCCGCCCGACGTCAATGTCTGCGTGCACCGCTTCGAGCCGGCCCCGGGCCGGGCCGGCGACAAGCTGATCCACTACGGCCTGGGCGCCGTCAAGGGCACCGGCCAGGGCGCGGTGGAGGCGATCGTCGCCGCCCGCGAGGGCCGCACCGAGCAGAGCGACGTGGCGCGCCCGTTCGCCAGCATCTTCGACTTCGCCAAGCGCGTCGACCGCTCGCGTGTCAACAAGCGTGTGGTGGACGCGCTGGTCAAGGCCGGCGGCTTCGACCTGCTGCATCCCGACCGCGCCTGCACGCTGGCCAGCGTGGGCCTGGCCTTCGAGTGGGCCGATGCGCAGGCCGCGCACGCCCAGCAGTCGGGCCTGTTCGACTTCGGCGGCGCCGACGAGCACGGCGCGTCCACGCAGGAGCCGGCGCTGGTGCAGGTCGAGCCCTGGAGCATCCGCGAGAAGCTGACGCTGGAGAAGAGCGCTGTCGGCTTCTACCTGTCGGGCCACATGTTCGACCAGTACGAGCCCGAGCTGCGCAAGTTCTGCAAGCGCCGCATCGCCGACCTGATCGATTCGCGCGAGCCGCAGATCCTGTGCGGCATCGTCAGCGACCTGCGCATCATCAACGGCCAGCGCGGGCGCGTCGCCATCTTCAAGGTGGACGACAAGACCGAGGCGATCGAGGCCGTGGCCAACGAGGAACTGCTCGACGCCAACCGCGACGCGTTGCGCGACGACGAGTTGCTGGTGGTGCAGGGCAAGGTGCAGCCCGACCGCTTCAGCGGCGGCCTGCGGCTGAACGTCACGCAGGTCTGGGACCTGGCCGCGGCGCGCGCGCGCTTCGGCCGCTACCTGGCGGTGCAGGCCGACGGCAACATCGGCCCGCTCACCGAGCTCGTCAAGCAATGGCCGGCACGCCGCTCCACCACGGAGCACGGCGAATCCATCCACGGCCTGGGCGTGCGCGTCAAGGTGCGCACCGGAGGCGCCGCCGCCGAACTGGACCTGGGCGACCAGGGCCGCTTCTGGCCCAGCGACGACGCGCTGGCGCGCTGGAAGCAGATCATGCCGACGCAGTCGCCGCAGGTCGTCTACGACTGAGGCAACCTGTGTCGATCCCCCTGCCGCGGCAAGCCTGGCCGCGTCCAGCTGGGGTTCAGTTCATGGGGGCGGGCACGCCAGGCGATGCACACCCGCGCGCCGTGCGCCGGTTCAATGCGCCCGCTCGGCGCGCGCGATCGGCACCGGCCGCGCGAGCGTGACGCGGCCCGGCAGCACGACCCAGTCGGTGGACTGGCCCAGCAAGCTGGCGTTGCTGTACAGCAGTTCGACACGGGCCGAGCCGCGGCCCGCGTCGAGCGCCGTGATGCAGCCCTTCTCGATCGTGACCCCCACGCCCTCGAACATGGCCTTCAGGCGAACGCTCAGGTGATCGGTCACCGCCGGAACGCCGGCGAACTCCAGCGCGATCTTCAGTTCGTTGTCGCAGACGACGTCGTGCTTGGCCAGGAAGAGGTGGCAGGGCGCGCCGGACGGCGACTCGCGCTCGGCAGCGTCCCGGAGCTCGCCCGATCGAGCCCAGACTTCGGCGATCAGGCCCAGCACGTCGACGTCGAGCGCGGACGCGACGCGATCGCGGATCTGGGTCTGGATGAAGCCAGCCTCCTGCGAGGACGGCGGCTGTGCTTGTTCCGCATGCAGGCGCATCTGCGACGCATCCACGGCCAGTCCCGGCGGCAGCAGGTCGGACAGCGTCAGTTCGGTCGGGGTCATGCGGCTTCTCCTTGAACGACGGCCACGCGCGGATGCGCCACGAGCGGCCCCGCGGCGCTCACCTGGCTCGCGCCCGGAAGCCAGCGCGCGGTCACCGCGAACGCCGGCGAGGCGGGGCCGGGCGGCGCCGAGAGGCTCCAATCGCCGAGCCGCGCGGAAACCGACACGGGCCGGGTCACCTGCGTGGAACGCGGCCACCAATGCCTCACCCCGGCGGCCGACAAGCCGGCGGCGAGCATCGCGGCCGAGGCGGCCCAGATCCAGCGCGTGCGCGACGCGGCCTCGTTGCTGCGGGTGAGCGCATCGATCTGCGCCTGCTGCTCCTGCTGCTGCGCCTGGGTGTCATCAATGGTCTTGCCGGTGCCGGTCGGCGTACGCGCCTCGTTCTTGAGCTGCGAGATCTGTGCGTTGGCGTTGGCGAGCTCCTGGCGCAAGGTCTGCACCTGTTGCGTCGCCTGGCCGCCGTCGATCGGCGCGCTCGCCTGGTCTTTCAGCTGCGCGATCTGCGCGTCGGCGTTGGAGAGTTCCTGGCGCAAGGTCTGGATCTGTTGCGTCGCCTGGCCACCGTCGACGTCGTGCTGGAGATTCGCGACCGTGTTGTTCAGGTCGCCGTTCTCATGTTGCAGTGTCTTGATCTCGTTGTTGGCGGCAGCGAGTTCCTGCTGCACGGCCGCGAGCGCCGCCAGTGCAGTAGCGAGTGCCGGGCTTTGTTTGTCGCCCGAGGCCCCCTTGGCCGCGTTGAGCTGCGATTGCAACTTGTCGATCGTCTCGCCAAGCCGGGCGTTCTGCTCCGTCAGCGACTGCACCCGAGCCTCGAGCACCTGGTTCGCGGCCGCCGGCTGCACGAACTCCTTCTCCGGCTTGATGCCCGGATTCTGGGCACCGGCGCCGACCGTCCACAGCACGGTCGAGAGCAGCATCGCCGTCGCGCCGACGCGACGAAGGGCACGGGCAAGAGGAGGGTGAGGACGCATCTTCCGACTGTAGGACCTGGCCTGCGAGGCGCGATCCTTCATTCTGGGGGTGGCCTCCTCGGCGGCCGTTGTTTCGGTTTGTGCCGGCCATGTTGCTGTCCTTTACGCACGCTTCTGACAACTGTCGTCAAACTGAATGCGTTGTAGAAGGGCCGCCATTTAACATGGAGCCTGAAATGAACCGCACGTTGATCACTGCCGCCGGATTCGCACTCGCCACCGCCTGCGGGCTGGCGAGCGCCGCGTCCTGGTCCGTGGTCGTGCAACCCGGCGTCTATGGTCGCGTGGCGATCGGCGGCTATGCCGAGCCGCCGCAGGTCTATGCGCCAGAGCCCGTCGTCGCCATCGCCGACGGGTATGGCCAGGTGGTGGAAGAGACGGTCGACCAGGCCTATGCCACCGACCAACCGCCGGTCTACCTGTGGGTGCCGGAATACCAGCGTACGCACTGGGCCCAGTACTGCCGCGAATACGGCGCGTATGGCGTGCCGGTGTACTTCGTCGACGACCGCTGGTACCGCGACAACGTGATGCGTCGCAACTGGACGGCCGAGCAGCGTTCCTGGAGCCAGCAGCAATGGCTGGAGAACGATCGCATCGCCCGCGACCGTTTCGAGCGCCAACGCTTCGAACAGCAGCGCTATGAACAGCAGGCGCGCGACCAGCAGCGCTGGAACAACGAGCGCGCGGGCAACGACCAGCAACAGCAGCGCCAGTTCGAACAACAGCGCGCGCAGCAGGCCCGCTGGGACCACGACCGCGCCGCGCAGCAGGATCGGGGCAACCGCGTGGGCTGGGGCTCGGCCCAGGGCAATGTGGCGCAACTGCAGCAGGCCAACCAGGCGCCAGGCCCGCAGCCGGGCGGCCAATGGCAGCAAGCGGGCAACGGCGGCCATCAGGCGGGCTATCGACCGGGCTATGCGGGCGGCGGCATAGCGGGCCAGCAGCCGGCGCAGCAGGACGCGGCTTCGCAAGCGCGCGGCACGGCCCGCGGCGGCCCGATCCAGAACGCCGGCGAGCGCCACGGCGAACGCGGCGGACAGGAAGGCAACGGCCGGGGCGCCTACGAGCACGGTCGCGACGGCAACCGCGACCGCTGACCGACGCCTCCAGCGCGCACGTCCCGCGCGCGGGTGACGCTCTCGAGACCACGGCTCGCCGACGCAAGGCGCGGCTGCTCCCGTTGCAGGTCCGCGAATCTGGCGTAGTTCTCGATATCCGGCCTGCCGGACCTCGCCGATACTCCGCGCCATGCATGCTGCATCGACCACCGGCTTGATCCTCACGGGCGGCGGCGCGCGCGCCGCCTACCAGGTGGGTGTCCTGCGCGCCGTGCAGCGCATTCGCCGCGAGGCCGGTGCGCCGCCCGGCAACCCGTATCCGGTGCTGGCCGGCACCTCCGCCGGCGCGCTCAACGCGGCGGCGCTGGCCACCGATGCGGACGACGCCGACGCCGGCATCGCCAAGCTGGTTCGCGTGTGGGAGAACATGCACGTGGAGCAGGTCTATCGCACCGACTCGTTCGGCGTGATCCGCACCGGCGCGAGGTGGCTCACGATGATGTCGATGGGCTGGGCCATCGCGCGCCTGCGCCGCCTGCGCCCGCGTTCGTTGCTGGACAACGCGCCGCTGCAC
>FTKD01001138.1_pt1 | contig 11009 bp, 11 predicted proteins | sample 1658191 | NCBI WGS metagenome assembly FTKD01 (sample SAMEA3914808, study PRJEB12502) | metagenome | biome: forest; material: soil | place: Canada | collected 2011-08-03 | depth 0.3 m
GCGCGGCGGCGCCTGGATGGACGAGTGCCTGGGCCGGCGCCGCACCCATAGCGGCCTGCAACTGCCGGTGGCCTACCTGACCTGCAACTTCGCCCCGCCGCTGGGCAACGATCCCGCGCTGCTGACCCACGACGAAGTGCTGACGCTGTTCCACGAATTCGGCCACGGCCTGCATCACCTGCTGACGCGGGTCGACGAGGCGGCGGTGTCCGGCATCCGCGGCGTGGCCTGGGATGCGGTGGAACTGCCCAGCCAGTTCATGGAGAACTGGGCCTACGACCGCGACACGCTCAACGGCTTTGCCCATCACTGGCAGACCGGCGCGGCAATCCCGGATGCGCTGCTGAAGAAGCTCCAGGCCAGCCGCAGCTTCCAGTCCGGGCTTGCCACGGTGCGCCAGATCGAGTTCGCCCTGTTCGACCTGCGCCTGCATCGCGACTACCAGCCCTCCGCAGGCGCCCGCGTGCTGGAGACACTGAACCAGGCGCGCCGCGAAGTCAGCGTGTTCCCGCCGCCGGCCTGGAATCGTATGCCGAACAGCTTCTCGCATGTCTTCGCCGGCGGCTACGCCGCGGGCTACTACAGCTACAAGTGGGCCGAGGTGCTGTCCGCCGACGCCTTCGCCGCATTCGAGGAAAGCCACTTCGCGGCGGAGACCGGGCATCGCTTCCGCGATACCGTGTTGTCGAAGGGCGGCTCCGAGGATGCGATGGAGTTGTTCGTGGCGTTTCGCGGGCGCAAGCCGAGCATCGAGCCGCTGTTGAAGCATTCAGGTCTTACCGCCTGAAAGCCGAAACTTTGGCGAGTGCCAATCCTTCGATACACCCGCTACGGAGTTCGGTGCTGATCAGGCGGAAAAGCGCTCCTGAGCCAAGCCTCGCCCCACTTCGTGGGGCGGGGGAGAACAATCAAGCGAGCAAGCTTTAAGGGCAGGGAATCGTGTACCGCTTGTGAATCGCCTCGATTCCCTGCAACACCTCGTCCGACAGCTTGATCTCGCCCGCAGCGATATTCGAGCGCAACTGCTCCATCGTCGTGGCGCCGATGATGGTGGAGACGGTGAATGGCCGCGAAATGACGAAAGCCAGCGCCATCTGCGCTGGATCGAGCCCATGCTGCCGCGCCAGCGCCACGTACTCGCCCACCGCGCGATCGGCATGCTCGCCGTTGTAGCGGCCGAAGCGCGGAAACAGGGTGATGCGGCCCTGCGGCGGCCGCGCGCCGTTGAGGTATTTGCCGGCCAGCACGCCGAAAGCCAGCGGTGAATAGGCCAGCAGGCCCAGCTTGTCGCGATGGGCAAACTCCGACAGCCCCACCTCGAAGCTGCGGTTGAGCAGGCTGTAGGGATTCTGGATCGCCACCGGGCGCGGCAGGCTCTTCTCGTGCGACAGGCGGAAATACTCGCTCACGCCCCAGGGCGTCTCGTTGGAGATACCAATGTGCCGTACCTTGCCCTGGCTCACCAGTTCGGCCAGCGCGCCGAGGGTTTCCTCGATGGGCGTGGCGGCGCGGTCGTTGGTGGCGCGGTAGTTGAGCTGGCCAAAGTAGTTGGTGCTGCGCGCTGGCCAGTGCACCTGGTACAGGTCGATGGTGTCGGTTTGCAGGCGCTTCAGGCTGGTATCGCAGGCGGCGAGCACACTGGCCCGGTCGAGGCGCGGGCCGCCGCGGATCCAGGGGAATTCGCCGGGGCCGATGACTTTGGTGGCGATCACCAGCTGGTCGCGCCCGCCACGGGCCTTGAGCCAGCTGCCGAGGTATTGCTCGGTGCGGCCCTGGGTCTCGGCCTTGGGCGGCACCGGGTACATCTCGGCGGCGTCGATGAAATTGATGCCCTGCGCCACGGCGTAGTCGAGCTGCTGATGCGCCTCGGCCTCGCTGTTCTGCTCGCCCCAGGTCATGCTGCCGAGGCAGATGCGACTGACTTCAAGATCCGTGGGGCCGAGCTTGCGGGTGCGCATACTCAATCAATCCTTGTCTTTCTCTTTGAGCGCCTTGCGCCGCGCGGCGGCGAGGCGCTTCACCGCCGGGCGCAAGGTCGACTCCATCGCCACTTCCATCTCGGTGCCGGGCACCACCACGGTGGTGGAGCGCGACAGGAAGGCATTGGGGATGCCGTCGACCAGCTTGCCGATGTCGGCCTCGACGCGCGAGTTGAGGCGGAAGCTGATCACCACCAGGCTTTCCTCGGCGGTGGGAATATCGCGTTCGACGAAGGGATTGCTGGTATCCACCAGCGGCACGCGCTGGAAATTGACGTCGGTGCGCGAGAACTGCGGCGTGATGTAGGTGACGTAGTCCGGCAGGCGGCGCAGGATGGTGCCGGTGACGTCGTCGACGGTCTGGCCGCGCTCGTCGCGGTCGCGCTTGATCTTCTGGATCCACTCCAGGTTGACGATCGGCGTCACCCCGATCAGCAGATCGACATGGCGCGCCACGTTGACCTCGGAGGTGACGCAGCCGCCGTGCAGGCCTTCGTAGAACAGCACGTCGGAATCCGGCGGCAGCTTGGCCCAGGAGGTGAAGGTACCCACCGGCTGATCCACTTCCTGCGCCTCGGCCTCGGTGTGCAGATAGCTGCGCACCATGCCGGTACCGCGCGCGCCGTAGTCGCGGAACAGGCGCTCCAGCTTGTCCAGCAGGTTGGCGCCGGGACCGAAGTGGCTGAAATTCTCGCCGCGGATGCGCGCCTTTTCCACCAGCGCGCGCATCTGCTCGCGGTCGTAGGCGTGGAAGCTGTCGCCCTGGATGTAGGCGGCGTGCAGGTTGAGACTGTCGAAAATGCGCTCGAACACCAGCCGGGCGGTGCTGGTGCCGGCGCCGGAGGAGCCGGTGACCGCGATGATGGGATGTTCGACCGACATCAGGGCTTGATCCGGACAAACTCGAAGTCGGCGACTTCATGTCCCAGCCGCAGGCCGCGCGACTCGAAGCGGGTCAGCGGGCGGTCGGCCGGGCGCGGCATGGCGCCGCCCTCGGCGGAGGCGTTGGCGAACTGCGGCGCGGCGCTCATCACGTCCAGCATGTGGCGGGCGTAATCGGCCCAGTCGGTGGCCAGGCGCAGCCGGCCGCCGGGGCGCAGGGCGCGAGCCAGCACCGCGACGAAGGCCGGCTGGATCAGGCGCCGCTTCTGATGGCGCTTCTTCGGCCAGGGGTCGGGGAAGAAGATCACCACCTCGTCGATGGCGCCCTCGGGCAGGCGCTCGCGCAGCACCTCCACCGCGTCGGCGCAAAGCACACGCAGATTGCCCAGGCCCAGCTTGTCCGCCTGTTGCAGCACGCGGCCGGCGCCTGGGCGGTGCACCTCGATGCCGATGAAATCGGTATCGGGCCGCGCCTGCGCGCTGGATAACAGGTGGTCGCCGCTGCCGAAACCGATCTCCACCACCAGCGGCACACTGCGCCCGAAGATCGCCGCCGGATCGAGCAGCGCGCCGGTCGGCTCTATGCCATAACGCGGCCACAGCCGCTCCAACGCCTCTTCCTGTGCGCCGGTGATGCGGCCCTCGCGGCGCACGTAACTGCGGATGTGCGGCATCGCCGCGCCCCCGGCGGGGGCGCCGGAATCAGCGGGGTCCTGGCGGGCGGCGTCGGTCATGCTCAAACGATGGTGCCGTCGAGCGGCGAAGATGCCGAGGCATAGCGCCGCCGCGGCATGCGCCCGGCACGGAAGGCCTCGCGGCCGGCGATGACCGCATGCTTCATGGCGCTGGCCATCAGGATCGGGTCCTTGGCTTCGGCGATGGCGGTATTCATCAATACGCCGTCGCAGCCCAGTTCCATGGCGATGGCCGCATCCGAGGCGGTGCCGACGCCGGCGTCGACGATGATCGGCACCCTGGCGTTCTCGACGATGCTGAGGATGTTGTAACGGTTCTGCACTCCCAGGCCGGACCCGATCGGCGCCGCCAGCGGCATCACCGCGACGCAGCCGATCTCCTCCAGGCGCTTGGCGATGATCGGATCGTCGCTGGTATAGACCATCACTTCGAAGCCCTCCTTCACCAGTTGCTCCGCCGCAACCAGGGTGGCGGTCACATCCGGGAACAGGGTCTTGGCGTCGCCCAGCACTTCCAGCTTGACCAGCCGGTGATCATCCAGCAGTTCGCGTGCCAGGCGGCAGGTGCGCACCGCGTCCTCGGCGGTGTAGCAGCCGGCGGTGTTGGGCAGGATGGTGTAGCGGTGCGGCGGCAGCACTTCCAGCAGGTTCGGCTCGCCCGGGTTCTGGCCGATATTGACCCGGCGCACCGCCACCGTGACGATCTCCGCGCCGCTGGCCTCGACCGCGCGGCGGTTCTGCTCCAGGTCCTTGTACTTGCCGGTGCCCACCAGCAGGCGCGAGGCGTAGGAACGCCCGGCGATCTTGAGGGCGTCCTGCAGGGGCTGCGTCGGTTCTGCTTTGCTCATCTGTATGGTCCTGGTTGCGGGCAGTCCGGTCAGGCGACTGCCGGGGTGTATCGGCCCGGCATCCGCCGGCGCCGGGCACTAGCTCCTGAAAGCGGGAACCAGCCCCGCTTTTCAGCCTCCGCCTATGGCACGGACAATCTCGGCGCGGTCGCCGTTGTTCAGGCGCACTTCCGGCCAGCGGCTGCGCGGCACGATATCGCCGTTCAATTCGATGGCCAGCCGCTGTCCGGCCAATTGCAGGCCCCCGACCAGTTCGGTCAGGGTGATTCCCTCGGAGACAGCGGTACTTTCGCCGTTGACGACGATCTGCATCACGGTGCCAGGAAGTGTAAAGACTTGTCGAATGGAGCGGCTGTGCGGCCTCATTTTACTCCAGCCCCGGCATTCGCCGCGCCGGAAATGGCGGAGTGGAACGAGATTTGCCGGAGAGAAGCGCTCCACCCGGGTCGGTGCCTTGGCAAATTTCCCTTAACAGTTCGGAATCGTCAGGTAGAATTGGCGGCAGACGCGGGTGTAGTTCAATGGTAGAACTGCAGCTTCCCAAGCTGCTAGCGTGGGTTCGATTCCCATCACCCGCTCCATTCCCCTTATCGCCCCCCTTATTGCAGCCGGGGCGCGCCCCAAGCCGCCACCCCTTGGTCGAGCGCGGCTTGTATAAGCGCGGCGGATTGATCCTTGCCCGCCCCAGCCGGAAGCCCCGGCCCGGCAGACGGGCCGGGGATCGGAGCCGAAAGCTGAACGGAATGTCAGTCCGGCCCGCCGGTCCTGGGTCCGGGTGAAACCGGCAGTGGCGCGAAACATGCTTTCTCTATTTACCAACAATTTCAGTTACACTCAGCATGTAGCTGTCAAAATTCACGATCCAAAAAGCCGCCGGCAGATGCGGCTAATACCGCACAACGAAGTGCGGTATTGTGGGCAGTGAGTTGCACTCAGGGCCAGGTTCCTGATGTTGATCTCGGGGGCTTGGGAAATCGGGATTCAATAAGTAGGGAAGAAGTGCCAATGCGCATTCGTCTGACTCCTGTCGCGGCAGCCACGCTCGCGATGTTTTCCGCCGCCGCATCCGCCCAGGACGCTCCCAGTGTCCGCACGCAGGTAGGGCTGATCTCCAACGACTACATCGCCATTCTGCCTGGCTACGCCATTCCCGACAGCGCCCGCGGCACACAGCGCAACGGATTCACCACCTCATTCATCTACGGCAACCAGTTCAGCGATCACTTCTCGCTGGAAGGCCAGATCCAGGGCTCGATCTTCGAGACCGGACGCAATCACGGCACCGACTTCTACCAGTGGGGCGGCACAGTCGACCTGGCCTACAGCCTGTTCGACCGGCGCAAGGCCGCGATCACGCCGTTCGTGCTGGGCGGCGTCGGCGCGGTCTATGACGACGTCTACCCGCAGTCCAATCACGGCACCGGTTTTGTCGGCGAAGGCGGCCTGGGTTTCGTCACCAGGTCGCTGTTCGACGGCGTCAAGCTGCGCGGCGAAGGCCGCTACAATCACGACTTCATCCACGACGGCTACGACGATTACCGCATCACGCTGGGCATCGAAGTCCCGCTGGGCCGCGTCGTCGAGCGGATCATCGAAGTGCCGGCGCCGGTGCAGCCGGTGGTTGAACCGGTGATCAAGGAAGTGCCGCGTCCCTGGATCGACAGCGACGGCGACGGCGTGGACGACGAACACGACCTGTGCCCGAATACGCCCAAGGGCCTCAAGGTCGATGCGCACGGTTGCGTCATCCCCGGCCAGCAGATCGAACTCAACGGCGTCACCTTTGATTTCAACAAGGCCCGCCTGAGCGCCAACGCGCAGACCATTCTCGACACCATTGCACCGGCCTTCCCCGGCCAGCCCACGCTGAAAGTCGAGATCGCCGGTCATACCGACAGCATCGGCAGTGCCGCCGCCAACCTCAAGCTGTCGCAGAAACGTGCGGAAGCGGTGCGGGAATACCTGATCAGCAAGGGCGCCAGGCCGGAGCAGTTGCAGGCCCGTGGCTACGGCAAGACCGAACCGCTGATCAAGCCGGAAAAGACCGCGGACGATCGCGAGCGTAATCGCCGCGTCGAATTCCGCGTACTGGACAAATAAATTAGCAGCAAGCTCAGGGAATATTCACCATGAACAAAATGATCAAGCTTGGAAAATTGCCGCACGGCGCTACCGCGCTGCTGTTCGTTGCGGGACTGGCGCTGGCCGGCTGTTCGGCCAACGGAGGTCCCGGCGGCGTCGGCAGCAGTGGCAGCAGTGGCGCCTCATCGAGCGGTGCCAGCAGTAGCGGCGCCTCGTCCAGCGGCGCCAGCAGCAGTGGCGCTTCATCGAGCGGTGCCAGCAGCAGCGGCGCCTCGTCCAGCGGTGCCAGCAGCAGCGGCGCCTCTTCGAGCGGCGCCAGCAGTAGCGGCGCCTCGTCCAGCGGTGCCAGTAGCAGTGGCGCCTCGTCGAGTGGTGCCAGCAGTAGCAGTAGCGGCGCCTCGTCTTCCGGCAGCAGCAGCGGCGGCAGCTCGTCCGGCGGCGTTTCGATCAAGCTGGTCCCCAATCAGGTGAGCCCCAAGGCCGCATTCAACCTGATCTACACCGGCCCCGTCGGAGCCACCAGCGCCACCACCACCTGCACCGCCTCCAACACCGCGGCCGACGCAGCCTGGACCGGCTCGGTGGCCGTCACCGGCGGCACGCTGACCCTGACCGCCCCCGCGATCGCCAGCATTTACAAATACGCCATCAGCTGCACCACCACCACCAGCGCCGGCAGCACCACCGCCAGCGCGACGGCCTATCTGTTCGACGGCGTGCCGATCCCGGTTCCCACCGACTGCGGCGTCACCGACAACTTCGGCACCCCGATACCCACCCTGGATCTGCTTGCACCGGACGCGGTGGTGACGACCGACACCGCCGGCCTGTGCGTGGCCTGCTCCGTGACCCAGCCGGAAAACGTGGTGGACCAGGATCCGACCAACTACGCCGTGCTGAACAAGCCGGTGGGCCTTGCCGGCAGCGAGGGGCTGACGGTGACCGACACCGTCAAGTCCTACCTGCCCGGCTACCTGGTCGGCTTCGTTGCCTCCGATCCGGCCGAGTTGCTGACCCTGCAGTTGTTGCAGGGCTTCACGGTGAACACTTACCTCGACGGCGTCCTGCAGGATGCGGCCGGTGCCAGCGTCAGCACTCCGCTGAGTCTGGACCTGCTGACCCTGTTGGCCAACCCGACGCACAAGTTCATCGGCTTCACCTCGACCAAGCCGTTCAACGCGGTGCAGATCGTCAGCAGCGGCCTGGTATCGGTGATCGGCCAGGCCAACGTCTACCAGGCCTGCGTCAGCAAACAGCCGTCGAACCCGTCGAGCAGTTCCTCGTCCAGCTCTTCGGGCGGCAGCAGCTCCTCTTCGAGCAGCAGCAGCGGCGGCTCCTCCAGCAGCTCCTCGTCCAGCGGCAGCAGCTCTTCGAGCAGCGGCAGCAGCGCCACGGGGGCACCGGTGTCGATCAGCCTGTCGCCGAACCCGGTGACGGCGGGCGGAACCTTCACCCTGACCTACACCGGCCCGGGCACCAGTTCCTCGACCTGCACGGCCTCCAATTCGGCGGGCGATCCGAAGTGGAGCGGGGCGGTGACGGGCGCCGGCGGCAGCGTGACGCTGACCGCTCCGACCACCCCCAACGTCTACAGCTATACCATCAGCTGCAGCGCGCCGACGGGTGGCGTCAGCTCCGCCTCGGCAAACCTGTATGACGCCATCCCTGCGCCCATCGCCACCGATTGCGGCGTCAAGAGCCTGCCGACGCAGAGCCTGATCGCTACCAATGCCAGCGTGTCCACCGGCAGCGGCGGCCTGTGCCTGTTCTGCTCGGTGTCGCAGCCGCAGAACGTGGTCGATGAGGATCCCTTCAACTACGCCACGATCAATACGCCGGTGACTCTGCTGGGGGCCAACGAGTTCCTGACCGTCACCAACAACAGCACCTTCACCGGGCTGCATACGGCCGGATTCATCGCCTCCAATCCGAGCGAACTGTTGACGCTGGCCCTGCTGCAAGGGGTTACCGTGAATACGCTGCTGAATGGCGTAGTGCAGGAAACCGCCGGTTCCACCACCAGTTCGCCGCTGCGGCTGAATCTGCTGACGCTGCTCGGCAACCCGTCCGCCGCCTTCGTCACCATCAGCACCACCAGGCCCTTCAACGGCCTGCAGCTGACCGACAGCAACCTGGTGTCGGTACTCAGCGAGGTTGACGTCTTCCAGGCTTGCGTCAGCACGCCCTAGACTTTCGATACTCCTTACGGCCCGGTCCGTCGCAAGACGCACCGGGCTTTTTTTTGCCTGTGGCCATGGCCAGCGGCGTTTGACACGGCGCCGGCCACAGCCGGTTTCTCAGGCGGCGATGGTCTTCAGCGTGACCTCGATGTTGCCGCGCGTGGCGTTGGAATAAGGGCAGACCTGATGCGCCTTCTCCACCAGCTTTTCCGCCTCGGCCTGGGCGATGCCCTTGACCGTGACGGTGAGATCGACCTTGAGGCCGAACCCGCCTTCCGACAGCGCGCCGATGCCGACCGCGGCCTCCACCTTGATCTCGCCCACCGGCAGCTTCATCTGCTTGGCGACAAAGTCGGTGGCGCCGCCGAAGCAGGCGGCATAGCCGGCGCCGAACAGGTCTTCCGGCGTGGTGGTGCCGGGCTTGCCCGGGCCGCCCATCGCCTTGGGCACCGACAGGTCGACCGAAACGATGCCATCCGACGAAGCGGTATGGCCATTGCGGCCGCCGACGGCGGTGGCGTGGGCGGTATAAAGAACTTTCAGGGACATGGTGCTCCTCCAGTCTTGATTGGAGTGGAGGAGACTGCGCCCGCGCCGGGCGGTTGCGCAAGGGGACATGTAGGTTGGGGTGAGCAAAGCGAACCCCAACATTGCGTAGCCGAAGCCGAACACGTTGGGGTTCGCTTCGCTCACCCCAACCTACGCGCTCCCCAGGCTACGCTTCCTCGTCGCCTTCTTCCTCGCCCGGATCGGGCAGCGCCTGGCTGCGCAGCGCGTCCGGCAGCTGCTTGGAGGCTTTGGCGCCCATCTTCTTCAGCATTTCGATCTTGCGCACCACGTTGCCCGGGCCTTCCAGCAGCTTGCCGCGGGCATCGGCGTAGGCTTTGCTGGCGCTATTCAGGGCGCTGCCCAATTTGCTCAGGTCCTGCTCGAAGCCGACGAACTTGTCGTAAAGGCGTCCGGCTTCCTCGGCAATCTGCTGCGCATTGCGGCCCTGGCGTTCCACTTTCCACAGGTTGTTGATGGTGCGCAAGGTCGGCAGCAGGGTGGAAGGGCAGACCAGGCCAATGTTCTGCGTCAGCGCTTCCTCGTACAGCCCCGGGGCCGAACGCACCGCGTCGATGTAGGCGGCCTCGTTGGGCACGAACATCAGCACGAAGTCGAGCGAGCGGATCCCTTCCAGCGACTCATAGCCCTTGCCGCCGAGCTCACGGATATGGCTGCGCAGCGAGGCCACATGCGCCGCCAGTGCAAGCTCGCGCGCGGCCTCGTCCGCCGCCTCGCTGAAGCGCGCATAGGCGCTGAGCGAGGCCTTGGCGTCGATGATGATGTCCCGTTCGCCCGGCAGATGTACCACCACGTCCGGCCGGTAGCGCTGGCCGGCTTCATCGCGGGTGGCGAACTGCGTCTCGTACTCACGGCCCTTCTCCAGGCCCGACAGCTCGAGTATCCGCTCCAGGATCAACTCGCCCCAGGCACCCTGGGTGCGGGCCTGCCCGCGCAGCGCGCCGGCCAGGTTGTTGGCCTCGGCCGAAACCTGCTGGTTGAGCCGCGCCAGTTGCGCGATCTGCTCCTTCAGCGCCACGCGGTCGCGCGTTTCCAGCTCGTAGGACTGCTTCACCTGCACTTCGAAGCCGGCGATCTTCTCGCGCAGCGGCTTGAGGATCTGCTCGATGTTGTGCTGGTTCTGCTCGGTGAAGCGGCGCGACTTGTCTTCCAGGATCTCCTGCGACAGCTGCTTGAAGCGCAGCGTCATTTCCTCGCCGGTCTGCTGCAGCAGCTTGAGCTTGTCGGCGGCCGCCTCGCGCTCCTTGTCCAGCGTGATGCGCAGCACCGCCGCCTCGGATTGGGCCGCGGCCAGCTGGGCGCGCAACTGCTCGCCGGCGCTGCGCGCCGCGCTCAACTCCTGTTCGCGGATCGCCGCCGTTTGCGCCTGCGCTGCCGCATTCGCATCGGCGGCGGCGGCATTGGCGCGCTGGCGCTCGGTGGCGGCGCGCCCCGCCAGCCAGGCAAGCAGCGCGCCCAGGACGGCGGCCAGAACGACAATCAGCAGCGTGGCAGGAGTCATGCGCCGATTTTACGGACTTATTGCCGGTCCGTGATTGACGGCGCGGCGTCCCCGAGCGGGGCTTCGGCGGTGCCTCAGCCGACCGTCAACAACTCCTCGTAGAAGCCGCCGATGCGGCGCGCCCGGTCGACGAAATGGATTTCGAGAATCCAGTGGCGCTCGCGGCCCAGCGGATCGAGCCCGCGCATCGGCGTGTGGTTGCCGGCGTCCGCCCAGGCAACCGCCTTGTCCACCGGCAGCGACTTGTGCGGAAACTCGCCGATCATGTGGGCGGC
>FTKD01000848.1_pt2 | contig 11007 bp, 9 predicted proteins | sample 1658191 | NCBI WGS metagenome assembly FTKD01 (sample SAMEA3914808, study PRJEB12502) | metagenome | biome: forest; material: soil | place: Canada | collected 2011-08-03 | depth 0.3 m
GGGAACGTCAACAGCAAAAGCCAAGGCAGCATCAACAGAAAATCCCCCACTGTCATACCGGCGAAAGCCGGTATCCAGGGGTTCGGAGTACGCGCTTCGTCGCTCTGGATACCGGCTTTCGCCGGTATGACGCAGGAGAGCGGGACGGCCTTTGACGCGAGTGCGAAACGAAGTCATTCCCAGACCGCCGCGTTGGAAGCGACGCCTTTACAATTCGCGCATGCGTGGACCTGGCAAGACATCATGAGTGCGGCGACTTTCGCTGGCTGGCTGCCGCCGGGGCAGGCGGCGACGGAGAAATTTCCGGTGGTGGGGGAGATTGCGCCTGCGCCGGGTTTGAGCGCCGAAACTTGCCGCTTCGAAATTGATGGGCTGGTGGAGCGTGGGCGGAGTTTCAGTCTGTCCGAGTTGCTGGCCATGCCGCAGGAGGAGCGCAGCATCGATATCCATTGCGTCACCGGCTGGTCGCGGCGCGCGGTGGCTATGCGTGGGGTGCGGTTGGCGACGCTATTGCGGCAAGTCAGGGTGAAGGATACGGCGCGCTACATCCGTTTCGTCGCGCACAGCGCGCGCGCCCACGATACCTCGCTGCCGCTGGATCTGGCGCTGGCGCAGACCTGGCTGGTGCATGAGATGGACGGTGCGCCGCTGTCCGTCGAGCACGGCGGGCCGCTGCGCACGGTGACGCCGGGGCGGTATTTCTACAAGAGCTTGAAATGGCTGGCGCGGATCGAGCTGCTGGCGCGGGACGCTCCAGGCTACTGGGAGCGCGAGAGCGCCTATCACAATGAGGCCGATCCGGATCTGGAGCAACGCTTCGACGAAACGCGGGTGGCGACGGCGGAAGAAGTAGTGCGTTTCCGTGCCGCTAGCAGCTTCGCCGCGTATCGCGGACGGGTGCTGTTGAAGGCGCGGCTGGGCGGCTGGCAGCCGGCCTCGCTCGATCTGTCGGGCTTGCAGTTAAAATATTGCTCGTTGCGCAAGGCGACGCTGGCCGGCGCCGATTTTCGCGGGGCCAATCTTTCGCTCAGCAATTTCGAGGGCGCCGATTTGCGCGGCTGTGATTTCAGCGGCGCGGATCTGGAAGGCGTCAGTTTCGCCGGGGCCGATCTGCGCGATGCGGTGATGGTGGATGTGGCGCTGTCGGCGACTCGTTTCTTCCGCGATTTCAGCGCGGGCCGCCGTCTGGCGGCGCAGGTGCAGGGTTTGCGTCTGTCCCGGCAGCGCGGGCTGCTGGAAGATCAGGCGCTGTTCCTGCGTGATGCCGGTGTACTCAAGGATTAAAGTCAAGTGGCCGATTCCCGAAACTCGTTGACGCGCTATGCCTGGTTGTCGGTGTTCACGGCGATCGGCGTGCTGGCGCTCAAGCTCGGCGCCTGGAAGCTGACCGGCTCGGTCGGCCTGCTGTCGGATGCGCTGGAGACCTGCACCAACCTCGGCGGCGCGCTGATGGCGTTGCTGATGCTGCGGCTGGCGGAGCAGCCGCCGGACGAGGAACATGCCTACGGGCACAGCAAGGCGGAGTATTTCTCCAGCGGCTTCGAGGGCATGCTGATCTTCCTGGCCGCCGCCGTAATCGTGGTGCAGGCGCTGCCGGGGCTGTGGAAACCGCATGCCTTGCAGCAGGCGGATATCGGCCTGGCGGTGGCGGCGGTGGCCACGGTGATCAACTTCGTCGTGGCGCGGATCCTGGCGCGTGCCGGGGGCAAGCATCATTCGATTTCGCTACAGGCCGATTCGCGTCACTTGATGGCCGATGTGTGGACCACGGTCGGAGTGATCGTCGGCGTCGGTCTGGCGGCGTTGACGGGCTGGCTCTGGCTGGACTCGCTGGTGGCGCTGGCGGTGGCGGCCAATGTGCTGTGGGAGGGTTACAAGCTGGTCGGCGAGGCGGCGATGGGCCTGATGGACGCGGCCTGGCCGGAAAGCGAACAGCAGGTGCTGCGCGCCGTGCTGGAGGAGTTTCGCAGCGAGGGCGTCGATTTCCATGCGCTGCGCACGCGCCGTTCCGCGGCACGGCGCTTCGTCAATTTTCATGTGCTGGTGCCGGGCGACTGGACGGTGAAGCAGGGGCATGACCTGGTGGAGCGGGTCGAGCAGCGTCTCGGCGAACGCGTGCCCAATGTCACCGCCTTTACCCACCTGGAGCCGTCGGACGATCCCGTCTCCTACGGCGATGAAGGCCTCGATCGCTCGTGCCCGCATGACCCGCACGCGGCGGCGTCGACCGTGCCGCAGCAGCAGCCCTAGTTGCCCAGCGCCAGGAAGTGCCGCAGCGCCTGGCGCAGCGGCGGCAGCTTGCGGCCTGCTTCCGCCTCGGCAATGGCGGCTTCGGCCACCATGCCGACCCATAGCCGCGCGGCGTGCTGCGGCGCCGGCCAGGCGGCAGCCTTGAACTCGTCCGCGGCGAGCCCGGCGAAGCGTGCGTTCTGCGCCCATACCGCCTGCTGGATGGCGGGCTCGGCGCGGGCACCGAGCAGCATGGCCTTGATGCCATGCTGCTCGCAGCAGCCATCGAGATAGGCCAGGCTGCCGCGCAGCAGGCGCGGCATGCCCAGGGGCTGCCCGGCGACGGCGTGGTCGATGCGTTCCGCCAGGCGATCGTGAAAGCGGTGGTGCAGGGCCACCAGGAAATCCTCGCGGGTGGCGAAGTGGAGGTAGAAGGTGCCCTTGGCGACGCCGGCGGCGCCGACCACTTCATCCACCCGCAGCGCCGACAGCGTGCCGGCATGCGCCAGTTGCAGGCCGGCGACCAGCAGGCGTTCGCGCGTGGCGCTGCCGTCACGCGACATGATGCAACTCCAGCGCATCCCAGAATCCGCCAACGGCTTCCAGAAATTGATCCGGCAACTCGGCGAACGGCGCGTGGCCGCTGTCGAGCACCACTTGCCGCGCTCCCGGAATGGCGTGGGTTGCATTGAGGCCATCGGTATGGGGCGGCAGCACCGGATCGTGCTTGCCGTTCACCACCAGGGTGGGCAGGCGCAGGGCGCCCGCCGCCGTGCGCAGGTCGTGTTGGGGTTCGAGAAAGCTGCGCCATACCGCGGCGTTGACCTGCACCGCGTCGTTGCCGGCCTGCTCGCCGCCGGCGCGCGCGATCATCGCCTGTGTCCACTGATTGCGGCGGCGCAGGTACCAGCGGGTGAAATTGGCGCCGAGCAGGCGCTTGAACCAGACCTGGCCTTGCAGGGCGCAGAACATTCGCGTGAAAGCGTTGTGCGCGGTGAACCCGCCGGGGGAGACCAGCACCAAGCTTCGCACCCGCCCGGGCTTGCGCAGCGCGTAGCGCACGGCGACGTTGGCCCCGACCGAGTTGCCCAGCAGATGGGCGGCCGGAATCTCCAGGCCGTCCATGAAGGCGTCGAACTGCTCCAGGAAGAAGCTGGCCCCGGCCCGCGCGGGCGGCTGCGGCGCCGGGCTGGCGCCATAGCCGGGCCAGTCCAGGCGGATCAGGCGGAAGCGCTGCGCCAGCCGTGGCGCGACGGCATCGAAGTCGCGGCTTTCGCCGGGATTGGCCGAGAGCAGCACCAGCGTCGGCCCCTGGCCTTCGATGCGGTAGGACAGATTCAGCGGCGCAAGGAATTGCTGGGTCATGGCTTGATCCATAAATGACTGACTGGTCGGTCATAAAATAGTCCGGCTTTTTGCAAAGCGCAAGCGCCGCATGGGCCTGCCACCTGACGCAACGACATGCGGATTAGGTCTGCGGGGAATCTCCGCGGCCTTCACCGGTCAGATCAAGACGACCCATATGGGTGGTGGCGTAGCTCCGCCGCGGCGTTCACAATGAAGCCGCATCCACAGGAGGTGAATGCGATGAAGCAGCTCAGCGGCATGGACTCGATGTTCCTCAATATCGAGACCGCCGATGCGCCGATGCATATCGGCGGAGCTACCATTCTCGACCTGTCGCGGGCGCCGCAGGGTTTCGGCTTCGAAACGGTGCGCCAGCGCATCGCCGAGCGCCTGCATCTGCTGCCGAGTTTCCGCCGCCGGCTGGTGAGCATGCCGCTCAACCTGGTGCCGCCGTTCTGGATGGAGGATCCGGATTTCCGCCTTGACCGGCATGTGCGACTACTGCAATTGAAGGCGCCGGGCCGCGATGCGCAACTGGCGGAGCTGGTGGCCGAACTGGCGGGGAGCGCGCTGCCGCGCGATCGGCCGCTGTGGGCTTTTTATTATGTGGAGGGGCTGTCGCGCAAACGCGCCGCCTGCATTTCCATCATCCATCATGCCTGCGTCGACGGTGTTTCCGGCGCCGAGTTGCTGAGCAAGCTGCTCGATCTCGAGGCCGTTCCGCCGCAGTTGCCGCCGCCGGTCGCGGCCTGGGATCCGGATGAACTGCCGCAGGTCATCGACCGGCTGCTGTTCACGGCCAGACAGGCCTGGAGCCGCCATCGCCAGTTCGCCGGTCTGCTGCGCAGCAGCGTGCCGATGGCCTGGCAGCTCGGCAAAGCCCTGATCGGGCGAGCGGAAGAAGGCGCCGGCGGCGAGATAGCGGCCGCCGATCTGGCGGAGCCGCTGCCCGCGGCAAAGCCGTTCAGGGCGGCGCCGCGCACGCGCTTCAACGTCGCCATCGACGCCCGGCGCAGCTATGCCTTCCGCTCCCTGTCCCTGCCGCGCATCAAGGCCTTGAAAAACGCACTGGGCATCACCGTCAACGATGCGGTGCTGGCGATCTGCGCGGGTGCGCTGCGCCAGTATCTGCTGGAAAAGGACGAGTTGCCGGAGCGGCCGCTGGTGGCGGCTGTTCCCATTTCGGTGCGCAGCCGTGGCGATCGTCAGACCGGCGGCAACCGTGTCGCCATGCTCACCGCCGAGCTGCCGACGCAGTATGCCGACCCCTTGCAGCGAGTGTCCGCGGTCAGCCGCAGCACCGCCAAGCTGAAGCGCGTGCATCGCGCCGTACCGGCCAGGCTGCTGATGGACTGGATGGAGCTGCCGACGCCGGCATTGATGGCGCGTGCCGCACGGCTGTACCAGAATTTCATCAACAGCGACCGCCTCAAGCCGCCGGTCAACGTGCTCATCTCCAATGTGCCGGGGCCGCCGGTGACCCTGTATCTGGCCGGCGCGCCGCTGCTGGCGAATTATCCGATCAGCATTCCGTATCACGGCCTGGCCCTGAACATCACCGTGCTGAGTTATCGCGACCAGCTCGATGTCGGCCTGACGGCATACCTCGATGCGGTGCCCGATATAGCGCACCTGATGGACCTGATGGCCGAGGCGCTGGCCGAACTGGAGCGTGCGGCGGATGTCGTGCCGGAAAAAAAGCCGGGGCGCGCCGGCGCAACCACCAAGCATAAATCGGCGCGGGCCACGAAATCCTTTCAAAAACATGCACAATAGGAGTCATGGCACGAGCTGCAGCCTGGACCAGAAGACAAAAACCTTGAATCAGCATCGATAGAACGCGCCTGGAACCGAGTCATGGATGGCACCGACGCATTGATCAACGCGCTGTACTGCACCGCCACCGAGGGCGACTGGCAATCGTTTCGCGGACGCGCCCTGGGCCTGTTCTGCGAGCAATTCGGCGCCAGCGCCGCGGCCTGGTGGTCGCGCGGGAGCCGCGGCAATGATGGCGAGCTGACGCAGCATCCGCAGCCCTTCGTGACGCAGGCGGCGCTGGCGAAACTGTCGCTGCCGCGCGGGCGCGAGGTGGCGGTGCTGGAGGCCTCGGCGACGGCCCAGGCCTTTGTCCATACCCCGGCGGGCAGCGAGTTGCTGCATACCCTGGTGCTGCAATATCCGGCGCGGGCCAAGCGCGCCGACGAGCAGTCGCTGGAACGGGCCGGCATGCATCTGTGTGCGGCCGGCGCCCTGTCGATGCTGCAGTTCGTGCGGCGCGACGATTGGCTGCACTCGATGGGCCGCGCCAACCGCGGCTCGGCCGCGCTGGTCGACGCCGGCGGCGCCGTCTATGCCGTCAGCGGCCGTTTCCGCGGCTTGCTGGAGGAGATCGGACATGCCGGCGATGTGGCGCGGCTGCCGTTCACCCTGCCGGAAAGTGCGCTGGGCGAGGAAGGCGGCGAACTGATGGAGGGCGGATTGCATCTGCGGGTGGCGCGCTGCGGCAGTCTTTACCTGTTGCACGCGCGCAAGCCCCTGCCGCTGGATGCGCTGTCGCCGCGCGAGCAGGAAATCGCCCGCGCGCTGAGCAATGGCAAGACGCTCAAGTCGATTGCGCGGCAGTATGGGATTGCGGTGTCGACGGTGGCGAATCACACCACGCGGATTTATCGCAAGCTGGCGATTTATCGGCGTGAGGACCTGATTGAGTTGTTGCACATGAAGCCGAGCACGGTACGCTGAATCTGTAGGTCGGCCTTCAGGCCGACTGCGCCATCTCACCGTCCGGCTGTCGGCCTGAAGGCCGACCTACGGGCTGGGCCGCTTAAGAGCGCCAATGTTTCCGCATGAACTCCCCCAATTCGGCAATCGAGGCATCCGCTTCGGCCAGTTGCCCGGCATGCAGCTGGAAGTCGTGCCACAGGCCGTCAAAGCGGTGCAGGCTCACCTCCACCCCGGCGGCTTCGGCGCGCTGCGCCAGCCGCTCCGAGTCGCTGAGCAGGATTTCCTCGCTGCCGACATGAATCATCATCGGCGGCAATCCCTTCAAATCGCCGAACAGGGGCGAGATGCGCGGGTCGGCCAAGGGCACGCCGCCGGCGTGGAGCCTGGCGCAGCTATCGAGCCAGGGGGCATTCAGCATCGGATCGCGCTGCGCCCGGCTGCCGATCGTTTCGCCGCTATGGGTGAGATCCACCCAGGGTGACATCAGCACCAGCGCGGCCGCTTGCGGCAGGCCGGTGTCGCGGATGGCGATGGCGGCGGCCAGGGCCAGGTTGCCGCCGGCGGAATCGCCGGCAATGACGATCTGTGCCGGTTGATAGTGCTGCAGCAGCCAGCGATAGGCGGCGAGTGCATCGTCCAGCGCGGCGGGATAGGGATGCTCCGGCGCCAGGCGATAGTCCGCCAGGTAGGCCTCGGCGCCCGCGGCCTGTCCCAGATGTGCGGCAAGACTGCCGTGGCTGGCGGGACCGCCCAGCACGTAGGCGCCGCCGTGCAGCAGCAGCACGGCCTTGTCGGCTGCGGCGGCGGGCGTGTGCAGGCGCAGGGCCGGCACGCCGTTCATGTCGAGCTTGCTTGATTCGGTGCCGCGCGGAGATTTCGACAGCAGTCCCGCCAGCCAGGAGCCCCGGCGCTGCAAGGCGATGGGCACCCAGGGCGCGAGCAGGGGCTTGAACAGCACTCTGATCACCACGCGCAGAACTGTCTTCATGCCGCTCCCGTGCCGTGGATATTGTGGGAATATTTTGCCGCAGCCTATCAGGCGGCGCGCGCCAGCGCTGCGTCCGAGGCGACAGGCACTGGCACCAGGTGGTAATGCGCCAGGTTCGGTTGCCGGGTGAGGCGGCCATACTCGCTCATGTAGCCGACCCAGGTATTGGTGTTGCGGCCGTCGGCGGTGAGATACCAGCTGTGGCAGCCGGCCTCGAACACGGTCTGTTTGTTGCGCTTCTGCAGCATCGCGTTGAACTCGTGCTGCACGTCGACGCGCACTTCGAGCGAGGCCAGGCCGCGCTCGCGCAGCAGCGTCGCCGCCTGCGCGATGTAGCGCGTCTGCTGCTCCAGCATGTAGATGATGGAGCCGGCGCCGAGATTGGTATTGGGGCCGTAGACCACGAACAGGTTGGGGAAGCCGCTGACGCTCATGCCGAGGTAGGCTTCGGCGCCGTTCTTCCAGCGCTCGCGCAGGCTGCGGCCGTTCAGTCCATGGATTTCCATCGGCGCCAGGAATTCGGTGGAGGCGAAGCCGGTGCCGTAGATGATGGCGTCCACTTCGCGCAGGCTGCCATCCTCGGCGCGAATGCCGCCGGCGGTGACTTCGCGGATGCCCTCGCTCACCACTTCGACATGCGGCTGCGCCAGGGTGCGCATCCAGTCGTTGGAGAGCAGGGTGCGCTTGCAGCCCATGGTGTAGTCCGGGGTGAGCCTTTTGCGCAGCGCCCGGTTGCGCACCTGCAAGTGCTTCAACACTTCCGCGCTGCTTCTGAGGATAGCCTTGGCGACAGTGCCCAGCACCGGCTTGCGCAGCAGGGCCGAGTTGAGCAGTTCGAAGGTCCAGAAAATGCGCGTGCGGTCGATATCGTGCAGCAGCGGGAAAGTTTCGATCAGCTTGCGTTCCCAGCGGCGGTAGGGCCGGTCGAATTTCGGCACGCACCAGCCCGGCGAGCGCTGAAACAGGTGCAGCTGCTTCACTTCCCTGGCGATCTCCGGCACCAGCTGCACGGCGCTCGGCCCGGTGCCGATCACCGCCACCGTCTTGCCCTTGAAGTCGTAGCTGTGATCCCAGCGCGCGGAATGGAAGCTGCGGCCCTTGAAGTTTTCCAGTCCCTTGAGCTGCGGAATCTGCGGCTGGTGCAGCTGGCCCACGGCGGAGACCAGCATATTGGCTTCCAGGACCTCGCCGCCCTTGAGGCGGATGCGCCACAGCCCGCGTGCCTCGTCGTAATCCGCGCCCAGCACCTCACAGCCGAAGCGGATATGCGACAGCAGATCGTGCTTGCGCGCGACGTGGCGCAGGTAATCGAGAATTTCCGCCTGCTTGCCGTAGCGGCAGGACCAGGGATAGTGCGGCTCGAAGGAGAAGGAATAGAGGTGCGAGGGCACGTCACAGGCGGCGCCGGGGTAGGTATTCTCGCGCCATACGCCGCCGACGTCCTGGGCCTTTTCCAGGATGGTGAAGGATTCGATGCCGGCCTGTTGCAGCGAATGGCCCATGCTGAGGCCGCCGAAGCCGCTGCCGATGATGACCACGCTCGGACCCGTTGCCTTGTTGACTGCCACCCGTTTTGTGCTTGCGCCCATCTGTTTCCTCCAGCCGTTGTGTCTCGAACTTGTAGGGCCAGCTTAGGGGGCCGGATTCGACAGGGTTATGGCGTTCCGGGACAAAATATTGATAATTGGGGACAGGAGCTGCGCGAATGACTCAATGTCATTCGCGTGGCTCCTGTCGCCCGGCCATGGATGGCCGGGCCGGGCCCTCAAAGCCTGCCGAGGTCGCGCCAGGGATGGCACTCCCGAAACTTGGAGGGAATAGAGTGCAAAACTGGGACTTCCAGCGCGGCATCGCCAGCATGCAGCTGCAGGCGCAGCTTGGCCTGGAGCATGGCCTGCCGCTCGGCGCTTGCCTGGAAGGAACCGGTGTGACCCCGGTCGAGCTGGCCGATCCAGCGGCGGTGGTCAGCGCCCATCAGGAACTGGGCCTGGTGCGCAACCTGGTGCGCGCCATCGGCCATATCCCCGGCCTGGGACTGGAAGCGGGCACGCGCTATCACTTCACCGTCTACGGCATTCTCGGCTTCGCCGTCGTCAGCAGTCCCAACCTGCGCAGCGCGGTGGAGGTGGCGTTGCGCTATCTCAACCTGACCTATGCCTACAACCTCATCAGCGCCGAGGAGGTGGATGGCGAAATGCGCCTGCTGTTCGACGACAGCGAGGTGCCCGAGGATGTGCGGCAGTTCCTGCTGGAGCGCGACGCCGCCGCGGCGCTGACCCTGCAACGCGAGATGTTTTCCAGCGCCCTGGTGCCGCGCCGGCTGTCCCTGCGCGGCCGGCGCCCGGCTTATGCCGAGCAATTCACCCGGCTGTTCGGGGTGGAGCCGCAATTCGGCGCGGCGCGCAACGAGGTGACGATGGATGCGGCAGTGCTGGACTCGCCGCTGCCGCAGGCCAACGAATCGAGCCGGCGCATGGCGGAGGAGCAGTGCCGCAAGCTGCTCGCCGCGCGCAAGGCGCGCAGCGGCTTGGCCGAGCGGGTGCGCGACCGCATCCTGCGCCAGCCGGGACACATCCCCGTGATGAATGCGGTGGCGGACGATCTGCTGCTGACGCCGCGGACGCTGCGCCGCCGCCTGCTGGAGGAAGGCACCAGCTACAAGGCGCTGACCGACGAGGTCCGCGAGACCCTGGCGGAGGAACTGCTGTCAGTCGCCAACCTGTCGGTCGAGCAGATCGCCGAGCGCCTGGGCTATTCCGAGGCGGCCAGCTTCATCCACGCCTTCAAGCGCTGGAAGGGCCAGCCGCCGCATAGCTATCGACTGGCGCGATAGCGGCCTGCGATGTATTGATCGGGGGGCTTCTGCGTTCGCTCCTCGCTTCCGGCAGAATTTGGGCCTGTTAACCGCTATTTGATCGCTGCGTTGCCGCCCAAAATCGTGTCAGGCAAGGCGGAGGCCGCAGGCCCATAGACTCTATGGGCAAGGCCGACAACGCAGCATGGCGCGATTTTGGGCGGCAACCCTTCGGGACGGGGGCTGTTTTCGCACATCGCTACGTCAATCGTCGCTTATGTACTTTCAGTACACTACGCTCCTCTTTCCTTGCGCTGTGCGAAAACGGCCCCCGTCGCAGCGACCAAATAGCGGTTAACAGGCCCTACCCCATGCCAGCCGTCCTCGAAGCCCGCGACCTCGTCAAGCACTATCCCCGCGTCCGCGCCGTGGACGGCATCAGCTTTGAAGTACAGGAAGGTACCTGCTTCGGCCTGCTCGGTCCCAACGGCGCCGGCAAGAGCACCACCATCGAGATGCTGGAAGGCTTGCTCAAACCCACTTCAGGCCAGGTGCTGTTTCGCGCCGCTCCGCTCGGCGGCCACTATCGCGAGCGGGTCGGCATCCAGTTCCAGAACACGGCCTTGCAGGAGCATCTCACCACCCGCGAGAACCTGCGCTTCTTCAGCGCGCTTTATCCCAAGCGCCGTCCGCTCGACGAGCTGGTTGTGCTGTGCCGGCTGGAGGAATTCCTCGACCGCGACACCAGCAAGCTGTCCGGCGGCCAGCGCCAGCGCCTGCTGCTGGCCATCGCCCTGGTCAACGAACCGGAAGTGCTGTTTCTCGACGAACCCACCACCGGACTCGATCCGCAGGCGCGGCGCAATTTCTGGGACCTGGTGCAGGGCGTCAAGGCGCAGGGCAAGACCATCGTGCTGACCACGCA
>FTKD01000771.1_pt1 | contig 10996 bp, 14 predicted proteins | sample 1658191 | NCBI WGS metagenome assembly FTKD01 (sample SAMEA3914808, study PRJEB12502) | metagenome | biome: forest; material: soil | place: Canada | collected 2011-08-03 | depth 0.3 m
CTGCCACGGCGCCTACTCGCCGCGCTACGTCAACGACACCACTTATCTGGACACGCCGGCGCTGGAAGGCATCGCCGCCAACATCGTGCCGGAGACGGTGATCGCCACCGATCCGGCGCGCCTCAACGGCAACAGCCAGGTGGTCGCCAGCTACGCGCGGCAGAACTGGTTCGCCTATTCCGACGGGCCGTACAAATCCGCCGGGGTGCCGCTGTGCGCCGATCAGAACGACACCGCGCTGCGCGGCAGCCGCGAGCTGGGTTATCTGGCGCCGCCGCTGTACGGGGTTTGGGCCACCGCGCCGTATTTCCACAATGGCTCGGTGCCGAATGTGTGGGAAGTGCTGAAGCCATCCGACCGCCAGCCGATCTGGCAGCGCCGGTCCAATACCGCCCGCGCCGACCAGGCCGGCAAGGTGGTGATGGGCTTCGACTCCAGCCTGGCTACCGGCTATGACAGCACCCGGCTGGGCTGGAAGTACACCGCCCTGAACTGCGGTGCCAGCGGTACCGTGCCGTATCTCAATTGCAATCCCACCGATCCGGGCGGCGATACCCTGCAGGACGTGCTGGACATCGTCTATGGCAACGGCGGCCTGATCTGGAACCTGTCCAACCTGCCGCCGGAGACCGATGCGCAGATCGAGCAGCGCAAGATCTACAACACCTATATGTACAGCCAGAGCAATGCCGGCCACGAGTTCACGGCGGTACTCACCGATCAGGAGCGCGCCGCGCTGATCGAGTACCTGAAGACCTTGTAATCTGCTTGTAACCTGCGCGACGGCGCGCTGCGGGGCGGGGGCAGGGATCGGCGCTGTCCTCGGCGCAAGCGCTGGATGCCATGCCCCGCGCCGGCGAGCGCCGATTTTCGCGCTGGCCGGATTGCGCGGAAAGCGGCTTTTTTTGCGCGGAATCGCGGTCGGGGAGCCGCGGCGGAGGGCCGCGACGATAAAAGAATTTGCCAAGCCGAAGCCCCGCTTTACCGTTGCGGGCATCGGCGCCTGAACGTCCCCCTGACTGATGCGGCCCCCTCATATCGGGGGTGCGTCGATTTCTCGTCTGCTATTGTTGTGGCGCGCTAATTGCGTTATTTATACATACAAGGCGAGACGCACGATTCGATGCAGTCGCCGGGGGCAGTATCTGGAAACGTCGAGTGGCGAGGCGCCGGGTGAGGCGTCTGCACCGAGGCGGAATCCCTGGCGTGCCTGAAAGAACTGTTGCACTTCGCTGATGCACGTGTAGAGTATCCTTTAAAGATTGTCATAAGGATTTCGCGTGCATGCTGTATATCAAGAGCATGGACGCGGGCGAAATTCGCAGGAACGCGACAAACAGATCTCAGGGAGATTGCAAAATGCGTAGCATTGCTTTGTTTGTGGCCGCAGCTGGTTTGCTGGTCGGCGGCTCAGTTTTGGCACAGGACACTCCTCCGGCTCCGGCCGATTCCGCAACACCACCACCGGCGGCTGACGCCAGCGCCGCGGCGCCTGCACCAGCGGCCGATGCCGCCCCCGCACCCGCGGCCGATGCACCTGCTGCGGCGCCTGCCGACAGCACCGCTGCGGCGCCCGCGGTAGACGCCAGCGCCCCGCCGCAAGCCCCCAGCGACCCGTTCGCCGGCATCCGCGACGTCGACTACATCGGCGCCCTGGGCAACTACGTCCACGCCGACAACCACCGCGGCCCCGACGTCCATTACGGCGCCGGCGCCAGCGTCCTGTTCGGCCGCCACTTCGCCAACCACTGGGGCTGGGAAGCCAACTACACCTTCAACGACCTGGAAACCGGTCCCAACGGCGGCGGCGACTACTACATCCACAACCTCGGCGGCGACCTGACCTACTCCTTTGGAGACCGTCAGCACCTCACCCCGTTCCTGCTCATCGGCGGCGGCGGCGTCTTCGACGACGTCAACCCCCGCGCCAACGGCGGCCCCTCCGGCTACGCCGACGCCGGTTTCGGCATGACCACCGGCACCTTCTGGCACAACCGCATCCGCCTGCGTGCCGAAGCCCGCGCCGTGCACGACTTCATCAGCACCCCCACGCGCAATGGCTTCACCGACTTCCGCGCCGGCCTGGGTATCGAAATCCCCTTCTACCAGCTCAAGCCGGTGGAAATCGCCAACTCCGAAGCCCCGGTCCAGGTGGTCAAGACCGTCGAAGTCCCCACCGGCCTGGAAGACAGCGACGGCGACGGCGTGGTCGATTCCAAGGACAAGTGCCCCAACACCCCGCCCAACACCCGCGTCGACGGCGACGGCTGCCCGATTCCCAAAGTGGTGCGTCTGGACGGCGTGACCTTCGAGTTCAACAAATCGCGCCTGCGTCCGGATGCCAAGACCATCCTCACCTGGGTCCTGGGCATCATGCAGAAATACCCCGACATGCAGGTCGAACTGGCCGGCTACACCGACAGCATCGGCAGCGCCGCCTACAACCTGAAGCTGTCGCAGAAACGCGCCGAATCGGTCAAGGCCTACCTGGTTGAAAAGGGCATCGATGCTTCCCGCATCCAGGCCAAGGGCTACGGCAAGGAAAACCCCGTCGCCAGCAACAAGACCGACGACGGCCGCGAGTACAACCGCCGCGTCGAACTGCACATCCTCAATTGAGAGCCGGCAAGATAATTGCCAGCGCAATCGACCAAACACGGAGAAATAGTCATGGCTTCAGGTAAACGTAATCTGGTACCGCTCAGTGCGGCCTTGCTGGCGGGGCTTGCACTGTCCGCCTGTACCTCGAACGGGCCGGGGATGGCCTTCGGCAGCGGCGGCGGCATCACCGGCAGCAGCAGCGGCGGGCCGCCGAATGACGGCACCGGGCCGACCAACATCACCTCGGGCGGCAAGCCGGTCAGCGGTCACTTCGTCTGCACCCAGTCCGCTACCGCCTACGGTAACGTGACCACGGCGGTCGGCGCCAACGGCCTGGTGGGTGGCCCGCTTTCCACCCTGCTCGTTACCTTGGGCGGCTCGAACGCCACCACGCTGCTCAACAGCGTGATCAACCCGAACAACGTCATCGACGGCAATCTGACCACCTACGCCACCATGACGCTGACGGTGAGCCTGCTCGGCCTGCTCGATTCGGTGGACCTGTCGGTGCTGATGCCCAGCGGCGTCACCGTGCCGGCCGGGCAGTTCGCGGTGTACGGCGTGTCCTTCCCCAATGGCACGGTGGACCTGTCCCTGGTCAACAAGGTGGCGGTCACCACCTATCTGAACAACGTCGCCCAGGAAAGCAATTCGCTGAACCAGTCCGACCTGAGCCTGCTCGGCGCCATCGGCGGCAGCACGGTTCCGCCGATCTGGATCGGCATTCAAGCGACCAAGGCCTACGACCGCGCCACCCTTTCGCTGACTCCGGGGGTGCTGTCGGCCGACGTCGGCAATGCCATGTACATCTATGAGTTCTGCCCCGGCGGCGAGCTGGTGAACGGGTCCAGTTCTTCCAGCTCCTCCGGTTCTTCTTCTTCATCGTCCAGCTCTTCCTCGTCCGGCGCATAGTCCGCTTCGTTGTAGAGGCTTGTAACAAAAGGGGGCCGCTTAGCGGCCCCCTTTTTTGTTGTTGCTGGTTTGGACAGTCCGGCCAGGGATGAGCAGTTTTTGTACGGGATGTACACCGGGAGCCTCTACCCGCGCCATACTGTCAGCCGCGATGAATGGCGGTGAAGGAATCCGATGGGCAGCGAGCAAGCGTTGATCCGGCCGGGCAGGCTGGTGCTGGCATGGCTGGTTTGCACCGCGTGCGGCTGTGCCGGCGCGGCGGCCTGGATGCCCTTGTACCGGTGGATGGGGCCGGCCCTGTCCGCCCTGCCGCCGATGCCTGCGTGGCTGCATGGGGTCGTGACCCAGGCTGCAACGTACGGGACGCTGTTTGCCTTCATCGGCGTGGGGATTTATTGCGGCGTGCGGCTCTCGCGGAAGTTTCTCACCGCGGTGGAGATGGAGGTGCTGTTTCGTTTGCCGCGCGACGAAAACAGATCCTGAGCGGGCGACACTGCTTTTACGCAACCGCGCCCGCGTTTCAGGCAGCCTGTGCCAGGGCTTGCGGATTCAAGCCGAAGAAGCCGCACACCAGTTGCCGTTGCAGCGCTGCGCTGTCGATGCGATTCACCGATTGCCAGAACGCTTCGCTGCCGGCATGGCTGCGGCAATACCACTGGATATGCTTGCGCGCGACACGCAGGCCGGCGGCTTCGCCGTAAAGCGCATAGAGCGCATCGAGGTGTTCCAGCAGCAACTGGCCCACTTCCAGCGGCGAGGGGGCCTCCAGGTGTTCGCCGGTGGCGAGGAAATGCGCGATCTCGCGGAAGATCCAGGGCCGGCCCTGGGCGGCGCGGCCGATCATCAGGCCGTCGACGCCGGTGTGGCGCAGCACCTCGCGCGCTTTTTCCGGCGTATCGATATCGCCATTGGCCCACAGCGGGATGCGCACCGCCTGTTTGATCGCGGCGATGGTGTCGTATTCGGCGGCGCCGGCGTAGAGGTCCTCGCGGGTGCGGCCGTGCACCGCCAGCGCGGCGATGCCGCAATCCTCGGCGATTCTCGCCACCACCTCGCCGTTGCGGTGGGCGCGGGCCCAACCGGTGCGGATCTTCAGCGTCACCGGCACCGGCACCGCGCCGACCACGGCCTGGCAGATGCGCGCCACCAGCGCTTCGTCGCGCATCAGCGCCGAGCCGGATTCGGCGTTGCAGACTTTCTTCGCCGGGCAGCCCATGTTGATGTCGATGAGCTGCGCGCCCTGCGCCACATTGTGTCGCGCCGCGTCGGCCAGGCGCTGCGGATCGGCGCCGGCGATCTGCACCGCGATCAGGCCGGGCTCGCCGCTGTGGTCCATGCGCGTGCGCGACTTCGGCGTGTTCCAGAAACGCGGATCGTCGATGGTCATCTCGGACGCGGCCAGCCCCGCGCCCAGGCGCTTGCACAGCACCCGGAACGGCCGGTCGGTGACGCCGGCCATGGGGGCCAGCGCCAGCGCCGGTTCGATGCGGTAGGGACCAATCTGCATGGGGCTATTGTCGCCGATCCGGGCTGCGGGAGTCCCGCCCATGCTTATTGATGTTTTCTAGCCCCTTTTATAGACGATCTTTTTCGCCCCGCCTTCGCAGCTGCCGACCACGTTCTGGTCCTTGACCTCGGCGGCGGGGACGGCGTCGAGGCTATAGGTCTTCACCCCCTTGGCCTTGATTTTGGCGTCGATCTGCTCCTTCACCGTGTCGCAGGGCGTGGCCCAGGCGGCGGAGGTGCTCAGGCAAAGCAGTGCGGCAAGTGCGAACTGGCGGTGTTTCACGGAAAAACTCCCTGGTCTGGCATTGTGGCGCGGCTTGATACACCATCAAGTTAGCAATAAGCGGGGGCAGTCCGGTGCAGCGGCTGTGAAATTTTGGTGCAGGCTGGACCGGGTTGTGAGGCATTCACTACAACTATCGACCGCAGTTCATTTTATATGGCCTGTTTTCGGCCTCTGGCATTGAGGTGCCCCATGCGTGCATTGATTCCGTTGTGTCTGCTGTTTCCCATGCTGGCTCTTGCCGATACCGCGCCGGCTGCGCCGCCCACTGCCTCAACTGACCCGTTCAAGGCCATGGCCTTCCTCGCCGGCCACTGCTGGAAGGGCAGCTTCCCGAACCAGCCGCAGACCGACGAGCATTGCTTCGAGTGGCTCTACGACGGGCGCTTCCTGCGCGATCGCCATGTGGTGCATGGCGACGGCCATCCGGATTATCTGGGCGAGACCACCTACTACTGGGATGCAGTAGCCGGGCAGATCCAGTACCTGTACATCGAAAGCCAGGGCGGCTTCGGCAAGGGCGCGGTGCAAGCCGTGGCGGACGGCCTGATGTTCCCGCCCACCAGCTATGTCGATAACGGCAAGGAACAGGTCTATCGCAGCCATTGGCAGCGCAGCGGCGACGATGCCTACGAATCGGTCAACGAGGCCAAGACCAGGGATGGTTGGGTGGTGGCATGGAAAGTGAAGATGCAGAAACAGCCGTGACCGCGAAAGCGCATCGAGTGGATTTGCCGCGATATCCGTCACAACACCGCAAACACGGCATTGACTAATAGGCGAGGGCGTCCTAGGTTCCAGTCTGCTTGATGCGGTATCGGGCTTGTCTCACACAACAAGGGGGAAGCATGAACTGGTATCTGGCGGTATTGAAGAAATATACGGTGTTCGACGGCCGGGCTTCGCGCACCGAGTTCTGGATGTTTTCGCTGTTCAATTTCATCGCGCTGATTGTTATTTCAGTCCTGGGCACGATCCTCGCGGGAAAGGGCAGCGTGATCGGAGGCACTTTGATGCTTCTGTACGGTTTGGGCACGTTGCTGCCGAATATTGGAGTGGCGATCCGCCGTCTGCATGACACCGGACGCAGCGGGTGGTGGATTCTGGTGGCTTTTGTTCCATTCATCGGCTTCATCGTGTTGCTGGTGTTCTACATCCTCGAAAGCCAGCCGGGAGACAACGAGTACGGTCCGAACCCGCATCCGGCATCGCCCTGAGCCATTCGATCGGCAACAACAGACGCGCCCTGATCGGGCGCGTTTTTTTTGCAAGGCGGCAAGGCGATGATGACGAATTCTCCGGGGTCATTCCGAAACATGGATGCGCCGCGTCATCCCGAATACCGGATACGCTTCGTTACCCCAGACACGGGATGCACATCGTTATCCCGGACACGGCATACACTGCGCTAACGATTCATATGCATATGCGGAAAATGCACTTCCCCGGCTTGCAATAAACGCCATAGCATGATCACAACAAAGTGAATGCTGAAACCTCAGCAGGAATAGGGTTTTTATCAAAGTCCTGTTAATCTACGCAGGCAACATCTTTCACAATCAGAATCACACGAAACAAGAGAAGGAGCACAATGAGCGATACGCTGACCCGCAAGGACCTCGTCGAAGTCCTGGCCAAGAAACATGACCTGCCGAAGTCCCGCGTCGATGCCCTGGTAGTGGACCTGCTGGACGATGTGACCAAAGCCCTGAAGAAGGGCCACAAGGTTGCGCTGTCCCAGTTCGGCATCTTCGAAGTGAAGAAGCGCCCGGCGCGCAAGGGCCGCAACCCGGCCACCGGTGCCGCGATCAAGATCCCGGCGAAGAAGAATGTGCGTTTCAAATCTTCGGCCGGTCTGAAGAAGACCATCGGCTAAAGTTTTGCGGTGGTACGAAAAGGGGAGCCATGGCTCCCCTTTTTTTGTGTAGTTTTTTGTCCGCCTGGGCGGTCCGTTTGCCGCGGCGGGATTCAGCCGATGACGAGCTTGCCGCTGGCTGGCGTCTGCGCCAAGGCCGGCATCGCCGGGTTGCGCCACTGGCAGATGACGCTGCCGGCATCGTCCTGCACCGCATAGTGGCGCACCAGATAGCTCATGCTCATGCGTTGCAGCCGCGCTTCCGCGGTCAACGCGGCGGGGAATTGCAGGCGCAGGCGGTCGAGCACCGCCTTGAGACGCGCCAGGGCAGGGCGCAATGCGCTGCCGAGCAGGCGCGCGGCTTCGCTGGAGGACGGATAGGAGGCCAGGGTGCGGCCGGATTCGGTAACCAGCTCGGCGTTCTGCAAATGCCACTGTGTTCCATCCAGCAGGGCGTAGCGGACGATCAGTTCCGCGCCGGCTTCCACTTCTGCATTGATGCTTGTTACGGGCATCCTGCCTCTCCCCATTCGGCCCATGATCCGGCGCGTCATCCGGCGCGTGGATCATTCCAGCTCGCCGGGAAAAACCGCTGCCGCATCTTCAGCCGGGCAGCCACGGTCAATTGTGGCACAGCCGGATCGTCGATAATGCTAGTGATGCGCACTGTGCACGGCATGGACCGGGTGATGGTCGGTAGCGCCGGGCCGGCAAGCGCAAGCTCGGCTAAGCTGTGCCGGGGCCAACGGTCGTCGCCCGTGCTGCGGGGTGGCGCCTGATGCGGTTTTCAGTTCGATTGATTTCTGAGGCGGGAGCGGACGCATGGTGGATGCGATTTATATCGGCAGGAACGGTCAGCAGCTCGGCCCCTACAGCAGGGTGCGGCTGACGGCGATGGCGGCGGCCGGCGAGATCCTGCCCGGGGATGTGGCCTGGCACGAAGGCATGCAGGGCTGGGAGCCGGCCAGCGCGGTGCTGGCCCTGCTGGGTATCGGCGGCAGCCCGCAACCGCCGCCGTTGCAGCCGGCGGCGACGATCATTCCGCCGCGATATGCGCCGGGCGGAACGGCTTATGCCTCGACGGATCGGGCCGGCGCAGGCAACGCCGCTGGCAAAAACCTGGCGGCGGGTCTGGGCACACGCTGGCTGGCGTCCGTCATCGACGGCCTGATCCTGGGCTGTGCCTTCCTGGTCATCATGATGGTCTGGGGTTTCGGCTCCGCGGCCTCGGGTGACCGCTTCGGTGGCGGAATCCTGCTGCTGATGCTGCTGGTCCAGCTCGGCTACTTCACCCTGACTCAGGGCGGCGGGCGCATGGCCACGGTAGGCAAGCGCGCCATGAACATGATGGTGGTGGGCAGCGACGGCCAGGCTCTCGGCTACCTGCGTGCCGGCTTGCGTTACTTCATCCTGATGATCTCTTCGTATCTGCTGCCGCTGCTGCTGGTGGCGCTGTTCACGCGGCGCCGGCAGGGCGTGCACGACCTGATCGTGGGCAGCGTGGTGCTGGAGCGCGAAAGCTACGATCCGCAGCACTGGGATTACGAGCGCATCGAGAAAAGCCCGCGCGGCGGCGGCGCCCTGCTGGTGCTGGCGATCGGCCTGGTGTTTGGCGTTTTCATCATCGGCATACTTGCGGCTATCGCCATTCCCGCCTACCAGGACTACACCCTGCGCGCGCGGATCCAGGGCGCGATGGTCCAGGCGGATCCGATCAAGGCCGGCGTGACCCGGCATTACTCCAGCAGCAACGAGCCGGTGCAGTACGCCGACATCGGCATGAGCGGCCCGCTGGCCCTGCCGGGAGATGGAGGGTTGATCGCGGTGAATTCCAGCGGCGTCATCACCATCATGCTGGGCATGCCGCCCCTGATCGGGCAGAGCATCCGGCTGACGCCGACGCTGAGTCCGACCGGCATCAGCTGGACTTGCGCCAGCGACGATGTGAAGAAGAAATACCTGCCGCCGGCCTGCCGCTGAGAGGCTGCGGCACCATGGCGGCCGCGTACATGCCTTCCGTCACGGAGGGTGTGCACGTTTCATGCTTGTCCTTGAGAAGACGCATTTCGGGGACAGCGCATGTCTGACACGATCTACCTGGGCCGGGACGGCCAGCAAATGGGGCCCTATGCCTGGGCGCAGATTGCCGCCATGGCTTCGTCCGGCCAGGTGCGGCCGGGCGACCTGGCCTGGCATGACGGCATGGCGGGCTGGTTGCCGGCAGAGCAGGTGCTGACGCGGCTGGGGCTCAGCGTGGGCACGGCGCCGTCGCCGCCGCTGAGCGTCGCGCCGCCTCCGGCGCGGCGCATGGTGGCGAAACCGGCGGCGCAGAAATCCCCCGGCGGTTTCGGCAGCAGGCTGGCGCGCCTGCTTCCCGGCAAGGCGGCGGCCAAGCCCTAGAGCATTTTTGGTTCAGGTGCATACATTTGTCCCCTCTCCCGCTTGCGGGAGAGGGTGGCCCGAAGGGCCGGGAGAGGGGCTGTGCAGCTAGGAAAAGCGCCCTCTCCCCCAACCCCTCTCCCGCAAGCGGGAGAGGGGAGTTATATATGGCTAAAGCAAATTTGTCCTGGCGGGTTCTGGCGGGATGAACTCCCGCGCCTGTCGTTGGTAGGATGGACGGGGGCCGGCAACAATCGCAACGGCCCGGCAGGATTTTCCAGGAACCGACCCCGACCAAGCAATGTCCGCTCAGGCTGAATCCAAGGCGCAGCGCCCCTGGCTGCTGTATCTGCTGGAGTGCGTGGGCGACAAGCTCTATGTCGGCATCAGCCCGGACCCCGAGGCGCGCTTCAAGCTGCATCTCGAAGGCAGCGGCGCGAAGTACACGCGGGCCAATCCGCCGCTGCGCATCCTGGCAGCACAGGTCTATCCGGACCGCTCCGCCGCTTCGGCGGCGGAGTATCAGCTGAAGAAACTGCGGCGTCCCGGCAAGCTGTTATGGGCGCGGGATCGCGCCTGGCCGCTGGCGCCGTCAAAGGCTGTGCGCAAGCCCGCGCGCAAGCGGGCTGCGAAAGCCTCAGGCGGCTAGGCGCTGTTCCGGCATGGCCTCGGTCAGCGACCGGATCAACTGGTCGATCCTGGCGCAATCCTCCTCGCGGCGCACCGCGACGAACAGCGCGGCGGCTTCCGGGTAGCTGCGGCTGAGCCAGTTGAGCCATTGTTTGAGACGCCCCGGCGCGAAGCGCGGCGGCAGCTTGCGCCGCACCTGTGCCCAGAAGTCCTGCAGCATCGGCGCGATCCCGGCCCAGCCCAGCGGCTGCACCATGCGGCCGTCGCGCACGGCGGCGATCTGCCGCGCCAGATCGGGGCGCGCGATCAGGCCGCGGCCGAGCATGATGTCCTCCACGCCGCTGACCGCGCGGCAGCGGCGCCAGTCGTCCAGGCTCCAGATTTCGCCGTTGGCGAATACCGGCACCGTCACCACGTCCTGGATCCGCGCCACCCATTCCCAGTGCGCCGGCGGCTTGTAGCCATCGGTCTTGGTGCGGGCATGCACTACGATCTGGGCGGCGCCGCCCGCCGCCAGGGCGCGGGCGCAGTCCAGGGCCAGATCGGTGTCGTCGAAGCCGAGGCGCATTTTGGCGGTGACCGGAATGGCCGCCGGCACCGCGCGGCGCACTTCGCTCAGGATGGCGTGCAGCAGTTCCGGCTCCTTCAGCAAGACGGCGCCGCCACGTGAGCGGTTCACGGTTTTCGCCGGGCAGCCGAAGTTGAGATCGATCACCGGCGCGCCCAGGGCGCAGGCCAGGGCCGCATTGTCGGCCAGGCACACCGGGTCGGAGCCGAGCAGTTGCACCCGCATCGGGGTGCCGGCGCGGGTGTGCGCGCCGTCCATCAGC
>FTKD01001414.1_pt1 | contig 10991 bp, 10 predicted proteins | sample 1658191 | NCBI WGS metagenome assembly FTKD01 (sample SAMEA3914808, study PRJEB12502) | metagenome | biome: forest; material: soil | place: Canada | collected 2011-08-03 | depth 0.3 m
CCTCGCTGGCGTACCACGACTATGAAGGCGTGGCGCTGCATGACGCCGAGAAGCCGCGCCTGCAGGCCGACCTGGGGCGCGCCAACTACCTGATGCTGCGCAACCATGGGCTGCTGACGGTGGGCAAGTCCATCCCTGACGCGTTCCTGGCGATGTACCTGTTCGAGTCGACCTGCAACATCCAGCTCGCCGCACAGGCCGGCGGCCCGCTGACGATGGTGCAGCCCGACATCGTCGCCGGCGTCGGCGAGGCCATGCGGGCGCAGACCGGCAACCAGGGCGGCGCCTTCGTCTGGCCCGCGCTGCTGCGCAAGCTCGACCGCATGGACGCGAGCTACCGCACCTGATGCCCGGACTGGCCAAGCCCTGGGCGTCGCGGGACGACGCCCTCTTCTGGCTGCAGCTCCTGGCCATGGGACTGGGCGGCGCGCTTGCGCTGGTAGCCGGCGCATTGCTGGCCTGGGCCGTGTTGCTGCAACCCGCGCTCGCGGGGTGGCAGGGCAGCGGCTTCGCGTTTCAACGGGACCCGGCCACCTGGATGCGCTGGCTGCGCGTCGCCGCGATCGCGGAGGGCGTCCTCGGCACGCTGTTCGTCGCGCTCCTGGTCTGGTACTGCGACGGGATGCTGCGCGGCTCCGGCAAGGCGGAGCACTGACTCGGGCGATCACGGCCTCGTTGCTGGCGTCAGCGTCGGCAGCTTGACCGTCTCAGGACGTTTGACATCTGCCCGCAAGCGCTCCGCGCTATATTCAGTGCTCTTTCCCCTCGAGAGGCAGCTATGCGACGCGTCACGGGCATCGGCGGAATCGTCTTCAAGGCAAAGGATCCGGCCGCTCTGCAGGCCTGGTACAGAACGCACCTTGGTCTGGACGTGCAGCCTTGGGGAGGCGCGGCCCTCGATTGGGCCGACGAGGCCGGGCATCCCGTCGCCGGGACGACCGCCTGGCGCGTCTGCGCGAAAGAGGGAGAAGACTTCGGCCCGGGTGATCCGTCATTCATGGTGACCTATCGCGTGGCAGATCTCGCCGGGCTGCTGACGGCGCTTCGCGCCGAAGGGTGCACCGTGCTCGACAAGACGGACGAATCCGAATATGGGAAGTTCGGCTGGGTCGTCGATCCCGAGGGCAACAAAGTCGAGTTGTGGGAGCCTCCCGAAGGCCAATGAGTCTTGCTGGTCGGCACGCCCCGGACACGATCGTCAATCTAGGGCTGTCAACGCGACAGCACCCGCCCCTATCATCGCGCATGGTCCATGACGCTGCGATGGCTGCCTGGGACGGCAGTCTCGACATATTCCGGCTGCTCGCCAACAGCGTGCCGGCGATGATCGCCTATTACGACTCGCCCGAGCTGGGTTACGGCTGCCGCTTCGCCAACAAGGCCTACTCGGGCGCCTTCGGGCTCACCGAAGCCTCGATCATCGGCAAGACCTTCGTGCAGGTCATCGGCGAGGCCGCCGCCCGCGAGATACAGCCCTCGATCGATGCTGTGGTCAACGAGAGCCGCGCGGTGGCCTACGTCCGCGAACTCGCGGCCGCCGACGGAAGCCGGCGCTGGATCGAAGTCAACGTGCTGCCGCACCTGGGCGCCGCCGGCCGCCCGGTGGGCGCCTTCGTGATCGTCACCGACATCACGGAGCATCGGCTGGCCACGCAGGCGCTGCGCGAGTCCGAGGAACGCCTGGCCAAGTTCATGCAGGCGAGCGCCGAAGGCATCGCGTTCCACCGCGGCGGCATCGTCACCGACGCCAACCCGCCGCTGTGCCAGCTCCTGGGCTACACGCTCGCCGAGCTGCGCGGCCGCCATGCGCTGGACTTCGTCCCGCCGGACCAGCGCGCGCGCGTGCAGGCGGTGCTCGACGGCGGCCAGGAGCTCAGCTACGAAAGCGCCGTCGTCGGCAAGGACGGCGTGCGCATCCCGGTGGAGTTCATCGGCCGCACGCTGGTCTATGGCGACGAGAAGCTGCGCATGTCGGTGGTGCGCGACCTGCGCGACCGCCACGCCGCGCAGGCGCGCATCCACCACCTCGCGCACCACGATGCGTTGACCGGCCTGCCCAACCGGATGTCCTTCATGGAGCGCCTGGGCCAGCAGATCGAGCTGGCGCGGGTCGCGGGCAAGACGCTGGCGCTGCTGTTCGTCGACCTCGACCACTTCAAGCGCGTCAACGACTCGCTCGGCCACCTGATCGGCGACGCGCTGTTGCAGACCGTCGCCGCGCGCATCTCGGCCAGCCTGCGCGCCGCCGACCTGGTGGCGCGCTTCGGCGGCGACGAGTTCATCGTGCTGCTGGCCGACGCCACGCGCGACGACGTGGCCGAGGTGGCGCACAAGCTGCTGCGCGCCATCGAGGTCCCCGTCGAAGCCGAGGGCCGCGACATCTCGGTCACGCCGTCGGTGGGCATCGCGATGTTCCCGCACGACGGCGCCACGCCCACCGAGCTGATCAAGAACGCCGACACCGCGATGTACATCGCCAAGTCGCGCGGCCGCGCCAATTGCCAGTTCTTCGATCCCGCGGTGGCCAGCGCCGCCTACGCCGCGCTGGTGCTCGAAAGCCAGCTCGCGCAGGCGCTGCAGCGCGACGAATTCGTGTTGCACTTCCAGCCGCAGGTTCGCGCCAGCGACGGCACGCTGGCCGGCATCGAGGCCCTGATCCGCTGGGTCCACCCCGAGCGCGGCATGCTGCGGCCCGACGCGTTCATCTCGCTGGCCGAGCAGCAGCGGGTAATGCTGCCCATCAGCCAGTGGGTGCTGCGCAGCGCCGCGCGCGCGGCGCTGCGCTGGCGCTCGTGCGGGCTGATCGACGTCCCCATCGCCGTCAACCTGTCGAGCATGCAGTTCCGCGCCAACGGCTTCGTCGACGCGGTCGCGCAGGTGTTGCGCGAGGAAGGCGTGCCCGGCGAGTGGCTCGAACTCGAGCTGACCGAGCGGATGCTGATGGACGATCTCGGCGCCGTCAAACGCACGCTCCAGCAGCTCAGGGCCATGGGCATGCGCGTCTCGGTCGACGATTTCGGCACCGGCTATTCGTCGCTGGCCCACCTGAAGGAGTTGCCCATCGACGCCATGAAGATCGACCGCTCGTTCGTGCACGACCTGCCGCACCAGCGCGGCTCGGTGGCCATCGCCCGCGCGGTCATGCAGATGGCGCAAGGCCTGTCCTTGACGGTCGTTGCGGAAGGCGTCGAGAACGAGGAGCAGCGCCGCTTCCTCGTCGAGCAGGGCTGCGACCTGCTGCAGGGCGAGCTGATCAGCGCGCCACTGCCGGCTGCCGAGCTGGTGCACTGGATCACCCGGCACGCGGCGTTGAGCCGCTGAGTCCGGCAGTCAGGCGGTCGGCACCTTCACCGCCCGCAGGAACTGCCCCGCCACCTTCTGCACCGCCGTCGCCGCGAGTTCGCCGGCGTAGACGTCGGGCACGCACACCGCCATGCCGCCGGCCGTCAGCGTGCCCGGATGGCGGATGCGGAAGAACGGCGCCGGCGCCTCGAACGCGGCCGGGAACGCGCGGATCAACGCGATGTCGGTACCCGGGCCGGTGTCGGCGACGCTGCCGGCCGGCAGCTCGCAACTGGTGAGCACGTGCATCGCGTAGAACACGCCGTAGCCGGCCACGTTCACCGGCAGGAACTCGAGTTCGGCGAAATGCGACAGTTCGTCGCGCACGCCTTGCGACACCAGGTGAGCCGTCGGGTGGAACAGCACCGCCGTGGCGCTCTTTTCGGACCGGTAGAGCTCCAGCGACGGCGCCTCCCAGCGGTCGGCCAGCGGCGCCGTGGTGCGCAGCAAGGGTTCGTTCCAGGCGGAATGCTGGTCGTCCACCCACTCGGCGGCGGCGTCGATGCCGTCGATGAAGACGGGCTTGATTTCGAAAACAGGCATTTCCCAGTGTATTGGCAGCCGCGCCGGTTTGCGGCTTCGCCGCGTCAATCCGGCAAGACTTGGCACTCCGGGGCAACCGTGGGATCACCCGCACGCCAATCGCGGGCCGCGGCCGTAGACTGCAAGAAGGGGTGGCATGTCTGTCGCAGTCCGGCAAAGAGCGGGCGCAGCACTTCCGGGCCATAGCGAGCATGAACCGATCGTCCGCGCGACTCCAGCGCGTGTTTGCATTCGTCGTCGCCATCGGGGTCGTGGTGCTGGGCGGGTTGGTCTGGTCGACCCATCAGGAGTCCGTGCGTCTCGACGAGACCGCCGGCCTGGCCGACCACACCCGCGCCAGCGTGGCCGCCATCCAGGCCGTGGCGCTGGCCGCGCTCGACGCCGAGTCGACGCAACGCGGCATGCTGCTCGGCTCGCCGGATGCCCTGGCCCGCTGTCGCGAAGCGATCGCCACCGCCAGGCGCAACCTCGACGCCGCGGCCATCACGATCGTCGGCGACCCGCAACAGCTCGCGCGACTCGCCGGCTTGCGCAAGGCAGTCGAATCGCAGGCCGCGCGGCTAGCCCAGGCCGTCGCGCTCATGTCCACGCATCCGGACCAGGCCCGCGCCCTCGTGATCGACGGCGCCGGCCAGCAGGTCGAACGCGACATCCAGGGCCTCGCCACCGCGATGATGGCCACCGAAAGCAGCCGCTTCGACGAACGCGTCGCCGTCCGGCGTGGTGTCCGCCGCGCCGCCGCGAACCGGACCGACGTCACGCTGCTGTTGCTGCTGGCGGCGATGGCCGCCGGCGCGGTCTTCATGCTGCGCGAGTTGAGGCTGCGCGCCGCGATGACCGCGGCGTTGATGGACAGCCGCGCCCGGCTCGAACTCGGCGAGCGCCGCCTGCGCACCATCACCGACAACCTGCCGGCGACCGTCGTGCGCATGAACGCGCAGTCGATCTGCACCTATGCGAACGAGCACATGCGGCGCCTGTACGGCATCGATCCGGCGTCGCTGGTGGGCACGTCGCACCGGGCGTTCCGCGGCGAGCAGGAATGGGCGCATATCGGCCCGCATGTCGAGGCCGCGTTGCGCGGCGAGCTGCGCCGTTTCGAGGTGCAGGCGCACATCCAGGGTCGCGACGAATGGGTGCAGCAGAACATCATTCCCGATGTCGACGCCGCTGGCCGCGTCGTCGGCTACCTTTCGGTGACGTTCGACATCACCGAACGCAAGCTGCAGGAAGAGGCCCTGCGCAAGAGCGAGCTGTTCCTCGACCGCACCGGACGGATGGCGGGCGTCGGCGGTTGGGAAGTGGATCTCGTCACCGGCAACGTCGTCTGGTCGCGCGAGACGCGGCGCATCCACGGCGTCGATGCCGACTACGTACCCGACCTGCAGAGCGCGTTCCAGTTCTACGCACCGGAAGCCCGCGCGACGATCGAGCAAGCCGTGCGGACGGCGATGGCCGACGGCACGCCGTGGGACATCGAGTTGCCGTTCGTCCGCGGCGACGGCCGCCGCCTGTGGGTGCGCGCCGTCGGTTCGGCCGAGTTCGCCGCCGGCATCCCGGTGCGGCTGGTCGGCGCGTTCCAGGACATCAGCGACAAGATCGCGCAGCGGCTGCAGATCCAGCAGATCAACGACCGCATCGCGCTCGCCACCGAGAGCGGCGGCATCGGCATCTGGGAGCGCAACATCGCCAGCGGCGAGCTGATCTGGGACGCCCGCATGTACCAGCTGTTCGGCGACATCAGCGGCGGCCGGGCCGCTCCGGCGGCGCTGTGGGACGAGCGTGTGCATTCGGACGACATGCCCGGCCTGCAGGAGGCGATGCACCGGGCCGCCCTGGGCGACCACCTGCTGGATCGCGACTACCGCATCGTGCTGGACGACGGCCGGATCCGCCACCTGCGCGGCACCGCGCGCGCGACGCGCGATGCCGCAGGCCAGCCGACCCGCCTCATCGGCGCCAACTGGGACATCACCGAGCTGCGCGAACTGGCGGCCAGCCTGGCCGAGGACCGGTCGCTGCTGAGCGTCACGCTGGAATCGATCGGCGACGCCGTGATCACCACCGACGCGCACGGCCGGATCACCTGGCTGAACCCGGTGGCCGAGCGCCTCACCGGCTGGACCTCGGCGCAGGCCATCGGCTGGATGCTGACCCAGGTGTTCCGCATCGTCGACGAACAGACGCGCGAGCCCTCGCCCGATCCGGTAAGGAGCTGCCTGGAGCAGGGCCGCCGCGTCGGCCAATCCACGAACACGCTGCTGCTGTCGCGCAGCGGCGCGGAGTTCGGCATCCAGGAATCGATCGCGCCGATCCGCCGCGAGGACGACACGGTGCTGGGCACGGTGCTGGTGTTCCACGACGTCAGCGAGCAGCGCCGGCTGACGGGCGAGATGAGCTGGCGCGCGACGCACGACGCGTTGACCGGGCTCGTCAACCGCGCCGAGTTCGAGGCCCGGCTGGGTCGCCTGCTGCAGGCCGCGCAGGACGACGGCGGCGAGCACGCGTTGATGTACATCGACCTCGACCAGTTCAAGCTCGTCAACGACGCCTGCGGCCATGCCGTGGGCGACCAGTTGCTGCAGCAGATGTCGCGCATGCTCGCCGACAGCGTGCGCGCCCGCGACACGCTCGCGCGCCTGGGCGGCGACGAGTTCGCGATCCTGATGGAGCGCTGCACCGTCGACCAGGCGCAGCGCGTCGCGCAGAAGATCTGCGACCGCATGGACGACTTCCGCTTCGTGCACGAGGAGCGCCGCTTTCGCATCGGCACGAGCATCGGCCTGGTCCCGGTGGACCGGCGCTGGCAGACCACGGCAGCGATCCAGCAGGCGGCCGACACCTCGTGCTACGCCGCCAAGGAGGCCGGCCGCAACCGCGTGCACACCTGGTTCGACACCGACGTCGCCATGCGCGAGCGCCAGTTCGAGATGCAGTGGACGACGCGCATCGAGCACGCCCTCGACGAGGACGGCTTCGTCCTGTTCGCGCAGCGCATCATCGCGTTGAAGACGCCCGCGCGGGGATTGCATGCCGAGGTGCTGCTGCGCATGCGCCAGGCCGGCGGCCCGCCGGTGGCGCCCGGCGCCTTCCTGCCGGCCGCGGAGCGTTTCCATCTCGCGTCGCGCATCGACCGCTGGGTGCTGAAGAACGTCGTCGAATGGATGGCGGCGCTCGCCGAGCCGTCGCGCATCGAGCGGCTGAGCGTGAACCTGTCGGGGCAGTCGGTGGGCGACCGCTCGTTCCACCGCTGGGCGCTCGAGCTGCTCGCCAGCGCCGGGCCGCAGCTGTGCGGCGCGCTGTGCCTGGAGATCACCGAGACGGCCGCCGTCACCAACCTCGCCGACGCGGCCGTGTTCATCGACCAGGTGCGCGCCTGCGGCGTCAAGGTGGCGCTGGACGATTTCGGCGCCGGCGCGGCGTCGTTCGGCTATCTCAAGATGCTGCGCGTGGACACGCTCAAGATCGACGGCCAGTTCGTGCGCGACCTGGTGGACGACCCGCTCGACGAAGTGGCCGTGCGCTGCTTCGCCGATGTGGCCAAGGTGATGGGCCTGACGACGGTGGCCGAGTTCGTCGACAAGCCCGCCGTGTTGGCGCGCCTGCAGGCGATGGACGTGGACTACGCCCAGGGCTACCTGCTGCACGAACCGGCACCGATCGGCGAGCTGATCGAGCCGGCGGTCGCGCCCGCGTAGTCGCCCAGGGACAACACCTGAGCGAGGCGCCGAGTTCCTGGGTAGGATATGTCTGAAGCAAGCACATCCGAACGAATGCGGGCCCGCCCGGGGCGGCGTCCGCGGACACCAGAAAGGAACCTGATGATCACCAAAGCCCTGCTCTTTCGCATGGAGTCGCAGACCGACGAAGACACGATGGACACGTTCCTCGAGGATCTGAGCGCGGAAGTCTCCTGGGAAAAGACCACGCAGGCGTGGTTCGGCATCCGCTACATGCGCGGCGAATTCGGCGTGTATTCCTGCTTCGACGACGAGGCCGGCCGCGTAGCCCACCTGGCCGGCACCGCCGCCGCCACGTTCTTCGCCGCCGAGCAGCGCCTGATGACGGCCGCGCCGCGCACGATGCGCATCGACATCCTGGGCAGCAAGATGCCCAAGGTGCTCGAGAACGTCACCAAGGGCCTGGTGCTGCGTTTCAAGGCCAAGCCCGGCAAGGAAGCCGAGGTGGCCCAGTTGCTGCGCGACTGCCAGCCGCTCGCCGACAAGGAAGCCGGCACGCTGGCCTGGTTCGCCAACCAGTACGACGAGAGCCATTTCGGCACCTTCGCCGTCTTCGCCGACAACGGCGCGCGCTTCTCGCACCTCACCGGCCAGATCCCGCGCGACCTCGGCCTCGTCGGGCTGTCGCTGCTGGGCGGCATGCCCGAGGTCCACATGGTCGACGTGATGACCGGCACCGCGCGCCAGCGCGATTGAGGTGCTTCGCGTCGTCGTGATCGCCGCCGGCCGGCGGCGGCTCATGGCCGCGTCAGAAGCCGAAGGCGTGCGTCTCGGCGATGAGCACCAGCGACGCCGACACCAGCAGCACCGCCGCGCACGCCCGCACCATGCGCGGGCGCGGTATCGCGGCCAGCATGGCGGCGCACAGGCCGACGGCCGACAACAGCGTCGCCGGCACGGCCAGCGCCACGGCCGGCGCCCAGCCGGCGCGCGCCGGGCTGATCCCGGTGACCGCGTAATAGCAGTAGCACGCCATGCCCGGCACGACCACGGCCAGCAGCAGGCCGATGGCCAGTTTCAGGCCGACTCGTACCTCGTGTCGCGTCGGTCGGCTCATGCGGAGCCGCTCGGGCGCCGCGCCGCGGTGCTCACGCCGCCACGCCGGTGGAGGCCGCGATGCGGTCGATGAAACGGGCCAGATCGATGTCCTTCATCGTCAGGCCGCGCGCGTCGTGCGTCGTCAGCGTCACGTCGACCACGTTGTAGGCGTTCGACCAGTCGGGGTGGTGATCGCGCCGTTCGGCCACCAGGGCCACCCGGGTCATGAAGGCGAAGGCTTCGTTGAAATCCGCGAACTCGAGGTGGCGCGAGATCGCGGTCGCGGCGGAATCCAGCGACCAGCTCGGGAGCTGGGACAACAGCCCCGGCAACAGGGCGGGGTCGAGCTTGGCGGACATGGGCAATGCCTTTCGGGGGTCGGATTTCAGCGCGCGACGCGGGCAGGAATGGCCTCACTCTAGGGCCTGGGGCCGCCCATGGCCGCGTCGCGGGTTCTCGGCACGCCAACGAGGCCTTCGCCGCCGGCGAATTCAGCCGGCGCGCGCACGCCGGCCAGGCCGCTCCCACGCGCGTGCCACCGCCTGGCCCAGGGCCGCGCATTCGGCCGCCAGCGAAGCCTCGAAGCGGGCCACCAGCGGATTGCCGGGCCGATGTGCCGGCCGCACGGTGAAGACTCGAAACGGAATAGCGAACGCCAACGGCCGCACGACGATGCCCGCGCCCGGCCCCGACAGCGCGAGCGCCGTCAGCGGATTGACGATGGCCAGCCCCAGGCCGTGCTGCACCATCGCGCAGACGGCCACCGCGCTGTCGGTCTCCACCGCCAGCTGGCGATCGACGCCGGCCTGCGCGAACACCTTGTCCACGATCTGCCGGTAGCGGTCGCGCGGATGGAAACTGACGAAGGCCTGGCCGGCGAAATCACCCGCCGCGAGCCGGCGCCTGGCCAGCAGGGAATGGCCCGCGGGGAGCACGGCCACCTCGTCGAGCTCCAGCATGAGCGTCGCCTGCGCGCCGGCGAGCGCGCTGTCGTGCTCGGTCAGGCCCAGGTCGTGCGCCTGCGCGGCCAGCCGCTCCTCCAGCAGCGGCGATTCGTACGGGTTCACCGACACGCTGACCCCCGGATGCGCCGTCTGGAAGCGCGCGCAGGCCCCGGGCAGCAACGCATGCGAGAAGGCCGGCAGGCAGGCGAGCGACAACTGGCCCTCGGTGAACTGGCGCAGGCGCAGCGCGGTGTCGGCCACGCGCTCCAGCCCGGCATAGGAGCGCTGCACCTCGTCGAACAGCGCATAGGCCTGCGCGGTGGGTTGCAGCCGGCCGCGCACGCGGTCGAACAGCGCCAGGCGCAGCAGCGCCTCCATGCGCGACAACTCGCGGCTGATCGTGGGCTGGGACGTGAACAACGCCGCGGCGGCGCCGGTGACGCTGCCCGCGGTCATCACGGCGCGGAACACCTCGACATGGCGGTGGGTCAGCAGAAAGGCATCGGACATGGACAGACCATATCAAATATGAATGCCATTGCCAATTCAAAGCACTGGCTTGAAATGACGATGCGAGGCACCATGGGCGCATGACGACGCTCCAGCACCCGGCTCCGGCCACCTTCACCTCGACCCGCCTGCAGTCGCTGGCGCAAAGCCACGCCACCCCGCTGTGGGTCTACGACGCCGACACCCTCCGCGCCCGCGTGGAGCGGCTGCGCATGTTCGACACCGTGCGCTTCGCGCAGAAGGCCTGTTCCAACACCCACGTGCTGCGGCTGCTGCGCGGCCTGGGCGTGCAGGTGGACGCCGTCTCGGCCGGCGAGATCCAGCGCGCGCTGCACGCGGGCTACGACGCGCGCGGCGTGCACAGCGGCATCGTCTTCACCGCCGACGAGATCGACGCCGCCACGCTCGCGCTGGTCGCGCAGCACGGCATCCCGGTGAACGCCGGCTCGGTGGCGATGATCGGCCAGCTGGGCGAGCATCTCGGCGAACGCGCCGGCGGCCAGCGCATCTGGCTGCGCATCAACCCGGGCTTCGGCCACGGCCACAGCCGCAAGACCAACACCGGCGGCGAGCACAGCAAGCACGGCATCTGGCCGGCCGACATCCCCGCCGCACTGGAGGCGATCGCGCGCCACGGCATGCGGCTCGTCGGCCTGCACATGCACATCGGCTCGGGCGTGGACTACGACCACCTGGCAAAGGTGTGCGACGCGATGGTGCAGCACGTGCGCGAGGTCGTCGCGCTGGGGCACGACGTGTCGGCGATCTCCGCCGGCGGCGGCCTGTCCATTCCGTACCGCGCCGGCGAGGCGCCGGTCGACACCGCACACTACTTCAGCCTGTGGGACGCGGCACGCCGGCGCCTGGCCACCGA
>FTKD01000485.1_pt1 | contig 10988 bp, 9 predicted proteins | sample 1658191 | NCBI WGS metagenome assembly FTKD01 (sample SAMEA3914808, study PRJEB12502) | metagenome | biome: forest; material: soil | place: Canada | collected 2011-08-03 | depth 0.3 m
GCGGTCTGCGACACGCCCCAGGTGCGGGCGGTGAGCGCGCCCACCAGCGCGTGGTCGACGCCGTGGATGGACTGCTCGAGCGCCGTGATGCTGCCCTCGTGCACGTTGCACTTCTCCAGCGTGGTGACGTAGCCGTTCTTGCCTGGAAAGCGCTGCAGCAGGATGGCGATGCCCAGCTCCACGAACAGGCCGTAGGTGTGGGCCAGCGCGGGTGGCACGACGCGGCGCGTGCGTGCCAGGTAGGTCATGGCGCGGGCGCGCTTGGCCGACACGTCCCAGAAGCGCACGAAGCCCGGCCCGGTGGCGGGCAGCAGCTTGCGCATCACGATCTCGGTGAAGATCGCCTGGCACTGCGCGAAGCCCAGCAGCTGGAAGGCCTGGTCGACGGTGTCGGCGCGTCGGCTCAGGCCCATCAGCGGCGAGTTGGCGTACTTCAGCAGCGCGGCGGACAGCGCCACGTCCGAGCCGGCGATGTCGGACACGCGCTTGAGCGACGGGTCGTCGCGTTCCAGTTCCTGCTGCAGGTCCACCAGCATCTGCGGACGGGCCGGGATGCCGATGTCGTGGACCAGCGCCTGCAGCGCCTTGCCATCGAGGTCGGCCAGGGCGAGCAACTGGTCTCCGCCCATTTCAGGCAGCGAGGTGAGGGCGGAGGCATCCATGCGCGAGGGTTCCGTGTTGACTGATCCGTCTCGGTCTTATCGGCCGATTCGCGCAACAGTTGAGCGGCGCAACGCCCCGGGTTGTTTCAAGCTGCATCGCCGGCTCCGCGAATATGCGCCGGCGCGCCCGGATCGTCCAGCCAGGCGAGCCCGACCGGGTCGCGCTGGAGCCGTTCACGCCTGTCCGGCGCTCCCGTCGAGGAAGCCGATCACCTCGACGAGCCGGCCGTCGTCGTCCAGCCGCACGACGTCGGTGCCGCCCGCCACCGCCGCGCCGCCGGCCGGCCCCAGCGACCACGAGAAGCGGGCGAACGGGCCGTGGCCGTCGGCCTGGCCGCGCGGCGTGAACCGCAGGCCGGGGAACTGCGTGCGCGCCGTCTCGATCATGCGGGCGATGCCGTCGTGGCCCTGGCCGGACATCAGCGGATCGGCGTAGCGTCCCTGCGGCGCCCACAGCGCGGCCACGAGGGCCTGGCGGCACGCGGCGTCGGGCTCGTTCCAGGTGGCGAGGTAGCGGTCGGCGAGGGTGGATGCGGTCGAGGTCATGGCTGTCTTTCGTTGGCAATCGCGACGTTGCGACGGGACGGATGTTCGCGAGCGCCGCGAGGCCAGTCCATTACCTGGCAGGTCATGGACGATGGTCGGGCCGGTGCTATCTTTTGGCCATGACCTCGATCGCCTCCTCCCCGCGCGCCGGCGTCGGCGACCTCGTGCGCGACTGGCGCCAGCGCCGCCGCCTCAGCCAGCTGCAGCTCGCCGGCGAGGCCGACATCTCCACGCGCCACCTGAGCTTCGTCGAGAACGGCCGCTCGGAGCCCAGCCGAAGCCTGCTGCTGCGCCTGGCCGAACGCCTGGACATGCCCCTGCGCGCCCGCAATGAGCTCCTGCACGCCGCCGGCTTCGCGGCGCTGTACGCCGAGCGGCCACTGGATGCGCCGGAGATGTCGGCGGCGCGCCGCGCGGTCGACGCGGTGCTCTCCGCGCACGCGCCGTTTCCCGCGCTGGCCGTCGATCGCCACTGGACGCTCGTGGCCAGCAACGCCGCGGTCGCGCCGCTGCTGGCGGGCGTGTCGGCCGCGCTGCTGCAGGGCGACGTCAACGTGCTTCGGCTGAGCCTGCATCCGGAGGGCCTGGCGCCCCGCATCGCCAACCTCGCGGAGTGGCGCGCGCACCTGCTCGCGCGGCTTCAGCAGCAGGTGGAGCGCTCGGGCGACGCGCAGCTGGCGGCGCTGCAGGCGGAACTGGCGGGCTATCCGTCGCGCGACGACGGCGCGCACGCCCACGACGCCGGCGGCATCGCGGTGCCGCTGCGCCTGCACGTCGATGGCCAGGGCGAACCGCTGTCGCTGATCAGCACGACCACGGTGTTCGGCACGCCGGTGGACGTGACGCTGTCGGAGCTCGCGCTGGAGTGCTTCTACCCGGCCGACGAGCGCACGCGCGCGGCGCTGCAGCGCGCCGCCGCGGCGTAGCACCAGGCTATGCGTGCCGCTCGCCGCGCAGCGAGATCCACGCCAGCAGCCAGGTCAGCAGCGCGACGACCGCGATGCCCACGAGCATCGGGCGGGAGCCGCCGCCGGTGACCAGGCCCATCAACGCGATCACCAGCGCGCCGGCCACCATCTGGATCGTGCCCATCAACGCAGACGCGGCGCCCGCGATGTCGCCGTGGTGGTCGAGCGCCATCACCGAGGTGGTCGGGATCACGAGCCCGAGGAAGCCGAAGCCGATCATCAGCATCACGATCATCGTCGCGAGGCCATTCGATCCGGCCACGTGCAGGGCGGCGCCGGCGACCATGCTCAGCGCGAAGCCGGCCACCGACACGCGCACGACCCGCGGCAGCCCGTGGCGTTTCGCGAGGCGCCCGGTGAGCTGCGAGACGCCGATGAACGACGCCGCGTTGACGGCGAACGCGAGCCCGTACTGGCGCGGCGTGAGGCCGTACTGGTTGATCAGCACGAACGACGAGTTCGACAGGTAGACGAAGAAGGCCGCGACGCCCAGCGACGCGACGCCGGTCATGCCCATGAAGTGCGGGTCGCGCGCGAGCAGCACGAACGCGCGCCAGGTGCTGGCGAGGTCGCTGTCGGCGCGCTCGGCCGGCGGCCGGGTCTCCTCCAGCGCGAACGCGGTCAACGCGAGGCCCGCCGCGCCGATGAAGGCCACCGCCCAGAACACCATGGCCCAGCCGCCCGCCTCGACGATGAAGCTGCCCGCCAGCGGCGCCAGGATGGGGCTGACGCTGAAGACGAGCATCAGCAGCGACATCAGCCGCGTGGCCTCGGCGCCGGTGTGCAGGTCGCGCACCACGGCGCGCGTGATCACGTTGGGCGCGCCGCCGCCCAGCCCCTGCACGAAGCGGAACGCGAGCAGCGTGCCGATGTCGCGCGCCAACGCGCAGCCGATGCTGCCGGCCACGAACAGCGCGATGCCCGCGTACAGCGGCGGCTTGCGGCCGAAGATGTCGGAGGCCGGGCCGTAGAGCACCTGGCTCAGCGCGAACGACAGGAAGAACACGGTCAGGCTCAGCTGCACCGCGTGCATGTCGGCGTTCAGGGCACGGCCGATCGCCGGCAGCGACGGCAGGTACATGTCGATGGCGAAGGGGCCGATGGCCGACAGCAGGCCCAGCACGAGCGCGAGGCGCAGGAAGTTGTGTCTCATGGAGCGGCGCAGTATAGAGACGACGCTGGGACAATGCCGGGGCAATGACTTCCTCCCTGCAAACTTTGGCCGACCTGCGCGCCGGCCGCCTCGGCGGCGCCACGCGACTGGACCTGCGCGGCTGCCGGCTCGACGAGTTCCCGCGCGAGGTCTTCGCGCTGGCCGACACGCTCGAGATGCTCGACCTGTCCGGCAACCAGCTGCGCGCGCTGCCCGACGACCTCCCGCGGCTGCACGCGCTGCGCATCCTGTTCTGCTCCGGCAACCCGTTCGAGACGCTGCCCGCGGTGCTGGGCCGCTGCGAGCGGCTGGACATCGTCGGCTTCAAGGCCAACGCGATCACGCACGTGCCGGCGGAGTCGATTCCCGTCAACCTGCGCTGGCTCATCCTCAGCGACAACCGCATCGCCGCGCTGCCCGAGACGCTGGGCGCCTGCCACCGGCTGCAGAAGCTGGCGCTGGCCGGCAACCGGCTGTCCGCGTTGCCGTCCGGCCTCGCGCGCTGCGAGCGGCTGGAGCTGATCCGGCTGTCGGCCAACCGCTTCGAGACGCTCGCCGATGCGCTGCCCGAGGGCCTGCTGGCGCTGCCCAACCTCACCTGGCTCGCGTATGCCGGCAACCCGTTCAATGCCGCGCAGGAGGCGTGCGCGCTGGAGGCGACGCCCATCGCCCGCATTCCCTGGCACGAGCTGGAGATGGGCGACCTGCTGGGGCAGGGCGCGTCGGGCCACATCCACGGCGCGCGCTGGCGTTGCGCGGCGGGCGGCGAGCGCGCGGTGGCGGTGAAGCTGTTCCGCGGCGAGGTGACCAGCGACGGCCTGCCGCGCAGCGAGATGGCGGCCTGCATCGCCGCCGACGTGCACGCGCACGTGATCGAGGTGGAGGGCCGCATCGAGGGCCATCCGCAGGACGCTCAGGGCCTGGTGCTGGGCCTGATCCCGCCGCGCTATCGCAGCCTGGCGGGGCCGCCCAGCCTCGCCACCTGCTCGCGCGACGTGTACGCGCCCGACGCGCGCTTCACGGCCGCGCAGGCGCACGCGATCGCACGGGCGACGGGTGACGCGCTCGCGCACCTGCACGAGAAGGGCCTGGTGCACGGCGACTTCTACGCGCACAACATCCTGGTGGACGACGAGGCGCATGCGCTGCTGGGCGACTTCGGCGCGGCGTCGTTCCTGCCGGAGGAAGATGCGGCGCGCCGCGAGGCCCTGGTGCGCATCGACCGGCGCGCGCTGTCGATCCTGGTCGACGAGCTGGCGCAGCGTTGCGACGAGCCCGCCGCGCTGGACGACCTGCGTTAGCCCAGTGCCGCGATCACATCGGCCGGCGCCTGCACCAGCTCGATCAGCACGCCCTCGCCGCCGATCGGGAACTCGGCGTTCGACTTCGGATGGATGAAGCAGATGTCGTGGCCGGCCGCGCCCTTGCGGATGCCACCGGGGGCGAAGCGCACGCCGTTGGCAGTCATCCATTCCACCGCCCTGGGCAGGTCGTCCACCCACAGGCCGACGTGGTTCAGCGGCGTCGCGTGGACGGCGGGCTTGCCGTTCGGATCGATGGGCTGCATCAGGTCGACCTCGATCTCGAACGGGCCCTTGCCGAGCGCGCAGATGTCCTCGTCGACGTTCTCGCGCTCGCTGCGGAACTGGCCCTTCGTGGCCAGGCCGAAGATGTCGCACCACAGCGTGCGCAGCGGGCCCTTGTCGGGCGCGCCGATGGCGATCTGCTGCAGGCCGAGGATGCGGAAGGGCTTGGTCATGTCGGGCTTTCGTGGTCGGCGGCCGGCGGGTCGTAGCGCGAGAGGTCGAGGCGCCCGGCCAGCCAGCCGGTCTTGAGGCCGCTGAGCGCGGCGACGGAATGATGATGCACCCAGGACAGGCGTCCGGGCAGCCCGAAGAACAGGTCGCGGAACGCCGGCGCCAGGCGCTGGTGCGACTGGAACAGCGGCGTCAGCGCGACGCTGGAGTGCTGGTAGAAGCGCAGGTGCGCGCGTCGCTCGCCGGTGTAGCGCGAGAACGCGTCCGCCCAGGCGACCCGTCCGTTCGTGCTGGCGCCACGCACGCAGTGTGCGAGCACCCAGGCGTCGATCAGCGCCATGTTCGCGCCCTGGCCCAGCTGCGGGCTCATGCCGTGGCCGCAGTCGCCGACGGCCACCACGCGATCGTCGTGCCACTGCTTCATCCACACGTCGGCGTAGCGGGCGACGCGCAGCTGCTCGTGCGAGGTGACGGACTCGAGCAGCGGCGCGCAGTCCGGCATCAACGCGCGGACGCGGGCCTTCCAGCGATCCAGCGGCTCGGCCTGCCACGCGGGCAGGTCGGCCAGGGGCAGGCTCCAGAAGAAGTTGATGCCGCGCGGCTCGCCGGCCGGCGCGTCGAGCGCGCGGCCCACGGGCATCAGCCCGACCATCTCCCGCGCCGAGCGGAAACGCTGGCGCAGTTCCACGGGCGCGAAGCCCGGCGGCGCCGGCAGCACCGCCCACAGCGCGCCCCACGGGAACGGCTTCTGCGATTGCGCTACGTCCATGCCCGCGCGCAGCCTCGAGAAGCTGCCGTTGGCCAGCACCAGCGCGTCGAAGCGGCCCAGCGGGTGTCCTGCCGCGCCGGAGAGCGTGACTCCGTCGCCGTCCTTCGCGAAGCCCTCGACCGCGGTGCCCAGGCGCACCGTCGTGCCGGCCTCGGCCATGCGCCGCCAGAGCAGCCCGAACAGCGTGCCGCGCTGGATGCCCAGGCCGAAGCAGCCCGGCGCGAAGCGGCGGTAGCTCATGTTCAGCACCGTGCGGCCCGCCGCGTTGTCGCCGAACAGGCGATCGACCGGCGCGCCGTGCGCGAGCACCTCGTCCAGCAGGCCCAGCCGCTGCAGCACGGCTTGGCCGGTGGGCTGCAGCAGCAGGCCGGCGCCGACCGGGCGCGGGTCGTCGACCGCCTCGAACAGCGTGACGCCGTGGCCCTGCCGGCGTAGCAGCACCGCGGTGGCGCAGCCGGCGACTCCGCCGCCGACGACGGCGACATGGCTCATTCGAAGCGGATGATGGTCTCGTCGACGGCCAGGCTCTGGCCCTGCGTAGCCACGATCTCGGCCACGATCCCGTCCTGCGTCGCGGTGAGGATGTTCTCCATCTTCATCGCCTCGACGACGGCCAGGCGCTCGCCGGCCTGCACGTGCTGGCCGACGGCCACGGCGACCTGCACCAGCAACCCCGGCATCGGCGACAGCAGCAGCTTGCTGGTGTCGGGCGGTGTCTTGTGCTTCATCCAGGCGGACAGCGCCGCGGCGCGCGGCGACACGATCGTCACGTCGATGCGCGCGCCGTCGTGCGACAGCCGGTAGGCGAGGATGTTGCGCGGCGTGCCGCGCTCCACCTGCGCGACGAAGTGGCGGCCGTTGACGGTGCCCGAGTGACGCAGGTCGGACAGGCGGCACGGGCTGACGAGGTGGTACGGCTGGCCGTCGACGGTGAGCTCCGCCGCGCCGCTGCGCGCGTCGAACGACGTGAAGTGCACGACGTGCTGGCGCGTGGCGCCGTCGGCGCCCTTGACCAGCGCGACGAAGTCGGCGGCCTGCTTGACCTCGTGGCCCGACAGCTGGCCGGTGATGCCGGCCGCGCGGGCGTGCTCCTTGCGGCGGATCTGCGCCGCCAGCGCCACCAGGAACAGCGGGTCGGCGTTGCTGCCGTCCTCGGCCGAGAAGCCGTGCGGGTAGTGCTGCGCGATGAAGCCGGTGTTGAAGTTGCCCGTCTGGAAGTCCGGGTGTGCCAGCAGCGCCGACTGGAACGGGATGTTGCTGGAGATGCCGCGGATCACGAAGCCGTTGAGCGCCTCGCGCATCTTCGCGATGGCGTCCGCGCGATCCTTGCCGTGCACGATGAGCTTGGCGATCATCGAGTCGTAGAACATCGGGATCTCGCCGCCTTCCTCCACGCCGGTGTCCACGCGCACGCCGCCGCCGGTGAGTATCGGGCCCGCGGCCACCATCGTCGCGTCGGGTGGCAGGAACTTCACCAGCCGGCCGGTGGACGGCAGGAAGTTGCGGAACGGATCCTCGGCGTTGATGCGGCACTCGATGGCCCAGCCGTCGCGCTTCACGTCGGCCTGCGCCAGCGGCAGCTTCTCGCCGGCGGCCACGCGGATCATCAGCTCGACGAGATCGAGGCCGGTGATGCACTCGGTGACCGGGTGCTCCACCTGCAGCCGCGTGTTCATCTCCAGAAAGTAGAACGACTGGTCCTTGCCGACCACGAACTCCACCGTGCCCGCGCTCTGGTAGTTCACGGCCTTGGCCAGCGCCACGGCCTGCTCGCCCATGGCCTTGCGCGTGGCGTCGGAGATGAAGGGCGAAGGCGCCTCCTCGATCACCTTCTGGTGGCGGCGCTGGATGGAGCACTCGCGCTCGTTGAGGTAGACGACGTTGCCGAACGAGTCGCCCAGCACCTGGATCTCGATGTGGCGCGGCTCCTCCACGAACTTCTCGATGAAGACGCGGTCGTCGCCGAAGCTGTTGCGCGCTTCGTTGCGGCAGGCCGTGAAGCCCTCGAAGGCCTCCTTGTCGTCGTACGCGACGCGCAGGCCCTTGCCGCCGCCGCCCGCGCTGGCCTTGATCATCACCGGGTAGCCGATGTCCCTGGCGATCTTCACCGCGGCCTCGGCCGTCTCGATCGCCTCGTTCCAGCCGGGGATGGTGTTGACCTTGGCCGCACCCGCGAGCTTCTTGGACGCGATCTTGTCGCCCATCGCCGCGATCGACGCGTGCTTGGGGCCGATGAACATGAGGCCTTCCTCCTCGACGCGGCGCGCGAACGCCTCGTTCTCGGACAGGAAGCCGTAGCCCGGATGGATGGCCTCGGCGCCGGTCTGCTTCGCGGCGGCGAGGATCTTGTCGGCGACGAGGTAGGACTCGCGCGAGGGCGCCGGGCCCAGCAGCACGGCCTCGTCGGCGAGCTCCACGTGCAGCGCGTCCTTGTCGGCCTCGGAGTACACGGCGACCGTGAGGATGCCCATCTTGCGGGCGCTCTTGATCACGCGGCAGGCGATCTCGCCGCGGTTCGCAATGAGGATCTTCTTGAACATGTTCTTGTCTTTCTGCGTCAAGCGATCAGAGGGGGATGTTGCCGTGCTTGCGCCACGGGTTCTCGATCTTCTTGTCGCGCAGCATCGCCAGCGAGCGGCACAGGCGCTTGCGCGTCTCGTGCGGCTGGATCACGTCGTCGATGTAGCCGCGGGCGCCGGCCACGAACGGGTTGGCGAAGCGCGCCTTGTACTCGGCCTCGCGGGCGGCGAGCTTGTCGGGGTCGTTCTTGTCCTCGCGGAAGATGATCTCCACCGCGCCCTTGGCGCCCATCACCGCGATCTCGGCGTTGGGCCACGCGAAGTTGACGTCGCCGCGCAGGTGCTTGGAGGCCATCACGTCGTACGCGCCGCCGTAGGCCTTGCGCGTGATCACGGTCACCTTGGGCACGGTGCACTCGGCGTAGGCGTAGAGCAGCTTGGCGCCGTGCTTGATGATGCCGCCGTACTCCTGCGCGGTGCCGGGCATGAAGCCGGGCACGTCGACGAAGGTCACCACGGGGATGTTGAACGCATCGCAGAAGCGCACGAAGCGCGCGGCCTTGATGCTGCTCTTGATGTCCAGGCAGCCGGCCAGCACCAGCGGTTGATTCGCGACGATGCCCACGCTCTGGCCTTCGAGGCGCGCGAAGCCGATGAGGATGTTCTTGGCGCCCTCGGGCTGGAGCTCGAAGAAGTCGCCGTCGTCGACCACCTTGGCGATCAGCTCCTTCATGTCGTAGGGCTTGTTCGGGTTCTCCGGCACCAGCGTGTCCAGCGACATGTCGAGGCGGTCGGCCGGGTCGCCGCTGGGGCGCACCGGCGCCTTCTCGCGGTTGTTCAGCGGCAGGTAGTTGTAGAACCGGCGCAGCATCAGGATCGCCTCGAGATCGTTCTCGAAGGCCAGGTCGGCGACGCCGGAGCGCGTGGTGTGCGTGGACGCGCCACCCAGCTCCTCGGCCGTGACCTCTTCGTGCGTCACGGTCTTCACCACCTCGGGGCCGGTCACGAACATGTAGGACGTGTCCTTGACCATGAAGATGAAGTCCGTCATCGCCGGCGAGTACACCGCGCCGCCGGCACACGGGCCCATGATCATGCTGATCTGCGGCACGACGCCCGAGGCCATCACGTTGCGCTGGAAGACTTCGGCGTAGCCGCCTAACGATGCGACGCCTTCCTGGATGCGCGCGCCGCCCGAATCGTTCAAGCCGATCACCGGCGCGCCGACCTTCATCGCCTGGTCCATCACCTTGCAGATCTTCTCGGCGTGCGCTTCGCTCAGCGCGCCGCCGAAGACCGTGAAGTCCTGCGAGAACACGAACACGAGGCGGCCGTTGATCATGCCGTAGCCGGTGACGACGCCGTCGCCCGGGATCTTGTTGTCCTCCATGCCGAAGTCGGTGCAGCGGTGCTCGACGAACATGTCCCATTCCTCGAACGTGCCTTCGTCGAGCAGCAGCTCGATGCGTTCGCGCGCGGTCAGCTTGCCCTTGTTGTGCTGCGCGGCGATGCGCTTCTCGCCGCCGCCCAGGCGCGCCTGGGCGCGTTTGCGTTCGAGTTGTTCGATGATGTCGTGCATGGGGAACGTGTCTCAGGTTGCGACGCGGGTCGCGGGTTGGATTCAGGCCTTGACGAAGCGGCTGCGAATTTGTTCGAGCACGTCCTTCGCGCTCGCGGGAATCGGTGTACCGGGACCGTAGATGCCTGCGACGCCGGCTTCGCGGAGGAAGTCGTAGTCGCGGCGCGGGATGACGCCGCCGACGAACACGATGATATCGTCGGCGCCCTGCGCCTTCAGCTCCGCGATGATCGCCGGCACCAGGGTCTTGTGGCCGGCCGCCAGCGTGCTGACGCCCACCGCGTGGACGTCGTTCTCGATGGCATGCCGGGCACATTCGCGGGCGGTCTGGAACAGCGGCCCCATGTCGACGTCGAAGCCGAGGTCGGCGAAGGCCGTGGCCACCACCTTGGCGCCGCGGTCGTGGCCGTCCTGGCCCAGCTTGGCGATCATCACGCGCGGGCGGCGGCCGTGCTCCCCGGCGAACGCCGCGATCTCGGCCTGCAGGTCGGCCCAGCCTTGCGCGCTGTCGTATTGCGCGGCATAGACGCCGGTGATCATCTGCGAATCGGCGCGGTGGCGGCCCCAGGCCTCTTCGAGCGCGTCGCTGACCTCGCCCACGGTCGCGCGCAGCCGCATCGCCTGCACCGCGAGATCCAGCAGGTTGCCTTCGCCGCTGCCGGCCGCGCCGGTCAGCGCCGCGAGCGCCTCGGCGACCCGGGCCGGGTCGCGCGCCGCGCGCACCCGCGCGAGGCGTTCGATCTGGCTGGCGCGCACGGCGACGTTGTCGATGTCGAGCGTGTCGATCGCGGCCTCGGTGGCCAGCTTGTACTTGTTGACGCCGACGATCACGTCCTTGCCCGAGTCGATGCGGGCCTGCTTCTCGGCCGCCGCGGCCTCGATCTTGAGCTTGGCCCAGCCGCTCTCGACAGCCTTGGTCATGCCGCCGAGCGCGTCGACCTCCTCGATGATCGCCCAGGCCTTGTCCGCCATGTCCTGCGTGAGCGACTCCATCATGTAGCTGCCGGCCCAGGGGTCGACGACGTTGGTGATGTG
>FTKD01001491.1_pt5 | contig 10982 bp, 10 predicted proteins | sample 1658191 | NCBI WGS metagenome assembly FTKD01 (sample SAMEA3914808, study PRJEB12502) | metagenome | biome: forest; material: soil | place: Canada | collected 2011-08-03 | depth 0.3 m
TCGGGCAAGCACAAGGAACACACGCTGCGCTGGAAGCACCGCGATCCCGACAAAAGGGATCCGCCCGACCCGTCGTTGCTGGCGTGGCTCGCGGCGCTGGCCCGCTTTCTCAACGACACCAGCCGCTTCCTGCTGTGGGGCGCGGTGGCCGTGCTGGTGGCCCTGCTGCTGGTCAGCGCGCGCCATCTGGTGCAGCTGCGCGGATTCCGCCGCCGCGCGGCCGCGGCATCGGCCGTGAGCCACGTGCGCGACCTCGACGTGCGCCCGGAGAGCCTGCCCGACGATGTCGGCGCCGCCGCCTGGACGCTGTGGCAGGCCGGCCAGGTGCCGGCCGCGCTGTCGCTGCTCTATCGCGGCGCGTTGTCGCGCCTCATCCACAAGTTCCGCGTGCCGATCACGTCGTCCGCCACCGAAGGCGAATGCCTGGACCTGGCGCGCGGCCGGCTCGAGCCCGGCGCGCTTCGCTACGTCACCCAGGTGGTGCGCGCCTGGGAGGCCAGCATCTACGGCGGCCGCACCTTGTCCAGCGCGATGGGCGAGGCCTTGTGTTCGGGCTTCGCCCAGCGCCTGGACGCGGCGCCGGCCGCCACGGAGCGCGCGGCATGAAGAACGTCTGGATCGTCCGCGCGCTCGTGATCGCCGCGCTCGCCCTCGTGATCGGCTGGCTGGTGCACAGCACGAGATGGGTCGAGATCGAAGTGGCGGACGACGCGCGCGGGGCGGCCGCCACCGACGAGTACTACTCGCTGCGCCAGGTCCTCCAAAGCAGCGGCGCCACGCTGGAAGTGCGCACGGCGCTGGAGCCGCTGCCGCCGGTGGGCGCCACGCTGCTGCTCGATTCGAACCTGTGGAACATCTTCCCCGAGCGCGACGCCCGCCTGAAGGCCTGGGTGGAGAACGGCGGCCGCCTGGTGATCACCGGCCAGCAGATGCGCGACGGCGACCTGCGCTGGATTCCGCTCTCGTTCTACGCGCCGACTAAGCGCCGCGCCGCGTCCGGCGTCGCGCCCTCCGAGGTCGTCGCGCCGGCGCCCGACAACGCCGCATCGGCGGCCGACGACGACGACGATCAGGACGACGACGCCCCTGCCACGCGCAAGAAGCCGCCGGTCGCCGACAACGACAAGACGCTGGCGCGCCTGCTCGATCCCAAGCATCCGTGGCGCAATTGCTCGGATTTCGAAGAGCCCCCTGCCACCGCCGAGCCCGCGTTCGAACCGGAACGCGTCTATCGGGGCTGCACCACGGCAGGCGCGTTGCACGCGCTGCGCAAGGCCGTGCCGACGTGGCAACTGGCCGGCGTGCGCGGCACGCTCGCGATGCGCGTGCCCTTGGGGCGAGGCAGCGTCACAGGCGTCTCCGTCGCCCCGGTGCTGGACAACCGCGGCCTGCTGCAGGGCGACAACGCCCTGATCGCGATGGCCATCCTGCAGGCCGCGCCGGGCCGTGCGGTCTGGATCGTCGAGGACGAAGCGCGCGAGCCGCTGCTGGGCTGGCTGTGGCACGAGGCGCGCACGCCGTTCCTGCTGGCCCTGGCCGCCATCCTGCTCGCGCTGTGGCGCCTGATGATCCGCTTCGGCCCGCGCGAGGCGCTGCCGCCGCAGGCGCGCCGCTCGATGGGCGAGCAGGTGCGCGGCACCGGCCAGTTCATCGCCGGCACCGCGCCCGCGGCGCTGCATGCCGCCACGAAGAAGGCCTTCGAGGACGTGGCGCGCACGCGCATCGAAGGCTGGGGCGACCGCACCGAGGCCGATCGCGTCGTTGCGCTGGCGCAAGTGCTAGCGCCCGCCGTCACGCTCGACAAGGCGGCGCTGCTGGCCTCGCTCAACATCGGCGGCGGCGCCACGCCGGCGCAGATCCTGGCGGCGATCGCCGTCCTCGAGCAATCCCGTCGCGCCCTGCTGCGCGCCCCCGCGACGCCTCTTGCAACTTGACATTCCACACGGACATCACCATGGCCATCGCCCCCCAGGAACTCGAATTCATAGGCACCGCGCTGGCGAAGCTGCGCACGGAGGTCGGCCGCGCCGTCGTCGGCCAGCAAGAAGTCATCGACCAGACGCTGGTGGCGTTCGTCGCCTCCGGCCACATCCTCTACGAAGGCATGCCGGGACTGGGCAAGACGCTGCTGGCGCGCGCGCTGGCACAGGCGATGTCGCTGCAGTTCTCGCGCGTGCAGTTCACGCCCGACCTGATGCCGTCCGACCTCACCGGCCACGCCGTGCTGGAGCCGGGCACGGACGGCGGCATCGGCCGGCTGCGCCTGCGCAAGGGCCCCGTCTTCACCAACCTGCTGCTGGGCGACGAGATCAACCGCGCGCCGGCCAAGACGCAGAGCGCGCTGCTGGAGGTGATGCAGGAGCGCCAGGTGACGCTGGAAGGCCAGACGGTGTCGCTGCCGCGGCCGTTCATGGTGCTTGCCACGCAGAACCCGATCGATTCCGAAGGCACCTACCCGCTGCCCGAGGCGCAGCGCGACCGCTTCCTGTTCAAGATCGACATCGGCTTTCCGACGCAGTCCGAGGAGGTCGACGTGGTCAAGGCCGCCACCGGCCAGCAGGTGGGCGACTCGCTGCCGCTGGACAAGGTGCAGCGCTGCCTGACCGAGGCCGACGTGGCGCGGCTGCAGCAATGCGTCAGCTCGGTGCTGATCGACGATCGCGTGGTGGACTACGCCGTGCGCCTGGCACGCGCCACGCGCGGCGCCGTGGGCCTGGGCAACGGCGCGGGCTCGCGCGGCGCGATCGCGCTGGTGCGCGCCGCGCGCGCGGCGGCGCTGATCCAGGGCCGCGACTACGCGACGCCGGACGACGTCAAGCGCCAGGTGCTGCCGGCGCTGCGCCACCGCGTGATGCTGTCGCCCGACGCCCAGCTGGAAGGCCGCGCCGTGGACGACGTGCTGCGCGAGATCGTCACGCGCGTCGACGCACCGCGCCTGTAAGGGGAAGACGCGTTGTCACGCCTGCTGATGCCCACCCGGCGCACGGCGATCGCGGTGGCCGCGATCGCCGTCGGTGCGACCGTCGTGGCGCTGATCGCCAAGGCGCGCGACCTGGCCGACACCCGCATCGCCCTGGTCGGCGGCGGCCTGTTCGGCGTGCTGTGCGTGCTGTTCCTGGCCGACGCCGCGTTCACCGCATGGCAGTTGCGCCGCCACCCGATCGCGTTCGAGCGCCAGATGCCCAGCGCCTTCGCGCTCGGCCAGCCGCACGCCCTGGTGGTGACGCTGGCCCACGAAGGCCCGCGCGCGTGGCATCTCGAGCTGTTCGACCACGTGCCCGCGACGATGACGCAACGCCTGCTGCCGGCGGCCGTCACGCTGCCGGCCATGAGCAAGCTCGACGTGCGCTACGAGATCACGCCGACGCGGCGCGGCAAGGTCGTCTTCGAGCCGGCCGCGATCCGCGTGCGTTCGCGCCTGGGCCTGGCCGACCTGCAACTGCGCATCGGGGCCGCGCAGTCGGTGCAGGTCTATCCGAACTTCGCCGCGCTGTCGCGCTACGCGTGGCTGGCCGGCGACAAGCGCCTGGCCGAGATCGGCATCAAGACCTACGCCGCGCGCGGCGCGGGCACCGACTTCAAGCAGCTCGGCGAATACGTGCCGGGCATGCCCACGCGCCACATCGACTGGAACGCCTCGTTCCGCCATCGCCGCGCCGTCGTGCGCGAGTTCCAGGACGACCGCGACCAGGCCGTGATGTTCCTGCTCGATTGCGGCCGCCGCATGCGGGCGGATGACAGCCCCCAGTCCGCCGAGGGGGCACGCGGCCTTGCTCCGGAGCGGCCGAGCGCCGCAGCCGCGGGCGCTCCGCGCATCGGAGGCAGCCACTTCGACCAGGCCCTCAACGCGGCGATGCTGCTGGCCTACGTGGCGCTGAAGGACGGTGACGCCGTGGGCGCGATGACCTTCGGCCACGATCCGTCGCAACAGCGCCACTTCGCGCCCGCCAAGGGCATGGCGGCGCTGAATACGCTGGTGGCCCGCCTGCACGACGTCGAGCCCAGCCCGACGCACTCCGACTACCTGGCCGCCGCACGCGACCTGATGCTGCGCGTGCCGCGCCGCTCGCTGGTGGTGGTGCTCACCAATTTCCGCGACGAGGATTGCGAGGAGCTGGAGGACGCGCTGAAGCTGATGCGCACGCGCCACCTCGTGCTGCTGGCGAGCCTGAAGGAAGGCGTCCTCGCGGAGATCGTGGCGCAGCCGCTGGACGACAACCGCGCCGTCGTCGACGTGGCCTCCGCGCACTGGTTCCAGAACGCCCGCGCCGAGGCGTTCCGCCGGCTGTCGGGCAAGAACCAGTTGCTGGTCGACGTCGAGCCGCAGTTGCTGGCCGCGACGCTGGTCAACCGCTACCACGCGGTCAAGCGCGCCCGGCTGCTCTGACGCCCGCCCGGGGCCGCCCCGGCGGGGCGCCCGCCTACAATTGGGGCAACCCCCGGCAAGACGCCTGTTCGTTTGTTCTCGCGCGTCGCCTTTTCGAGTCCGGGGTCTGCAAATCAAGAGCTGAGCCCCCACATGTCCGATCTCGCCAAGTCGTTTGAACCCGCTGCCATCGAGGCCCGCTGGGCGCCGCTGTGGGAACAGAGCGGCGTCTACGAGCCGACGCTGGACCCGGCCAGGCCGTCGTTCTCGATCCAGCTGCCGCCGCCCAACGTCACGGGCACGCTGCACATGGGCCACGCGTTCAACCAGACCATCATGGACTCGTTGACGCGCTACCACCGCATGCGCGGCCACAACACGCTGTGGGTGCCGGGCACCGACCACGCCGGCATCGCCACGCAGATCGTCGTCGAGCGCCAGTTGCAGGACCAGGGCACGTCGCGCCAGGAACTCGGCCGCAAGAACTTCGTCGCCCGTGTGTGGGACTGGAAGCAGGAGTCCGGCTCCACCATCACCCGCCAGATGCGCCGCATGGGCGACTCGGTGAGCTGGAAGCACGAGTACTTCACGATGGACGACGGGCTGTCGAAGACGGTCACCGAGACCTTCGTGCGCCTGTTCGACGAAGGCCTGATCTATCGCGGCCGCCGGCTGGTGCACTGGGATCCGGTGCTGAAGTCGGCCGTATCCGACCTGGAAGTGGCCAGCGCCGAGGAAGACGGCTTCCTGTGGTTCGTGCGCTATCCGCTGGCCGACGGCTCGGGCGACCTGACGGTGGCCACCACGCGTCCCGAGACGATGCTGGGCGACGTCGCGCTGATGGTGAACCCGGCCGACGAGCGCTACAGCGCACTGGTGGGCAAGATGGTGACGCTGCCGCTGGTGGGCAAGCAGATCCCCGTGATCGCCGACGACTACGTCGACAAGGAGTTCGGCACCGGCGTGGTGAAGGTCACGCCCGCGCACGACGCCAACGACTACGCCGTGGGCCTGCGCCACGACCTGCCCATCATCGGCGTGCTCGCGCTCGACGCGACGATCAACGACAACGCGCCCGGGGCCTACCGCGGGCTCGACCGCTTCGTCGCGCGCAAGAAGATCGTGGCCGACCTCGAGGCCGGCGGCTTCCTGGTGGAAGTGCGCAAGCACAAGCTGATGGTGCCGCGCTGCGAGCGCACGGGCCAGGTCATCGAGCCGATGCTCACCAACCAGTGGTACGTGGCGATGACCAAGCCGGGCGCCGACGGCACGTCGATCGCCGCCAAGGCGATCAAGGCGGTCGACACCGGCGCGGTGAAGTTCTATCCCGAGCAGTGGGTCAACACGTACAACCACTGGATGAACGACATCCAGGACTGGTGCATCTCGCGCCAGCTGTGGTGGGGCCACCAGATCCCGGCCTGGTACGCCGACGACGGCCGGATCTTCGTCGCCCGCAACGACGAGGAAGCGCGCACGAAGGCCGCAGCCGCCGGCTACACCGGCAACCTGGTGCGCGACGAGGACGTGCTCGACACCTGGTATTCGTCGGCGCTGGTGCCGTTCTCCACGCTGGGCTGGCCCGAAAAGACGATCGAACAGGACCTGTTCCTGCCGTCGTCGGTGCTCGTGACCGGCTACGACATCATCTTCTTCTGGGTCGCCCGGATGATCATGATGACGACGCACTTCACCGGCAAGGTGCCGTTCCGCGACGTCTACATCCACGGCCTGGTGCGCGACGCGCAAGGCCAGAAGATGTCGAAGTCCGAAGGCAACGTGCTGGACCCGGTCGACCTGATCGACGGCATCGCGCTGGAGCCGCTGCTGGCCAAGCGCGTGGTGGGCCTGCGCAAGCCCGAGACGGCGCCCCGGGTGCGCGAGAACACGAAGAAGGAATTCCCCGAAGGCATCCCCGGCTACGGCGCCGACGCGCTGCGCTTCACGTTCGCCGCGCTGGCCACGCTGGGCCGCAACATCGCGTTCGACTCCAAGCGCTGCGAGGGCTATCGCAACTTCTGCAACAAGCTCTGGAACGCCACCAAGTTCGTGCTGATGAACTGCGAGGGCCAGGATTGCGGCCTGCTCGAAGGCGACAAGACCGCATGCCCCCCGGGGTACAACAAGTTCAGCGCGGCCGACCGCTGGATCACCAGCGAGCTGCAGCGCACCGAAGCCGCCGTGGCCCAGGGCTTCGCCGAGTACCGCCTCGACAACGTCGCCAACACGATCTACCAGTTCGTCTGGGACGAGTACTGCGACTGGTACATCGAGATCGCCAAGGCGCAGCTGACCGAGGCGAAGAACGCCGGCGACGAGGCCACCGCCCGCGGCACGCGCCGCACGCTGATCCGCACGCTGGAGACGGTGCTGCGCCTGATGCACCCGGTCACGCCGTTCATCACCGCCGAGCTGTGGGACACCGTGGCCCCGATCGCCGGCCGCAAGCCGGCCGACGGCGCGACGATCGCCACCGCGCCCTATCCGGTCGCGCAACTCGAGCGCATCGACGAGGCCGCCTGCGCCTGGGTGGCGCAGCTGAAGGCCGTGGTCGGCGCCTGCCGCAACCTGCGCAGCGAGATGAACCTGTCGCCGGCCGAACGCATGCCGCTGCTCACCTACGGCGACACCGCCTTCGTGACCGCCGCCGCCCCGCTGCTGAAGGCGCTGGCCAAGGTCAGCGAGGTGCAGGTGATCGCCGACGAGGCCGCGTTCACGCAGGCCACGAAGATGGCGCCGGTGGCCGTGCAGGGCGACGTGCGCCTGGCGCTGCACGTGGAGATCGACGTCGAGGCCGAGCGCGAACGCCTGAGCAAGGAGATCACGCGCCTCGAGGGCGAGATCGTCAAGGCCAATGGCCAGCTGGGCAACCAGAACTTCGTGTCGCGGGCCAAGCCGGAGGTGGTGGAGCAGATGCGTGCGCGCCTGGCGGGCTTCGTCGAGACCGTGGCACGCATGAAGACCCAGCGCGAGCAGCTCGGCGCCTGAGCGCGCCCCCTCGCCAACAAAAAGGCGCGGCCGTCGGCTGCGCCTTTTTCGTTTCGTGCGGGCGCCTGGCCGGCGCCCGGGCGCTCAGCGCCGCCGCATGAAGTGGATGTAGTCCGCGTCCTTGCGCGACTGCTCCAGCAACTCGTTGCCCGTCTGGCGCGCGAAGGCCTGGAAGTCGCGCGTGGAGCTCGGGTCGGTGGAGACCACCTTCAGGATCTCGCCGGCCTGCATCTCGGACAGCGCCTTCTTGGCCTTCAGGATAGGCAGCGGGCAGTTCAGTCCGCGCGTATCGATTTCCTTGTTGGCTTCCATTGGCTTGACCTCGTGAGCGTGGCTGATTCTATGACGCGGCGGGCTTGGCAGCTGCTTGCGTCGCGCGCTCTTCGAAGGACATGAACTTCGGTTCGATGCCGCGCGAGCGCAGCCATTCGGCCACCGCGTAGCCGGTGCCGGCCGGCCAGCACACGATGTCGCCGGGCGCGAACAGCTTGTATTCGGCGAGCTCCGGCGACAGCCTGACCTCGCCGTGCGCCACCACGTGGTACGCGACGATGATCTGGTTCATGCGCTGGAAATCCCACACGCCGACGAGCTTGACGGACTCGACGGTCAGCGCCGTCTCTTCAAGGACCTCGCGCGCGATGCCCGCCTCGGGCGTCTCGCCGGCCTCCATGAAGCCGGTGATCAGCGCGAACATGCGGCCGGCCCAGGCCGCGTTGCGGGCCAGCAGCACCTGGCCGCCGCGGTCGGAACATTCGACGATGGCGGCCAGCACCGGCGTCGGGTTGTTCCAGTGCGTGAAGCCGCAGTGGGCGCAGCGCAGCCGCTCCTTCGGGCCGCCGTCCTCGTCCTGCGTGACGTACGCGAGCGCGTTGGCGCACTGCGGGCAATAGCGCCACTGCGTCGGACCGGTCATGCCGGAAACACTCCGGTCGACAGGTAGCGGTCGCCGCGGTCGCAGACGACGAACACGATCGTCGCGTTCTCCAGCCGCTGCGCCACCTGCAGCGCCACCCAGCACGCGCCGGCCGCGGAGATGCCCACGAACAGGCCTTCCTCGCGCGCGAGCCGGCGTGCCATGTCCTCCGCGTCGTCCTGGCTCACCAGGATCAGCTCGTCGACGCGCGACGGCTCGTAGATCTTGGGCTGGTAGGCCTCGGGCCACTTGCGGATGCCCGGGATGCGCGAACCCTCGGCGGGTTGCGCCCCGAGGATGCGCACCGCCGGGTTCTTTTCCTTCAGGAAGCGCGACACGCCGGTGATCGTGCCGGTGGTGCCCATCGCGCTGACGAAGTGCGTGATCTCGCCGGCCGTGTCGGCCCAGATCTCCGGGCCCGTGGTCTCGTAGTGGATACGCGGGTTGTCGGGATTGGCGAACTGGTCGAGCACCAGGCCCTTGCCGTCGGCCTGCATCTGCAGCGCCAGGTCGCGCGCGTATTCCATGCCGCCCGACTTCGGCGTGAGGATCAGCTCGGCGCCGTACGCCTTCATCGTCTGCACGCGCTCGACCGACAGGTCCTCCGGCATGATCAACACCATGCGGTAGCCCTTGATCGCCGCCGCCATCGCGAGCGCGATGCCGGTGTTGCCCGACGTCGCCTCGATCAGCGTGTCACCGAGCTTGATCTGACCACGCTCCTCGGCGCCGCGGATCATCGAGATCGCCGGCCTGTCCTTGACCGAGCCGGCCGGGTTGTTGCCCTCGAGCTTGCCCAGGATCACGTTGCCGCGCGCCGCGGCCTCCGCGCCGATGACGCGCTGCAGGCGGACGAGCGGCGTGTGGCCGATGGCATCTTCGAGGGTCTTGTACGTCGGCATGGAGGCAGGATTTCCGAGGAAAGAGTGCTGGACAGGACACCTCCATTGTCGCAGCGAGCTTCAAACCTCGCCTTCGACATGTGATAATCCGGCCCCTGGCGCGTTTGAAGTCGCGCTGAAGCCTCGGTGGTGTAATCGGTAGCCACGCCAGACTCAAAATCTGGTCTCGAAAGGGGTGTCGGTTCGAGTCCGACCCGAGGCACCAATCGGCTTTCCCGCATCCGTCGGACGTGCCGCCCGTCTCACCGAATCCGCTCTCGCTGCCGCCTGCCGGTGGCCGCTTCGTTCGCGGTCGCGCCCCATGGCACACTGGCCGCCTCACTGCTCCGCTTCGCCATGCAACCGCCACCACCCATCACCCGCGCCCTGCTGATCGTCTGCACCCTCCTGCTGTTCGCGGCGCAGATCCGGCCGCTGCAGTTCATGGAATACCAGTGGCTGGCGCTGCATCCCGTGCTGTCGGGCCAGTTCTGGCCGTGGCAGCTGCTGACGTACGCGTTCGTGCACATCGACGTGATGCACTGGTTCGTCAACATGCTGATGATCTATCTGTTCGGCTCGCAACTGGAGGAGATCTGGGGCGAACGGCGCTACATCCAGTTCCTGCTGGCCTGCACGGTCATGGGCGCGCTCGCGTTCCTGTTGCTCACGCTGCTGTTCGGCACGATGTTCCCGCTGGCCGGCGCGTCGGGCGCGGGCTTCGGCATGCTGGTGGCGTTCGGCATCCTGTTCCCGAATCGCCGCATCCTGCTGTATTTCATCGCCGACGTGACGATGCGCACCGCGGTCTGGATCTTCATGGGCATCGAGATCTTCGTGATGCTCGGCCAGATGTTCACCGGCTCCGGCGCCTGGGTCAGCGAGGTCGCCCACCTCGGCGGCGCGCTCGGCGCCTACCTGATGATCCTGTGGTGGCGCTGGCGTCCGCCGTCGTTCAAGCGCAAGAAGGCGGCGCCGATCCGGCGGGTCAAGTGATGCGCTCGCCAGCGAAGTTCTCGCGCACCGTCGGCCAGAGCAGCCTCAACCGCAGCTCGCGTTTCATGCGCTCGTTGGAGAGCCGGCGCGACTCGTTCAGGAAGCTCCACTGGGCGGCGCTGAAATGCTCGCTCGCCAGCGCGCGCGGGACGCGCGCGGGACGCGGCAGGCCGCTCAGGTCGGCCACCAGGTCGTAGTAGTCGCCCGTCTTCAGGTCCGAGTCGTCACAGACCTGGATGACGCGTTGCGGGCGACCGCGCCACAGCGCGGCCACGCAGGCACGCGCCAGGTCGTCGGCGTGGATGTGGTTCGTGTAGCCGTCGTCCGCGGCCGCCAGCACGGGCGTGCCGCGCAGCAGGCGATCCTGCGGCCGGCCACCTTCGCGGTCGCCCGCGTAGATGCCGGGGATGCGCAGCGTCGTCACGCGTACGCCCGTCGCGCGGCCCCATGCGCGCAGGTGCGACTCGGCATCGACGCGGCGGCGGGCGCGGTCCGTGGTCGCATTCGGCGCGCGCGTCTCGGTCACCCATTCGCCTTGGCAGTCGCCGTAGACGCCGGTCGTGCTCGCATAGACGACGCGCGCCGGCAGCGAGCGCCGGCTCAGCGCGGCCAGCAGCGAGCGCAGCCGCGGGTCGGTGTGGCCGGTGGCCGGCGGCGGCGCGAGATACAGGACGGCGTCGGCCAGTCCCGCGAGCCGGCCCAGCGAGGACGCGTCGTCGAGATCGCCGACGACAGGCCGCACGCCGACGGCGCGCAGCGCGTCGCAGCGTTGCGGCGACGACGTCAGCGCGAACACGCGCAGGCGACCGCCCAGCGCGCGCACGACGCGCAGCCC
>FTKD01001307.1_pt5 | contig 10968 bp, 10 predicted proteins | sample 1658191 | NCBI WGS metagenome assembly FTKD01 (sample SAMEA3914808, study PRJEB12502) | metagenome | biome: forest; material: soil | place: Canada | collected 2011-08-03 | depth 0.3 m
GGCGCCGAGCCATCCGGCCGAACCCACGCTGGCGCACGCCGAAGCCGCCCAGGCAGCACGCCAGGCCGACGCCATCGCGGCAGCCATCGCCGCCGACCTGGCGCATGCCGCCCAGTTGGCCGGCACGAACCCCACCCCCCATTCCGCGCCTTCATCGGCGTCCACGCTGACGACCGATGATCATGCGCCCGCATCTTCCGGTTCGCCCGAATCTTCCGAAGATCACCTGAAACAAGGTCCGCTGCAATGAGTCCCGATACCCCGGATGTGACGCCCCAGAACGCGTCGGCAGACGCGAATACAGCCGAAGGCACGACGCCAGCGGTCAAGAAGCCGCGCGCGCCGCGCAAGACCGCGGTGAAGGCTGAGGCCGCTGCCGAGCACGTCGAGGCGCCGGTCGCCGACGCAGAACCCGCCGCGCCGGCGGCGCCGCGCAAGCGCACCCGCAAGGTGGCCGAGCCTGTGGAGGCGGTTGCCAGCGAGGCGGCTCCGGCATCCACGGCGCCGGCCGTCGAGGCCGCGGCGCCTGAAGCCACCGAAGTGCGCGAGCCCCGCGCCCCGCGCGTTCGCGCCGAGCGCCGTCCCGCGGCCGCCGAAGACAGCCTGCCGCAGCCCGCCGAGGCCGCCGGCCACGGCGATGCCGCGACCGCGGGTGCGAGCGAAGCCGCCGAGGGCGCCGCGCCGCAAGGCGAAGGCGGCGAAGGCGAAGCTGCCGGAGAAGGCGAAGGCCGCCGCTCGCGCAGCCGCCGTCGCCGGCGTGGCCGCCGTGGCGGCGCCGACGACGCGTCCGCCGACGGTGCCGTGCGCGCCGAGGGCGTCGACGAAGACGGCGAGCCCGGCCAGGAAGGCGAAGAAGGCGCGGAGGCGCCCGCCGACGCCGCCGCGCCGCGCCCGCCGCGTGGCGAGCGTCCGCCGCGTCCGGAGCGCGGCCCGCGCCCGGTCGTCGAGTTCGCCAGCGCCGACGTGTCCGATACCTTCGCCGGCGTGCTGTCCGGCGATTTCGACATCGACGCCGAGATCGTCGAAGGCGTCAACGCGATTCCCGCCAAGCGCGTGCTGGCCGCCGAGCCGGACGCGCCCAAGCTGCACAAGGTGCTGGCGCAATCGGGCATCGGCTCGCGCCGCGACATGGAGCAGTTCATCACCGACGGCAAGGTCACCGTCAACGGCGAGGTGGCGCATACCGGTCAACGCATCTCCTTCGGCGACGAAGTGCGTGTGGCCGGCCGCGTGGTCAAGCTGCGCATCGCGCCGCCGCCGGCGCGCGTGATCGCGTATCACAAGCCTGCCGGCGAGGTCGTCACGATGGACGATCCGCAACAGCGTCCCACCGTGTTCCGCCGCCTGCCGCGCCTGCAGCACGGCAAGTGGCAATCGGTCGGCCGCCTCGACATCAACACCGAAGGCCTGCTGCTGTTCACCAACTCCGGCGACCTGGCCAACAAGCTGATGCACCCGCGCTTCGGCGTCGAGCGCGAGTACGCCGTGCGCGTGCTCGGCACGCTGGACCTGGAGTCGCGCGAGAAGCTGCTCGCCGGCGTCGTCATCGACGGCCAGCCGGCCCAGTTCAAGTCGATCGAGGACGGCGGCGGCGAAGGCGCCAACCGCTGGTACCGCGTGGTCATCACCGAAGGCCGCAACCGCGAAGTGCGCAAGCTGTTCGACGCGGTGGGCATGGCCGTGAGCCGCCTGATCCGCATCCGCTACGGCTCCGTGGTGCTGCCCAAGGGCCTGCGCCGCTCGGTGTGGGTGGACCTGGACGAGAACGACGTGCGCCGCCTGCGCCAGCTCGCCGGCGCCGACAACACGCAGCGCAGCGGCCCGCAGCGCGACGACGGCCCGCGCGAGAACGCAGCCTCGCGCGACAACGCGCCGCGCGAGGGCGGCCCGCGCGAAGGGCAGCGTCCCCCGCGCGACGGCGCACCGCGTGGCGATCGTGGCCCGCGCACCGACAACGGCCCGCGCGCCAACAACAACGGCGGCGGCCAGCAGCCCAAGCAACGCGACCGCAACGACCGCCCCGCCCGTGGCCGCGATCGCGATCGCGGCCCGCGCCAGGAGCAGGCCAGCAGCCCGGCTCCCATTCGCGAGGCGGGCGATCCGGCCTATATCCCCAATCCGTTGCAACAGACCTTCGACCGTCGCGCGATCCAGCAGCGCGAGCGCCCGGTGGTCGTCGACTACGACGATGACTCCGACGGCCCGATCGGCCCGATCCCGAACCCGCTGCAGCAGACCTACGACAAGCGCGGCATATCCGGCAACGCCAACGCGTTCGGCAAAGGCGGCAAGCGCGGCGGCGGCGGCGGTGGCGGCTTCGGGGCCGGCGGCAGCGGCGGCGGTGGCGGTGGCGACAAGCAGCCCGATCCGTTGAAGACGGCCGTCGGCTACATCGGCGCGGACACCTTCATCAAGAAGCTCAACAGCCGTGGCGGCGGCGGTGGCGGTGGTGGCGGTGGTGGTCGCGGCGGCCGCGGCCGGCGTTGAACCCGGCGCTCACGAACCGGCTCCCGGCATTTCGTGATCCCTTTGTCTTCGAATCGTTACCTGCCCGGTCTAAAATGCCGGGCTTTGCTCAAGTTTTTGCCCCTGGAGAATCAAAATGACTGAACGTACCCTCTCGATCATCAAGCCCGACGCCGTCGCCAAGAACGTGATCGGCCAGATCCTCGCCCGCTTCGAAGGCGCCGGCCTGAAGGTCATCGCCGCGCGCATGATGCAACTGTCCAAGGCCGATGCCGAGGCGTTCTACGCCGTGCACAAGGCCCGCCCGTTCTTCAACGACCTGGTGAGCTTCATGATCTCCGGCCCCGTGATGGTGCAGGTTCTGGAAGGCGAAGGCGCCATCCTGAAGAACCGCGACCTGATGGGCGCTACCGACCCGAAGAAGGCCGACAAGGGCACGATCCGCGCCGACTTCGCCGACTCGATCGACGCCAATGCCGTCCACGGCTCGGACGCCGCCGAGACCGCCGCGAACGAAATCGCGTTCTTCTTCCCCGGCCTGCAAATCCACTCGCGTTAAAACGGGTGCGGCCTCGCACGTGCGAGGTCTAACTGGAACCAGCGCGATGACGACCCCTCTCGACAACCTGCTCGACTTCGACCAAGCCGCCCTCAAGGCGTATTGCGAACGCGTGGGCGAGAAGTCGTTTCGCGCGACCCAGCTGTTTCGCTGGATCCACCATCGCGGCGTGGGCAGCTTCGACGACATGACCGACCTCGCGCGCTCGCTGCGCACGAAGCTGGCCGGCGTCGCCGAGGTGCGTCCGCTGTCCGTGATGACCGACAAGGGCTCGGTCGACGGCACGCGCAAGTGGCTGTTCGACGTCGGCCAGGGCAATGCGATCGAGACGGTGTACATCCCCGAGGACGATCGCGCCACGCTGTGCATCTCGTCGCAGGCCGGATGCGCCGTCGGTTGCCGTTTCTGCTCCACCGGCCACCAGGGCTTCAGCCGCAATCTCACCACCGGCGAGATCATCGGCCAGCTGTGGCACGCGGAGCACCGCATGAAGGCCGAGCTGGGCCTGGGCGCCAACGAGCGCGCCATCAGCAACGTCGTGATGATGGGCATGGGCGAGCCGCTGCAGAACTACTCGCAGCTGGTGCCCGCGCTGCGCATGATGCTCGACGACCACGGCTACGGCTTGTCGCGCCGGCGCGTGACGGTGTCCACCTCCGGCGTCGTGCCGATGATCGACCGCCTGCGCGACGACTGCCCGGTGGCGCTCGCCGTGTCGCTGCACGCGCCCGACGACGCGCTGCGCGACGTGCTGGTGCCGATCAACAAGAAATACCCGATCGACGAGTTGCTGGGCGCCTGCGAGCGTTATCTCGACGCGGCGCCGCGCGACTTCATCACGTTCGAGTACTGCATGCTGGACGGCGTCAACGACACGCCGGCGCAGGCGAAGGCACTGGTCAACCTGGTCAAGAACCGGTTGCCAGTCAAGTTCAACCTGATCCCGTTCAACCCGTTTCCCGAGTCGGGCCTCAAGCGCTCGTCGAATGCGCGCGTGCTCGCGTTCGGCGAGGTGCTGCTCGAAGCCGGTCTCGTCACCACCATCCGCAAGACACGCGGCGACGACATCGACGCCGCTTGTGGTCAACTCGCTGGCGAAGTGCAGGATCGCACCGACGCGCAGCGCCGCATGACGCGCTCGATTCCGATCGTGGCTGCGCCGTCCACCCCGAACAATTCCGCCGTCCCTCAACCCCTCAAGCAGTGAGTCACCATCGCATGCATCTCGTACCCGGGCGTGACAGAGCAACGCGTTGGATGAGGGCCGCGTTCGCGGCGGCGGGCCTGGTCATCGGGCTCGCGGGATGCGTGACCACCGGCGGGCCGGTGGTGCGTCCGCACCGGGGTGACGACAAGGACCTGACGACGGCCTCCGACCAGACCGATGCCGATCGCCTGGCCAACACCCGCATGGAGCTCGCCGCCGCCTATTTCGGCCGCGGCCAGGCCAACGATGCGCTGGATCAGGTCAAGATGGCGCTGCAGGCCAAGCCGGACAACCCGAACGCCTACAGCCTGCGCGGACTGATCTACGGCGCGCTGGGCGACGCCGAGAAAGCGGACGAGAGCTTCCGCCGTGCCCTGCAACTGGCGCCGCACGACGGCGACCTGATGCACAACTACGGCTGGTTCCTGTGCCAGCAGCGCCGCTATCCTGAAGCGGACGCGCAGTTCACCTCGACGCTGGCCGAGCCCAGCTATCACCAGCCCGCGCGCACGCTGCTCGCGCAGGGCGTCTGCCAGGCCCGCGCCGGCAAGATGGCGGACGCGGAGCACACGCTGTCGCATGCCTACGAACTCGACCCGGCGAATCCGACCACCGCCGTCAACCTGACCGAAGTGCTCTATCGCACCGGCCAGTACGAGCGCGCGCGCTTCTACATTCGCCGCGTCAACACGAAACAGGAACTGGCGAGCGCGCAGACGCTCTGGCTGGCGGCCCGGATCGAGCACAAGCTCGACCAGGAAGAGCAGGTCCAGGCCATGGGAGCCCAACTTCGCAACCGTTTCCCGCAGTCGCCGGAAGCGTTGCTGTTCGAAAAGGGCAAGTTCGATGAATGACGAGCTGACGCCGGAGCCGACGCAGCCTTCCGCCGATTCCTCGCACCCCGCCGTCGATGCGGTCGAGGCCGAAGCCGGCGCGGCGTCGTCCGCGTCCGCGCGGCACGAAGCCCGTTCCGGACCCGATACCGAGCCGCAGCCGTCGTCCGGGCCGCCGAGTGCCGGCGGCATGATCCGCGATGCCCGCCAGGCGCAAGGCATCGACCTGGCGTCGCTGGCCGCGATGCTCAAGATTCCCCTGCGCCGCATCGAGGCGCTGGAGAACGGCCGCCACGAGGATCTGCAAGGCCCGACGTTCGAGCGCGCACTGGCGCAAGCCGCCTGCCGGGTGCTCAAGATCGATCCGAAGCCGGTGCTGGCCCTGTTGCCGCAGCACGAGCGCAACACGCTCGATCGCGTCACCGAAGGCATCAACACGCCGTTCCGCGATGGCCACGGCAGCGGCGGCTTCGAGCTGCCGTCCGCGCTGCGGCCCGCGGTGATCTGGATCGTGCTGCTGGTCGTGGCCGCGCTCGCGCTGTGGCTGGTGCCCGAGGCCTGGCTGACGCGCGCGACCCATGCGCTCGCGAGCGGCCCGGCCGCCAGCGCGCCGGCGGGGATCCCCGCGTCGGCCGCGCTGGCTACCACCGCTGTCGCCGGCACCGCCCCGCCTCCCGTCGAGTTGCCGGCCGCCAGTGCCGCGGCGTCGGCGCCGGTGCCCGCATCGGCAGCGTCCTTGTCCCCGGCCGTGGTGTCCGCCACGGCCGCGCAAGACATCGACGAAGTGCTGGCCCATGTGGCCGGCGCCCCCAACATTCCGCTGCAAGTCACCGCCACGGCCGATTCCTGGGTCGAGGTCGTCGATGCGCAGGGCCACACGCTGCTGTCGCGCACCGTCGTCGCGGGCGAATCGGTGGGCCTGGACGGCGCGCTGCCGATGCGCGTGAAGATCGGCAACGCGAGCGGCACGCATCTCAAGCTGCGCGGCGACAATGTGGACCTGACGCCCTATACGCGCGACAACGTCGCGCGCCTGGAGCTGAAGTAATCCCCTCGACGAGCTTCAAGCCATGACCGAATCCATCCTGCCCATCTCCGACGCCGGCTCCCTGCTGGACGGCGAGCCCATCGCCGAGGTCGCGCCCGCGACGCGCCGCACGCGCCAGGCGCGCGTGGTTTGGGGCAGCAACGTCGTGACCGTGGGCGGCGACGCGCCGGTGCGCGTGCAATCGATGACCAACACCGACACGGTGCAGGTGATCGAGACGGCGATCCAGGTCAAGGAACTGGCGCTGGCCGGTTCGGAGATGGTGCGCATCACGGTGAACACGCCCGATGCCGCCGCCGCCGTGCCGCACATCCGCGACCAGCTCGACCGCATGGGCATAGCCGTGCCGCTGGTGGGCGACTTCCACTACAACGGCCACCGCCTGCTGACCGAATATCCGGCCTGCGCCGAGGCGCTGTCCAAGTACCGCATCAACCCGGGCAACGTCGGCCGCGGCGAGAAGGGCGATCGCCAGTTCGCGCAGATGGTCGAGGCGGCGTGCAAGTACGGCAAGGCGGTGCGCATCGGCGTCAACTGGGGCAGCCTCGACCAGGAACTGCTGAAGGCGTTGATGGACGCCAACGCGAAGCGTGCCAAGCCCTGGGAATTGAAGCAGATCATGTACGAGGCGCTGGTGCGCTCGGCCATCGAATCGGCTGAAGCCGCGCGCGACGTCGGCCTCGACCCGAACCAGATCCTGCTCAGCTGCAAGATGAGCGCGGTGCAGGACCTGATCGCCGTCTACCGCGGCCTGGCCAAGCGCTGCGACTACGCGCTGCACCTGGGCCTGACCGAGGCCGGCATGGGCGCCAAGGGCACCGTCGCCTCGGCCGCCGCGCTGGCCGTGCTGCTGCAGGACGGCATCGGCGACACCATCCGCGTCTCGCTCACGCCGCAGCCGGGCGAAGCGCGCACGCAGGAGGTGGTGGTGGCGCTGGAGATCCTGCAGTCGCTGGGCCTGCGCCACTTCAATCCCAGCGTCACGGCCTGCCCGGGCTGCGGCCGCACCACCAGCACCGTGTTCCAGGACCTGACCAAGCAGATCGACGATTTCCTGCGCGCGCAGATGCCCGTGTGGCGCGACCAGTTCCCCGGTGTCGAAGGCATGAAGGTGGCCGTGATGGGCTGCATCGTCAACGGTCCGGGCGAGAGCAAGCACGCCGACATCGGCATCAGCCTGCCCGGCACCGGCGAGGCGCCGTCCGCGCCCGTCTACATCGACGGCGAACGCGTGCTGACGCTGCGCGGCGACAACATCGCCGGCGAGTTCCGCGCCATCGTCGAGCAATATATCGAACGTCGGTACGGTACGGCAACCGCAGCGCATTGAAGCTGCCGTAGCCTCGCCCCTCCGACCTTCCCATTCCAAAAATACGCGGCCGCGCAACGGGCCGCCTGCTCCGCATTGCTCATGGCTGAAATCCTGCGTGCCGTCAAAGGCATGAACGACATCTTCCCGGCGTCCGTCCCGCGCAAGGCGAGCGAGACGCTGCCGACGTCCAACATGTGGCAGTGGTTCGAGACCACGGCGCGTTCGGTGCTGCACCGCTACGGCTACCAGAACCTGCTGACGCCCATCGTCGAGCCCACCGCGCTGTTCGTGCGCGGCATCGGCGAGGTGACGGACATCGTCGAGAAGGAGATGTATTCCTTCGAGGACAGCATGAACGGCGACAAGCTCACGCTGCGCCCCGAGGCCACCGCCGGCATCGTGCGCGCGATGATCGAGCACAACGCGCTGTACAACGGGCCGCTGCGCCTGTGGACGATGGGCCCGGTGTTTCGCCACGAGCGTCCGCAGAAAGGGCGCTACCGCCAGTTCAACCAGTTGGACGTCGAGGCGCTGGGCTTCGCCGGGCCGGACGTGGATGCCGAGCAGATCCTGCTCACGCGCATGCTGCTGCGCGAGCTGGGCCTGAAGGAGGGCGAGCACGTCCGCCTCGAGATCAACAGCCTCGGCCAGCCGGCCGAGCGCGCGGCGCATCGCGCGGCGCTGGTGACGTACTTCGAGGCCAACGCCGGCCTGCTGGACGAGGATTCGCAGCGCCGCCTGCTGACCAACCCGCTGCGCATCCTGGACAGCAAGAACCCGGCGATGCAGGCGATGATCGACGCCGCGCCCAAGCTGATGGATTTCCTCGGCGCGGAAACGATGGCGCACTTCGACGCGGTGCGCGCCGTGCTCGACGCCGTCGGCCTCGAGTACCGCATCAACACCCGCCTCGTGCGCGGCCTCGACTACTACAACCTCACCGTGTTCGAGTGGATGACCGACAAGCTCGGCTCCCAGGGCACGGTCTGCGGCGGCGGCCGCTACGACGGCCTGATCGAGCAACTGGGCGGCAAGCCCGCGCCGGCGGTCGGCTGGGGCCTGGGCATCGAGCGCCTGCTGCTGCTGCTCGAAGCCGTGGGCATCGCGCCGCCGGACCAGGCGCCCGACGCCTACGCCGTCATCGGCGGCGACGCGGCCCGCGTGCCGGCGATGGTCGCGGCCGAGGCGTTGCGCGCGGCGGGCGTCTCGGTGCTGCTGCACGCGCAGGGCAGCGAGGGCCTGGCCAGCGTCAAGTCGCAGTTCAAGAAGGCCAACGCCAGCGGCGCGCGCTTCGCGCTCGTCTTCGGGGCTGAGGAACTTGCGCGCGGCGTCGTGGGTCTGAAGTCGCTGCGAGGCGGCGAGTCCGACCAGGTCGAACGACCCCTGAACGACGTCGTGGCCTGGGCCGCGGAGCTGCGCAACGCATAATCGACGATTCGCCCGACTTTTCGGGCACCGTCTTCCTCCGCCCGCGGCCCTTGTCGCGGGTGGTTTTCCGTTTTCACGATAGACCGATTCCCCGATGGCACAACAACTCGATCTCCAGGAACAAGAACAGGTCGACGCCCTCAAGGCGTTCTGGGCAAAGTACGGCAACCTGATCACGTGGACGGTCACCCTGCTGCTGGCCGCCTTCGCGGGCTACAACTTCTGGCTCAAGCGCGAACGCGACCTGGCGAGCCAGGCGAGCACGATGTACGGCGAACTGCAGTCGGCGGCCGCGGCCGGCGATGCCAAGCGCGCCGCGCAGATCCTCGGCGACATGAAGGCCCGGGCGCCCAAGACCACCTACGCGCAACTGGGCGCGCTGCTCGCGGCCAAGACGCAGTCCGACAAGGGCGACGCGGTCAACGCCACGGCCAACCTGCAATGGGTGGCCGACAACGGCAACGACGAGAACGCCGCCGTCGCCCACCTGCGCCTGGCCGGCCTGCTGGCCGACGCCAAGAAGTACGACGACGCGCTCAAGCAGCTGGCGCTGGTGAAGCCGGCCTCGTTCGCCGCGCTGGTGTCCGACCGCCGCGGCGACATCGAGCTGGTCCAGGGCCAGAAGGACACCGCCATCAAGGCCTACAAGCTGGCGTACGACGGCCTGCCCGCCGCCACGCAGTACCGCATCCTGGTGGAGGCCAAGCTGACGGCGCTGGGCGCCGCTCCGCCGGCCTCGGCCGCGTCCGGTGCCACCGCGGGAGCCGCGCAATGAACGCCGCGATGAACACCCGTGCCCGCTCCCTGGCCGCGCTGGCCGCCGGCGCCGTGATGGCCGCGACCGCGCTGCTGGCCGGCTGCTCCAGCGACGCGCCCAAGCCCACGCCGCTGGAGCCGCTGGTGGCCAAGATCGCCGGCCACGAAGTCTGGAAGATGACGCTGGCCAGCTTCAGCCCGCTCAGCAGCCTGGCCGGCAACGCCGGCTTCGGGCCGCAGGGCGTGGCCGCGGCCGGCAACAACTTCGTCATTGCCGCGCTCAACGGCGTGCTGGTTTCGGTGGATGCCGACACCGGCAAGGAAAACTGGCGCGCGGACGCGGGCGGCCGCCTGTCCACCGGCATCGGCACCGACGGCCGCTTCAGCGCCGTCGTCACCCGTGACGGCGACCTGGTGACGCTCGATGGCGGCAAGATCGTCTGGCGCCAGCATCTGGGCAGCGCGGTCGTCACGGCGCCGTTCGTGGCCGGCGAGCGCGTGTTCGTGCTGGGCGTCGACCGCTCGGTGCAGGCTTTCGACGCCATCGACGGCAAGAAGCTGTGGGTCTACGCACGCGCCGGCGACGCCTTGACGCTGTCGCAGGCCGGCGTGCTGACCGCATGGCAGGACACCTTGCTGTTCGGCCTGGGCGCGCGCCTGACCGCGCTCGATCCGCTCAAGGGCACGATTCGCTGGGAGGTGCCGGTGGCGGCGCCGCGCGGCACGAACGAAGTCGAACGCCTGGCCGACCTGGTCGGGCCGGCCGCGCGCGTGGGCAGCGTCTACTGCATGCGCGCGTTCCAGAACGGCATCGGTTGCGTCGACGCAGAGCGCGTCACCGCGCTGTGGTCGATCAACACGAGCGGCAGCCAGGCCGTCGGCGCCGACGCGGACTACGTGTTCGCGGCCGACGGCAGCGACCGCCTGAGCGCGCGTCGGCGTGCCAACGGCGAGTCGGTGTGGCTCAGCGACAAGTTCCAGAACCGCAAGCTGAGCGGCATGCTGGCCGTCGGCAAGGTGCTGGTCTTCGGTGACCTGGAAGGCTACGTGCACTTCCTCGACCGCACCACGGGCTCGCCGTTGCTGCGCCTGCCCACCAACGGCTCGCAGATCGTCGGCACGCCGGTGCACGCCGGCAACACGCTGGCCGTGACGACGCAGGACGGCGCCGTCTACGCCTTCCGCCCGGAATGAGCGTGTCCTTGCGACTGACCAGGAGCCTTTCCGCGTGAAACCCGTCATTGCACTCGTCGGCCGACCCAACGTCGGCAAGTCGACGCTGTTCAATCGGCTGACGAAGACGCGCGACGCGATCGTCGCCGATTTCGCGGGCCTGACGCGCGACCGCCACTACGGCGA
>FTKD01000333.1_pt2 | contig 10967 bp, 12 predicted proteins | sample 1658191 | NCBI WGS metagenome assembly FTKD01 (sample SAMEA3914808, study PRJEB12502) | metagenome | biome: forest; material: soil | place: Canada | collected 2011-08-03 | depth 0.3 m
CCGCGCAGCTTGCGGCTGTGCAGTTTGTCGACGCCCGATCCGCGCAGCAGCTCGAGCGCGCGGATGCCGATGCGCAGGTGCTGCTCGACGCGTTCGCGGTAGAAATGATTGGCCATGCCCGGCAGCTTGATCTCGCCGTGCAGCGGCTTGTCGGACACGCACAGCAGGGTGCCGTAGGGCACGCGGAATCGGAAGCCGTTGGCGGCGATCGCGGCCGACTCCATGTCGAGCGCGATCGCGCGGCTCTGGCTGAAGCGGCGCTCCGGACCCGGATGCGGCAGCAGCTCCCAGTTGCGGTTGTCGGTGGACGCCACAGTGCCGGTGCGCATCACGCGCTTCAGGTCGAAGCCGGCCAGCTGCGTGATGTCGGCCACGGCCTGCTCCAGCGCCACCTGCACCTCGGCCAGCGGCGGGATCGGCACCCACAGCGGCAGCTCCTCGTCGAGCACGTGGTCCTCGCGGACGTAGCCGTGCGCGAGCACGTAGTCGCCGAGCTGCTGCGTGGTGCGCAGCCCCGCGCAGTGGCCCAGCATGATCCAGGCGTGCGGACGCAGCACCGCGATGTGGTCGCTGATGTTCTTCGCGTTGGACGGCCCCACGCCGATGTTGACCATCGTGATGCCGCTGTTGTCGGCGCGGCGCAGGTGGTAGGCCGGCATCTGCGGCAGCCGCGGCGGCGCGCTGCCGGCCGGGCCGGCGGGCGGCGCGAGTCCGGCGCGCATCGTGACGACGTTGCCAGGCTCGACGAACGCGTCGTACACCGAGTCGGCCTGCGCCATCTCGCGATGGCCCAGCGCGATGAACTCGTCGATGTAGAACTGGTAGTTCGTGAACAGCACGAAGTTCTGAAAGTGGTCGGGCGCGGTGCCGGTGTAGTGGCGCAGCCGGTGCAGCGAGTAGTCGACGCGCGGCGCGGTGAACAGCGCCAGCGGCAGCGGATCGGTGGGGCCGGGCTCGTAGGTGCCGTTGGCGATGCCGTCGTCCATCGCGGCGAGGTTGGGCAGGTCGAACAGGTCGCGCAGCTGCATGCGTTGCGCGGCGGTGAGCGTGCCCTCGACGTGGTCGTGCTCGGCGAAGCTGAAGTGCAGCGGCATCGGCTCGCGGCTGACGCCCACCTCGATCTTCACGCCGTGATGCTGGTGCAGCAGCCGGAACTGCTCGCGGTAGTAGTCGGCGAACAGCTCGGGCCGCGTCAGCGTGGTCTCGAACGTGCCGGGCCCGGCGACGAAGCCGTAGCTGGAAACCGAGTCCGCGCGCGCCACCGTGTTCGTGTGCACGCGCACGCTCGGGTAGCACGCGCGCACGTGCGACGCGGGCGGGCGACCGGCCACGAAGTCGTGCAGGTGCATGCGCAGGTGATCGACGCCGGCCTGGTAGATCTGGCGCACGCGGGCGACGGCGGCATCGGGATCGTCGAAGGATTCACGGGGGACGAGCAGCGGTTCGATCATGGGTTCATTGTGGATGAAACGCGTGACGACAGCGCGTCCGCCAGTGCGGTCCGGCAGCGGGCGCGGGCGCACTGCCTACACTGGCGGCTCGAAAGGGTGAACAACAACGTGATCAATGCATTCCGCGGCCAGCCCGACCGTGAGGCGGCCGCCTCTTCCACGCGCCTGCACCGCCGCGCGCTTTCCGTCGCCGCGGCCGTGCTGGCGCTGGGCCTGGTGCCGGCGCTCGCCAACGTGCACTGCAAGTCCGCGCCGCCTGCCAGGCCCGCCGCCGCTGCGTCCGCGCCGACCGTGCCGGCGTCCGCCGCCACGACCACCGACCTGGCCCAGTGGTGCGCCCGCCTCGCGCCCGAGGTGCCCGGCATCGACCTCCCCGGCTGCCGCGCTTCCGGCCTGGTGGCCGGCGCCGGGCGTTCCGTGCGCGGCGTCCCGTTGTGGTCGCACGACGTGCTGCCCGCCGCGGGCGCGCCGCGATTCAAGGTGCTGTTGCTGGGCGGCATCCACGGCGACGAGCTGGCCTCGGTGACGCTGGCCTTCGACTGGATCGCGCGCTCGCACGGTGTCCAGGCGGCCGCGATGCCGCGTCCGGCCCGCACGACCAAGCCCACGATCGCCGACGTCGCCTGGCGCTTCGTGCCCTTGCTCAATCCCGACGGCCTGCTGCATTCGCCGGCCACCCGTGTCAACGCGCACGGCGTCGACCTGAACCGCAACTTCCCCACCGCCGACTGGGCGCGCGATGCGCAGCCGTACTGGATCAAGCACACGAAGAAGGATCCGCGCCGGTTCCCCGGGCCGCAGGCGTTGTCCGAGCCCGAATCGCGCTGGCTGCTGGAACAGATCGACCAGTTCCATCCCGACCTGATCGTCTCGGTGCACGCGCCCTACGGCCTGCTCGATTTCGACGGCCCGCCGCCCGCACCGCGCCGCCTCGGCAGCCTGCAGCTCGATCCGGTGGGCGTCTATCCCGGCTCGCTGGGCAACTACGGCGGCCTGGTGAAGAACGTGCCGGTGATGACGCTGGAGCTGAAGAACGCCCGCGCGGTGCCGCCGCGCGAACTGGCGGCGATGTGGAACGACTTGCAGCGCTGGATCAACGAGCAGATGACCAACCCGGGCGTGCAGGCGAGCGCGCAGCGCAGCCCGGTGCCGGGCACGAAGTCCGTCGCCGACGGCCGCCGCACGGACTAGGATTCGAGGGGTTTTCGCAGGCGCTGGCGCGGCGCAGAATCCGCGCCACTCGTCGTCCGACTGCCTGGAGGGATCCGCACATGAACGCACGTCTTCGTCTTTGCGCTGCTGGTGCCACGGCGCTGCTGGCCGCCGCCATCCAGGCGCAGACCCACATCAGGCCGGGCCTGTGGGAAGAGCAGATCACGGTCAAGTCCGACAACCCGCAGGCCAACGCCGCGATGGCGCAGATGCAGGAGAAGCTCGCCAGCATGCCCCCCGAGCAGCGCGCCGCCATCGAGAAGATGATGGCCGGCCACGGCATCGGCGTCGGCGGCGCGCCGAACACGGTGCGTACCTGCATCACCAAGGAACAGGTCGAGCGCGGTTTCACGCCGGATGCCAACGGCCGGTGCCAGCATACCAACGTCGTCAACTCGGGCAACGTCACGAAATTCGACTTCACCTGCACCTCGGCGCACAGCGACGTCAGCGGACACGGCCAGTTCACGCGGATCAGCGACTCCGCATTCGCCATGACATCGGCGGCCGACATGGTGACGAAGACCTCGTCGATGCACACGCAGACCGACGTCGCCGGCAAGTTCGTCTCCAGCGACTGCGGCGACGTGAAGCCGGTCGAGACGCCCGCGGCGCACTGAGAAGCTGTGAACGAATCCGACACGCCCGCTCGTCGCGCCCAAACGCGCCCGCTCTGCGTTGCAAATGCTCGCCGTAGCCCGAGCTACGGCTGTGCTTTGCGCCTTGATCGGACACGTTTGGACGCACCGCTCGGACGCGCCGGATTCGTTCACAGCTTCTGAGCCAGCAGCCGCGGCGGCGGCCCGCCGATCAGGCGGCGCGGAACTCCTGCCACGCGTACCAGAGCGCGCCGGCGGTCAGGGCCGTCCACAGCGGATACCAGTGCGGCAAGTCGGTGATGTCGATTGCCACGCCGCCCGGCGCGGTCGCCACGGCCACCACCAGCAACAGGAAGCCCGCGATCACGCCGGCGATCGCCCAGCGCCACAGCCGCGCCTGCGCGTCATGGCGGCGCTGTTCGGCGGCCAGCGCGCGCGCAATCGCGATCGGCGCGACGGGCGCGGGCCGGCGTGCCGCGGGCAGGCCGAGCGCGGCGCGGTCGACGGCCGCCATCGTTCGAACGACAAAACCGTTGTCGGCCAGAGGCTGCGGCGCGCTGGCGCGCAGCAAGGTATCCAGCGCGGCGTCGCTGCGATCGGGTTCATTCAGGGGGGTCATGTGGCGGACTCCGGATTCCAGGCGCCCAGCAGCTCGCGCAGCCGGGTCTTGGCGCGGTCGAGATGGGACTTCAGCGTTCCGAGCGGCAGGCCCAGCACCTGCGCCGCCTCGGCATGCGAGAGGTCGAGATGGAAGCAGTGCACGACCGCGAGCCGCTGGATCTCGCTCAAGGCCAGCAGCGCGCGCTCGACGTCATGGCCCAGGCCTTCGACGGCACGCGGGTCGTGGCCGGGATGGTCCGCTGCGTCATCGGGCGCGTGCCATTCCAGCGGCAGCTGCGGCCGGCGCACATGCTGCAGGAAACGGGTGAGCGCGATGCGATGCAGCCAGGTCGCCAGGCGGGCGTCGCCGCGGAATTCGTTCAGGTGCAGCCAGGCCTGCACGAAGGTTTCCTGCGCGAGATCGTCGGCGAGCGCCGTGTCGCCCTGCGTGAGCCGGCGCAACTGCAGGCGCACGCGCGACTGGTGCGCGCGCACGAGACGCGCGAACGCGTGGCGGTCGCCCTGGCGCGCCCGCGCGAGCCAGGCGGCGATCTCCGCCTCGGCGCGTTCCGTCTCGTCGAACACCATGGGGCCGCGAACCACGTCAATGCGTCATTGCAGGTCGATGGCGGACGGCTCGGCCGCCTCGGGACGTTGCGGCTCGAGCTTGAGCGCGATCAACTGCGCCACGCCGATCGCCAACGGGATCAGTCCGGCCGCCCACAGTCCGTGATCGAGCTGGAACATCGCGCCGAGAAAGGCGCTGGTGCCGACGCCGAAGCCCACCAGCGTGAGGGCGCGCATCAGTGCCGAGCCGTCGCGGCGCGGCGAGCGCAGCAGCTCGCGCGGCACCGGCAGGCCTTTCTCGAGCAGGTCGACGATCGTCTTGTGCTTGCGCTCCTGGTACTTCCAGGCGAAGTTCAGCGCGATGAGCACGATGGCCAGCGGCAGCAGCATGCCGCAGACGGGGATCAACAGCTCGGGGCTGAGCAGGCGGTTCCAGGGTTCCATGGCGTTCGTCCGGTTGAAGGCCGCAAGCGGCGTATTGAGCGATATCCCTTGGATGCGCGCGAGTGGCCGCCTGGATGCACCGGACGCGAAATATTCTTGCCCGGCCGCAACGGCTCAGCAGGCCTGGTACTTCCAGTTGCGCGTCTTGCCCTCGGCGATCCATTCGACGGCCTGCGCGATGCGGGATTCGCGCGTCGCCGCGCGCCTGGCCTCGACAATCCACTCGACGTATTCGCGCTGCTGGCTGGGCGTGAAGGCGTCGAAGGCCTTGCGGGCGCCCGGTCGTGCGCGCAGCGCGGCGGCCAGGTCGTCCGGCACCGTCGGGGCCTCGCGCTTGGGCTTGGCTGCCGGTGGCGCGCTGGCCTTCTCCTCTTGCGCGCAAGCCCAGGCGCCGCGCGCGGCCACGATCAACTTGCGCAACGCCGCGGCGGCCGGCAGGTCGGCCAGCGATTCGATGCGCCCGAACTGGCCCATCGCCTTGTCCTTCGGGTCGACGGCGGCTTCCGCCACGGGTCGGCCACCCTTCCAGAAGCCCAGCGCGCAATGCGTCTTGAAGGCAGCCATGTTGGCGAACGGCTTGCCGTCCAGCAGGTAGAACGGATGGCTCCACTTGATCGCCTCGGCCACGTCGGGTAGCGCCGCGTGCATGGCCTCGCGCACGTGCTCGAGCGGCGCGCGCGCGAACGGGGCAGCGTTGGCGATGTAGGCGTCCACGCGGGGATCGCGGGAGTTGGCGGACGCTTTCGAGGTGGGCATGTCGGGCGATCGTCGAAGCCAGGAATGCGGCGACTTTAGGACGGGTGCCGGCGTGGCCGCAAGAGGTGGCTTTCGCGATGTTTCGACTGCCGCGCCGTTGGAATTGGACATATACTGGTACTAAATTGGTTCGAGCGAATCGAGCTACGCCTGTTCGAATCCCTGACGAGCCTCCATGACGCCGATCCTTCGTTCCGCCGCTTTGCCTCTCCGTCGCCTGATGGCGGCCCTGGCGGGCGCCGGCGCGCTGCTGCTAGCGCTGCCCGCCGTGGCCGCCAGGCCGGTCGTCGCGACGACGGCCGCCGCTTCGGCGCCGTACGCGCTGTTCGGCGGCAGGCCGCTCGAGTTCGAGCGCAGCGGTGGCAAGGTGGTCGGCGTCTACACGCCCAACTGGCAGCCGACGGCGCTGGTCGATGCGCTGCACGGCGACAGCGTCACGCACGTCCTCTACGCCTTCCTGCACGTGTGCGGCCCGGGCCAGTTGCCGGAGGACGCGCCCCGATGCGCCGGCAAGGGCGCATTCCAACTCGCTACCTCGGCGGTCGAGGACAGCTTCGACGCGGCCTTCGCCCGCCTGAAGACGCGCGCGCCGCACGTGAAGGTGGTGGCGTCGGTGGGCGGCTGGGGCGGCTCCGATCCGTTCTTCCACATCGCCGACGACGCCGTGCCGCGTGCCGCGTTCGCGAAGTCCGCGGCCGACTTCCTGCGCACGCATCCGGCCTTCGACGGCATCGACATCGACTGGGAGCATCCCACGAACAACGGCGCCGCCAACGGCGTCCAGCTGGGCGCGCCCGCGGACGGCCAGGGCTTCGCCGACCTGATGGCGGCGCTGCGCTCCGCGCTCGACACGCTCACCGCGGAGAACGGCCACAAGTACATCGTCACGGCCGCGGTCAACACCGACCACGCGATCGTCGACAAGGTGAACTACAGGCAGGCCGCGCAGTCGCTGGATCTCGTCTTCATGATGACCTACGACTTCTACGGTGGCTGGACGAAGACGGCAGGCAATCACGCGGCGCCGCGCGCGAGCTCGGACACGGCGCAGGACGGCCTGGACGCGGCCGTGAAGACGATGACCGCCGCCGGCGTGCCCGCGGCCAAGCTGGTGGCCGGCGTCGCGATGTACGGCCGCGGCTTCACCGGTGTCGCGCCCGCGAAGGGCCAGCCGTTCAGCGGCGCGGCGCATGCCGGCACGTATCCGGCGCCGGAGGGGGCGGCCGACTACAAGGAGCTCGCGGCACGCTACATCGACCGCCAAGGCCGCGGCCGCCACGGCTACGCGGTCGTCTTCGACCCGCGGACCCAGGCCTGGAACCTCTACAACGCGCATTCGCACCTGTTCATGGGCTACGACGATCCGCGCGCGGTGCTCGCCAAGGGGGCGCTGGTGCGCCAGGACGGCCTGGCCGGCGTGTTCGCGTGGGAGCTGTCGCAGGACAACGGCGACATCCTCAACGCGATGAACTACGGCGTCGGCAACGCGTTGCTTCAGCCCTGAAAGAGCGGCGCGAGCTCGCGCTTCGCCGCGTCGACGAACGCCCGCGTGCGCGCCGGCAGCAGCCGCGCATTCGGATAGACGATGCTGACCGGCAACCGCGGCGGCTCGAATGCCTCGAGCACCACGCGCAGCCGCTTCGCCTGCAGCGCCTCCTGCACCTGGTACGAGAAGAACTGGCCGAAACCGGCGCCCTGTTCGCAGGCGTGCAGCGCCGCGCCGGCGTGATTGAAATCCAGCGGACCGTCGACGGCCACGTGCAGCCTGCGGCCGGCGTCCTGGAATGCCCAGCCGGGCCGGATCGGACCGGCCAGGCGCACGCAGGGTCGCGTGCGCAGCTCGGATGGATGCCGCGGCGTGCCGCTGCGTCGCAGGAGCTGCGGGCTGGCGACCGCCATGTGCCGCACCTCGCCGAGGCGCAGCGCGACCAGCGACGAGTCCTCCAGCGCGCCGATGCGGATGCCGACATCGACCCCTTCGTCCACCAGGTCGACATAGCGATCGAGCAACAGGACGCTGCAGCGGATGCCCGGATTGGCGCCGACGAAGCGCGTGACGAAATCGGCCACCACGCGCTGGCCCAGCAGCACCGGCGCGGTGACGGCGAGCTGTCCGCGCGGCGCCTGCGTCTCGTCGACCAGGCTCGCGTCGGCCTCGGCCACCGCGGCGAGGATGTCGCGGCTGCGCGCCAGGTACTGCAGGCCTTCCTGCGTCAGCGCGAGACGCCGCGTGGTGCGCTGGAACAGGCGTGCGCCGATCTCGGCCTCCAGCGCCGCGAGGCTGCGCACGACGGCGGGCAGCGACATGCCCAGCGCGCTCGCCGCCGCGGTGAGGCTGCCGTCGTCGGCGATCTGCACGAAGGTCTTCATCGCCTTGAGCTTGTCCATTGCGCGATATTAATCCGCTGTGCGCAACAAACATATGCCATCGACGGCGTTTACTGCATTCGACGATGGCGCGATGATCCGGCTCTCGATTCCTTAGGAGGGCCGCATGGCCGGAACCCAGAACCTGTGGCTGTTCATCGTCTCGGGGCTGTTGCTCAACATCACGCCCGGGCCCGATTCGCTGTTCATCATGGCGCGCAGCGCGGCGCAGGGTTGGCGCGCCGGTTTCGTCGCCTGCTGGGGCGTCGGCTCGGGCGTCTGCGTGCACGTGGTGGCTGCGGCGCTGGGACTGTCGGCGCTGCTGGCCACGTCGGCCACGGCGTTCACGGCGGTCAAGATCGTCGGCGCCGCGTACCTCGTGTGGATCGGCATCGGGATGCTGCGCCAGCGCGGCGACGGCGACGCGACGGTGGCCGCCCAGGCGGCGCCGCGCGTCTTGACCTACCGCGACATCTTCCGCCAGGGCTTTCTCACCAACGTGCTGAACCCGAAGGTCGCGCTGTTCTTCCTTGCGTTCGTGCCGCAGTTCATCGCGCCCGACGCGGCGTCGAAGCCGCTGGCCTTCATCGTGCTCGGCGCGATCTTCAACCTCAACGGCATGCTCTGGTGCCATGCACTGGCGCTGTTCACCGCGTTCGCGAGCCGCCGGCTGAACCTGGGCGCCGCCGTGGGCCGCTGGTTGAACCGCACGATGGGCGCGGTGTTCCTCGCGCTGGGCGTGAAGCTGGCGCTGGCGTCGCGCTGAAGGCCGGTCATGAAAAGAATCCTGCGCATCGCGATCGTCGGCGACCGCGACGACGCCATTGCCGCGCACCGCGCCATCCCGCTGGCGCTTGCGGGGGCGGCCGCCGCGCTCGACGTCGATCTGCGCGCCGAATGGGTGGCCAGCGACGAGATCGCCGGCGTCGCGTGCATTGCGCCGTTCGATGCGTTCTGGTGTGCGCCCGGCAGCCCGTACCGCAGCATGGACGGCGTGCTTCGCGCGATCGCGCACGCGCGAACGTCGGGACGCCCGTTCCTCGGTACCTGCGGCGGCTTCCAGCACGCGGTACTCGAATACGCGCGCAACGTGCTGCACTGGCCTGATGCGATGCACGCCGAGAGTGACCCCGGCGTCGGTCGGCCGGTGATCGCGGCACTCGAATGCGCGCTCGTCGAAGTGCACGGCAACGTATCGCTCGCGCCGGGCAGCCGCCTCGCGCGCGCCTACGGCGGCGCGACCGCACCGACCATCTATCGCTGCCGCTACGGACTCAATCCGGCGTTCCGCACGGCGTTTGACGACGGCGCATTGCGCGGCACGGCGCAAGACGAGAATGGCGACCTGCGGGCCATCGAGCTCGACGGCCATCCGTTCTTCGTCGCCACGTTGTGGCAACCCGAGCGCACGGCGCTCGAAGGCCGGCGCGTCCCGCTGGCCGAGGCACTCGTGTTCGCCGCACGCGGCATCTGAAGAGGTCACCGATGGCACATCTCCATACCGCCACGATCCGTTGGCACGTCGGCGATGCCGACTTCCTGGGCAAGCGCTACAGCCGCGCCCACACCTGGACGTTCGACGGCGGCGTCGTCGTGCCTGCCTCGTCGTCGCCGCATGTCGTGCCGGTGCCGATGTCGGACGTCCGCGCGGTCGATCCGGAGGAGGCTTTCGTCGCCGCGCTATCGAGCTGCCACATGCTGTGGTTCCTCGACATCGCGTCGCGCGCCGGCTACGCCGTGCAAAGCTACGAGGACGCGGCCGACGGCCACATGGGACGCAACGGCGCCGGCAAGCTGGTGGTGGACGTCGTCACGCTGCGCCCGCGCACGCGTTTCGCGGGCGCGCGCGTGCCCGATGCCGCCGCGCTTGCCGCGCTGCATCACGAGGCGCACGAGGAATGCTTCCTGGCGAACTCGGTGCGGTGCGAGATCCGCTGCGAGCCGATCCTGGAATGAACAAGGGGCGCGACTCGCGTCGCGCCCCTTGGCCCCAGCGTGGACGATGCGCTCAGCCGATGCGCTTGTCGGTCGTCGCGTCGAACAGGTGCACGGCCTCCGGCGCCCACTTGACGTGCACCGCGTCGCCCACCTTGGCGGCCATGTAGCCGGGCACGCGCAAGGTCAGCAGGCCGACGGCCGTCTCGACCGTGGCGTAGGTTTCGGGGCCGGTGGGCTCCGTGAAGCGCAGCGTGCCGGGCACGCCGTCCTCGGCGAAGCGCACGGCTTCCGGACGCAGCCCGTAGGTGAGCGTGCCGGCGCCGCTGGCCTGCAGCGCGGCGCGCTGGGGGGGCGTCAACTCCAGCTCGATGCCGTTGGCGGCGGCGCCGCTGGCGCTGCGCACCGCCGGGATCATGTTCATGGCCGGCGAGCCGATGAACTCGGCCACGAAGCGCGTGGCCGGACGGGCATAGATGTCGTCCGGCGAGCCGAACTGCAGCACCGTGCCTTCCTTCATCACCGCGATGCGGTCGCCCAGCGTCATGGCCTCGACCTGGTCGTGCGTCACGTAGACGGTGGTGGTGCGCGTGCGCTGGTGCAGCAGCTTGATCTCGGCGCGCATCTCGACGCGCAGCTTGGCGTCGAGGTTGGACAGCGGCTCGTCGAACAGGAACAGCTTCGGATCGCGCGCCAGGGCACGGCCCATCGCCACGCGCTGGCGCTGGCCGCCGGACAACTGGCCCGGCTTGCGACTCAGCAGCGGCACGATCTGCAGCATCTTGGCGACACGCTGCACGGCCGCGTCGCGCTCGGCCTTGGGCACCTTGCGCATCTCGAGGCCGAACGCGATGTTCTGCGCCACGTTCATGTTCGGATAGAGCGCGTAGCTCTGGAACACCATCGCGATGTCGCGGTCCTTCGGCGGCAGCCAGGTCACGTCGCGATCGCCGATGGAGATCGTGCCGGCGCTCGGCGCGTCGAGGCCGGCGATCATGTTCAGCAAAGTCGACTTGCCGCAGCCCGAAGGCCCGAC
>FTKD01001433.1_pt2 | contig 10937 bp, 11 predicted proteins | sample 1658191 | NCBI WGS metagenome assembly FTKD01 (sample SAMEA3914808, study PRJEB12502) | metagenome | biome: forest; material: soil | place: Canada | collected 2011-08-03 | depth 0.3 m
TCGGCGAAGGCGTCGGCGAACTGGGCGCCGTACAGGAAGAATTTTTTCGGCACGCAGCCGCGCAGCACGCAGGTGCCGCCGACTCTGCCCGCTTCGCAGATCGCCACCCGCGCGCCGCGGGAAGCGGCGTAGCGGCTGGCGGCCACGCCACCGGAGCCGGCGCCGATGGTGATCAGGTCGAAGTCGTAAGTCGGCATGCGCAGCTCTCCGGTGCGGCTTTTTGAGTCGATATCAACATGGGGGCCGATCACTCCCCAGCCAAGTCAGATGCTTGGCCGGGAGGCCAGATCCTTCGCTGCGCTCAGGATGACATAAGGGTGGCCGATACAAGGATTGAGGCTTGATGGCATCAGGCCCTAGCGCAGGAAATCGGTGACGGCGGCGGCGTAGGCCGGATCGCCGATGATGCTGCCGTGGCCCACCTGGTCGATGCGGATGAACCGCGGCGTGGGCGAGAACTTCTCCATCAGCCGCGCGGTGCTGTCCGCCGGGACCACCCGGTCATTCTGCGCCGCGATCACCAGCACCGGGCAGTGCACCGCGGGCGCATAGCGCCAGGACTCGAACTTGTCCCGCATCATCAGCGCGGCGGGGAACATCGGAAAGCGGCGCTGCGCGATGCGCGCGATGCTGTCGAACGGCGTCACCAGCACCAATCGCTGCAGCGGCCGCTGCGAGGCCAGATAAGTGGCGACGCCGCTGCCCAGGCTGCGCCCGACCACGGCGATGTCCGGCTGCCGCGTGCGCACATCGTCGTAGATCGCCAGGGCGTCGCCAAACAGCGCCGCCTCGGTCGGCGTGCCGTCGCTGGCGCCGTAGCCGCGATAGGCCACCAGGTAGACGGTGCGGCCGGCACCCCAGCGGGCATACTCCTCGCGCATGTTCTGCACCGCGTCGCCATTGCCGCCGAAATAGATCAGCGCGCTGCTTTGCCCCGGATTCATCACCCAGCCGCGCAGCGTCACCGCGCCGCGTTGCAGCGCATAGTCGGTCTGCCCCGGCTCGACATGGGTGTGCTGCGGAAAGTACAGGAACGAGCGCTGCTCCAGATCCATGAAAATTGCGCTGCCGATGTAGCCCAGCATCAGCACTGCGGCGCTCCAGACAAGGATCTTGCGAAACATCGGCGAATTCTCGGGAAGTCCCGGAATATCCGGGAGGGGAAGGGGGCGGATCGGGTACAGCATAATGGACTATGCTGTCGCGCCCCTGCCGCATCATGGCACTGCCTATGCATCAGGCTATGGAGCCGCCGGCTTGCGATCCCCGGACTGAAATACCGGGGAACCATGGCGGGTCATGGCGACTCCAATACTCGTGGTCACAATTCGCTGCAATCAGGCTCAGGTACAAGACGATGACAAGGATGCTGGCGCTTGCGCGCGGGTTGGGTTGCGCGCTTCTGATGGGACTTTCCGGCTGCGGCAGTTCCTCGCCCCCGTCCGTTACCGTGAGCGGCAGCGATGTTTCCGGGCTGACCCCGACGGCGGGAACCGCCAGCATCGCCGGCACGCTCGACCAGGGCGGCGACCAGCGCAGCTATATCGGCATCGTGCCCACCGCGCCGGCTGCCGGCGCTCCCTTGCTGGTCATGCTGCACCCCCTGGCGACCAACAATGTCTATATGGCCAACCTGACCCGGGTCGGACGCCTGGTCGCGAGCGACGGCGTCATCGTGGTGCTGCCGCAGGGCGAAAACGACACCTGGCATGATGATCCCGCCACCAACGGCCCCGACGACGTCGGCTTCATCTCCGCGCTGATCGGGCAGATCTCGCAGCAGTACCAGACCGATCCGGCGCGGGTTTACGTGATGGGCTTTTCCGAGGGCGGCTTCATGACCGAGCGCCTGGTCTGCGATCTGTCGGGCACCATCACCGCGGCGGCGGCGGTGAGTTCGCTGCTGCGCAATAGCGTGGCCGCGAGTTGCAACCCGTCCCGCCAGATTTCGCTGGCCTTCATCAACGGCACCGCCGATCCGATCAACAATTTCCTGGGCCAGCCGATGATCGGCACGCAGTCGGCGCCAGCCAGCGCCGCCTTCTGGGCGCAAAAGGAAGGCTGCAACAGCACCGTGCCGACCGTCAGCCTGCTGCCGGTTTCGGTGCTCGACGGCACCACCATCACCGAGACCACCTATCCGCCCTGTCCGCAGGGCATCGGCGTGGATTTCTTCACCGTCAATGGCGGCGGCCACACCTGGCCGGGCTCGCAGCTGCCGTCCCAATACGGCATCACCACGCAGAATATGGATGCCACGCTGCGCCTGTGGCAGTTCTTCCAGCAGCCCACCCAATAAGCTTCAAACGCGGCCGGGCAGGGTGGAGGAGAGCCGCCCGGCCCTGGTGCGGCCGATTGCCATTTTGCCGCGGCGATTGTGCGCTGGTTCGCATTCCGCCCGTCTAACGTGAAGTGCTTAACAGCCTGCGTCGGCCAGCGCGCCCAAAATGGCGCCATGAATATTGCTACTTCCACAGATGTGCTTCAGCCGGGACAGTCCCGGCAGGCTCCACTCGCCTCCGGCATGGGGAAAGTCATGGAAGACCGGCATGCCGGCTCAAGGACGGGCACGATCTGCGCCGATCGGGAAGCAATCCGCGGCGGCTGGGAAACCAGCACTGCCTTGCCCTCCCAGGCGATCCTGCGCAGCGAGTTGCTGAGCCTGCTCGGCGCCCGCATCGCCATGGCGCATGATGAAGCCTGTGTCCATCTGGCGCATCGTCTCGGCGTGAATGCGGCCGGCCCCGCGTCCGCCATCGACAGCGACGATCCGCTGTTTCGCGGCGAAGTGCGCAGCGCCGCCCACGACCTGGTGCGGGATGGCCTGGTGGAACTGAAGCCGGGCCCCTCCTGCCTGCAATGGCGCATTGTGCGGCGCCGCGCAGCCGCCGACTGCTCCGGCCGGGTTGCCTGAACCAGCGGCGCTTTTTCGCCGCCGTCACGGAGTATTTCGCGGCCGCCGTCCCTTCATCCGCCGAACTGACACGCTCGTCATTAATAATATTCATGGCGACGGCGGTGGATTAATCTGCCATCCAGACGAACATCTCATGAGCACCGCAACGCTGCGGCGCTTGAGGCGGGGATGCGATGGGGCGGGGGAAACGGCGGATGATCAACGCGGCGAAATTTCGGATGCTGGCCTGCACCGCGCTGTCCACGGCGGCGCTGAGCGCCTGCGGCATGGACAACCGCTACTACGTCAAGACCGACGGCTCGCCCGATGTGCTGGCCGGCGTGGCGCATCTCGCCGCGCCGGCCAAGCTGCCGGCGCCGCTCAATCTGGGGGTGACCTTCAAATCGGCCGGCAAGGTTTCGCCGACCGCCGCCGATACGCTGTACCAGTCGGTCAGCGACGGCCTGCGCGCCAAGGGCCAGTGGGAAGTGCATCGCCTCGGCCGCGCCAGCGACGACTTCACCCCGGTGATCGCCGCGGTGATCCAGTCCCGCGCCGGCAGTGCCGCGCTCAATCCCTCCGTCAGCGACGCGATGCAGCGTCTGCTGGTGCTGGTGGAAAACGCGCCTGACCTCTCGGCCGGCACCGAAGTGAATTACTTTCTTTCCGGCATGACCTTCGGCCTGCATAGCCTGCACAAGCCCACCGATCGTTACGATGTGACCATCGCCTATCGCGACGCCCAAGGCATGGATCACATCTATCGCAGTCACCAGGACCTGCTGTTTTCCACCGGCTCCAAGATGTTCGGCAGCGACGATCATGCCCTGGCCGGACTCAAGCGCTACGACACGCCGCTGGCCGCCTTCAATACCATTGTCAGCAACTCGGTCAACGGCACGCAGAAGAAAGTCATCACCGTGGGCCGGCCGCAGGCGAGCCAGTCCGGGCAGCCCGCCGCCGCGGTGCGACCTGCGACGCCGCCGATTCAGTCCGGCAAGCCGGCGCAATCGAATTCCCCGGCCAAACCCTAGCCGCAAGCCGGCGCCACCGGGCATGCAGTGAAGCCGGGTTTTATCCGGCGATCTGAAACACTGGTCGTTGGAAGGAATTGCCTTGGCGTCGTCGGCGAATTAACCTGCCATTCAGATCAATATCCCGTGAGTTTCGCGGCATGCGCTACTCTCGGCAGGGATGCTACGAGCGGGGAACGGCACTTGATGGACACTGCGAAGCTTCGGGCGCTGGTCTGCGCTGTGCTGGCGACGGGGCTGCTATCGGCCTGCGGCACGGACAGTCACTACTATGTGAAAACCGATGGATCGGCCGACGTGCTGAGCGGCGTGACCAATCTCGCTGCGCCGGCAAGCTTGCCGGCACCGCTCGATGTCGGCGTGACCTTCAAAGCGGCCGGCAGGGTATTGCCGGACGCCGCGGATGTGCTCTATCGGTCGGTCAGCGAGGGCTTGCACGCCAAGGGCCAGTGGGAAGTGCATCGCCTCGGCAATGGCCGCTACGATTGCGCTTCGACGATCGCCGCGGCGATCCAGTCCGGCGCCGGCAGCGTGACGAACCGCTCCCCCACCGAGGCGGTGCAGCGCCTGCTGGTGCTGGTGGAAAATACGCCGGATCTTTCGGCCGGTACCCAGGTGGGTTACTTCTTTTCCGGCATGACGTTCGGCCTGCATAGCCTGCACAAGGCCACCGATCACTACGATGTCACCATCGCCTACCGCGACGCCAGCGGCATGGATCACATTTATCGCAGTCACCAGGACCTGCTGCTTTCCACCGGCTCCACGCTGTTCGGCAGCGACGATGGCTCCCTCGCCGGGCTCAGGCGTTTCGACACGCCGTTCGCCGCATTCGACACCATAGTCGACAACTCGCTCAACGGCGCGCAGAAGAAAGTCATCACCGTGGGCAAGCCACAGTTGAGCGGCTCGGATCAGCCGGGCCAGCCCGGCGAACCGGCGCAATCGACTCCTGCGGCGAAGCGGTAGCAGTCACCCGGGCCGCTTGCTACAGAGGCAGGTGATCCGCATTTTGCTCCTGAGGTTGCACCGGCTCGCCTTCCTCGGCCTTGCGCCAGTCGACGGCGCCCAGGCCGGTATCGCCCAGCAGGGTGTAGAACACGGCGACGGTTCCCACGCTCTGATGCGTGTCGGTCAAGTCCGGATAGAGCGCATGCCGGTGCGATGTGATGTACCTGATCGCGATGGCGCTGCGGTCGTACACGCGCAGGGTGAAGGTGGCATCGCCGCGGATGATGTTTTCCGAACCGCGCCTCTCGGTGGAGGCCACGCCGCTGACATAGTATTCACGGCCGGTCAGATCCACCTGGGCGCGGTCGCCAAAGGTCATGCGGGCTGAAAGCAGCGTCTGCGGCGTCAGGCCATAGTGATAGTTGCGTTCACCGCTGCCGTGGATGGTGCCCGCCGCGCCGTAGCCGAGGCCGCCAAGCGCGGTGCCCTCCAGCGCTATTTTGCGTGACAACCACCATTCACCGGTGGTGCCCAGCGAGGCGGCAGTGCTGGAAACGCGGAAGATCTGCGGCGCGGCGTAATCGTAGCTGCCGTAAAGACCCCAGATGCCGCGATAGTTGTCGCCGCTTTGATAGCTGGCGCCGTAGAGCAGGCCGCGGATAAAGACATTGTCGATGATGTTGGAGGTGACGGCGCTGAATTCGAAATTGAAGTAGTCGAAAGGGCGCGTGTACTCATAGTCGGGCTTCCCCGGCAGGCCATAGGCCATCGCGAAATCCGCGATCGCCTGGTTGCGCTTGAGGGTTTGCTGGACCTGTGGTTCGTCCGGGGTCGTGTTGCTGTTCAGATTCACGTTCGAGTGCACGTCGGCGTTCAGCGTTGCGCCCAGTTGCAGGCGCGAGAAGTAGGCCGGGTCGTGGCTCGGGAAGACCGTGGTGAAGCGGTCGCCGAAGGCGAGGCGGTTGAAGCCCAGAGTCGGGCAGATCACCGCGGCACCCAGTTCGCGCCACAAGCCGGGCCTGCCGCCGCCGCCTTCCAGCACCAGGCTCGCCATGCGGAACAGCGGCTCGCCGAGCATCGGCCCGGCGAAAGTGGTGGTGATCTGATCGTTGATGGAAGGATTGCCGGTCTCGCCCGCCTCTTTCCACAACAGGCTGCCGCCGAAGGCATAACCCATCGATTCCCAGAAATTGAGGCCGCTCGATCGCGCCAGGCCGTGGAATACCGAGCCCTGATAAGGATGCAGGAACTGGTTGGTCTGGAACGGGTCCTGATCGACCACCCAGGAGCTGCCGAGATTGTGCTTGAAGCTGGACCAATTGGTGCCGTACACCTCATGGCTCAGGAAGTGTCGATCGTACTGGTTGAGCAGAAATTCGAAGCCGAAGATCTCGGCGAACGGGATGACGTAACTCTTGCCCGCCCCTGTTTCCCAGGAAAGCTTCAGTGCCGGCTTCCAGTCCGCGGCAGGGGGTGGCGCAGCTCCCGGCGTTGTATCCACGGCAGGGGCGGATGCTTGCTGTGCAAAAGCCGCCAGAGGCAGCAGCAGCACGAAGGCCAGCAGCAATGGCGCAGCGGAAATACGCAAGCCCTTGCGTCCACGCACCGAACAGCACAAAGGCATGTTCATTCCCTGTAGCCTCCAAAGTCTTCCAGCCAGGTGGCTTTGACGTCCTGTCAGTACGCCACACGAGACCGCACTGCAACAATTCAAGACTTCAACATTTAGTTGCGAGTTGCGGAAAATAGTTCAGTCATGGGCAGCAGCAAAAGCCTGTGCGGACGCCCGTTGCGGTTCGTCCTGGCTTCCCTGAAGCGCGCGGCATTGTTGATTTTTCATTGTTGGAAATTAGCTGCACCAGCGCGCCGTGGTCTGTGCGGTGCAGCACCCAGTGCGAATGGGATGCGCTGGCAAGACCGCGCTCGACAGCAATGGCTTCCCGGTCGATGGCGATTTCGGCAATGCCTTCGTCAAGCTCTCCACCAGCGGTGGCGGTGTGCTGCACGCCTACGACGCCGCCGACCTCGGCCATGAGCTGTACAACAGCAGCCAGGCTGGTACGCGCGATCAATTCGCCGACAACAAATTCATCATGCCGATGATCGCCAACGGCGAGGTCTACGTCGGCACGCCTGCGGGAGTTATGGTGTTCGGCTTGTTGCCGTGATGCCCGATCAAGTGCGCTGCTGACCGGTCTTAGCGGTCGTGGTCGCAATGCCCATCGTGATCGCAGTGGCCGCGATCGTCGTGGTGCTCGCGATCATCATGATGCTCGCGATCGTCGCCGCGAGGCGGGCCGCCGTCGCCGCGGTGATCGGGCACAAAAATGCAGGAGGTCAGCGGCAACAGAGCCGCCAGAATCAAAACGGTGAGTTTCATGGGAATCTCCACTGATCCATGTGGGCGCAGCAACAGCGATGTGCGTCTAATACAGACCTTGTGCGTTCCGGCAGGTTCCGCCACCGGGCGTAACTACAGGCGTCGCACCACAAAAATAATGAGGACGACTACCAGGATCGTTCCGAGAATTCCGCCGCCGAATATCATTTCAATCTCCTTCGCGTGATCTGGATCGCGCAGGTGTTGCAACACAAATCCTCACTGGATTGGAACACTCCAGCACTCAAGGCGCTGTGCGCTGGCATACATAGGCAAACGAAGCTTGCCCGGCGGAATTACGGTTTTTCGCGTGCTTCCCTGATCGGCAATCCGCCTGATTCAATCGCCGGGAAACCAGGCGCCGGATCACGCGCGGCGGCGAGCGCGCTTACTTGTAGATCTGTACCGTCCGCACCGAACCATCGACGCCCTTGGCGAAACCGCAGGCGGCGCTGCTGTACTGCCGGCTCGACATATTGCTGTAGTCGCCGTGCGCGTTGAAATCCTGGCCCGGGCCCTCGTTCCAGCCGCGCTGCAGGCAATCCGCCACGGTGCCCTTGAGTGTGCCGGCACTGCTGCCGCAAACACTCTGCGCGGACGGCTGGCCTGCCATGCAGGCATCCGCAGCCAGATCCGGCGTTGCGCCGCGCGCATAGGCTTCCGCCTGCCGCGTAGCGCATTGCTCTCCGGCCGGCCATTCCCGGTAAGCCGGCAAACCCGCGCTGCTGCGGTAGCTGTTGATGCTGTCCAGGCAGAATTGCGCCGCGACCGGGCGTGAGTTGTCCTCGTCCAGATCCTCCTGCCGGCTATGCGTGGGATCGAGCGGGGCGCTGTAGGGCGTGAGGTTCTGCGTGGCCCACACCGTGCCATCGGCGGCGGTGGCGAAGCCGCAGGCCACCTTGCTCGCGGCCGGGTTGCTGAGATTGAGATAGTGGCCGTGCTTCTGGTAGTCCCTGCCGGGGCCCTCCGCCCACATTTGCGCGGTGCACATCATCACCACCTGCGCGGCCGGGCCGGGATAGCCGGGACATTCGTTCTGCGAGATGGAAGCCGTGGCGCCGGCCGGCGTCTGTTCGAAGGCGATGATGGCGCCATGCGGCACGCCGCTGCGCGAATCGGCCAGCGCCTGCGCCGCGGCGGCGCTCTCGCCGTCGAGCCAGCGCGTCAGCGGCCGCAGCTGCAAGCGGGCGCGGTAGCTGTTGACGGTATCCACGCAGAGCTGGGAGGCATTGGCATCCACCAGCACCGCATTGCGCTGCCCGGCCTGCGCCAGAATCGGTCCGGCACAGGCCAGCAGGCCCGCGGCGGCGATGGAGGAAAGGCAGCGGCGACGGCAAGGACTGAGCATCCTGAGCATGGCGATCTCTCAAACGGCAGGCTGGTCCCGGCGCGCTCGGGAGACAGTTCTGGTTCCGCGCCGGCTGACGCTAACATCCGGGCGGCGGGCGGCACAAGAAAGGACGGCGGCTCCGCTGCAAGCGGGCCGCCAGCCCGCCACGCTCAGCGCCGCTTGCCCTTCTGCTTCAGCTTCCTGACAGCCTGCGCCGCTGCCGGCATGCCCAGATCGTTGGCGGAATAATGCACCAGCGTGCGGCTGGCGAGGTCCACCGTGACGAAGTCGTCCGGGGTCTTCGCCGCGGTGCCGTCGCTGGCCGGGTGGTACTCGATGCGCAACTGCGCGGCGCTGGCGATGATGCGCAGATAGCCATAATTCTGATCGTCGTAGTTCTCCAACACCACTAGATCGTTCTTGCCCTGCGCCGCCTGGATCACCTGCGGCGTGCGCAGCGGCGGTGCGCCTTTGTGCGCCAGGGGCACCACGTTGTGGCCGCCATTGCCGCAGACGATGTAGGGAATCTGCGTCTGGTCCGCCGTGCGGGTGCGGGTGAAGCGCTGGTAGTTGTGGGCATGACCGGAGAGGAAGGCATGCGGCCATACGCCCACTGTCTCGCAGATTTGGTCGATCTGGCTCAGCAGCTCCACGCTCCAGCCGTGCTTGCTGCCGGCGGTGTAGGGCGGGTGATGGTCGGCGAAGATCAGCGCGCCGCTGTATTTCTCCGCCTTGACCCGCTGCAGCGCCGTCTTCAGGTAGTCGAGCTGGGTGGTGCCGATGGTGGGACCGGAGATGTGGCCGGGGTCTTCCAGCGTGTTGCTGTACAACACCAGGATGCGGACGAAAGGCGCGTCGAAGGTGAAGAACACGCCGGGCTGGATCTGCGCCGTGCGCGACAGGTTGCCGGCATCCGGCGAAACGCCGAAGGAGTCCGCGCAGAAGTTGCGCAGGAACGCCGCCAGGCTGGCCACATGCGCCGCCGGCGACACCATGCCGTCGTGATTGCCGGCCGCCGCCAGGATCGGCGCGGGGTAGTCGCGGTAGGGCTCGTAGAACTGGTCGTAGTAGTACTGCGCCTCGCCGAAACTGTAGACGATGTCGCCGAGCAGGAAGTTGAACTGCGGCATCTCCGCCGGGTCCGCCTCGTTGAAATCGCCTAGCATCTTGTCCACCACCCGGTTCTGCGTCGATGGTCCCGTGGTGCTGCCGCAGTCGCCGGTGCTGTGGAACACCAGCTGCCCGGTCTTGGTGATGCGCTGGATCGCGGCGCTATTGCCGCCCAGCACCTGTTGCAGGCTCAGCTGCGGCTCGACGCCGCCGCGCGGCGCCGGAAACGGCAGCGGGAAGATCTTGTGCTCCTTGTTGAGCTGGTCGATTTCCTTGTAGACCGGCCCGTCGGAAGGATGCTTCACCACAAAGGTGGTGGGGTCCGCCGTGGGCGCCGGCTGGGCGAAGACCGGGGTGTCGAGCTGCCTGGTGGCAACGCCAGTAGAGGGAGCGGGCGCTGCGGGAGACAGCGGAGTTGCGGGTGACCGGGTCGATTTGCGGGGCATGTGAATCCTCCTGCGGAATGGGCCGATGCTTGCCTTCGGAGTATTGCCGCCGCTTTTTGAATGTATTAAGACAGAGTCGGCTTTGTGAACCGGGAAGCCGCCAGGATGTCAGACCACTATCCCCCCTCCACTACAGGAGCTTTCCCATGGAATATCGTCAACTCGGCCGATCCGGTCTCAAGGTCCCGGTACTCAGTTTCGGCACCGGCACTTTCGGCGGCAACAATGAATTCTTCCAGCGCTGGGGCCAGGTCCAGGCGGAAGAGGCGACCTGCATGGTCGACCTCTGTCTCGATCATGAACTCAACTTTTTCGATACCGCCGATATCTATTCCGAGGGCGCTTCCGAGGAAATTCTCGGCAAGGCCATCAAGGGCCGGCGCGACAAGCTGCTGATTGCCACCAAGGCGACCTTTCCCACCGGCAAGGGGCCGAATGACCAGGGCTCCTCGCGCTACCACCTGGTACGCGCCTGCGAGGCCAGCCTGAAACGGCTCGGCACCGATCACATCGATCTGTACTTCATGCACGGCTTCGACGCCCTGACCCCGGTGGAAGAAACCCTGCGCGCGCTCGACGATCTGCTCAGCAGCGGCAAGATCGGCTACATCGGCGCCTCCAACTTTTCCGGCTGGCATCTGATGAAGTCGCTCGCCGCCTCGGAAAGATACGGGCTTGCCCGCTATGTGGTGTACCAGGGTTACTACTCCCTGATCGGCCGCGACTACGAGTGGGAGCTGATGCCGCTGGGCCTCGACCAGGGCGTGGCCCTGATGGTGTGGAGCCCGCT
>FTKD01002442.1_pt1 | contig 10925 bp, 10 predicted proteins | sample 1658191 | NCBI WGS metagenome assembly FTKD01 (sample SAMEA3914808, study PRJEB12502) | metagenome | biome: forest; material: soil | place: Canada | collected 2011-08-03 | depth 0.3 m
GCGCCGGGAGACCGGCAAGGAGTAGGTGGTGCAAGTCCACTGCGATGAAGGAGTAGCGAACCACATCGGCCCCGAGCCGTGCGCAGGCATCCGCGAGGGTGTCGGCGAAGCGTCGGTAGGGGAGCGTGCAGGCCAGCCATTGAGCCACGATAGAAAACTCTCCCCGAGTGCCGACGCTGTCTGTGTAGCGGAAGGCCACATAACCGAGCGCGTCAACGCAAGCGCTCGGGCGACTCGGCGTGGTCGGAGAACCTGGCATGCACGTACGCTCCTTGCACGGGAACCGGGAGATCTCGGGTTTGACCAGCCGCTGTCTTGGACTGGCCCGCACCGGGAAGGCGAGGAGCCGTAGCCGATGATGAACGAACCCGAGAAGTCAGACTCGGCCATAGTAGCGAAGAAGCCTGCGAACAATGCCGCCTCGGCGGCTGCGGAGTGGGTGGAGCCAAGGGCCGGGACCAAGGGGAACACGGGCCAACCGCGCACGCAACGGACTCAGCGCCGAGCAAGTGTGTCACCGGGGCTGGAACGTTTACGGAACGCTGCACGGCAGCGGAAGAAGGAGCAGTTCACAGCGTTGCTGCACCATGTCACGATCGATCTACTCCGGGATGCGTTCCTGGCGCTCAAGCGCCGTGCCGCATCCGGGGTCGATGGCGAGACGTGGCAGGACTACGAGGTGGGCCTGGAGGGCAACCTTCAGGATCTGCACGCGCGCGTCCAACGCGGCACGTATCGGGCGTTGCCCGTCAAGCGACGGTTCATACCAAAGCCTGACGGTAAGCGACGTCCCCTGGGGATCACGGCGCTGGAAGACAAAATCGTCCAGCGCGCGGTGGTCGCGGTGCTCAACGCGATCTACGAGGGAGACTTCCTCGGGTTCTCGTATGGATTCCGGCCTGGGCGCAGTCAGCACGATGCGCTCGATGCACTGGCCTTTGGAATCGGCACCACCTCGGTGAACTGGATTCTCGATGCCGACATCCGAAGTTTCTTCGACAAGATCGACCAGTCGTGGTTGGTCAAGTTCCTGGAACATCGTGTCGGCGACGAGCGTGTCATCCGCCTTGTGCGCAAGTGGCTCAAGGCGGGCGTCCTGGACGATGGGAAGTGGAGCGTCAGCGAGACGGGGACTCCGCAAGGGGCGGTGATCTCACCGCTGCTGGCAAATGTCTACCTTCACTACGTCTTCGATCTCTGGGCCGCGCAATGGCGACGGCGCGAGGCGACCGGCAAGGTCATCGTCGTGCGTTACGCCGATGACATCGTGGTCGGCTTCGAGCATGAAGTTGATGCGCGGCGGTTCTGGGACGCGATGCGACAGAGGCTCGAGCAGTTCGCTCTCGAGCTTCACGGGGAAAAGACCCGGCTGCTGGAGTTTGGCCGCTTTGCTGCGGCACGTCGAAAGCGGCATGGGCTGGGAAAGCCAGAAACCTTTGCCTTCCTGGGGTTCGTCTTCATCTGCGGCAAGTCCCGGCGCGGAGCCTTCCAGCTCCAGCGCAAAACACGGGGCGACCGAATGCGGGCGACACTTCAGGAGATCAAAGCGCAGCTACGCGTCCGCATGCACGACGCCATCCCGGCCCAGGGCCGATGGCTGAGAACTGTGGTCGCGGGTTACTTCGCCTACCACGCGGTGCCCACGAATTCCAGGGCACTCGGGGCGTTCCGGTACCACGTCACCGACCTCTGGCGGCGCACGCTTCGGCGGCGGAGTCAGAAGGACGCCATGACGTGGGCGCGGATGACGAAGATCGCTGCTGCCTGGCTTCCGCCGCCCCGCATCCTTCATCCATGGCCCGACCGGCGGTTTGCCGTCAAACACCCAAGGTGGGAGCCCAGTGCGTGAATTGCGCACGCTGGGATCTGTGCGGGGGGCGCCCAGTAATGGGCGTCCCTACCGCAATCCTCGCTGCAAAGAAGGCGATGTCTAGCTGACGCTGACCACGTCTCGACCGTGGCACCGCAACAAGCCGCCGCACCGCCAACTACTCGGAGAGCGCATGCGGGTCGGTTCGATGACCGCCATGCGCTCCGTGTCGTACTCGCGATTTGTGCCTTGAGCTCTCTTCAGCGCGAAGCCCTCGCCGGAATCGTTCAATCAGGGGTATGCCCCGGTACACCGGCGCTCGGTGGCGAGGCGCCCGACTGGATTTCCGATCCGGCGCGTGAGGCCAAATGGCCGTGGGCAAGCAGGAACGGCGTCAGCCGCTCTGCGAGTTCGCGAGAGAGTTGGGCGATGTGAACTTCGGTCAATAGTTCACCTTCTTTGATGCCGGACTTTCCTAGGGCCTGCCAGGCCTGTTCGACTAGGCGCTCACGCTCTCGGTCGAAGGAACCGGCGATCGCGACTTCCATGACGGAGTTGTACGCGGCGGTGCGTCCTTCAATTTCGTCGTACTCCCGTTGAAAAAGCGATCGAACTTCGGCCTTGCCGATACCGAGTTTGAAGTCCGCCTGCAGAGCATCACCAGTACGCGGGTCGATGAGGTAGCCGGCGTGGACCTCCGGTCCCGCATAGTCGTCAGCGAGAAGAACCAAGCAGCGGTGGCATCCGAAATATTCCACATAGGCTAGGAGTTGGCCTTCCGAGCCGCGACTGCTGATACACACACTGTGCAGGACGACGCTTGGACGTTCAGTCAACGGGTCCTTGGTGTAGTAGTAATCGAATGGCGGCACGTCTCCATCGCCGCCGCCAGTGATTGTGTCGAGTCTCGTGAAAGGAGGCGTCGCGGTCGCGGCATCGGGATGTCGATCGCCTTGAAGCAGGTATCGACGTGCCTGACCGCACAACGTGGCATCGACGCCTTGCATCGCGGCGTACACCAGCGCGGTCTTGACGATCGAGCGTCCGGTGCGCGGCCCACCAAACGGGAGATTAACCATCACAGGCGATTGCAGGTAGTGGGTCGACGTGCTGGCGTTGCGCAATGTCTCGTCCACGTCGATGCGGTACTTTCGCGACGCGCCTGTCAGCATTCTCTTGGCCTCTAGCTTGTCCCGCGCAACGATGTGAATGCGGGTCTTTGAATCTTCGAGGGGCTGCTTCTCGAAGATTGGACGGCGCATCGTCATTGATCCGTCGTTCAGCAGCAGCAGTTCCTCTCCCGAGAGGGTCGAAATGGGCATCGACGGGACGGCTCCGCGATCACGAACGACCTGGAACATCAGCGAGAACCAGTTCAACTGATCGCAGAGCGTGCTATCCCATTCCTGTCCGGTCCAGCCGTTGCAGCCCTTGCAAAGCAACGACTTCACCTTGAGCAGGCCACCGATGGCTTGCGGAATGACGTGTTCAACGGAATCGTTTTCTTGGTCGATCTCGCAATCGCAGAGGATGCAGCTCATTGTGGTTTCGATCTTCAGTTCAGCTGTCGACAAATCCGACTGTTGTGGTGCTCCACTCCGGCGGCTCCGCGAGAGCGAGCCGTTCCATCTGTACGTTGGCGACGTCTATCCCGAGCTGAGCAACCGCGGGCGCGAGCGCGGCGAGTGCGATAAGGCGCAGGGAGTTGCCGTTCATGCACCGCAGCTTAGAGGCCCCGCGCCAAGTCGCAATTCAGACGTCATCGCGATTCGCCTCGGCAGCGAGGAATCGCGCATGTCGCATCCGCAGACCGCCCGTCGATGGCTGTTGTGCCGTAGTCGAGGGCAGCGTCTTCAGCGTCGCGCCGTCATAAGTGCGGTAGTCGCTGAACTTCAGGCGCTTCGACAGGTGCACCCTGAATCGGTCATCCACGGAAAGCAGGTGAAGATCGAACAACGTGTGGATGTCGGCGCGAAGTAGAAGGCCGTTCGACACGCGGTAGTTGGTGCCTTCTGCATGCGGCACGATGTGCGCTGCTTCTAGCAACTCCTCGATGCGCGTGGCCGTGACGGCACACCTGCCGCCGTAGGCACCGATCAAGTCTGCACGGAACTTCGGTTGTCCGCGCCGTACCTTGATGCTGGCCCATCGCCGGTAATCGTCGGCGCCGGGGGAGTTGTCATCGTCCGCCGGAACCGGGCCGCCTTCTTCGTCTGTGCCAGGCGGCACGGCGCGCACGATGAGCCACTTGCCGGCACCATCGCGTCGGTGGACGAACCACGGCGCGTCATCCAGCTCTCGATAGTCCACACGCGTAGGTCGGACACCGGCATTGATGATCACTCTCACTGGGTGGTTGAGCCGATGCGACTCTTCGAGAGCGAATTCGAAATCTCGGGCATGGCGTGCCTGTTGGCTGATCGCATTCCGGCGTGAGACATCGATGCCCGGCTTCCGACGCTCTTGCTCAAGCTCGAGGCGATGCCGATGAACATCACTGCGCGACACGATTCGATATCCCGGCTCCTCGACGAGATCGTCGAACCACAGGCACAAGACGAACCCTTCGGTTGTCGAACCGAACGACCAGTCCGAGCAGTAGTTGGGGTTGGAACGCGGGCTGGCCACAGGCGCGCCACTAGCATTAAACGCCCATTCAGACACGTCGACGCCAGCGCGCTCGACCAAGTCCATGACCGGCTCGACAGCCCTGGGTCGAAGATCCTCGAGACGAGTCGGCGGCGCCGTGACGACGGGGACATCAGCTTTGCGAAAAACAACGCGCTGGGTGTCTAGATCGACACGCGCAAGCCAGCCCGCAGCAACCCAACCCCTCGCCCAAGAATGCGTCGGATCATCTGCCGAGTTTGCCCACCATGCAGGGTAGTCGCGCGCAGCAGGTGGAAGCGTAGCGCCAAGGATTTGCTCCACGTCGGCGAACGTCAGCGTCAGCTCGTCGCCGGCCTCGGAAACCAAGCGCTGAATGAGAGGGTCGTACTTTGCCACGATCGATTCCTTCGGAGGGAGACGGGATTTAGAGGTGAAGAACTTTGTCGAGCCGATGACCGCACGCCTCCGAATCGCCAACTGCAGAGTCTTTCATGAATCTCGGCCAACTATCAGCCAGTAGTCGTTCGGCCCCGCAACCTATTCGCCAGAAATGACGTCTGGCACCTTGACCTCGACCCCCACGCTGACACCTAGCCAGTCGGAGCGACGCCCGAGGATCAGAAAGACCATCGGCTCGGGCCGAGGCACGGTGATATCGAGCCAGTTACGCAGGTCGATGCCCGACGGAGTCGGATGATCTTCCGGATGCGTGTGCCACTCGCCCATGTAGCCCATCGTCTCGTCCGACTCCTTCCAGCGTCGCATCGCCGCAGCCTGGTGTGCCTTCGCGTGACGATGGAATCCGAACCGAGAGCGCTTGTCAGCGTTGGTGGGCCGCGTGGCTTCGACGATGTGCAGATGTGGGCCACGCCGAAACCCCAGCAAGATTCCGCCAGACTCTGGCGAAGCCGGCGTTAGTTGCCGGAAAGGCGCCAGCACCTGGAAGATCTGCGGCTCGACCAGCAGCCGCGCGTCCGGATCAGGCGAGAACGGGTTGACGCGAATCATGATCACGCCCGCAAGCCGGGCACTTCGGGTTGCGGTCGACGGTCTTGTCTTTGACCTTGCGGACGTCGGCGTTCGCGATCGCGCGCGTGCGGAATCGCGGGTGGGGCGACTTCCTTTGCAGCCAGTCGACGATGACCTCGATCGCGAGCGCGGCCGCGGCCATTGGGGCAGCCACAGAGTACGGCGTGAAGCCGGTGCACCCTCTGCGGCGGCGGATCGGCTGGGCATTCAAGACCTCGAACCGTTCCTTGCGGTGCTCCCCCGCATCGGTGCTGATCAAGCAGCGTAGGCACGCGTGGTCGATGCCTTCGGCCCAGAAGGTCTGAACGCATTCCCCGTTGCCTCGGATGCGAACGTGCAGGATCGGTGGCGCGTTCTTGCCGCGCGCGAGTCGCATCGCGTTGAGCATCTCGCTAACGCTTTCCTCCCCGGTCGCGTCGACTACCAGGTGCGCACGACCAAACGACAAGCTTTCGGTCACGTCCTCGGCGACGGGCACGACCTCGGCGAGCGGGAACTTGGACTTGATCTCGCCCGCCAGCTCCGTGGCCTTGTTGCGAAACAACGATCGGTAGCCCAGGAGGTGCCGCCCAAGGTTTTCTGGGCGCAACGTGTCCCCGTCGATCACCTTGAGCTCGCCATCACCGGCGCCTGCCCCAAGCCGGGCAGCCGATTCGGCCAAGAACGAGCCGATCGCGCCGCAGCCAATGATGACGATGCGTCGACCAGACAGATCCGGATAGATCAGATTGCGGCTGTGCACGAATTGAGGTCCGAGCTCGACCAGCTCCAATCGCGTGATCGGCGTCTTGGCGCCCGTTTTGTGCAGGTACTGCTTGTACAGGGCCGGCCGCTTGATCGAACAAAGCCGTGTGTGCTGGTTCAACTCGAAGCAGAACCCAAGCCAGGTGTCGCGGCAGCGGATCACGAAATGCGCGCTGGCGAACCTCAGGTAGTCGACCTCCTTTTCGAGGACGCGTTGCATCGCGGTGAACAGCTTGTTGTCCCAGGCCTTCATCCACGCGAACAACTCACCGACCGTCAAGGGCATGGATGCTGGCACGTACGGAGGTACGTCCGTAGTGAAGATCCAGCACGGCATTGGCACGCTGATCGCTGGCTTGCCCGTCATCGCCATGGCGAGCTTCTGGGCCTCAGCGTGGTCGTCGGCCACGACGATGATTTCACCCTCATCAGCCTTGAAGACGAAGTAATTGGATCGTGGTCTAGTCGCGTCGACGGTTCCAAGCAGCACGCGCACCGTGTCGCCGTCGCCGGCGGCGAGCCAGTGGTTTGCGAACTCGTCCTGGACGTCGCCGGTGCGGTAGGCGGGGTCACTGCGAATGTCTCCGACAACCTTGGTCGCCTGGACGATGCACTGAGCCACCGACGTGGCCGGGTCGTAGCGGTCCAACACGACGCTGCCTGGCGAGAAATAGCACAGGCAGCCTAGTCGGTCGAGGTGCGGCAGCAAGTCGGGCAGGTCCGCCGGTGTCTCCAGCACGCGGATCTCAGGATACCGATGGAAATTCCAGTCCGAGAGTGCCAACGAGACCTTGATGCCGCCGCCTTTGCAATCGAGCACACCGGTAAAGGTCCGTACCCCCTTGGCGAGGCCTGTCGGCTCGAAACCGTACGCACGTATGGTGCGTAGGGTATCGCCGATCTGCTCGCGCGAAGGCATCAGCCCGCCTGGGTCGCCGGTACCGCCGGCGGGGGCACGCGCCGCGCTTCGACCTCGCGAACGCTGACCGAGCTGGCGTCGACCTCGACGAGCTCGATGCGGTTGGGCACACGCCGGCCCAGGACGGCGGTGTACACGTTGACGGCGTCCTGCGAGTAGCGCACGTTGAACATCCGCGCGCGGTTCAGCTCGTGATAGAGGTGCTGCGCCTTGGCGCACGCGAAACTGCGCTCCTCGGGGCTCATGCGGTTGAAGTCTTCCTTGCCTTCGCAGATGGCCGACTCGAAGACATCGCCAGCGAAGCCCTTGACCAGCAGAGCCGCTGCGGCCTCCAGGGCGCGGTCGTCACGGCCATCGAAGCGCTCGAACGCCCGAGCCACGATGATCATGATGAGCACCGACGTCGGGCCGCCAGACTTCCAGTGGAAGTCACGCCAGGCCTTCAGGTAGCGGCAGACGCGCAGCAGTTGATCCTTGAACTCCATCACCCGCTCATCGAACCAGATGGCAACTTCCTGCGGATCCGACTTCCACCATTTGCCGGCGCGCGTGGCCATCGAGATATCCGTCAGCTCGCTCCAGGTCTGCTTCGGCTGCGAGTCTGCGCGGATCGAATCAAACGTGACGCCGCCGCGGCTCTCCATCGCCGCCTTGAGCAATGCTGCGCGCTCGACGATCGACTCGAACTCCCTCTCGGGGACGGCGTACAGCGGCATGTCGATGTGCGCGGTCGCCGTGATGTGGATCCGGATGCACTGGTTCTTCTCTCCGTTCATGCGCCAGCCACGCTTCTTGCAGAGATCGGTCAGCAGGCGCTCGACGAGGTCGAAGTAGGCCTTGGCCATCGCCGCCGGCGGCCCGTTGTCCTGCCATACCGTGAACGGCAGATACATGCCGAAGTCCCAGTCCATCTCCTGAGGCGGCGTCGAGTACGGCTGGACGCACGTGTCGTAGGCCCAGGAGCCTTGAGTGCGGAAGCGCGGCGTGACCGGGTGGTCCATGCCGAGCTCCTTGGTGGTCGCGGCGCGCACAAGCGGCTTCAGGTAGTCGCGGATCTCGTTCTTCGCGTCGACCAGCACCTTGCGTTGCTCGGGCGTTGGCTTGATGCGATTGATGAACAGGTCGCTGTCGATCGTCGAATACAGGATTCGATTGAGCTTGAGCATGGCCGTCTACACAGTCTTGTTCTCGCCATGATGGAAGACCGGTTTGGCTGGCGAGTGAGCCAAAAAGGCTTTGAAAGCTGGGTCGCTGCTGAGCGCCTTGGACCTTTCAGAGGCGGCGCCGAAAAGCGCCTCCTTGGCGTAGCGACTCGTGTTGTCGAGGGCAATCACCGCGGCGCGCTCGTTGCTCGGGATCTCATCGACCGGTAAGAAGCGCTGCTCGAGCTTGTGTTCGAGCATCTTCGTGGTGAGCGTCTCCTGGACGGAGATGGACAGCCCGAACAGTCGCTTGGGCATGTTCCAGAAACGGTTGTGGCCCCAGTCGACCGCACCGCCGCGGGTTCCCTGCTTGGGGTTGACGGTGAACTTCGACGACATCGTGCCGATTGACATCAGCCACACGTCCGTGCGGCGTTTGTCGAAGAAAATCTCCGCCTCGTGCAGGGCCAGCAGGCCAGGTGCGTTGGCGTACAGGCCGCCATCCACGTACTGGCAGTCGTTGAAACGGTGACGCGGGAAGTACGACGGCGCCGCGCTGGTGGCCATGGCCACGTCGACGATGCGGTGGCGATGGTCACGCCGATGGTCAACATGGTCGGCGTCTTGAACAGCACCGGCTCACCCTGCGAGTAGTTGATGCTGGGCACGATGACCGGATGCTTGCAAGCCCCGAGGAGCCGATCGCCGAAGAGATCACGCTGCTCGAGAAGCTTCTGCAGCTGCGTCGGCGAGTAGGACGACTGGAGGAGGCCGAACATCGACGGTCGCCACCTGAAGATCTGATTGCCGTGTTCCTTGAAGAACTCGACCATACGAGCAGCGGGGATTTCGAGCGCGAGTGCCAGTGCCAAAATCCCCCCGATCGAGGTTCCTGCGATCAGATCGAAGTAATTGGCAATACGCTTGTCGCCGAGATCCCGCTCGATATCAGCAAGTATCTTTGCGGTGAACGCTCCACGGAATCCTCCGCCCGACAGGGCGAGGATCTGGAACCGAGAGGGAACGGCTGAAGTCATGGATTGGATCTTACACCTGACGCTATACGTAGTGTAGTTGGCTCTGGGGTGCACTACCCGTAGTGCAACGGTAGTTTTTACACGACGGTGGGTTGATTCCTTCCAGTTATGTTTTCATCACTTCTTATGCTTGACATGCGCAGGTAAATTCTGCGCGATTTTTGATCACCTATATGTTTTGCGCCTGTCATCCAATCCCAGTAGACAGATTCGAGCGCCTGAAAAATGAAGCTCGACAAAGTGGGATTAAATCGAACGCTTTCAATTTGATCGAACGCGGCGAGAACTACACTGTCGAGGTGCACCGCGCATTCACACCAGCAGGATCAGGCGTCCGCCGTTGCACGTATTGGCATCCGCCAACATTTGAGCAGCCGAGCCCGGCTGCAGGAGACAAGCGATGGCGACAAAGCATTTCCCCAAAGGCCTCGACGGCCGCATGCAGGACAAGGACGGAGAGATCCGCAAGAAGCGCGGTGATACCCAAGTGGGCACGCTTCGGGAGACCTACGGCGAGAACTTCGCGGCTGGCCGTCGCTCCGACATGCGTTTGGACACGCTGTTGAAGCAAGAAGGCGTCGAGACGCTCGATCAGTACCTGAAGAAGAAGCGCTGACACTCGAGGAACTGCTGTGCGCGGCCAATCCGGCCAACCCTCAGGCAATCCCGCAGATCCAATGTCGCTAGCCGATTCCGCCAACTCAGACGATTTCAAGGTGCCTGCGCGTGGCGGCAAGCCTGGCGGCGGAATCAATTGGACGATCTCCGCGCGAGACCGCGTGCATCACATCGCTCTGCACCTGGCAGAGCCGGAGGTCACCGGCTTGGCCGCGGCCGCGCTGGCGGGAGTTCCCGTTGGGTTCGTTGAGGGCCTATTGCCCGAGTTGTCGCTGTCGCAGCGCGGGCCGGTGAGATGCTGGGCCTCAATCGCCCCACGCTCAGTCGCCGCCATCGCGAGGCGCAGGCGCTGGAAGCCAGCGAAGGCAAACGCGTCATCGACCTAGCTCGGCTCCTGGGAATCGCTCTGGTGCACTCGGCGAACTCGGTGGAGGGCCGGAAGCCGCAGCTGCGTTCAGCTGTGCGCGATGCCGCCTGAAGAGCGTCGCAGGAGGTCTGGGCCGCCCGGTCAGGATTCTCGGCTGCCAGCCTCCGGAATGGCACGCGCGGAAGGAGCTACAAACTGCGTGACGTGTTTCCATCACGTTCACCAGGAAACGCGATGGCTCGCGTCTGTCGCGTCGTGTCGCGCGTCATCTTCGGTGTGCACATAGATGCTTGTGGTGCTGAGCGAAGCGTGTCCCATGTTGTCGCGAACATCCGGCAGTGACGCAGTGCCGGCCTGGTGACTCGCTGATGTGTGCCGCAGCCAATGCGTGGATGCCAGCTCGATATGGGCAGCAGCGTCGTCGAACTCGGGGCCCTTAGAGCGAAGCTGCTCCGCGGCGCACCGCATCGTGGTTTTCACGATCTCGTGGATCGCGGTGCGCGCGAGTGGCTTGCTCGACTCCCCGATCAAAGGCAGGATCAGCGGGAGGTTCTCGCTGGCGGACGGCAGCGGCTTTAGTTCATTGGCTACGCGGTAGCGCGCCAGTTCATCCATGAGTTCAGTCGTTGCGGGAATCTCCCGGGTTTTC